>Ga0214471_10002365_pt1 | contig 14832 bp, 10 predicted proteins | sample RVTome_5_FD_207665 | JGI IMG/M metagenome (GOLD analysis project Ga0214471, IMG submission 207665) | Soil microbial communities from uranium-contaminated site in the Upper Colorado River Basin, Wyoming, United States - RVT142D155 | ecosystem: Environmental > Terrestrial > Soil > Contaminated >... | reverse complement strand
CGAGAAGGTGCGTTTCTCGATGTCCGAAGTCAAGCTCGGCCTGGTCCCGGGGACCGTCTCACCCTACGTCATCGCCGCCATGGGCGAGCGCCAGGCGCGCCGCTACATGTTGACCGGCGAGCGCTTCGACGCCGCCGAGGCCCTGCGCATAGGCCTGGTGCACAAAGTGGTGGACGCCGGCGCGCTGGAGGCCGCGGTCGAGGAACTGGTGAAGATGCTGCTCGCCAACGGACCGCAGGCGATGAGCGAGGCCAAGGAGCTGATCGCGACGGTGGCCCGCCGGCCTCTCGACGACCGGCTGGTCGACGATACGGCGGCGCGGTTCGCCCGAATCCGGACCTCCGACGAGGGCCGGGAAGGGGTCAAGGCGTTCCTGGAAAAGCGAAATCCGGCGTGGACGAAAAAATAGGCCGGTAGCGGCTTTTTCCCCGGCGGGGCGCGACTTGCGGGCAGTTCGGGGTCGACCGATTCGGTAGGAATTCCGCGTCGCTATTGCGTTGGTACTCTATAATATGTAGTTGAATTGCTATCCCCGACGAATCGGGGAAACGCGAACGATAAACCCTTTGTGCCCTGTGACCCCGGCGGCTTGCCCCCGATGGAAAAGTTCAACCTCAGCAACGTCAGCGTCCTGATCGTCGACGACTATGCGCCGATGCGCAAAATCCTGCTGAGCCTGTTCCGGGAGCTCGGCATCAACCGCCTCAGCCAGGCGACGGGCGGCCACGAGGCCCTCAAGCTGATTAAGACCGTCGAGCCAGACGTAATCATCCTCGACGCCATCATGGAGCCGATGGACGGCCTCGAATTCACCCGCAAGGTGCGGTCCGGCGAGGCCGGGATCGACCCGTTCGTGCCGATCATCATGGTTTCCGGCCAGACCGAGTTGCGCCACATCATGAAGGCCCGGGATGCTGGCGTCACCGAGTTCCTGGCCAAGCCGATCTCCGCCCGCGCCATGTATTCGCGAATCTGCTCCGTCATCAGTAACCCGCGGCCGTTCATCCGCACGGCGACGTTTTTCGGTCCCGACCGTCGGCGGCGGGCGTTGCCGTATGACGGCGCCGACCGGCGCGGCAAGCTGCATGTCTACGCCAAGGAAGAGCCGCAGGAAGGCATCGGCATCGCAGCGGATACTAGGAAAGCGCCGGTGGTGCCGTTGAAGCAGCCGGGCGACGGCAAACAGTGGAAAGCGCCCGCGAAGCCGGCGGGCAAGACGAAGAAATCCGCGTCATAAGGCTTGCGCCGTGGGCCCGAGGGGACCGCTTCGCCACGGCGCGAGGCGGCCCATTCCATCAGGCCGCGCGATGCTCTAGGGTGGATGCGGCCGGCAACGGCGATGGATGAAGCGGACATGCGGCTGCCCGCAAAAGTCAAAATGGTGGAAGTCGGCCCGCGCGACGGCCTGCAGAACGAGCCGGGCAGCGTGCCGACGACGGCGAAAATCGCTCTGATCAACAAGTTGAGCGCCGCCGGCGCGTGCATGATAGAGGTCGGCAGCTTCGTGTCGCCGAAATGGGTGCCGCAGATGGCCGATACCGCCGACGTGCTGGCCGGCATCACCCGCCGCAAGGGCGTCCGCTACTCGGTGCTGACGCCCAACAAGCAGGGGTTCGACGCCGCCATGAAGGCGAATGCCGGCGAGGTGGCGATCTTCGCCGCCGCCTCGGAAACCTTTTCGCGCAAGAACGTCAACTGCGGTATCGACGAAAGTCTGGAGCGCTTCCGCCCGGTTACCGAGGCGGCGAAGGCCAAGGGCGTGCCGGTGCGCGGCTACGTCAGTTGCGTGCTCGGCTGTCCCTACGAAGGCGCGGTCGAGCCGAAGGCGGTGGCCGGCGTCGCCGGCAAGCTGCTCAAGCTCGGCTGTTACGAGATTTCACTTGGCGACACCATCGGCACCGGCACGCCGGCCAAAGCGCAGGCGATCGTCGACGCGGTCGCCGAGACGGTGCCGGTCGGCAAGCTGGCGGCGCATTTCCACGACACCTACGGCCAAGCGTTGGCCAATATCCTGGCCGTGCTCGAACGCGGCGTCGCGGTCGTCGACAGTTCGGTAGCCGGGCTCGGCGGCTGCCCCTATGCCAAGGGCGCTACCGGCAACGTTGCCTCGGAGGACGTGCTGTACATGCTCGACGGCCTTGGCATCGCCACCGGCGTCGATCTCGACGAATTGGCGGCGGCGGGAAGGTTCATCTGCAACATGCTCGGGCGGCCGACTGCATCGAAGGTGTCGCGGGCGCTCGCGGCAGGGGACGGCCGATGACGCTACACCTGATCAAGCTCAGCGTCGGCGTCGACGACGTCGAACATCTGGCGCGGATCCAGGCGAAGCGGCTGGCAGACGCGCGGCGCCAGGGCGTCGCGCCGGAGCTCAGACACGTCACCCGCAACACCCCCAGACAGGCCGACGCGATCCTCGACGGCGGCTCGATCTATTGGGTGATCAAGGGATTCATCCGGGCGCGCCAGCGCATCGTCGCGATCCGCCGGTTCGACCGTCGCGACGACCGTCCGGCGTGCGCCTTGGTGCTCGATCCCAAACTGGTCAGGACCGAGCTCAGGAACTTCCGTCCGTTCCAGGGCTGGCGCTACCTGGCGGCGGCGAGCGCGCCACCGGACGCGCCGGTGGGACGCGGCGCAACCGGCGAGGTGCCGACGGCGATGGTCGAGGAATTGAAAAATTTGGGCCTCATCTAGGCCGCCGCTGCTCGCGAAAAACGCCAGAGATAACAGTTTGTTAACACCTATTTTCCGGCGCCGTCCCGGGGTCCGACCGATGGCGGGCGCGGGGCCATTTCGACTTGCGAACGTTAGGCAGTTGAATATAGTCTCTGAATCCACCGGGCGGCGGCAACAGAGCCCCCGGTAGAAGCCTATGCGCCAACGGGAGCACGATCGGATGGCCGAAGATAAACTGGAAGTCATCAATCCCCCCAATACGCTGAAGCAAAAAGTGGGGACCGGCGGCCCGGGAGCGGTCGACCTAGATGCCCTGAAGCGGGCGGAAGAAGTCATCGCCGGCATGACCGACAGCTACCTGGAGTGGGTCACCGAGGATCTGAAGAAGATCGAAGCGGCCTACCAAAAGCTGAAGGCGGCGACGGGCGACCGCAAGAAAGAGCTCGACGGCGTGTTCCAGGTCTCCCACGACATCAAGGGCCAGGGTGGCAGCTTCGGCTACGACCTGATGACCGCGATCGGCAACGAGCTGTGCCGGCTGATCGAGCGCATCGACCACGTCGGCCCCGACGAGATGGAAGCCATCAGGATCCACGTCGAGTCGATGAAGCTGGTGATCGGCAACGACATGAAGGGCCAGGGCGGCAAGGCCGGCGAGCAGATGCTGGCCGGCCTACAGAAGGTCTGCGACAAGCTGACGGCGTGAACAGCTGCGGATCATCGCGGCGGCGTGTCCGTTGCTGACGAAGCGAAAAGGGCGGTTTTCCGGAACCGCCCTTGATTATTTCCAGTGATCGGATCGGCGCATCAGCCGAGACTGGCCCGGAATTCCTTGAGCCACGCCAAGTGCGAGTCCAGCGCCCCGATGTCGTGATCCAGCCATTCGACCAGATGGCCGCCGTCGCCGGCATGATGCTGGCGGAGGCTGTCCAGGCGGGCCAGTTCGTTCTCCGCCGCCTCGACCAGGATATCGGCCTGCAGGCGCTGGGCGTCCTTGTCGAGGAAGTGCAGGAAACGGAACTTCAGCGCCACGATCAGCTTGTTCATCTCGCTGGCCTGGGCGCGGATGTTGGCGGTCAACAGCGTCTTCAGCTCCGCCTCGCCATCGGGGGTGATGGCGAGCAGGGCATCATCCTCCATGCCGACGCCGTCCAACGCCTCGACTAGGCCTTCGACCTTCAGCAACTCGACCGACGTCGCCATGACGTCGAGCGACGGCCCGGTGACGTGGCTGATGAAATGGCGGATGGCGTTGGCGAGCGCACTGTATCGCTGCGGCCCGGAGGCCAGCGTACCAAGCGCGCACAGACGCATCGCTTCCTTAGGCGTCAGGGTTTTATCGGCATACATCAAAAAGTCCTTGGCCTTAGAATTGTTTATGATACCGCCGGCGCCGCCGCAAGTCCAACGCCGGCGGCCGGTCGGCAATTCCGTTGCGTACGATCCGGCGCCGCCGGAGCATTGTTTCGCTGCCGTCGGCGGCCGGGCAACGAACGATCGTCAGCGGCTGAGGACGCGGAGCCCCCGGCGCCGAGCGGCGGCGCCCGGCGCTTCGGCGGGTCCGTCCCATATCGGGACCTCGAAGTAGAAGGTGCTGCCGGCGCCAACCTTGGTGTCGAATGTCAGCCGGCCGCCGTGCTTTTCGATGATCGATTTCGAGATGTTGAGGCCGAGACCGGTGCCGCCGACCTTACGGGCGTCCGACGAGTCGGCCTGCGTGAACTTGCCGAAGATGTCCTTGTGGAATTCCTTGGCGATGCCGGGCCCGCGATCGGACACCGAGACCCTTCCGACTGCGCCCAAACGGGCGCAAGCGATCTCGACCTTGCCGCCGCGCGGTGAGAACTTGGCGGCATTGGAGAGCAGGTTCGCCAGCACCTGGGTCAGGCGGTCGGCGTCGCCGCGGACGACGATGCCGGGGGCGGCATCGGCGACGACGAAGTCGACGTCGAATGCCTCGGCATAGCCGCGGTTCGCCTCGATACCATGTTCAACCAAGGTCTTCAGGTCCACCGATCCGAACCGGAATTCCATCCTGCCCGACTCGATTTTCTCCATGTCGAGGATGTCGTTGACGAGGTTGATCAGCCGCGCGGTGTTCATTTCGGCCATCTCGACCAAGGCGCGGGCCTTCTTGGGCAGCTTGCCGACGACGTTGCCGGCGAGCAGGCCGAGCGAGCCGCGGATCGACGTCAACGGCGTGCGCAGTTCGTGGCTGACGGTGGAGACGAATTCGCCCTTCAAGCGCTCCATCTCCTTGCGTTCGGTGATGTCGCGAACGATGCCAACAAACAGGCGCTCATTGCCGAACGACACCTCATTGACGGCGACCTCCATCGGGAATCGGCGGCCGTTGCGGCGGCGACCCTCGACCTCGCGCACCGCGCCCATGAACCTGGGGATGCCGGTGGTCAGATAGTTGGCGAGATAGCGGTCGTGGCTGCTGCGGTGGGGTTCCGGCATCAAGGTGCTGACGTTATGGCCGACCAGCTCGAGTTCGTCGTAGCCGAAAATCCGTGCCGCCGCCGCGTTGACCGAAAGAATCACCCCGGAGGTGTCGATGGTGACGATGCCGTCGATGATGTTGTCAACGACGGAACGCAACCGCGCTTCGCTGTCGCGAAGGGCCTGCTCGGACCGCTTCAGGTCGCTTACGTCGTATAGATAGGTCAGGTGCGCCTGCCGGCCCTCGAATTCGGTCAGCGTCGAGGTCAGGATGACGAAATAATGAGTTCCGTCCGGTTTCAACAGCTCGACCGGCGTCGGCGACGTGACTCCAGTACGGTAGAGCTCGTTCTTCAACCGCACGCGCAACGCCGGGTCGGCGTAGTAATCGCCGGCGTTCGAGGCCAACAACTGCTCCAGGGTGACGCCCTGGATCTCGAGCGCGCGTTCGTTGGCGAACAGGTGCTTGCCGTCGCGGGTGACGATCAGCACGCCGACCGGACTCGCCTCCAGCATCTGGCGGGTCAGCTTTTCGCGGGCGCGAAGCGCGGTTTCCGCGTCCTTGAGCTCGGTGATGTCGGTTTCGGTGACAGCGATACCCCCGTCGGGCATCCGCGCCTCGTTGATGAGGTACCAAGTGCCGTCGTTGAGTTCGCGGAGGATCGGCCCCCGCGGATTGCGGTGGTGGCGCATCCGGTTGCGCAGGAACGCGTCCTCGCGGCCGATGGCTTCGACGACCTTTCCACGCTCGACGTTGGCTCGGATCAACTCCTCGAAACGGACGCCGGGCTTGATGACGTCCCCCAGGCCCGGATGCAGGCGCAGGTATTCGTCGTTGTAGATAATCAGGCGGTCGTCGGCATCGAACAGGGCGAAACCCTCCTGCATGTTCGATATCGCGCTCCGGAACCGCCGCTCGCTTTGTTCGGCGTCGCGGTATATGGCGAGTGCGTTGCCGATGAGGCCGGTCAAAACACAGGCATAGCTAGCGATCTTGAGCAGGTGGGCGACATCGAACTCATAATCGAAAAGCCGGCCCGACCGTGACATGAATAACGCCTGGCCGACGACGCTGACGATCAAGAAGAGCACCATGCAGTGCTCGAACAGATCGCGCCGCCACAAACCCTTCCTGACGTATCCGATCAGCGCTGCCATGAAGAACAGGGCCGGCCCGAACTCCTCCGGGCGGTGGAAATAGAACTGCGAGAAATGGGCCGGCGACAACGACGCCACGGCGAATACGAGAACAAACGCGACGATAACGACGGCGGTGCCCAGATAGACCGCCGTGTCGCCGGTCCGTGGCGCTTCGTCGAGGCGCCGGCCGCGAAGCGACGCGAGCCAACTCAGGACAATCAGAATCGAGAGGAAATAGCGCGACGCGCTCCAGCTCCACGGCGCCAGCGACGCCATCGCCGAAGGCATATAGGCCTGGACGGCCTCTGACGTCACCATCGCGTGATAGCCGTCCAGGAACGCCGTGCCGAGGAACCCGCAGCCGAGGAACAGGAAGCTGTTTTCCCGTTTGCTGTAGAAACGCGCTAACGCCATGGCGCCGATGATGCCAGCCAGCACCGTGGCGATGATTTCCAAGTTAGTGTGAAGTCCGGCGCCACCTTGCCAGCCGCGGTCGGCGAAAGCGGCAAAAACCACTGTCAAGCCGATGCCGGTCGCCCAGTAGGCTGCGGCCCGGCGTACAGCGATTGCGTGCGGGCGTTCGCTCATGGCGGCCCGTCGCTCGGCGGCGAAGACGCAGGGACCGCCGACGGCAATGACCGGATCGTCGCCCAGGCCCGGGATGACCGTCGTGGTCGGTGGTTCAGGTTGCGGGTTTTAGTCCGAGGTCGGACCATACCTGCTTCATCGCCGCAACTAGGTGATCGATGTCGGCGTCCGTGTGCAGCGGCATCGGCGTGAATCGCAACCGCTCGGTGCCGCGCTCGACCGTCGGGTAGTTGATCGGCTGCACGTAGATTCCATGGTCTTCCAATAGAATGTCGGAAGCCCGTTTGCACAACACCGGATCACCGATCGGCACCGGCACGATGTGGGTTGTCGACGGCATCACTGGGATTGCCGCCTCGGCGAAGCGCCGCTTCAAGGTCGCCGCGCGCTCCTGGTGACGCCGGCGGACTTCGTCGTGCAGCTTCAGGTAGCGAACGGCGGCCAGCGCTGCGGCGGCGACGCCCGGCGGCATGGCGGTCGAGAAGATGAACCCGGTGCCGTAGGAACGCACGAAGTCGCACAACGCCGCCGAGCCGGCGATGTAGCCGCCGACGACGCCGAATGCTTTGGCGAGCGTGCCTTGGATCACCGTCATCCTATCCATCACGCCTTCGCGCTCGGCGACGCCGCCGCCCCGACGGCCGTACAGGCCGACGGCGTGGACCTCGTCGATGAAGGTCATGGCGCCGTAACGGTCGGCGATGTCGCAGTATTCTTTGATCGGCGATACGTCGCCGTCCATCGAGTACACGGATTCGAAGGCGATCAGTTTGGGCCGCCCGATCGGATATTCCCCGAGCAGCCGCTCAAGATCCTCCGTGTTGTTGTGCTTAAACACCCGCTTCTCGGCGCGCGAATGGACGATGCCCTCGATCATCGAATTGTGGTTCTTGGCGTCCGACAGGATCACGCAATCCGGGAGCATGCGGCCGATGGTGCTGAGCGCCGTGAGGTTGGCCGTCCAGCCGGAGCCGAACACCAGCGCGGCTTCCTTGCCATGCAGGTCGGCGAGTTCCTGCTCCAGCAGCACGTGGTAATGGTTGGTGCCTGAGATGTTGCGGGTGCCGCCGGCGCCGGCGCCGCATTTGTCGATCGCCGCGTGCATAGCGGCCAGCACATCGGGGTGCTGACCCATCCCCAAATAGTCGTTCGAACACCACACGGTGACCTCGCGGACGGTGCCGGCGCGGTGGTTGAGGGCGCGCGGGAAATCGCCGGCGCAGCGCTCGAGGTCGGCGAAAATGCGGTACCGGCCCTCGCGTTTCAGGGTGTCGATCTTGCCGGCGAAAAAGGCCTCGTAATCCATGGCTTCCTGGCCTGGATCGTCGATGCGCCGGAGACGGGATTTGGCCCCTCGATTCATGGTCTCACTATACACCGCGAAATCCGGTCGTTTCGACCGTTTTAATGGCGATATCACTGCTTCCGCCTCCCGTGTTGCCGGTTGAGAATTCTCGCAAAAGCCCGCCTTCCTTAGGCTTTCACGGCCCGACCCTAGACAGCGACGGGGATAGCGCGCATTGACCAAGGTTAAATCGGGGCTTTTGCCGCCGGGCGGCGGTAGGCCCGGCAAGCGGCCGCCGCTCAGCCGGCCTTGAGGCCGTTTCCCTCGACCCAGGCCCAGGTGGCGGCCAGCGCCCGCTCCAGGCAGCCCAGCATCTCGTCGATTTCGGCCTCGTCGATGATCAGTGGCGGGCAGATGCCGATGACGTCGATCATGTTGCGGATCAGCAAGCCCTCGTCGCGCGCCCGGTCGTGCAGGTAGGCGCCGACGCCGGCCTTCGGGTCAAACGGCGCCTTGGTTTTCTTGTCCTTGACCAACTCGAGGGCGCCGATCAATCCGACGCCGCGCACCTCGCCGACCAGCGGGTGACTGGCAAAACGGCGGAGCCCATCCTGCAGGCGTGGGGCAACGCGCCGCACGTGGCCGAGGACGTTGCGCTCCTGGTAGATGTTGAGCGTTTCGAGGGCGACCGCGGCGGCGACCGGGTGCCCGGCGTAGGTGGAGCCGTGGCCGAACAGGCCGAGCTTCTCGCTCTCCTTGACCATTGCCTGGAAGATCGACTCGGAGATCATCAGCGCCGCGATCGGCACATAGGCCGACGACAGCGCCTTGGCACAGGCGATCATGTCGGGCTTCAGGTTAAAAGTTTGGCTGCCCCACAGGTTGCCGGTGCGGCAGAAGCCGCAGATCACCTCGTCGGCAACCAGCAGCACGTCATACTTCCTCAGCACCGCCTGAATTTTCTCGAAATAAGTCTTCGGCGGCACAATGACGCCGCCGGCGCCCATCACCGGCTCGGCGAAGAAAGCGGCGATGGTGTCCGGGCCTTCGGTGACGATCATCTTCTCGAGATTGTCCGCCAGACGACTCGCAAACCGCTCCTCGCTCTCGCCCGGCTGGGCGAACCGGTAATGGTGCGGGCAGTCGGCATGCAGGATGCGCGCGATCGGCAGGTCGAAATCGTTATGGAGGTGAGGCAGGCCGGTGAGGCTGGCGGTGGCGATGGTGACGCCGTGATAGGCGCGGACGCGCGAGATGATTTTCTTCTTCTGCGGCCGGCCGAGGGCGTTGTTGTAGTACCAGATCAGCTTGATCGCTAGGTCGTTGGCTTCCGAGCCGGAGTTTGCGAACAGCACCTTCGATATCGGCACCGGGGCAATGCCGATAAGCTTCTCCGCAAGGTCGATGGTAACGTCGGCGGTGCGGTGCGAGAATCCCTGGTAATAGGGGAGTTTTTTGAGCGCTCGCGTCGCCGCATCGACCAGCCGCGGCTCGTCGAAGCCGAGCGCCGTGCACCACAGCCCGGCCAGGCCCTCGATGTAGGTGTTGCCGGCGTCGTCGGTGACCCGCACGCCCTTGCCGCCGGTGATGATCAGCGGGCCTTTTTCCAAGTGCTTCTTGAGGTTGGTGTAACCGTGCACCTGATAGGCGATGTCGCGGCTGGCTGCGGAATTCCCTGGTCTGGCCATGGTCGGTCCTTTTTATCGGTCTAAAGCGGCGGTTGGAGGCGTTCTTTTGACATAGGACGCGTGGGTCTACAATTTCTATCTTCTTCTATCTTCGGAGAGCGGAAGCGGTGACGACGAGCAAACACCTCAGCAACGGCAACCATACCCGAGACTCCGCCGAGACGGCGGCGCGTCTGCTCGCAGTGGTGCGCGAGGTGGCGGCCGAGTTGCATCCGCACCTGGCCGATGCGCCGGTCGGCCTCGACAGCGTACTCGACAAGGAGCTCGGCTTCGACAGCCTCGGCCGGGTCGAGCTGCTGGTGCGCATAGAGCGTGCGTTCGCGGTCACCCTGCCGGAACAGGTATTCGCCACCGTCGACACACCGCGCGACCTGCTACGGGCGGTGACGGCAGCCCGCGGCGCCGCCGCGCCCGCGGCCGCGACGATCGCGCGGCCGGCCGCGGACAGCCGGCGCGAACGCCCCGCGTCGGCGCCTGCCACGTCGATACCGCTGTCCGCTGGCACCCTCACCGAGGTGCTGGACTGGCACGTGCGGATCAATCCCGACCGCCCCCACATTCGACTTTACAGTGACGGCGGCGACGGCGACGTCATTACCTTCCGCGACCTCAAGGAAGGCGCCGAGGGGGTAGCGCGCGGCTTGCAACAAGGCAACTTCCGGCCCGGCCAGTCGGTGGTCATCATGCTGCCGACGGGTCGCGACTATTTCTTCACCTTCTTCGGCATCCTGCTCGCCGGCGGCGTGCCGGTGCCGATCTATCCGCCGGCGCGGCCGACCCAGATCGAGGACCACCTCAACCGCCACGCCGGCATCGTCGCCAACTGCCAGGGCCGGATGTTGATCACCGTGCCGGAGGCGAAGCGCCTCGGCGGGTTCTTGAGGGCGCGGACGGAAACGCTCCGAGAGGTGGTAACGGTTGGGGAATTGACGGCGCGCCAAGGCGCGTTCACTCCGCCCAAGGTGCGGCCCGCCGACACTGCGTTCCTGCAGTACACCTCGGGCAGCACCGGCAACCCGAAGGGCGTGGTGCTGACCCACGCCAACCTGCTGGCCAACATCCGGGCCATGGGCGACGCGCTGGACTTGCAGAACGACGAGGTGTTCGTCAGCTGGCTGCCGCTCTACCACGACATGGGCCTGATCGGGGCGTGGCTCGGCAACCTGCACTACGCGATCCCGCTGGTGATCATGTCGCCGCTGGCGTTCCTGTCGCGCCCGCAACGGTGGCTTTGGGCGATCCATCGCCATCGCGGCACCTTCTCGGCGGCCCCCAACTTCGCCTACGAGTTCTGCCTGCGCCGCGTGGCCGACGCCGACATCGAGGGCCTGGACCTGAGCACGTGGCGACGCGCGTTCAACGGCGCCGAGACGGTCAACCCGGAGACGCTGACGCGCTTCGCCGACCGCTTCCGACCGTACGGCTTCCGCGCCGAGGCGATGATGCCGGTATACGGTCTCGCCGAGTGCTCGGTCGGCCTGGCATTCCCACCGATGGGACGCGGCCCGCTGGTCGACCGGGTGAAGCGCGAGGTGTTCATGAACTCGGGCCTGGCCAAGCCGGCCGACGCGGACGACGCCCACGCCCTCGCCTTCGTCGCCTGCGGCCGGCCGCTGCGCGGCCATCAGATCCGCGTCGTCGATGGCGCCGGCCGCGAGCTGCCGGAACGCCAGGAAGGCCGGCTGCAGTTCCGTGGGCCGTCGACCACCAGCGGCTATTTCCGCAATCCCCAGGCTACGGCCGAGCTGTTCGATGGCGAGTGGCTGGACTCCGGCGATCTTGCTTACATCGCCGGCGGCGACGTGCACATCACCGGCCGCTCGAAGGACATCATCATCCGTGCCGGCCGCAACATCTATCCGGCGGAATTCGAGGACGCCGTCGGCGATCTCGACGGCCTGCGCAAGGGCGCGGTAGCGGTGTTCGGCAGCGCCGATCCGGAATCGGGGACCGAGCGGCTGGTGGTGCTGGCCGAGACCCGCATGCGGCAGCCGGAGCACCTGGAACGGCTGCGCGCCGAAATCAACGCCCTCGCCGTCGATCTGGTGGGCGCGCCGCCCGACGACGTGGTGCTGGCGCCGCCGCGCACCGTACTCAAGACGTCGAGCGGCAAAGTTCGCCGCGCCGCCTGTCGCGAGCTTTACGAGCGCGGGCTGATCGGAAAGCCGCAAAGCGCCGTCTGGCTGCAGGTGGCGCGGATGGCACTGGCCGCCATCGTCCCGCAGGCGCTGCGCGCGCTGCGCGGCGCCGGCGCGGCATTGTTCGCCGCCTATGCATGGGGCGTGATCGCGGTGATCGCAACGACGCTGTGGTGCCTCGCCCCAGTGGTGCCGTCGCTCAGGTGGCGGTGGGCCTTGTTCGGCGCCGGCGCGCGGTTGCTGATGCGGCTGACCGGGACGCGGTTCACGGTCGAGGGCGCCGACAACCTGCCGCCGCCCGGCAAGGCGGCGGTGTTCGTCTCCAACCACGCCAGCTACCTGGATTTCATGGCGCTCGGCGCCGCGCTGCCGCGGCCGGTCGGCTTCGTTTCCAAGACCGAGCTCAGGAACAATTTCTTCGTGCGCGTCATCCTCGACCGCATGGAGGCGGAATACGTCGAGCGGTTCGACCGCCAAAAGGGGCTCGAGGACGCCAATCGGGTATCGCGCCGCGTCCGCGAGGGCCGCTCGCCACTGTTCTTCGCCGAAGGCACGCTGACGCGGATGCCCGGGCTGCTGCCGTTCCACATGGGCGCCTTCGTCACCGCGGTGGAGGCGGAGGCGCCGGTGGTGCCGGTGGCGATCCGCGGCACCCGCTCGATGCTGCGCGACGGCTCGTGGTTCCCGCGCCCGGGCGCTATCACCGTGGTCGTCGGCAAACCGGTCGCGCCGCCGGCGGCGGAAGGCGAGGCCGGAGCCAGCACCTGGTCGCGGGCGGTGCGGCTGCGCGATGCGGTGCGTGCCGCGATCCTCGCCCATGTCGGTGAGCCGGACCTCGGCCGCGAGGAGCTGCCGATGGTGCGCCCGGAGAAGCCACCTGGGGATAAATCATCCTCATTGTAAGTCATTGTTATTAAAAGATAAAAATAAATCATCCCCAGATATGCCCCGGTAATTCACGGGTTTCCCACAGCCATTCATCGAAAGCCGCTGGGCCCGCCGTGTGGCGCCGCGTACGACCCGGGCGCGCCGCAACGGCTTGATCGCGGTCATGGGCCGATCGGCGGAATGGCGCTCAAATGGCCATGCTGGATCGCCGGCAAAGGAGGCTAGCCATGACCTACAAGGACATCCTCGTTCACGTCGACACCCTCGAGCCGTGCAAGGCGCGCCTGGCCGCGGCGATCAACCTGGCCAAGGCGTTCGACGCCCGGCTGACCGGATTGTTCGTCCGCGCCACGCCCTACATTCCGCAATATGCGGAGGCGCAGATCAGCCCCGAGATCCTGGAAGCCCAGGCGAGGGATCTAAAACGCATCGCGGCCGAGGCCGGCAAGACGTTCAAAGCCGCCACCGAATCGTCTGGCGTCAAGACCGAGTGGCGCTCGATCGAGGGCGACTCGTTGGACGTGATCAGCCTGCAGGCGCGCTATTTCGACCTGGTCGTGGTCGGGCAGGGCAATCCCGAGGACATTCTGTTGCCCGGCGACCGTAACATGCCCGACGACGTGATCATGACCTGCGGCCGGCCGACCCTGGTGGTGCCGTACGTCGGCAAGTACCCGGTGATCGGCCGCAACGTGATGATCGCCTGGGACGCCAGCGCCACCGCCACCCGCGCCGTCCACGACGCGATGCCGTTCCTGAAGGCGGCGAAGGCGGTCACCGTCATGGTCGTCAACCCGATGACCACGACGCGCGGCATCGGCGACCTGCCGGGCGCCGACATGGCGGCGCACCTGGCCCGCCACGGCGTCAAGGCCGAAGCCGACCATGTGCAGTGCGACCTCGAGGCCGGCGAGATGCTGCTGTCGCGCGCCGCCGACAAGGGCGCCGACCTGATCGTCATGGGCGCCTACGGCCATGCACGCTGGCGCGAAATCGTACTGGGCGGCGTCACCGACCACATCCTGAACCACATGACGGTGCCGGTGCTGATGTCGCACTAGACCGCGGACGGTCCGTTCACTAATTCGCGGCGGATTTACTCGCCGTGGTGTAGGTGCCGCCGCCGCCGTCGCGGCGGAACCGGCTGCGGGTCGGGAAGGTGCGCTTGATGGCCGCGAATTCCTGGGCGTGCGGCGGCGTCGCCGCACCCGCCTTGCCCCTAGCCGCAGTCTCGATCTTGTCGATGCGTTCCCTGGTCCCCGGATGGGTCGAGAACAAGGACGTCGTGCCCTCGGTGTTGGGCGGCGTCACCTGCAGCAGCGTCTTGAAGAAATTCGCCGCTTTCGCCGGGTCGTGGCCGGTTTGCCCGAATACGTTCAGGATATGGCGATCGGCTTCGTCCTCGTACTCGCGGGAATAGCCGGTCTGCACCATGCCCATGACGACGCCGCTCATCAGGCTGACCAGGTTGTTGTCGAGACCGCCCGAATCCTTGAGCGCTGCCGCCAGCGCTCCCTTCGCGACTTCCGAGAAGCCGGCGCTGAAGCGCTCGGTCTTCATCATGCCGAGGCCGTGGGCCAACTCGGCGTGCCCGACCTCGTGGCTGATTACGGCGGCGAGCTCGGCCTCGTCCGCGGCGTAGCGGAGCAATCCCTTGTTAAGGGCCAGCTTGCCGCCCGGCAACGCCCAGGCGTTGATGGTGTTGTCGTCGATGATGGTGATCTCCCACGGCAGACTCGGCCGCTTGGTGGTCTTCAACAGGTCCTCGGCGAAGCGCTGGGTGGCAGTTTGCACGCGGCGATTGGCATAGGCGCCGCCGTTGCGGTCGATCAGCTTGCCGTATAACTGGTTGCCGAGCAGGATTTCGTCCTTCTCGCCGAGGGTCACGGCCCCGAACATGTCGAACAGCTTGTTGAGGTCGATCATCGGCGTCGACGACTTGTCGCCACCGCCGCCGAAGCTGAAGCTGAACTGCGCCAGC
>Ga0214471_10002364_pt1 | contig 14832 bp, 12 predicted proteins | sample RVTome_5_FD_207665 | JGI IMG/M metagenome (GOLD analysis project Ga0214471, IMG submission 207665) | Soil microbial communities from uranium-contaminated site in the Upper Colorado River Basin, Wyoming, United States - RVT142D155 | ecosystem: Environmental > Terrestrial > Soil > Contaminated >... | reverse complement strand
CGGCGATGTCGACGTCGTCCTCATCGCGGATCAGTAGCGCTGCTCGAGGCTACCGCCGCCTTTTGCTCCAGCCGCACGTCCGGATCGCCTACGATTCCTCGGTGCCAAGCTGGCACGCGACAGGCCGTCGGCGCGTCCCGCGCATACGTATAATTACCTGGCGTCGTGTTCGACGTCCCAGACAAAGGTGCGCGGGTGAGCGATCCGTCGGGCAAGAAGGTCGGGCGATTCGAGGTCGGAGACCGCCTCGGCGCCGGTGGCATGGGCGAGGTTTGGCGCGCCCGCGACCCCAAGCTGCAGCGAGACGTGGCGATCAAGCGCCTCGCCCCCGAGCTGGCGGCCGACCCTGAGCTCCGCTCGACGCTGCTGCGGGAAGCGCGCAACGCCGCCCGGATCACGAGCCAGCGGGTGGCGGCGCTCTACGACGTGCTCGAGGAGGGCGACGACCTCTATCTCGTCATGGAGCACGTCGAGGGCTCCACGCTGCGCGACCGGCTGCGGGCGCCCATCACCGAGCGCGACTTCTTCGACCTCGCCGATCAATGTGTCGAGGGGCTCGCGGCGGCGCACCGCCAGGGCGTGGTTCACGGGGACATCAAGCCCGAAAACGTCATGATCGGGCCATACGGCGACGTGAAGCTGCTCGACTTCGGGGTTTCCCGGCGCGCCGTCGGCAACGACGAAGCCACGTTTCTCACGACGAGCGGGGCCGGCGAGCTGGGGGGCACGATCAGCTACATGGCTCCTGAGGCCCTCCTCGGCCATCGCAGTGATCACCGTGCGGACATCTTCGCGCTCGGGGTGGTGTTCTACGAGATGCTCGCCGGCCGGCATCCGTTCCGCGGCCAGACGCCGATCGCCACCACGGACCGCATCCTTCACACCGCTCACGAGTCCTTGTCGATCGTCAACCCGGTGTGCCGCCCGGCGCTGCAGGCGGTGATCGACAAGATGCTCGCCAAGGATCCCGAGGAGCGCTACGCGACGGCGGGCGATCTGGCGGTCGACCTGCGCCGCCTGCGCGCCGACATTGCTGCCCCGGACGCTCGAGCGTCGGCCCTCGATGGTTTGCAGCGGAGAAGGTGGTGGCTGCTCCCCGCGGTCGCGGCGGCGCTCGTGCTCGCCGTCGCGCTGGCTTGGATGGCGCGCGACCGGCTGGCGGCGCCTGCGGGCGGGCCCGTCGCCGTCGCCGGCAGCGGGGCATTCGATGCGTCCAACTGGATCATCGCCGTGTTGCCCACCGGCGACTCCGGAGCCGGCGACGCCGAGCTGGAGGCGCTCAACGACGGCCTCGCCGCCACGCTCACCACGCGCCTTACCCAGCTCACCCGGTCTCACGACCTGCAGGTGGTGCCGGTGAGCGCGGTGCGCGAGCGCGGCGTCGACGGCCTCGAATCCGCCCGCCGCGAGCTGGGCGTCACGCTGGTGTTGAACTTCGAGACGCGGCGGACCGCCGATCGCGCGCGCGTCAACATCAGCCTGGTGGATACCGGCGCGGTGCGACAGGTCGATGCCGACACGATCGACGGATCGCTGGACGATCTGATCTCGCTCGAGGAGCAGGTGGCGGTGCGCGTGCTGCGCATGCTGCGCGTCGAGCTGCTGCCGATGGAGCGCGACCTGCTCGCCGCGGGGACCGACCAGCCGCGCGCCTACGGCTACTACCTACGGGGGCGCGGCTATCTGGAAGACCGCAGCGATCCCGCCAACGCCGATACCGCCGCCGGCCTTTTCGAGCAGGCGCTGCGCGTCGATCCGGCCTACGCGCGCGCTCACGCGGACCTGGGACGAGCTCTCTGGTTGAAGTACGAGCTCACCGAGAACACCGCCTGGGTTGGCCGCGCCACCGAGGCCTGCAACGACGCAGTGACCCTCGACGAGCTCGATGCCGCCGGTCATACCTGCCTTGGCGTCGTCTACAACGGCAGCGGTCGCTACCCACAGGCGATTGCCGAGCTCGAGCAGGGAATCCGCCTCGAGCCCACCGACGACACGATCTACATCGAGCTGGCAAAGGCCTATCTGGGGAGCGGCCAGGTCGATCGCGCCGAGGCGACCTATGAGGAGGCGATCGCGGTGCGGCCCCACTACTGGGCCGGCTACCAGTGGCTGGGGAGCTTCTACACGCGCCAGGGACGCTTCGACGAGGCCATCGCCGCGCTGGAGCAGGCGGCGCAGCTCGCCCCGGACGGCTACAGCATCTACAGCGGCCTCGGTGCTGCCTACTACTACGCCGAGCGCTGGACCGAGGCGAGGCGTTCGTTCGAGCGCGCGATGCAGCTCAACCCCGAGTACTCGAGCGCGGTGTCGAACATCGGCACGCTCTACTTCTACGAGGGCCGTTATGCCGATTCGGCGCGCATGTTCGAACGGGCAACGGCGATCGACGAGCGCAACTACCTCGCCTGGGGCAACCTCGGCGACGCGTACTACTGGGCCCCCGGGGAGCGCGACAGCGCGTCCGGCGCCTACCGGAGGGCGATCGAGCTCGCCGAGGAGCAGTTGGCGATCAACCCCAGCGACGCCCTCGTGCGGCAGGACGCCGCCCGCTACTACGCCATGCTCGGCGATGCGGAGGCGGCACGACGCAGCATCTCTCAAGCGTTGGGCCTCGCTCCCACCGACATCTACGTGCTACGCAGCGCGGCGGTGGTTCACGCGGCGCTGGGGGAGGCACAGGAAGCGGTGCAATCGCTGCTTGCGGCGATCGGCGCCGGCGATTCGCTCGCCGAGATCCGGGTCGACCCGATGTTCGCCGAGCTGCGCCAGGACCCCCGCCTGCGCGAGGCCCTGGGCCTGCGGTAGGGCGCCGCCCGCGTCAGCACCAGGCGTCTCCCTGTGTTGGCGCGTCCATCGGACGCTTTCGCTACCGCCGGGCGCGCCCCGTGCCTCGGAGGCCGTACGCGTCAGGGATTGATGTCCATCCGCGGGTCGATCACCGTCTGACCGCCGCCGCAGTCGACGACGATGTCGTAGAAGTAGCTGCTCGGAGCGCCGGTGATGGCGCCAGAATCGACGGTGCTGTTGCGGTTCACGGTCAGCGGCGGCGTGCTGGCGAACGGCCAGGCGTTGCCCGGCTTGGGCCGGATCGCGGCCGAAGCGACGCCGGAGTTGGGTTGGAGGCGCCAGCTCACCTGGTTGCCGGCGGCGCGGCTGGCGCGCACGGTCCACGGGCGGACGTTGACGTCGTCGACCTGACCCTCGGCGCAGGTGACGGTGATGTTGACCTGAAGCGCCTGCAGCTCCTCCGGCGCACCGGCGACGGAGCTCATCGCCCCCGCGACGAGGGCCATCGCCGCGAGGGCAAACGAGAGGATGAATACGAGCATCGATCGACGCATGAGGCCTCCGAGAAAGCGGCTGTCAACCAGAGATGCGCGTCATTGTGCAGCAGCGGCCACTGCTGCACAAGCTTCTCGGCGTCTCGAGGAGGACGCCCTTGACATGCATCGATTTCCAATGTACGTATGTCTCGGATTTCGATGCATCGAACCGATGACGGTGTTCGAGGGGACACATTATGAACCTCAAAGGCACGCTACCCGTCCTCATCCTGCAGGTGCTCAGCGAGGGCGATAAGTACGGCTACGCCATCGCCCAGGAGATCACGCGGCGTTCCCGGGGCGTGCTCGACTTCAAGGAGGGCAGTCTCTACCCCGCGCTGCACGCGCAGGAGAAGAAGGGGCTCATCCAGTCCTTCGACCGCACTGCCGACGGCCGCCACCGCCGCTACTACCGCCTGACCGACAGGGGCAAGGAAGCCCTCGCCGCCCAGCGCACCGAGTGGCGTCGCCTGTCCACCGCCATCACCGAGATCCTGGCGCCGGCATGAGCGACTCCTACTCGTGTATCCACTGGCACGCACAGTTCAAGCACCTCAAGCCCTGGACCGACGTCGCCACCAAGGGTCTGTCCGAGGACTCCCGCGCCCGCGTGCTCGAAGAGATCACCGCCCACTTCGAAGACGCCATCGAGGCCGGCATGCGGCGCTGCCTCAGCGAGGAAGAGGCCGCCCGTCGGGCCGTCGAGGACCTGGGAAGCGCTTGGCGCGCCCAGCTCGCCTTCCGGCGCACCTACCTGACCCGCCTGCAGGCAAGCACTCTGGGCCATCTCGTCGAAACGCCGCTGCGCAGTGCCCCGGTCTACTGCCTCGTGGCCCTTTCCCTCATCGCGCAGATCCTCTACCTCGACGCCCACCCACACGCCACCGCCAAGGCCGTCCGCTTGGCCCTGCTCGGCGTCGTGGTGCTGAGCGGGTTGATCCGCACTGTTGCCGTCCCGCGGATCTTCCGCCAAGGCCGCCGCCGCGCCGCGGTCGTGCTGGGCGGCACCTCCGAGTTCCTGCTCTGGACGTGCTTCATCATCTCGGGGCGCAGTCCGGTCGAACGCCACCTCTGGGTCGTGGCCTTCTTCGTGTTGATCATGGGTCTCGGCTACATCCCCCTCGCCATCAAGATCGAGCGGCAGCACCTGGAGGAGCTCCTCGAGAAGCGCGACCACCCCAAGGAGTAGGGAGGCTCCTCGCGGCCGCCGTCCTGGCCTGCCATGTACCCTGCTTGCCCGATCAGAGTCACGGCCTCGGCGCGGAATGGGCGGGTCAATCCGATGTCAGCCCGATCCGGCGCAGCTCGACGCCGATGAGCTCCAGAAGAGCCCTTCCGGCAACCCGTGCCCTGTCGGGGTGCCCGCAAGCGGCGGGTGCTGTCCGCCAGATCTAGCGCTTCCTTTCGCCGCCCAATCCCGCCGGATCCTCCCACTGGAAGCCCATCTCCGGCGCCGGCCGCTCCTCGGGCCACAGCATCCGCAGGGTGTCGCCCTCGAACAGGTCGCCGTTCTTCATCACCATGGCGATGGTGTTGGTGTTGCGGATGTCGTCCAGCGGGTTGGCGTTCAGGACGATGAGGTCGGCGAGCTTGCCGGGCTCGATGGTGCCGAGGTCGGCGAGGAAGCCGAGGCCGTCGGCGCCCATCACGGTGGCCACCCGCAGGGCGTCGTAATTGGAGAGGCCGCCCATCTGCTGGGCCCACAGCTCCCAGTGGGCGCAGATGCCCTGCTGCTCGCCGTGGGCGCCGAGGCCGACGTTGCCGCCAGCTTGCAGCACGGCGGCCGAGCCCCTGGCGACGGCGATGAAGTGGTACTCGTCGAGCGCGTTCATCTGGCCGCGGCGGGTGCGGCGGTCGAGGTCGTCGTGGGGGGTGAAGCGGGCGAGCTTGTCGTCGTCGTGCACCTCGGTGGTCTGGTAGAAGTACCACTCCGCCGTCGGGCCGCCGTAGGAGACCACCAGCGTCGGCGTGTACCAGGTGCGCGAGCGGGCGATCAGCTGCACCACGTCGTCGTAGATGTCGGCGATCGGCAGGGAATGCTCGAAGCCGGTGTAGCCGTCGATCACCATCGTCAGGTCGAGGCGCAGGTCGCCGCCGCCCTCGTTGGTGACGTTCATGCCCTCCGCCTGCGCCGCGCGGATGACCCACTGGCGCTGGCGGCGGTGCGGCTGCATGTACTGCTTGATGACGTTGGTGCCCAGCCGCTTGTAGTGGCGCACCATGGCGAGCGCGTCCTCGTAGTCCTCGATGCGCGCGTTGCCGGTGGTCATGGCGCGGCCGGTGGAGAAGATCCGCGGCCCCAGCGCGCCGCCGGTCTCGACCAGCTCGCCGTAGGCGAACGAGTCGTTGCTGGTGGAGACGTCGCGCGTCGTGGTGACCCCGTAGGCGAGGTTGGCGAGGTACGACCAGCTCGTCTCGACGAACACCTCACGGGGCGGGCGCAGGTGGGCGTGCAGGTCGACCATCCCCGGCATGATGAACTTGCCGGAGACGTCGATGACGTCGGCGCCGGTGGGAATGTCCACCTCGTCGGAGGGGCCGACCCGGGTGATGCGATTGTTGGTGACGATCACGGTGGCGTCGCGCAGGATGGCCTGCTCCGGGCTGTCCAACGCGGGCTGCGCCATCGAGATGACGTTGGCGCCGACCAGCGCCACGGTGCCGCGCGGCGCGTAGCGCGGCCGGCTCATGGCGATCCGCAGCTCGTCGGGCTGCAGGCTGGCCTCCTCCGGCTCTTGCTCGGCTTGCTGCTCCTCTTGCGGGTCACCGCCGGTCGGATCCGGATCGCCGGGGGGGCCGCCGGGAGGGCCGCCCGGAGGGTCGCCGGCCGCGGCCGCGCCGCCCGGCTCGCCCGCGTCGCCGGGCTCCTCGGGCGCGTCGGGCCGCGGCGCCATCGCCGCGGCGACGTCGATCCGATAGAAGGTGTCGGCGAACGTCCACGCCAGCGTCTCGGAGCCGTTCTCCCAGTGCAGGTCGATGCCGCCCTCGCGGGTGATGCGCTTGACCGGGCCGGGGCCGCGCGACTCGCCGATCGTCGGCGGCTCCGCCGACAGCGGCAGCGCCGCCACGAAGATGTCCTCGCGCACCGAGAAGGCGATCCAGCGGCCGTCCGGCGAGGGCGCCACCTCGTAGGTCTCGGCCTGGATCCTCGCCACCGTGCGCCGGTCGGTGCCGTCGAGACGCACCGAGACGTACTCCGCCTCGGCCTGCTGGCCGCCGGAGACATCGGCGACATAGCGGATGCGGGTGCCGTCGGCGTTGAACGTCAGGCGGTTGTCCGAAGGCGCCGAGCCGACGGCATTCAGCGGGCCGCCGCCGGCGTCCATCCACACGATCAGCCCCGTGTTGCGCGACCAGATGTTGCGGAACGCCGCCGCGTCCTCCTTCATGAAGGCGATCTTGGTGCCGTCGGGCGACCAGGTGGGGTGCAGGTAGAAGCCCGGGTACTCGGTGAGCCGCCGCGGCTCGCCGGCGCCGCTCCCCTCCAGCGGCAGCCGCCAGACGTGGCCGCCGCCCGCGTCGTCCCAGCTCACGTACACCAGCGCCGAGCCGTCGGGCGACAGCACCGGCTGGAACTGGCCGAAGTCCTGGCGCACCAGCGGGAACGGCTCGCCGTCCGGCGGCTCCATCGCCCAGATCTGGCTGAGCGCCGAGAACACGACGCGCGAGCCGTCGGGGCTGCGGTTGACGTAGCGCAGGTTGCGCACCGTCACCGGCTCCTCGGTGAGCCGTTCCTCGAAGAACACGAAGGGGCCGAGCTGCAGCTCGACGTCGGCCGAGAACGACAGCGCGGTGTCCTGCTTGCTCTCGACGTCGATGCGATGAAAGGTGCCGCCGGTGGCGATGACGATCGCCGTGCCGTCGGGGGTGAAGTCGAACGCCGGCATCAGGTCGAGGTTGCCGGAGCGCTCGGCGTTGTCGCGGTCGATCGGGTAGATCAGCCATTCCTCGCGATCCGACGGCAGGTGGCGGATGCGCAGGCCGGTCTGGGCGTCGAGCCGCGCCCCGTACACCAGCCACTCGCCGTCCGGCGAGATCGCCGGGCGGAAGGCGCCGTTGGGCGAGGCGGTGATCGTGGCGATGTCGCCGGTGATCCGATCGAGCCGCCGCACCTGCCAGGCCGCGAAGCCCAGGCCGCCGCCGCCCCCGCCGCCGCCGGCCCGGGAGGAGAAGTAGACGTGGCGGCCGTCGGGCGAGAACACCGGCCCGGCGAGCCCCCTGGCCAGCTCCGACGAGGTCAGCGCCAGGCCCGAGCCGCCGTCCTTGTGATACAGCCACAGGCGGCCGTCGCGCCGGGCCAGCAGGTAGTCGCCGTCGGGGTCCCACTCCGGCGTGCTGACCACCTCGCTGCGCTCGCGCGTGATCTGGCGCGGCTCGCCCCCCGCCGCGTCGACCACCCAGATGTTGTCGCTGCCGCTGCTATCGGAGATGTAGGCGATCCGCGTCCCGTCGGGCGAGAAAGTCGGCTGCGCGTCGTACCCCATGCCGCTGGTCACGCGGATCGCCGCCCCACCGGTGACCGGGATCGTGTAGATGTCGCCCAGCAGGTCGAAGACGATCGTGCCGCCGTCGGGCGACACGTCGAGGTTCATGTAGGTCCCCTCGGTGGTGGTGAAGATAATCGTGCGCTCGGGCTCGAGGCTGAGGCCGCCGCGGTCCTCGGAGCCTGTTTGTCCCTCTTGCTGGTGATCGAGGCGCGTCGAGCCCTCACGGGCACCGAGCTCCTCTTGCGCCGCGGCCGGCGCCAGCATCAGAAATGCCGCGATTGCGGCGGAAACGAGCGTTCGCATGGTCGGTCCTCTCTTTGGGCGTTGCAATCGATGCAATCTCAGGGGCGGGCACCCCCCGGTCGCCGGAGGGACTTCGCGCCCGGAGCGCGAGGAGGCCACAAGGCGGCGACGAGGCTACCTCGCCCGTCCCTAAGATGGTGTCCCCGCGACCGAATCACAAGTGGCCGCGGCTCGAGGACGCAGCATCGCGAACCGCCGTGGCGCCGCGGGCGTTGCCAAGGCGGGCCCGGCGTGGCACACCTGGGCCATGCCCGCGCCGCGACAGGGTTCGGCCGCAGCGATTCTCCCGCAGCTCGCGGCGTTTCTCGGTGACCGCGTCACCGACGCGCCCGCCGTCCGCGACCACCATGGCCGCGGCGAGGACTGGTTCGAGAGCACGCCGCCGGAGCTGGTTTGCACGCCGGCATCGACCGCAGAGGTGGCGCGCATCGTTTCCACCTGCGCCGCCGGCGGCGTGCCGATCGTACCGTGGGGCGCCGGCACCTCGGTCGAGGGTCACGTGCTGGCGCTGGAGGGCGGCGTCTGCATCGACCTGTCGCGGATGAACCGCGTCCTGGCGGTCAGCGTCGGCGACCTCGACTGTCGCGTCGAGGCGGGGGTCACCCGGCTGCAGCTCGAGAAGAAGCTCGGCCGCGAGGGGCTGTTCTTCCCCGTCGATCCCGGCGCCGACGCCACCCTCGGCGGCATGGCCGCCACCGGCGCCTCGGGTACGACGACCGTCCGTTACGGGGCGATGAAGGAGAACGTCCTCGGGCTCACCGTCGTGCTCGCCGGCGGCGGCGTGATCCGCACCGGCGGGCGGGCGCGCAAGTCGTCGTCGGGCTATGACCTCACGCGCCTGTTCGTCGGCTCCGAGGGAACGCTGGGGATCATCACCGAGCTGCAGCTCCGCCTGCAGGGGATCCCGGAGGCCATCTCCGCCGCGGTCTGCCAGTACCCGGACCTGCACGCCGCCGTCGACACCGCGATCGCGGCCATTCAGGTCGGCATCCCGCTGGCCCGCGTCGAGCTGCTCGACGAGAACCAGATGCGGGCGTCGATCGCCTACTCGGGCCTGAGCGGCTACCAGGAGCGGCCGACGCTGTTCTTCGAGTTCCATGGCAGCGCCGCCGGCGTCGAGGAGCAGGCGCGGGCGGTGCGGGAGATCTCCGACGAGCACGGCGGCGCGAACTTCGCCTGGTCGAGGCTGCCCGAGGAGCGCAGCCGCCTGTGGAAGGCCCGCCACGACGCCTATTTCGCCGGCCTCGAGCTGGCGCCCGGCAAGAAGGCGATCACAACCGACGTGTGCGTGCCGATCTCGAAGCTCGCCGACAGCATCCTGGCGGCGAAGGCCGACGTCGAAGCCTCGGGCCTGACCGTCACCATCGTCGGCCACGTCGGCGACGGCAACTTCCACCTGCTGATCCTCGTCGATCCCGGCGACCCCGACGAGATCGCCCGCGGCAAGGCGCTCAACCACAGGCTCGTCGAGCGCGCCCTGGCGATCGGCGGCACATGCACCGGCGAGCACGGCATCGGCTACGGCAAGATCGGCTTCATGGAGGCCGAGCACGGCGACGCCGTCAAGACCATGTGGACAATCAAGCGGGCCCTCGATCCGGACAACATCCTGAATCCCGGCAAGGTGCTGCCGTCGACGCGGACCGGTACCCCGATTCCGGACCGATGAGGAGAGCGCGCGGGTAGGGAGCGGGAGGGAGCTTCGCAGATGGTCCTGTTTCGTTGCGACCAGTGCCGTTACGAGGAGTGGCGGGAGGCCAGCCAGGAGCCATGGCTGTGCCCGGTCTGCGGTGGGATGCGATGGGAGCGGGTCACGACCGACGAGCCCGAGGAGCGATCGAGCGGCCAGGCGCCTGGCGACGACCCCGAATCGCGGTGAAGCCGCGGCTCTGCGGCGAGCCGGGCCTTGGGGCGTCGATCGTCGAAGCGATCTCTGCCTCGCATGGGACGGGCACGGCCGAGCCGGTCTTCGTCTATTTCACAGGCGAGCCTCCGCACCCGACGACGCCTCGCCGGCTCCGAAGCTGTTCAGCTCACGGCTCGAACGGCATCTCGCCGCGCCGCCCGTGCTGGGGGACCGACTCGTTTGCGGCCACGTCGGTGACCTCGATCGTCCCGGCGTCGATCAGCGCCTTGAGCGGCGGGTGATCGAGGTCGTGGTGCGATATCTGGCCCGTCTGGTGCGGCCCGAGGTGGAGGGCCTTGCCCTGCGGTAGCGGCACCTTGAGAGCGTCGGCGGTCTTGTTGAGGATCGATTTGGGCACGTGAAGATCTCCGGGAAGGTGGCGAGGATTGCGATCAGCCTTCATCCATTCTGGCACGTCAGTATTGCTCGCGTCGTCGCCCGCTCGCGAGCCCGGATCGTGCCCATCAAGACGAAGGCCGGCAAGACCCGTATCGCGGCACCTGCAAGGCGCCGCGGCCCTCAGCGCCGCCGGTTGTAATCCACGGTGACCATGAACCAGACCGGAACGGCGACGCCGTCCTTTTTCGCGGGGGAAAACCTCCAGCCGTCCACCGCGCTCTTCTGGACCGCGTCCTTCAGTGCCTGCTCAGTATCGGGCGGAGCATCGAGCGGAGAGATCCGGAATACCCGGGCCTCGGCGACCGTGCCGTCGCTGTTCACCAGGCAGCGGATAGTGATCCGCCGCTCGGACAGCAATACCTCGATGCCGGGGTTGTCGACGACGATGACGACGGAGTCGGCGATCAGCTCGGGCTTCTCCATGTCGTCGGTGAGCGGCACGGTTTCGATGATCGCTCCCGGGGCCATCGCGGAGGGAGCCGCGGACGTCGACGGAGACGACGTCGCGGTCGTGGGTTGCGCGGATGCCCGCGCACCCATGGGTTGCGTCGGGGTCGCCGCGGCCGTGGGTTGCATCGAGGATGCCCTCGTAGCCGCCTCCGCCGCCGGTTGCTCGATCTCGAAGGCCCAGCGATCAGCGCGCCCGGCCTGCGCCTCGGGAACTTCACCTTCGGTCGTGAAGGAGAACACGTCGCCCGCGGGAACGGTAATGGGTTGGCGGGCTTCGTGCAGCACCGCGCCCGCCGCGTCGAGCAGGCGCAGAACGACCACGGTCTCGAGCTCGACGGCGTTGTCGTTGCCGACCTCCGCGGCCCAGACGAAGCCGACGCTGCCGGTGGCGCGAACCGTCCATTGGACGCCCTTGTTGAGGATCACCAGCGGCTGAAGCGCGTTCGCGGGCGGGGGCAGCGGGGCGGCGGGCACGACGTTGTCGCTGCTGGGCGGGAGGGCCCCTGCGGGCAAGGTGGTAGACACGCCCGCCGTGGCGGGAGGGGGCTCGGCGGCGGAAGCGGCCGGATTCGACGCCGCGACCGGCGCGGGACTCGCGCCAGCGGTAACCGGCTCCGCCGGCGCCGTGTTCCTGCCCACGTACAGCACACTGATCTCGCCATTCTCCTCGATCCGTCGCACCTCCTGGCCGGTGAAGCCGTTGATCGCCGCGAGGATGTTCTGGAAGTTGTCCTTGTCCATCCGCGCAAAGGCGTAGCCACCCGGCTCACCGCCGGCGGCGGGACCGAAGGTCACCGTCAGCCAATGCTTCTTGCCCTTCAGAAAGAGCATCGGCCAGGCGATGAGCAAACCTGCGGTGATGCGCGCGTGCTTGGAGTTCTCGTAGGTCACGCCCGTCACCCGGTCCCAGGGAATCGAGATGAAAAAACGGTCGGCATGGTCTTCTTCCGCGAAGATGAGTAACCGCCGGCGCGCATCCACGATGAGCTGCGCGTCGTGCTCCTTCATCTCCTCGCCTTCCTGGACGAAGAAGTCGACCTTCTTGAAGATCGTCGGCGCTTGGGAGGCAGGCGCGGCGACCGATGCGAGTACGAAGCTCATTGTGAGGGCAGAAACGACAACGCGTCGAAACATCTTCTTCCTCCTGACGAAAAAAAACGGGGACCCGCCGGGGTCCGCCGCGGGTCGATGACCCACGGCCCCGGAGCTAGGTCCCCAACTTGCTTCCGTTGATCGTGCTTTGCCTCGGATGTGTTGCCTTAGTCGTACATCGAATCGCCGATCGGGACAAGGGAACCCGTCGGCCCGTGACCGGCTCAAAGAGGTATCGCCTGCCTCAGGCCTGCTTCTCGCGGGCGGTCGTAATCGCTTCGGCGACGACGCTGAGCGGAAGAACGAGCTTCAGGGGATCGTCGAGCAGCGGCAAGGCGCCGAAGCGCGTGTACCAGCGCGCCGCGCTCTCATCTTTCGCGTCGATGGCCAGCGCGAGCCCGCCGACTTCCGCTGCAACGGCAAGGGCCCGCGCGCCTGCGGCCAACAGCAAGTCAGCGCCGAGGCCTTGCCCTTGCACGGACCGATCGACGGCCAGGCGCGCGAGTCGAAAGATCGGGACCTCGTAGCGGCCGAGCTTCTTCGTCAGCCCGGCAGGTACCTGAGCGAACTCGATCGCGCCGGGGCTGATCGAATAGAAACCGAGGATGCGTGACGGCTCCGTCGCGAACACCGCGACGAAGGTCTTGGCGCCTCCCGACAGGTGGTTTTGTCGAGCGTAGCGGCACAGGTAGTCGTTGAGCTCAGGGACGCCGCAATCGAACGCGCCACGGTCATGATCGCGGGCAATCGCCTCCTCGCGCCATTTCACTGGGGTTCACGGTCTTAGCGAGTCACCCACGTGCCAGCCGGCGCCGCGCCGCGGCCATCAGCGCGGGCGTCGGTTCCGGTGGGCCCTCCAGCAGCTCGAGCACGCGGACGCTGTCGCGCTCGGTCAGCACGATGCGTTCGGCCCGGTCGACCACGTCGCGCGCAGCAGGCAGCACGTTACGCATGATGAAGCTGGTGACGTCCAGCCGCTCATGCGCCGCCGCCGCCGCCAGCAGGCGCTTCTCCTCATGGGTCGCCCGCAGCTCGATGCGCTCGTCCCGGGGCGCCGTTGTGGACGGCATCGCTGTCTTCCTACGCTTTTGAGTCATGTACGGATCGTATCCGTACCGCCAGATCCAGGTCAATCTCACCCAGCGCCAGGCTCCAGCGGCGCGCCGGAGCCCGCCATGCCGGTGCGATACCAGGCGGCGGGGCCCTCGATCGGGGAGAGGGAGCTTGTTATGCGGCGCAGCTTGCCGGACGGCGCGCGAGAGCGGATAGCGGCGACGGAAAGGCACCCGAGCTGTGACGCTGGGATGCCGAACTCAACGATGTCGAGCGCGCCAGAGTGCGGTAAAGCCTGTAGTACGATGGCGTGGTGCACTCTCAAGAGATTCGCCGCCAACTCGAGCGCTTCTTCGCGCAAGCACCCGCGGACGTCGTCGCGGTCTACGTCTTCGGAAGCCATGGTCGCGGCGATGCCGGCGCAGCGAGCGACGTCGATGTCGCGGTTCTCTTTCGCGAAACCCCGGAGCCAGGTCTCGATGGCCCCCGGTTTCGCCTCGCTTCGGACCTCGAGCATCTGCTGCGCCGGCCCGTCGACGTCATCGTTCTGAACGAGGCGTCCCCGGACCTTTGCCATCGCGTGTTTCGTGACGGCGCGCTCGTGCTCGACCGTGATCGCGCCTTTCGCATTCGCTTCGAAGTCAAGCGACGCAACGAGTATCTCGATTTCCTGCCCGTCCTGCAGCGCTACCGACGGTATCCGAGAGCTCCTATCGGACGATGACGGACCCGGAGCTCGTCGCCAAGAAGCTCGCTCTCATCGACACGTCGGTCAGAGAGCTCGAGACCATGGCCCGGCCGGAACGGATCGCCACCGATATCCGCGAGCAGCGCTTCGTCCAGCACACGCTGCAGATCGCCATTCAGGCGGCGCTCGATGCCGCTTCCCACGTCGTGTCCGACGACCGCCTGGGCGAGCCGACGACGTACCGCGAGCTCTTCGATCTACTCGAGAAAGCCGGCTACATTCCAGCGGAGCTTGCGGGCGAGCTCGCGAAGATGGCCGGATTCCGCAACGTGCTCGTTCACGGGTACGACGACGTCGACCTGGACATCGTTCGCGATATCGTCGAAAACCGGCTCTCCGACCTGATTCAGTTCGCCGAAAGCATTCGCGCCCGGCTTCCGTGAGGCCGGCACGCAGCTTCCCGCTGTCCCCGTAAGGAAAGAAGGGGATGAGCGACGAGGACGCTACGGCCGCAAGCTGCAACGCCGCGCAGTCGTCCCTCTCGGCGCGCCGCGCCGCCTCCTCCGCCCGCAGGCAGCAGCCCTTGTACTCGCGTCCCGAGCCGCACGGGCAAGGCGCGTTTGCGACCGACCTTCATGCGCTCATCCCGGGTAGACGTTCGCCATTTCGACAGGGTGCCAGGTGCCGCGGATGCGGGCCAGCGAGCAGCTCACCCGCCAGCCCTGCCGGAGCAGCTCGGTTGCCGCCTTCGGCACGGGGATGGGACCGATCGTCCGCTCTCCTTCCTCCCAGACCTCGATCCACAGACGTCCCGGCTCGACCTTGACGATCGTATGGTGGTCGAACTCAAGGTAATCCGCGGAAAGTCCGGCGTCGTGGCCGTCTCATCGAAGTGACGTTACAGACCATTGGCAGACCATTGGCAGAAGCGGCTCGATCTCATAGGACATTTATGTTATCGTGCATGAAATGTAATATGTCCGTAACGGGGTAGGCGAACGTGAGCAGGGTCGACTGCTGTTCGCTCGAGGGGCTCGAGATGGTCTTCCACTCCAGTGATCACCTTCCGCCCCACGTCCATGTCCGCAAACCGGGCCACTGGGAGATTCGCGCGGACCTGATGCAGACGAC
>Ga0214471_10002363_pt1 | contig 14835 bp, 10 predicted proteins | sample RVTome_5_FD_207665 | JGI IMG/M metagenome (GOLD analysis project Ga0214471, IMG submission 207665) | Soil microbial communities from uranium-contaminated site in the Upper Colorado River Basin, Wyoming, United States - RVT142D155 | ecosystem: Environmental > Terrestrial > Soil > Contaminated >... | reverse complement strand
CCTATACGCATCGGCTCAGGGGAAGTTGCGGGTTGGGGGATGGGGTGGTGCGAGGAAGATTGATGACAGAGGAGCCGGTCTTTTCAGTGAAATCAGCGACATTCAGTGGCTTCAGTGGTTCAGTTGGTCACGGTTTTGAAACCGTGACCCATCCTGACCGGATTTCAATCCGCCCATGGGCTTTAGATGGTAACGGTCTTCACCCCGACCCCGGCGCGGCGGCTTAAGCCGGTTGAGGACGGGCGGCGATGACATCATCGCCGCCAGCAAACGACATCATCGCTACCATCGAACGCCACCAGCAAAATTCATTAGCCATGTCATTCTGAGGAGCAAAGCGACGAAGAATCTCCATGGAGAGTGTGATGGCAAGTGCCCGATGGAGATTCTTCGCTCCCGTTGGTCGCTCAGAATGACATGGTCATTAAAATATCAAAACGGCTTACGACGGCACGTAGATATCCAGGTAGACCCAGGCGGCCACGACTAACCAGCCCAGGCTGATGACCAACAGCCCCAGGGCAACCCGCAGCAGCCGGTACTTATAGGTCAAGGCCTGGCCGATCAGGCGTTCGGTCTCGTCAGGGTCATAGGGGCTGAGCAGGAAGCGACGGGGAAAGAGGACCAGGCTGGCTGCCAGCAGGCACAAGACCCACAGCGCCAGGGGGCCAACGAACAGGACCTTCACGTCCGGATAGCCCTGGGGCGCCTGGCCAAACGTGATCGCGTGAAAGTAGAGGCCGGACAGAAGCGTGACCAGGCCGATGAGCTGCCTGGCGGCGTCCTCGACCGTCTTGACCGAGTCTTTGCGGATTTCCCGGATGGCCTGCCGCCAGAACTGATGCTCTGGTGACGGTGCCTGGCCCTCGACCTCTAGTTCTTTCATGGCAGCTTCACCTCGTTGTCCGCCTGGCAATAGGGGCAGGGCGCCAGGTAGGTCCTGGGCGTGATAAGTTTCGAACCCAGCCTTTCATCCGCTTCACCCAGGTAAACGGCCCGCTGCCGGGTGACCGTGCTGAGCAGAAAGCTAAATTTCCGGTCGCATTGCCCGCAAATGACGGTGATCTTAAGTTCCTCTTCTTTTTTAGCCATGCTCTCCTCCCTCGATGCCAGCCTGTATCCGCTGCCACGCTTCGTCGAAAGGCGGATCTAACTCGATTTCACGGCCGTGGCCGCCTTCCAGCAACGAGCAGACCCCATCCAGGAAGGCCGCCAGGCTGCGCAGTTCTGCCTGGCCGGCGGTCTGGCTGCGGAACTGGCCCAGCGCCTCCCATAGTTGCCCGCGCTGAGCTTGATCACCCTGGTTCATTATTAAAATGGTCTCTTGAACGACCTGCTCAATGAGTTGCTCTACGGTGACCCCCTCCTGGGCTTCCGGCGAGGCGTTGTCCGCTTCAACCGCTGCTGTTGTGAACTCGTCCGGGGTCAAGGAGCCAATCTCGTCACCCAGTTGGGCCGCCAGTTCCCCCCACCAGGCCACGAACTGCTCGTCTCCAACCTGAGCCTGAATACCGGCCACGTAGCGCATGGCCAGCCGGGCGTAGGGCGAATTGAGCGCCCGGAATAGGATCAGCGCCCGCACGTAGTAACCCAGCGCTTCCGGGTAACGTTCCTGGGCCTGGGCCAACTGACCCAGTTGTCCGAAGCTGCGGGCCACGCCGGCCTTGTCCCCCAACGCTTCCTTTAGCTTGAGGCTCTGCTCATACAGGCCCACCGCCTCGGCGTAGTTGCCTTGATCGTGCTGGAGCATGCCCAGTTGATGCAGGCTGCTGGCCACGCCGGCCTTGTCCCCCAACGCTTCCAACACCTGGCGGCTCTGCTCATACAGGCCCACCGCCTCGGCGTAGTTGCCTTGATCGTGCTCGACGATGCCCCAATGGTGGAGGGCGGCCGCCTGAACCGGACCGCCGGCCTGTTGGGCCGTTTGGCGGTTGAGTTCGCGGGCCGTTTCCAACAAACCCCATCTCAGTAGGGGTTCTATGACCCGTTGATCGATTGCTCCGGCTTGCTGGTAATCCTCAGCCTGGACGTAGTAGTAGCGCTCTTCCAGCCGGTTGAACACAGCCAGATCAAGATACCGGGTTTCATCCGCCCGCGTCCGGTAAGTAGCGGCCAGAGCCAGCAAGGCCGCTCTCCGTTCGGCGTTCTCCAAGCCTCGTTCCGCTTCCTCCCGGACCAGGCCGTGCATGGCGTAGCGCGTTTCGGGCTGCTCGCAGAGTTCATCGTGCTCCCGGACCTGGGTCAGCAGCCCCCAGCCCAGCAGCTCCTCCAGGGCCTCGCCGAGGCGATGCGTTTCGGCCAGGGCCTCCAGGGCCTCGCGGGGTCCCGCCCGGCGCAGCAAGCTGGCCCGTTCCAGCAGGGCCCGGGCCCCGGCGCTCAAGCTGTCGATGATCTGCTTCAACAGCAAGTGGCCTGCCTCCCCGGCCTCGCGGCGCACCGGGCCAACGTCCGCCAGCACGTAGTCGACCCCGTCCCGGGCCGCCCGCTCGGCGAAGAGGTTGAGGACAAAGGGGTGGCCGCCGATGGCCTGGAAGACGCGCAGCCGGACCGGGTAGTCCGTGTCGCGCAGGGCCGGCAGGCTGCCCATCAGGCGCACCGCCTCGCCCCGGCTCAATTCCCCCAGGGGCAGGCGCTCCAGGGCCCCGCCCAGCCGCCCCGGCGGCAGGGGCTGGAACACGTAGCGGCTGGTCAGGATCAGTTTGCTGCCCCGGTCCAGGGCCATAATCAGCCCGGTCAACAGGCCGGCCAGATCCTCGCCGGCCAGCCGGTGCCGTCCGTCGACCACGGTCAGCCAATCCTCGCAGTTGTCGAAGATGAGCACCAGCCGCACCTGGCGCAGGAGTTGGGCCAGGGCGTCCACCTTCCGGGCCAGCGGGACCGGCGCGCGCATGATAGGGTCGAACTGTTCCAGGCCCCGCGCTTTAAAGTAATCGTTGAAGGCGCGCAGGATTTCGTCGGCCGTTAGATCGGGCCGGGCCCGCAGAGCGAAGACGCCGTCGAAGCGATCCGTGGCGGCCAGACGCCCGGCCAGCCGGGTTGCCAGGACCGTCTTGCCAATGCCGCCGAAGCCGTGGATCAACATCGCCCGGGCTTCGTCGCGCAGAAAGGCCCGCCGGATGCGCCGCTGCTCCTGCTGCCGGCCCACAAAGCCGCGTTCCATAACCTCCAGCCCACCCAGCGAAGCCAGCGCGAGCTGCGGTGGCGCCGGCCCAACAGCGCCACTGCGGGTGTCGATGCCCAGCCGCCAGTCGCCAACGCCTCGGGCAAACAGGGCCGGCGTAGCCCAATCCAGACTGGCCTGGCCTCGCTCCAGGTAGAGGGCCTGCTGGCCTTCGGTCACGGCTACGTCGAGTGGGCGGTTCGCCGCCAGGGCCGCGTAGACGGTGCGGTAGAAGGTCCGGGCCGAGGTGATCAGAATGGGATACTGCATGGCCACCACGGCCGGCAGCCCCCGCCGCAGCAGGGCTCCGGCCACACTGCGGTAAGCCTGGACCGGCGAGGCGCGGGCGGTCAGGCAGCTGCTCAACAGCACCAGCCGCACTCCCCGCCCGGCCAGCAGTTCGGCCAGGCCCTCCCCGCCCAGGCGGGTGACCGCGCCCGCCTCATCCTCGATGACCAGATAGCCCCCTTGCGCCTCATCAAAGTGGCCGTGCCCGATAAAGTGGACGATCTGGTAGTCCCGGGCAATCAGGGCGCGTTGGATCTCGCCCACCGAGGCCTCGTCCACCACGTGCAGCTGGATTTGCCCGCGCCGCAGCGGCTCGTCCAGGGCCTCGTAGATGACGGCCAGTTCCTCGTCCGGTTCAAAGGTCTGGTGCTCGGGCAAGTCCAGGGGGTTGGCGACGACGACCAGCACGGCCAGGGAACCGGGTTGGGTCGCCGGGATGGGTAAGTCGGCCAGACCGGCTGCGCCCCGGCTCAGCAGCACCTGGCGATCGGGCGCCAGGAACGACCGGCCGTCATACAGAAACTCCCAGGGCAGGGTGTTTAGCTCCGGCGCGGCCTCGGCTATCCGCAAGCGCAGCCGGACCGCCTGGCCCGAGGCCTCAGCCTGGGCTCGCAAACTCGCCCACTGCCGGCCCAACGAATCCGCAAAGAGCCGGGTGTAGAGGTCGTGCCCGAACGCCCGGGCTTCGGCCAGCACGGCGGAGACCACGGTCTCATCGCCGGCGCTCAGCGTGCCGCCTTGTTCCAGGGTTTTCAGTCGTTGATGGGTCGCCGGCAGGTCGAGGCGGTAGGAGAAGGTGTGTTGGCCAACGATATGTCCCTCGGCGTCACGACCTTCGGCCTGATACTGCCCATGCCCGGTGGGGGTCAGGAGAATGTCCAGCATGAACCCCATCGATTTCTGATCCTTTCTGACCGTCTACTCGATCCCGACCAATCACTCATACCAGCCGAACGATGGGGATCACAGGATATCTGGAAGAAGTCGTCGTGGAAGCGAAGTTGAAGTAAAGCAATTATACCACGCCTTGGAGCCAAAACAAAGCCCTGCCGCCCCACCGGGTGCGTCCCATATTTTAGGCGAGTTTCAAATGGTAGTTAGCATCCTAAGTAGCGCGAAACAACGTGGAGCGCGTATCGAAGGGTGCGGGGTTGCCCCGAATCGTTGCCTGAGCCGCACCCTTCGATACGGCCTCCGCTCCGCCCTTCGACAGGCTCAGGACGTAGCTTCGGCCTACTCAGGATGCTCCTAAAATTTGGGACAGACCCCGCCCCATAGGATACCCCAACATTTTGACAAACAATTGAACCATCGTTATACTTTGGATACTTAGAGTGAATATCCCATGGATAACGTCATCCGGGCGATTGGGCAGCGGATCAAAGAAGTTCGCCTGCAAAAGAATCTAACGCTGGAAGAGCTGGCCGAGCGGAGTGGTTGTACCCGGGGCTTTCTGTCCCATATCGAACAGAATCGGGCTGCACCCTCGATTACGATTTTGCAGGCCCTGGCCGCAGCCCTGGATACCCGTGTCACCGATTTCTTTCCTGAAACCATCCATACCGCTAAAATTGTTCGCCATGACCGGCGCGAGACCTTTCATTTCGAGGGATCGTCCATCATCTATTCACTGCTGTCGACCAAGTTTCCGCATGCGGCCCTCGAGGCCCTGGCTATGACGGTCATCCCGGCGCGCCGGGCCCTGCCAACGGATGAACGGCGGGCCCACGCCGGCGAAGAGTTCTTTTATATCGTGCAAGGCGTCTTACGGTTGTGGTACGGTGAGTCGGCCTATGACCTGCACCCCCATGATAGTGTCCATTTTCGCTCAACCGTACCCCACCGCCTGGAGAATCGGGGCGATCAGCCGGTCGTTCTCCTCTCGCTGATCACCCCCGCTATTTTTTAATATCAGGGTAACAGAGTAGCAGGGTAACAGGGTAGCAGGATTGGAACAGGAGGCTATCTTGTTCCTTTGCTCCCTTGCCACTTGCTACTCAATGCCATGAAGTTAAGGAGCTTAGCCCTCCCTCAATCCCTCCCACAGGGAGGGAGGTTTGCTCCCTCTCCCAGCGGGAGAGGGTTGGGGTGAGGGCTAAACGATGGCCACTACGTTAACTTCATGACCTTGACACCTGATACGTGATACGTGAAACCTGACCCATGACACTCATTTCGGAGCAACCCTTGATAGAAAGTATCGGCAAACGCATCAAAGCCCTGCGGCGGCAGCGTAATCTCACCCTGGCCGGGCTGGCCGAACAATCGAACCTGTCCGCCAGCCATCTCTCCCAGGTCGAGCGCGATAAGACCACCCCCTCGCTGATGACGTTGAGCAGCATCGCCCAGGCCCTGGACGTGAGCCTGCGTGACCTGTTCGATTCCGAAGACAACCAACTGCATCTTACCCGCGCGACCGGGGCCGAACCGTTACCTGGCCCCGTAGCCCTGGCCTGGTCACAGCTAACCAGCCCCGCAACCGGTCGCGATTTGGAGGTTCATCGCTTGACCTTACCGCCGGGAGCGCCCTGGCTGGAATTCGAGCCTTACTCCGGCGAAATTGTGGGCTTTGTCTTGAGCGGGACCCTGGCGCTGCGGATCGACGACGAGCCGGTCGAGTTGGCCGCCGGCGACAGCATCCACTGTGATGCCCGCCAGGCTCACCGCATTCGCTGCGGGGGTGAAACACCTTGCACCGTCGTCTGGTGTACCTCGCCCCCCCGGCCGGACCTGAATGCCAGGTTCGAGGCCGTGCTCGAGCAGGCCATGGAAGAACTTCAATTGATGTCTAATCCTTGAATTTGTTAACGGAGGTAGCACCCCATTAAACCCTGGAATAGACAGGATTAACAGGATTAACACGATTTTTAAGGTTTTTATCAAAGAACATCCTGTACATCTTGTAAATCCTGTCAAAATTTGCCCTAAAAGTGGCGACATTTTGAGTACAATGGCCTTCCACGGTTTAGTGCAGAGCTACCTCGGGCGAAACCCGTCGATTTTTTGGCCCTATTCTATTTGGTTGTCCCATTCAACCCAACCTACGGTTAAATGATCGAACTCAGATTGCTGCTCTGCGAGTTGTGTCTGTTAGCGAGATCCTTGAAGCCCGAAAGGAGGTGTCACGCGACATCCCAACCTACGTCATCTTCAGCCACCAACCCATTCAATCTGGCCCATTAGTATTTAAGGAGGACGAAAAATGAAAAAATCTTTGCCGTTTCTCATTGTCATCTTGTTAGTGCTGGCCGCCTGTGGTGGGCAACAAGCTGCACCTGAAGTGTCCGAACCGCCCGAAGAAGCCGCTCCGGCTCAGGAGGAAGCCGCCGTCGAAGAACCGGCTGAAGAGGCGATGGAAGAACCCGCCGAGGAACCGGCCGAAGAACCCGCTGAGGAAGCCGCGGCCGAGGAGGCCCCAGAAGGGGGCAGCGTCCTGCGCATCACCTTCTCCTGGCCGACCTTCATCGACCCGGCCGTCGGCAGCGATTTCTCCAGCTCCACCTCGCTGGCCAATCTGTACGATTCCCTGGTCTTCCCCCAGCCCGATGGCACCTTCATCCCCTGGCTGGCCGAATCGTGGGACGCCTCTGAGGATGGTCTGACCTGGACCTTCAAACTGCGCGAAGGCGTGCAGTTCCATGACGGCAGCGAACTGCTGGCCAGCGACGTGGTCTACAGCTTTAACCGGCTCCGAGCCATCGGCGAGGGCTACGCCTATCTGGTCAGCGCCCCCACCGGCGCGACCGCCGTCGATGATTACACCGTCGAGTTCACCCTCGACCAACCCTCCGGCCTGTTCGTCCCCAGCCTGGTGCGCCTCTACATCCTCAACGAAGACCTGGTCCGTGAGAACACCCAGGCCGAAGGTCCCTACGACGATGAAGGCGACTACGGCAAGGAGTGGCTGTTGACCCACGATGCCGGTTCAGGCCCCTATCAAGTCGTCGAGTTTCCATTAGAAGAGTACCTCTTGATGGAAAAGAATACGGCCTGGTGGGGTGAGTTCGCCCCAAACGCGCCGGATCAGGTTCGCTTCATCGCCACCACCGAAACAGCGACCGTCCGCTCCTTGATGAGCAACGGCGAACTCGAAATCAGCGACCAGTGGCAGACCATCGAGGCCCTCGACGCCCTGGATCAGATCGAGGGCGTTGACGTCGCCGCCTTCCCCAGCATGACCGCCTTCTATTACATGATGAACACCCTGCTCCCGCCGCTCGACGACATCCACTGCCGGCGGGCCGTCGCCTATGCCTTCGACTATGATACTGCCGTCTCGCTCGAATGGCCGGGCACTCAGCAGTCACGCGGGCCGGTCCCGGCGACGCTGGGCGGGCATAAGGACGATGTCTTCACCTTCAGCCGTGACCTGGACAAAGCCCGGGAAGAGTTGGCCCAATGCCAGTACGCCGATCAAATCGACCAGTTCCCTATCGAGGTCGATTGGATCGCCGAAGTCCCCGCCGAAGAGAAATGGGCCTTGCTGTTTCAAGCCAATATGGCCGAAATCGGTATCCTGGTCGACGTCGTTTCGAGCCCGTGGTTGAGCGTGGTCGAGAACACCAGCTCCAAGGAAACCAGCCCGCATATCGTGACCATCTACGTCTCGTCCGACCTGCCCGAAGCCGGACTGATGATCCAGCAGCGCTATCACTCCAGCACGGCCAACACCTGGCAGCAAAATGAGTGGCTGGAAGACCCTGACCTCGACGCGGCCATCGAGGACGCCCTGGCCACCGTCGACCCGGCTGAACGGTTTGCCAAATATGCCGATCTGCAAGATCGCATTGCCGAACTGGCGCCGTCCCTCTACCTGTATGATCAGGTCGAGAAACACGCCTACCGCGCCGACTACGTCGATTGGCCCGCCGCCCAAGGCGAAGGCAGCGCCGTGATGGGCTACCAGATCTTTGCGCCCGATATCGGTGTTAATAAGTAGATAGAGAGCGTTCGGTGGATCCATCGAGGCCCTCACCCCGTCTGTCGCTCCGCTCCAGATGCCCCCCCCCAAAATTGGGAGAGGGGGTGCCCGTAGCGAAGCGGAGGGCGGGGGTGAGGGCCCTGCCGGTCCATTGGGGATAGTTACAGTAAGCAGCCATCCGGCTTCGCGCAACTGAATGAATTCGGTCGCTGATAAGGAAAACCTGTTGATGAAGTTTAAATAATTAATCGGACTATGCTTGCCGACCGCCCCCGCCCGGCGATGAATTCGCCGGGCTAGCAGCTTGTCGGAGAAGTCTTTTTGGGCTTTATTTACACCCATTATTAGGCCAAAATCGCCCTGTTTGACCAATAACAAGGGTAAGTAGAACGTTTTTGCCAATGGGTCTGACTTCTCCGACAGACTGCTAGTCAACGGCACCCGCTCAAGCGGGTTTGGCTCGCGATTTAGCCCGATTTGATCGGGCGCTGTTCAGTAGCCGGGTGACTTAATCACCCGGCGACGGTGGTCAGCATAGACACGTTGTTGTCCGTTTATTTTCTTAATCTCAATAAACAGGTTGTTTTGTGTAATATTAACGTGTTTTAACACGTTTCTTGTGTCAGGCTGCGAATGAATTCGCAGACGTTGAAATACCGAAAGTTAAACCATGCAGCTAGCCAGCTTCCTGGCCCGCCGGGCCTTTCATTCCATCTTCGTCTTGTTGGGCCTGTCCATCCTGATCTTCGTCATCGCCCGCGTCATGCCGGGTGATCCGGCCAGGGCAGCCGTGGGTGCCCGCGCGCCCCAATGGGTCGTCGATCAACTGCGCGAGGATATGCACCTGAACGACCCGATCCACGTCCAGTACGCCTTCTGGTTGACCGATGCGGTTCAGGGTGACTTCGGCCTATCGCTGGTGACGCGTCGGGGCGTGGCCGATGACATCGTCGAATTCTTCCCGGCCTCGCTGGAGTTAATCCTGCTGGCCGGACTGATCACGGCCGGCTTGGGCATCGGGTTGGGCACGATCTCGGCACGCTATAAAGACAAATGGATAGATAACGTGGTGCGGGTGATTTCGTACATGGGCGTGGTCACCCCTTCCTTCGTCTTTGCCATCCTGTTCATCCTGTTGTTCGGCTTTGTGCTGGATTGGCTGCCTACCATTGGCCGCCTGAGTGAGGGCCTGGACCGGCCACCCACGATCACGGGCCTGATCACCCTCGATGCCCTGCTGGCCGGGCAGTTCGCTACCTATTTGGACGCGGTCATCCACCTCATCCTGCCCAGCCTGGCTCTGGCCATGGGCTCAATGTCCCAGGAAGCACGCATCACGCGCGCCACCCTGGCCGACAACTTGACCAAAGACTACATCGCTTCGGCCCGGGCCCTGGGTGTCTCCGAGGGAGCTATTTCCTGGAAGTTTTTACTCAAGCCTTCCCTCATCCCGACCGTCTCGATCCTGGGTCTCGATTTTGCCGCCAATCTGAGCAACGCTTTCATCGTCGAGTTGATCTTCAACTGGCCGGGCATCTCGCGCTATGGCATGAACGCGATTCTGCGCAAAGATGTCAACGCCATCTCGGCCGTTATTTTGATCCTGGGCGTGGTCTTCATCATCGTCAACGTTCTGGTCGATATCATCGTCGCCCGGCTCGATCCCCGCATCGGGCTGCGGACCGCGAGGAGTGACTGACATGACCCAACAACTCCAGCTCCGCCAGGATATCGCCTCGACCATGACCGCCGGCCAGATCAAACAGTTGCGCCGCGAAACCCGCCGCGAGAACCTGGGCCGGGCCTGGTACAAGTTCTCGCGCAACCCGCTGTCGATCATCGGGGCTGCCACGGTCTTGACTATCATCCTGGTGGCCGTCTTTGCGCCTTTCATCGCGCCCTATCCCGAGCACGTCAAGCCCTTTACCGATTTCGCCAACGCCAGCCAGCCGCCCAGTCCGGCCCATTTCTTCGGCACCGACGAGATCGGACGCGACATCTTCAGCCGCGTCCTCTTCGGCTTTCGCTTCTCGCTGCTGATGGGCCTGGTGGTGCTGACCCTGGTCGTGCCGGTCGGGGTCCTGCTCGGGCTGATCGCGGGTTACTTCCAGAGCACCTGGGTCGATACGGTCATCATGCGCACCACGGACATCTTCCTGGCCGTGCCGCCCTTAATTCTGGCGATGGCCATCGCCTCGGTCCTCGAACCGAATCTATTCAACGCCATGATCGCCGTCTCGCTGATGTGGTGGCCCTGGTATACCCGCCTGGTCTACGGCCTGGCCCGCACCCTGCGCAACGAGTACTTCGTCAGTTCGGCCGAGGTCACCGGCGCTTCCACCGCCCACATCCTGTTCAAGGAGATCTTGCCCAACTGCGTCTCGCCCATCTTTACCAAGATGAGCCTCGATATGGGCTGGGTCATCATTATCGGCTCAATGCTCAGCTTCGTCGGGCTGGGCGTCCAACCGCCCCGGCCCGGCCTGGGCACGATGGTCGCCAGCGGGGCCAAGTATGTGCCCGATCAATGGTGGATCGCGGTCTTCCCGGCCCTGGCCATTGTCGTGGTCGTGCTCGGCTTTAACCTCTTGGGCGATGGTCTACGTGACCTGCTAGCAGCGGAGGGCGTCTAACGTGTCATCAACCAACGGACCCCTGCTGGAAATCAAAGATCTACAGGTTCACTTCAAGGTCTACGGCGGCCTGTTGAAAGTCATCGACGGCGTCGACTTCAAGGTCTATCCCGGCGAAAAAGTCGGCCTGGTCGGCGAAACCGGCTGTGGTAAAACCACCACCATGAAGTCGATCCTGCGCATCCTGCCGATGCCGCCGGCCCGCGTGCCGCAGGGCGAGATCATTTTCAAGGGCGACAACATCCTGAAAATGCGCGAAAGCGGGCTGCACCGGCTCCGGGGCAAAGGCATCTCCATGATCTTCCAGGACCCGACCGCCGCTCTCAACCCGGTCTTCACCATCGGCCAGCAGTTGATACCGATCATCCAGCACGCCGCCGGCGACAACGAGCGGCTCTCACGCCGTGACATCCGCGAGCGAGCCATCAAGCCGCTGCGCGAAGTGGGCCTGGCCGATGCCGAACGCCTGCTCGACGCCTACCCGGTCCAACTCAGCGGCGGCATGCGCCAGCGGGTCTGCATCGGCATGGCCCTCTCGACCGACCCGGAACTGCTCATCGCCGATGAACCCGGTACCTCCCTCGACGTGACCATCCAGGATCAAGTGCTCAGATTGCTCCGCGACCTGGTCGAGCAAAAAGGCACGTCGGTCATTCTCATCACTCACACCCTGGGCGTGGTCCGCGAGATGACCGACCGGGTCTATGTCATGTACGCGGGCAACATGGTCGAGGTCGCCCCCACCCGCAAACTGTTCGCCAATCCAATGCACCCGTACACCCAGGGCCTGATGGCGGCGGTGCCCAAGCTCACCGGCGGGGGGGTCGCGGCCGGCATTCCGGGCCGCCTGCCGCAATATCTCGATCCGCCCCAGGGCTGCCGCTTTCACCCGCGCTGCCCCCACGTCATGGCCATCTGCCGCCGCCAAAAGCCAGCCTATTACCACGTCGAACCCGACCACCAGGTCGCCTGTTTCCTCTATGACGAGCAGGTCGAAATCTACCGACAGGAGGCCGTCGCGCCATGACCGAGCCTATCCTGATCGTCAACGATCTAAAAAAGCATTTCGTCATTGGCCATCGCGGCCTGATCAAACGCGAACCCATCACGGTCAAAGCCATCGACGGCATCAACTTTGACGTCCGCGAGGGTGAAACCTTCGGTCTGGTCGGCGAGTCGGGTTCCGGCAAAAGCACGGTCGCCTATATCGCGGTCGGTATGTACCAGCCCACCTCCGGCACGATTCAATTTCGGGGCCAGGACCTGTTCAGCAACGGTCAACGTCCCCACGCGCTCAAGAAAGAAATCCAGATCGTCTACCAGGACCCCGGCTCGTCTCTGAATCCCCGGCGCACTATCCAGCAGATACTCGAGCTCCCGCTCCGGATTCACCAGCCGCACAAGGATCACATCCGCGAAATCCTGCACTTACTGGAAATGGTCGAACTGCCGCCCGACTACATGTACAAATATCCGCATATGCTCAGCGGCGGCGAGAAACAGATCGTGGCCATTGCCCGCGCCCTGGCCACCGACCCGTCGCTGATCATCCTGGACGAGCCAACCTCGGCCCTTGATGTCTCGGTGCAGGGCAAGGTCATCAACCTGCTCATTCGGCTCCAGCGCGAGTTCAACCTGTCCTACCTATTCATCACCCACGATCTCAGCCTGATGCGTAACGTGGCCTCGCGGGTGGCCATCATGTACCTGGGCAAAATCGCCGAAGTCGCCGAGACCGCCGAGTTCTTTGAAAACCCGCAGCATCCCTACACCCAGATGCTGCTCTCGTCAATCCCGGTGCTGTCCGAGGAGGAAGAGGCGATCAAACCCGCCAAGATCGTCTCCACCGGCGAGATACCCAGCCCGGTCAACATCCCGCCCGGCTGCAGTTTTCACCAGCGCTGCGCCCACGTCATGGATATCTGCCGCCACGTTGACCCGGCCATGGTCCAATCCGACTCCGGCCACCTGGCCCGCTGCCACCTGTTCGAACAGCCACCGGACGTCGCCAACCAATATCAGAAAGAAACCGCCACACCTGTTCCGGGCGGTTAGCTATATGAGGAGAAAACCATGCGCGTTGCCAGTGACATCGGCGGTACCTTCACCGACCTGGCCTACCTCGACCCCAAGACCGGCGAGGTAGGCGTAACCAAAGTATCGACCACGCCCGCCAACTTTGCCGAGGGAGTCGTTAGTTCCCTGGCCAAAGCGGAATTCGATCTACCCGAAACCGGCTTCTTTGTCCACGGCTCTACTATCATCATCAACACCCTGACCGAGCGCAAGGGCGTCAAGACCGGCTTGCTCACCACCAAAGGCTTTCGTGACGTGCTGGAAATTGGCCGCGCCAACCGGCCTGACATCTACAACATGTACTACACCAAGCCGGAACCCTTTGTGCCCCGCTATTTGCGCCTGGAGGTCGAAGAGCGGGTCAACTACAAAGGCGAGGTACTGACCCCCCTCAACGGGCAGGATGTTTGCGACGCGGTCGAAGCATTCAAGGTCGAGGGCGTCGAGGCCATCGCCGTTTGCCTGCTCCACTCCTACGCCAACCCAAGTCACGAAATTGAGTGTGGCGAGATCATCAATCAGCTTGCGCCTGACATCCCGGTGACCCTGTCCCACCAACTCACCCAGGAGTGGCGCGAATACGAGCGGACCAACACCGCCGTCCTCAACAGCTACGTCCACCCCATCGCCCGGGCCTACCTGGACAACCTGGAGCATAACCTGGCCGGGATGGGCATGGACCAACAGGTGCTGCACGTCATGCAGTCCAACGGCGGCAGCGCCAGCTTCGAGGCGGCCAAACAGGGGCCCATCAACCTGGTCGAGTCCGGCCCGGTCGCCGGCGTCATCGGCGCGGCTTACATCGGCCAGTTGATCGGCGAGCCCAACGTCATCTCGCTCGACATCGGCGGCACCACAGCCAAGACTTCGCTGGTCGAGCAGGGCCGGCCCAAAATCACCACCGAGTACCGCATCGAGCAGCGCCGCGACTACGCCGGTTATCCCATCCTGTCGCCCACCATCGATATCGTCGAAATTGGCGCGGGTGGCGGCTCCATCGCCTGGATCGACAAGGCCGGCGCGCTGCGGGTTGGCCCGGTCAGCGCCGGCGCCGACCCCGGCCCGGCCTGCTACGGCTGGGGCGGCGACCAACCCACCGTCACCGACGCCAACGTCCTGGCCGGTCGCATCAACCCTGACTACTTCCTGGGCGGCGAAATCCCGCTCGATGTTAGCCAGGCCGAGGCCGCCATGAAACCCATCGCCGAAGCATTCAAGACCAGCCTCGAAGAAGCCGCCATGGGCGTCATTCGCCTGGCCGATGCCAATATGATGAACGCCCTCAAACTGGTCTCGGTCCGGCGTGGCTACGACCCCCGTGATTTCGTCCTGATCGCCTTTGGCGGCGGTGGCGCGATGCACGCCGGGGCCTTGATGCGTGAGCTGCGCATCAAAAAGGTCATCATCCCCACCCAGCCCGGCGTCTTCTCGGCCTGGGGCATGCTGACCACCGACCTGCGCCGCGACTACATCCGCACCGATCAGGTCTCACCCGAGGGCCTCAACGCCAACTTCGCCGAAATGGAAGCGCAGGCCATGTCCGACCTGACCACCGAAGGCGTCGGCAAAAGCGACATCGAAATCCAACGTTACGCCGACATGCGTTACCTGGGCCAGGAACATACGGTCAAAGTCCCTTTACCCACGGGTGACATTACGGCCGCGGCCCTGCCCGACGTCAACGAACGCTTCCACAACCTGCACGAGCAGACCTACACCTTCCGCCTGGAGACGCCGGTCGAGCTGGTCAACTACCA
>Ga0214471_10002362_pt1 | contig 14838 bp, 11 predicted proteins | sample RVTome_5_FD_207665 | JGI IMG/M metagenome (GOLD analysis project Ga0214471, IMG submission 207665) | Soil microbial communities from uranium-contaminated site in the Upper Colorado River Basin, Wyoming, United States - RVT142D155 | ecosystem: Environmental > Terrestrial > Soil > Contaminated >... | reverse complement strand
TCAATACACTCGAGTCGATGGTCGACGTCACGGGGACCCTGCCGGTGAACATCATGTTCACGTGCGACGGCGAGGAGGAGCAGGGCAGCCCCAACTTCCACGAGGTCTTGGACCCCTATCGCGACCGCCTGAAGCAGGCGCACGCGCTGCTCAACCCCGGGCCCTCGCAGGCCGCCGACGGGTCGATTGCCATGTCGCTGGGCAACAAGGGCATCATGTACGTGGAGCTCGAGGCGCACGGCGCGAAATGGGGCCGCGGTCCGCAGAAGATGCCAATCCACTCCAGTCGCAAAGCGGTCCTCGACTCTCCCGTCTGGCGCCTGATCGACGCGCTACACTCGATGTACAATCCCGCGCAGAACCGGATCCTGGTGCAGGGCTTCTACGACGACATCCGGCAGCCCAATGAAGAAGAGGAAATGCTGCTCCGCGTGCTCACCACACGCTTCAAGGACCGCCTGTTCGGCAGCGAGCGCGAGAACATGGTCAAGTTCGTCAACGACTGGACGCCGGAGGAGGCCGCCCGGCGCCTGACATTCGACACGACCATGAACATCGACGGCATTTGGGGTGGTTACACGGGGCCGGGCGTCGCCACGATCCTGCCGGAGAAGGCCGCCGTGAAGATCGATTCACGGCTCGTTCCCAATCAAAGCGTACAGAAGCAGGGAGACCTGGTCCGGGCCCACTTGGACAGCCACGGGTTTTCCGACATCGAGATGCGCCGGCTCGGCGGCGGTGACGAGTGGTCGCAGACGTCGTACCGTGCGTCCCCGGTGCAGGCCGTGCTGGCGGTCTACAAGAAAGCGGGCATCGAGCCCCTCGTGTGGCCGCGTTCGGCGGGCTCCAGCCCGCAGTACGAGTACACGCGAAAACTCGGCCTCGCCGCCTCGGGCGGCGGGTTGGGGCACGGAAGTCGGGCGCACTCAGATGACGAGTACATCGTGATCGAGGGAAACGACAAGGTCGCGGGGATCGTACCGGCCGAACAGAGCATCGCCGACATCTTGTACGCGTTTGCGGCGTGGACGTGATGCTCGTAACAGACTGTTGCGCAACCGGTTAGGCGCGTGGTGCGGGGTGCGCGGTTGGGGACCGTCGGCACCCCGCACCCCGCGTCCCTATGCGACCCTGTTTCCCCTTCCTGCATCATAACTTCCAGACATGACGATCTCGCTTGCGGTGCCCGACGTCGTCGTGGCGCGCGCCAAAGCCGGAGACGAGGCCGCTCTGGAAGCGTTGTACCGCGCGTTCGAGACGCCGGTCTACAACCTCGCCCGGCGTATTCTGCGCCATTCGGAGGACGCGGAGGACGTGGTGCAGGAGACCTTCCTCGAGGTCCTGCGCAGCATCGGCGCCTTCCGTGGCGAGGGGCACCTCTGGGGCTGGATTCGGCGGATCGCCGCGTCCAAGGCGCTCATGCGCATTCGGCGCGAGCAGGTGCGCGCCGCCGAAGTCCTGGAGGAAGAAGCGGCGGGTCGACCGGCGCCGGCCATGGCAACGAGGATCGATCTCGAGCGCGCGTTCGAGCGCTTGTCCGGGACCGCCCGTGCAGTGGTCTGGTTGCATGACGTCGAGGGTTACACGCACGAGGAAATTAGTGAGATGATGGGCAAGACGGTGAGTTTTTCGAAGTCGCAGCTCGCGCGGGCGCATCATCGCCTGCGTGGGATGCTCGAGGGAGGAGTGGAACCACGATGATGCACTGCACCATGGACGATCTCCTGGCCCTGCGGGCCAGCGAAGCGTCGGTGTGGGCGCGGCGGCACATCGAAGACTGTGAAGCGTGCCGGCGCGAGCTGGACGGAGTATTTCAGCACGTAGCAGCGCTCAAGGCGTTGCCCGCTCTGTCGCCCGCTCGCGATCGCTGGCCCGTCGTGCGTGAGGAGATCCGGGCCACGCGGCGGCGGCGGATCCGCAGGGTTGCACTCGCGGGCCTTGCCGCCGCCGCCGCGCTCGCTGGGGTGATCGTGTTCCGGGCCCCGAGCCCGAACGACGCGCTGGCCGATCAGCTCGCTCGTATGAAAGAAACCTCGGCCGAGCTCGAGTCGGGGCTGTATGACCTCGCGCCGGAGGGACGGGTCGTGAGCGGGCGCGAAGCCGCGCTGGCGGCGCTCCTGGAAGATCAGATTGCCGTCATTGATGGGGAGCTCGGACGTGCCGCGTTGGCGGAAGCCGCCACGGCCGAGTTCCAGGTTCTTGACCTGTGGCGCGAGCGGGTGGGGTTGATGGAGCAGCTCTACACCGTACGGGTGACCCGCGCCGCCTACATGGGGCTGTGAGCCCCGGAAGAGAGTGCACATGAAGCGGAAGTGGATCACGGCGGCGCTGGTGGTGCTCGCCAGCGTCCCCACGCTGGCCGGCGCGCAGGAACGACCGCGCCGCCCGGGACGAGTGGAAGTCGGGCCCCGCGCGTTCGCCTTTACGCTGAATCGCGGCCGGATCGGCGTGGTCGTGGAGACCGACGAGAATGCGGACGCAGACAAGGTCGGCGCGCGCATCGAGGCGGTGTCGCCCGGCGGTCCGGCCGAGACGGCGGGGCTCAAAGCGGACGACATCATCACGCGCTTCAACGGTGTCTCGCTCGCGAAGAACGATGACGAGGACACCAACCCCGGCATGAAGCTGGTGCGCCTCGCCCAGGCGCTGGATCCCGGAGACTCGGTCCGCATCGAGTACCGCCGGGGCACCGAAAACCGCTCGGCGACGCTGGTGGCGGCGGAGGTGGAAAACCGGTGGGACGTTACCGCGGAGCCCCGCATCAGGATCGCGCCGGACTTCGACTTCAACTACGACGGCCCTTGGGGCATGATCATGGGCCATCCCTGGGCCAACCTCGAGCTCGTCTCGCTCAACGCCGACCTGGGTGAGTACTTCGGCACCCAGGAAGGACTGCTTGTGGTCCGGGCGGGGGACGGTGATGGCGACGGGCCCAGCCTCAAGAGCGGGGACGTGATCCTGACCATCGATGGCCGGAAGCCCTCGTCGCCCGCGAGCGCGATGCGGATTCTGCGGTCGTATGACGAGGGAGAGAGCGTCAAGATCGACGTGATGCGGAAGCAAAAACGCGTCACGGTCACCTGGACGGTGCCCGACCGCGAAGAGCGCGTGCGCCGGGCACGGCGGCGGTCGCCGGAGAGCGAGACTTAGGGAATCGGGGTTAGGGGCGCGGTCAGGCAACCGGGCCCCGAGCCCCGAGCCCCGAACCCCTATCTCGTAGGCCCGATCAGAATCGCGTTCGTGACGAGACGGGCCGTGCCGAGCCAGAAGGCGCGGAACAGCGGCTCGCCGAGGAAGAGGACGACGCGCCCGCTCCCCTGATTCTCCACGACCGCCCACGTGGTCCCCTTGAGCAGGCGTTCGGTGTTCCCGGGCCAGGTGAACCCCGACAAGAGCAGCGAGTCACCCGTGAACACGACGGGGTTGGCCCCGGCTTTGGACGGCTTCCAAAACGTCTCTCCCTCTAGAAACACCGGAAGCTGCTCGCGGTCGTACCCGAGCGTGAGCCAGTGCGAACGATCCAGGGTGGCTCGAAAAATGGAACCCGGGATCCACTCGAGGCGGTCTTTGGGCGCCGCGGACGGGGAGATGAGCGGCGGCTCGGCGCCGGGGGCGGTCGTGTCCGCCTTGGCACCGCTGTCCGCTCCGACCAGCGCCACCGTCGACAACCCCACGTCTTTGTGCGCGGCGAGCTCCCCTGCGCCACCCACGCCGATCAGCACGCCGCCCGATTGCACCCACGTTTTGAGCGCGGCGGCGCCTCCCTCTCCCAACTCACGTCGCATCCGGGCGGCGCGCCCATCGGGCACGATCAACACGTTGTAAGCATTGAGGTCGGTCATGCCGCCGAGTGCCCGCAGCGGCACGGGAGTGAACCCGGCCCCGAACTCGCGGGTCAGGAAATGCCACAGCCACCCGTAGCTCGTCTCGAAGATGCCGTCTCCCACAGCGACGAGGATCTTGGGGGCATGGAGGGCGACCACGTCACTCGATCCGATGCCGACATCGCCGGTGTCGGGGAAGGCGCTTTGCAACGCGGTGACGGGCACGCCCAGCACCGGTGCGAGCGCCGCGATGCGGTCGTGCAGCGTCGCGGGGTTTCGCTGCAGGCGCGCGACGAAGGTGCCGCGGGGGTAGCTGTTGCCGCCGGCCATGAGCGGTTGCGTGGCGACGCCGAGCCGGTAGCCCTCGCTCTCGAGCGCCAGGGCCAGCCGCGCGGCGCCAAGGTTGTCGTTCCGGAACACGTATGCTGTGGCGGCTCGTCCCGGGGCCGGCGACGGCGGGAGCACGGTGTCGGTTATGGCCCGGCCGGACGCGGGGGCGGCGTCCTCGGTCCAATACGCCTCCAGATTGAACGCGAGCGGCAGGGACCAGGCGGTGATGTCGTAGAAGCCGTAGTCTTCCTTCTCGGCGTCCTGGCCGCGCCGGCGGTTGCGCTGAAACTTCCCCAGCTCCCGCTCCACGAAGCTGCGTTGCAGCTCGGCGTGCGGCTCGAGCAGCGCCTTGGCCAGGCGTCGTTGGGGCTGGCTGAGGTCGATGACGTAGCTCCCGGCGGGGAACGTCCGGGCGGACGCCGGTCCGCCGAGATAGCTGTGGGCGGCGCGCGAGGTGACGGGCTGCCCGAGGCGCGTCACCTCGATGCCGTGACGCAACAAGAGGCCAACGACGCGTGCGGCGGCCCGCTCGTCCGAGCCTGGAACGAAGACGATGCGCTTCATCCGGTCGGTCGACGCCTCCGCGATGGCCGAGCGGCGGAACTCGTAGTAGTCGAGCAGGCGGTTGCGGCGGTGCTGGGCGGTGGTCTCCAGCGTCGCCAGAGAGGCGACGAAGTGGTGCGCGATGCCGTCGCGGAACGTGGTGATAGTGCCGTCGTCACGTCGCTTGTTGAATTCGGGGCCGCCGTCCGTCTCGTAGGTCATCCCCGTCGCGCCCTGGAAGGTCGTCCACTCGTCCCAGTACCCGACGTAGAAGAAATCGAACACACCACGAACGAAGTACTGCCAGCCATGGCGGTCGAACGCCGCGGCGTTCCCCCGACCGTACGTATCGAACCATTTCGTGGTCTGCGCCGGGAGATTTCGATTGACCGCTTCGGCGACCGGCGGGAAGAAGTAGTTCGGCGTGGTCGAATGATGGTCCACGAACACCTGAGGGCGCCAGCGCAGCACGCCGTCCATCATAGCACGCACTTCGGGCTGGCTCTGAGCCACCAGGTCGCGGTTCAGGTCGAAGCGGAAGTGGTTGAACCGGCCCGTCACGCTCCACGGCTCGGTCTGCTCGAACGCGCCCGGATGATCGGCGCCCAACGCGACGGAGTTGTACCAGACCGCGAAGCGCTCGTGCCCGTCGGGGTTGGCTGACGGGTTCAATACCAGGACGACGTTCTTCAGGATCTCGAGCGTCCGCGGTTCTTCCGAGGCGAGGAGCTGGTAGGCGACCTGCATCGACGCCTCGAAGCCGGCCGGCTCGTTGCCGTGCACGGAGTAATGGAACACGGCCACGGCCGGACTGCGATCCGCGATCGCCGCCGCGCGGCCGGCGGACGTGCGGCGCGGGTCTGCCAGCTCGGCGAGCTCGGCTCGGATCTGGTCCACCCGCGCCAGGTTGGCGGGGTCGGAAATGATCAGGGCACGGATGGGGCGGTGCTCCGCGGTCTCGCCCCACTGCTCCACGCGGACCCGGTCACCCGCGGCGGCGATCAGCGTGTCGAGGTACTGCTGCAGCGCCCCATAGGAGGTATGCCACGTCCCGGCCTCGTGGCCCGTGATCGCTTCGGGGCGGGGGACCGCCGGCCGGTATGGACCGCGGGCGTAGAAGTCGAAGGACTGCGCGGCGAGCGGGAGGGGCGACGCCGCGACGCACACGACGAGGGCGAGGGTACCGGGGCGCATGGGCCCCAACAGTATCCGCCGTCCCCGTCTCTTGGCTAGGTCTGCCCGGATCTTTTGCGTGCGGCCGGCAACACTTGATCGAACGCGGCGAACTCGAAGGGTTTCGGAACGCAAGGCCGTCCCGAGGCGTTGAGGAACTGCCGCATACCTTCGCTCACCACGTCTCCCGTCGTGAAGATGACGCGCCGGGCATGCTCCGGGTCTTTCGCCTGGAGCTCTTTGAAGAGCTGCTCGCCCGACAGATCGGGCATTCGCATGTCCACGATCACGCCGTCATACGCCCCGGCCGCGAGCCGGCTCAACGCGTCCAGACCGCTCGGCGTGGCCTCCACGTCGTGGCCCCGCAAGGCCAGGTAGCGTTGCAGCGCCACCCGGACGGACATCTCGTCGTCGACCACGAGGATGCGGAGCCGGTCGGGCTGGTGCGCCGCGGGCGCGGTCGCGGCGAACTCCCCGCTCGTGCGCGCGGTGACGAGCGGTAGCTCGATGACGAACCGCGCGCCGCCGGCGGTGACGCTCTCGGCCCAAATCCGACCCTCGTGCTCCCGCACGATCCCCAACGAAATCGAGAGACCCAAGCCGGTGCCCGATCCCAGCGGCTTCGTCGTGAAGAACGGATTGAACACGCGTTCGAGGAGATTGTTGGGGATGCCCGGTCCCGTGTCCTCGATCTCGATCCGGATGATTGCCGCCACGCGGCGCGTGCGAACGGTGAGGCGATGCGCCTGGCGCGGCAGCTGCTCCATAGCCTGCTCGGCATTCGTGAGGAGGTTGAGGAACACCTGCTGGAGCTGATGGGCGTCGGCCATGGTGTCCGGCACGTCCTCGTCGTAGTCGCGCATGAGATCGATGCCACGGACGCGGAGCTCGTAGTTGCGGAGATCAATGGTGTCGTCGAGCACCTGATTGACCGCCGTGGGGACCTTCTCCGCTTTGTGTTGCCGGGCGAACGTGAGAAGGTTGTGCACGATACGCGAGGCGCGGCGCGACTCGGTGTAGATGGTCTCCGCCGCCGTCTTCTGCTCCGGGGGCAGGCGCTTCTCGGCGAGCAGGAGCTGGGCGAACGCCGCGATCCCCGCGAGGGGGTTGTTCAGCTCGTGCGCCACGCCCGAGACCAGCTGGCCGATGGCCGACATCTTTTCCGACTGAATGAGCTGCTCTTGGAGCATGCGCTGGTCGGTGACGTCGCGGATGAGGCAGAGGACCTCTTCATCTTTCTGGGGCGTGGAGTACGTCACGGAGATATGGCGCAAGTCCCCATCCTTGCGGTAGAACTGCGTGTCGAACAGCCCCGTCTCTCCCGCCAGGGCCTTCTGAAAGAACGCCAGCGCTCGTGGGAGGTCGTCGTCCGGTATCATCGGGGCGAACCACTGACCCACCAGCTCGTCGCGGGCGTAGCCGGAGATGATTTCGGCAGCATGGTTGACCGTGGTGAACCGGCCGTTGGCGTCGAGGGTCACGATCGCGTCGGACGCCGACTCGACGAGGTTGCGGTAGCGCGCCTCCGAGCGGGCCAGCGTCTCCTGGGCCCGCTTCTGCTCCGTGATGTCGCGCAGCGCCGCTACGGTGCCCACCAGCTGGCCGTCGATGACGAGCGGCACGCTCGACACCGAGACCTCACGCACTTCATCGCTCGGGCGCAGGATCTGGGTGTCGTAGCGCTGGCCCTCGCCGTCCAAGGCGCCGGCCTCGCACTGCGCGACGTGCTGCCGCTCGGCGGGGGTGACGAGGTCGTCGACGAGCGTGCCCGGGAGGTCGTCGAGCGGGCGTGCGAGCAATGAAGCGGCGGCGGGGTTGGCGCTCAGGATGCGGCGGTCCGTGCTGGTCACGATCACGGCGTCGGCCAGGGTGGCGACGATCTGGGCCGCGACCTTGAGCGGGTCGAGGGGCCGGCGCGGCGGCGCGCCCGTCAGGCCTGTGCCCTTCCCGGGCGACGCGCGCCGGCTCTTACTCATGCGTGATAGGCTGCCTCCATGGCGTCACCCATCAGATCGAGACTCTCGGACGCCGCCTTCACCACACCGTCCACGCTTTCTCCCGTGGAAATGCACGCTTTGATGATCTCGAGCGCGTGGACGGGATGCTCGTCGTCGTACTTGGCGTGCTCCTCCAGCCACCAGCGGCCACGCGGGCCGATTTTCTCGTTCTTCCCCAGTCCCTGCAGTGCTTTCTCAGAGATCTTCTGCGCCACGCCCTCGACGGCGTAATTCGTGGCGGCCACGGCTTCCGCAAACGGGGCCTGGCGCCCGCGTTCCGTCAGGTACGCGTGAAACGTGCGCACCTCTGAGATGAGAGGTTCGGGCTTCTGAAACCGCTCGCGCGGTACGCTGAACCCGTCGCCCATGGCGCGCCACATGGCGTCGTGGCGCCGCTCTACGCGGATGTTGTCGCGGAAGAACCCCTGCCCCTCAGCCGGTGACCGCGCCATGAGCGCTTCCAGCCATTGCGGGAAATCGCGGATGATCGGGTAGAAGCCGACCAGGAAGTTTTGGATCCGGCCGTCGACCAAGGCGTTCTCAGACGCGTCTACGACCACGGCCGTGTCGAGAATCGCGGTGCGATAGGGATCCAAGGCGGCGTCGAGCTCCGCCACCCAAGCGGGGTGCGGCGTCACCTTCACAGGCGTGTACCTCCCCATAAGAGGTTTGCGTGTTGGGCGGGCGCACAAAACGCAATGTATGGCTAATCGTACATCTCGCAAAGGGTTAGGATAGCTCCCCCCAACCGGAAACTCTGCGACCTTTGACCACGTTGTATCTTGACGAAGTATCGTGTAGATATATCTTTGCTAATTCCTTGTGGAGGGATGGGTTATGACTCGGTCGCACTGGGAGGGCTTCCCCTTTTTTGGCATGCGGGGCTTTGGGCTGGGTTGGGCACGCCGGCGCCGGCGGCGCTGGTTCGATGCGGGCGACATGAAGTACGTCATCCTCAGATTGCTGCGGGACAAGCCGCGCCACGGATACGAGGTCATGAAGGAGTTGGAGGAGCAGCTACACGGCTGTTACTCGCCCTCTCCCGGGACCGTGTATCCCACGTTACAGTGGCTCGAAGACGAGGGGCTGGTGCGCGCCAAGGACGTCGATGGCAAGAAGGTGTACGAGATGACGGACGCCGGCCGCAAGTTCCTGGAGGAGCACGCGGACGTGGTCGACGACATCTTCGATCGCGTCAAAGAGACGGTCGAGCGAACCGTGGGCGGCGCGATGGCCGACGTCAACCGCGCGCTCGGGGGTCTGGTGCGCATCGTCTACCGCGCGGGCTGGCGCTCGGATGACGCGGTACGGAAGCAGATCGCCGACATCCTACAAAAGGCCGCGGCGGAGGTGGAAGGGCTCGCGAGCTGATAACCATCCATTCAGGGGGCGGTCATGGACCTGTGGACGTTGCTGGAGTGGGTCGGCAAGATCTTCTTCGTCACGATGTTCTTGATTTACGGCGTGAGCCACCTTGCGAATCACAAGGCGCTGACCGCCTACGCGCAGTCCAAGAAGGTCCCCGCGGCGCCCGTCGCCGTCGCGGTCACCGGCCTCATGATGCTCACCGCATCGGCCATGATCCTGTTCAGCTGGCATCCCACCTGGGGCGCCTGGCTCCTCGTCATCTATCTCGTGCCCACGGCTCTGATCATGCACAATTACTGGGCCGAGACCGATCCCATGATGAAGGCGAACCAAATGGCGCACTTCTGGAAGAACATCACGATCGCGGCTGCCGCGCTCCTCATGGCGGTAGGGCACGGCCGCGGGATGTGATGCGCCCCTAGGCGCGACGAGCGCGGAGCTCCTCCAGGGCCCGGGTCGCGTAGACCCGGGTCATTTGCTTGCGCCACGATAGCTCGAAATCGGTGTTGTCGAGCGGCTTGGCGGGCCGATACGCGGCTTCGGCCGCCCGCGTGATGGCCTCCGGCTCGAGCCTCGTTCCCCGCAGCGCGAGGCCCGCTTCTGGCATCTCCTGCGGCCAGCTCGCCACGCCGCCCAGCACGATGCGCGCTTCTGCCACCGTCGGGCCGTCCCAGCGCACCCAGGCGGCGACGCCCAGCACCGGGAAATCGAAGGAGCCCCTGCGCCGCAGCTTGTGATAGACCGCGTCCCAGCCGTCCGGGGGGGGCAACTGCACACCCGTCAGGATCTCGTCGGACTGCTTGGTGAGGTAATTGATGCCGTCATTGTGGTAAAAGCGGCCGGCGGGAACCAGGCGCTCGCCTCCCGGACCGAGCAGTCGGTACTCGGCGCCCAGCGCTACCATCACCGGCGCGACGTCGGACGAGCTCACGGCCCAACAGCGCGGCGACGACGGCGCGACCCAGCAGATCTCGCCGTCCTTCTTCATGCAGAAGTCGATGGCCTTCCGCCATTCGTAGGTCTGGTTGTAGTAATTGCAGCGCGTGTCGAGACACAGGTTGCCACCGAGGGTCCCCATGTTGCGAAGGAGGGGTGTGGAGACGAGTTCGGCGGCGTGGACGACGGCGGGGTGGGAACGTCGGAAGCTTGGAAGGTGGGAAAGGTCGCTCAGCGTCACGCACGTTCCAATCTTCCAGCCTTCCACCTTTCTCAATTCGGCGATCCCCATCAGCGAGATGACGGTCTTCGGCTCCTGGTGCCGACGTTTCATGTTGGGGTACAAGTCCGTCCCGCCAGCGACGTACATCCCGTCCGGTCCGGCCTCGGCCCGCATCCGGAGTGCTTCGTTGAGCGTCCGCGGCTCGAGGTAGCGGAACGACGGAAGACGCAGCATCTCAGCGTTGTCTCGACACCGCTTCGAGCGCTCGCCCATCGCCCCCGTTCCAGGGCGGCGGAACGCGCAGCGGCTCACCGAAATCGATCTCTGGAAACGCCTTCGGGCCCATCCTTGCCGGTTCCCCTTTTGCCTTTGCCCTGAGGGCTTTCAGCACCTTCTCGGGCGTGACGGGAACCTCGTCCACGCGCACACCGACGGCGTCGTAGACGGCGTTGGCCACCGCGGGCGGTACGGGCAGCAGCGGTCCCTGGCCCACCTCCTTGGCGCCGAACGGGCCGTTCGGATCGGGGTCCTCGATGAGATACGTGACCACGTCGCACATCTCGAGCGTCGTCGGGCTCTTGTACTCCAGCATGCTGGGAATCTTGTGCACCACTTTGCGGTTCTCGCGATACGCCATCTCTTCCATGAGTGCTTCGCCCAGCCCCATGTAGACCGACCCCTCGACCTGTCCGATCACGGCCGCGGCGTTGATGCAGCGCCCCACGTCGTGCGCGATCCAGATGCGGGGGACGAGGACGATGCCCGTCGCTTGGTCCACGTCGACCTCGGCTACCGCGGCGCTGTAGGAATAGGCCGGCGAAGGTCCCACGCCCGCGCCGCGATACTTGCCGGCCGACGCCGGGGGCGTGTATGACCCCACCGTCCCGACGGTCCCCTGCGCCGCCTCCGCGGTTTGCACGGCTTCGGCGAAGCTCATGCCGCGGCTCGGGTCATGGGCGTCGCACACCCGTCCTCCGGCGAACGTCAGCCGAGCGATCGGTACGTCGAGCGTCCGCGCCACGTGCGTCGCCAGCACCTCGCGCGCGCGCTCGGCCGCCTGCACCGCCGCGTTACCCGTCATCAGCGTGACCCGGCTGGAGTAGCTTCCCAGGTCCACCGGAGTGAGATCGGTGTCGCCGGTCACCACGCTGATTTCGAAGGGGTCGATGCCGAGCACCTCGGCCACGATGTAGGCAAGGATCGAGTCGGATCCCTGCCCGATTTCCGTCGATCCGCAGAACACCGTGACCCCGCCCCCACGGTCGCACTTCAGCTGCACGCCGGAGTGCGGCATGGCGTTCCAGTAGATCGGCAGCCCGGCCCCCGAGATGTAGCTCGAGCACGCGAGCCCGATGCCCTTTCCGGGCGGGAGCCGGCGGAACTTCTGCGTCCACTGTGACGCACGGACCACGTGCTCGATACAGGGACCGAGGCCCATCGAGCCCACGCGCAGATAGTTCGCCGTGAGCGAATGGGGTGGGACGAGATGTCGCAGCCGCAGCTCGGCCGGATCGATGCCGAGCTGTTCGGCGAGCTTGTCGAGGTGTACCTCGAGCGCGTAACGCGGTTGCGGCGTTCCGTGTCCCCGCTTGGGCCCGCACGGCGGCTTGTTGGTGAACGCGCGCGCGCCCTCGAACTTGTACCGGGGCACTTGATATGTGACGGTCTGGAGGGCGCCGGTGTAGTACGTGCTCGCGACGCCGTAGGAGCCGTACGCGCCACCGTCCAGCAAGGACTTGAAGTGCATGGCCGTGATGGCTCCGTCGCGCTTCACGCCGGTCTTCACCCACATGAGCGTCGGATGCCGCCCGCGGTGGCAGTAGAACACCTCCTCCCGCGTGAGCGTGATCTTCACCGGGCGCCCGGTGACCATCGCGAGCTTCGCCGCGACGAGCTCGTGACTGAACGGATCGCTCTTTCCACCGAACCCGCCCCCGTTTGGCGTGGCGATTACCCGGATGCGAGCGGGCGGCAGCTCGAGGACTTTGGCGAGTGCGCGGTGCACGTAATGCGGGGTCTGTGTGGAGCTCCAGAGCGTCACTTTCCCGTCGGGCGACCAGCGCGCCACGGCGGCATGCTGCTCCATGGGGAGGTGTGTGCTTCCTTCGTAGAAGAATAGGTCTTCCCGCACCACGTCCGCCTCGGCAAAGCCCTGGTCTACGTCCCCGAACTCGAGTGAGATCGTCTTGTGCAGGTTGCCCGACGGGCCGTAGTCGTGGATTCGCGGCTCGGGCAAGCGGAGCGCGTCCTCCGCCGAGCCCACAGCCACGAGTGGCTCGTATTCGACGTGAATCAGGTCGAGCGCCGCCGTCGCCACCTCCTCGCTCGTGGCCGCTACGGCCGCCACGGGGTCACCGACGAATCGGACCTTGTCGAGGGCCAGGGCGTGCTCGTCCTGACTCACTGGCAGAATCCCGAACGGAATCGGGAGATCCTTGCCCGTGAGGACCGCTTGCACGCCGGGCAGCTCGCGCGCTTGGGACGTGTCGATGCGCGTGATGCGGGCATGAGGATGCGGGCTCCGCAGCAGGCGGGCGAACAGCATGCGGGGAAAGAAGAGATCGTCGGCGAACTTCGTCTCGCCCGTGACTTTGGCGACGGCGTCGATCTTGCGAAGGGCCTTCCCGATGACGCGAGAAGGTTGGACGGTTGGAAGGTTGGGAGGGGGTGGACTTTCCAACCTTCCAGCTGTCCGCCGCTTACCGGCGGCCATACAGTGACTCCACGCTCGGCGCTGTCGTCTCACCCCGCAGCTGGGCCGCGGCCAATTCGACGGCCTCGTAGATCTTGATGTAGCCCGTGCAGCGGCAGAGGTTGCCGGACAGCGCCTGCTTGATCTCGTCGCGCGTGGGCGCCGGGTTGTGCTCGAGTAGCGACTGCGCCGCGAGCAGAATCCCGGGCGTGCAGTAGCCGCATTGGGCGGCGCCGAGGTCCGCGAACGTCTCCTGCAGCGGATGAAGCCTGCCGGCGGCGGCCATTCCTTCTACGGTGCGCACCCGGGCTCCGGCGGTGGCGACCCCCAACACCAGGCACGACAACACCGGAGCGTCGTTCAGCAGCACGGTACAGGTGCCGCATTCGCCCAGCTCGCACCCGTGTTTCGTCCCCGTGAGGCCCAGGTCTTCGCGCAGCACCTCGAGCAGGGTCTTGTGGGGGGCGAAGGCGACTTCGGTGTGCTCGCCGTTCACGTCGAGGGCGATCGTTGCCTTAGTCGCGGCCATGGGCGAAACGTAATCTTGTGCTGGGTACGGTGCGATGGCAGGTTTCGGGCCGCACTGCGAACCTGGAAAGGCTGCCGATGACCTCGCATCGACGGATGGGCAGATGGACGGTTGGTCTGGCGCTCGCCCTGTGGGCAATCCATCCGCCCATCCGGCTATCCGCCCAGGACTACCGCGCCCAGGCGCTTCGCATCCTCCGGGCGACGCCGCTCGTGGACGGCCATAACGACATTCCAGACGCGGTGCGAGAGCGCGGCGGACTGGATTCGGTCAACCTGGCGTCGAGCCAGCCGTCGTTGCACACCGATATCCCGCGGCTCAAGGCCGGTCGAGTTGGGGCGCAGTTCTGGGCGGCGTATGTGCCGGTCGGGACGATGCAGGCAGGCGATACCGGGACCCGTCCCGCGGTGTACGCGCTCGAACAGATCGACTTCGTCCACCGGATGTGTCGGCGTTATTCACAGACCTTCGCTCCAGCGCTCACCGCGGCCGACGTCGAGCAAAACTTCAAGGCGGGCAAGATCTCGTGCCTGATCGGCATCGAGGGCGGGCACGCCATCGAGAGCTCGCTGGGGCCGCTGCGGATGTTTTCGCGGCTGGGGGTCGGTTACATGACGCTCACTCACAACCGCACCATCGATTGGGCCGACGCGGCGACCGATTCCGCCCGCCATGACGGTCTCACGCCTTTCGGTGAGGACGTGGTTCGCGAGATGAACCGGCTCGGGATGCTCGTGGACCTGTCACACGTATCGGACGCCACGATGATGGACGCGCTGCGGGTGACGCGCGCACCGGTGATCTACTCGCATTCGTCGGCCCGCGCATTGTGCGGGCACCTGCGCAACGTGCCGGATTCGATCCTCCGCCGGGTGACGGTGAACGGTGGCGTGGTGATGGTGAACTTCGCGCCACAGTTCATCTCGGAAGAGGTACGGCTGTACGGGCTGGCGGTGCAGCGCCGGGCCGACTCGCTGCGCGGCGCCGGTGTGGGGGCCGACGCGGTGCGCGATTCGGTGCGGGCGTGGAGCGCCGCGGCGCCCCGGGCGACGCGCGCGCAAGTAGCCAATCACCTTGATCACGTTCGCCAGGTGGTCGGCGTCGACCACGTCGGGCTGGGATCGGACTTCGATGGGATCGCCACGGTGCCGCAGGGACTCGAGGACGTGTCGAAGTTCCCCGACCTAATCGCGGAGCTCTTGCGGCGAGGCTGGACTGAGGCG
>Ga0214471_10002361_pt1 | contig 14842 bp, 24 predicted proteins | sample RVTome_5_FD_207665 | JGI IMG/M metagenome (GOLD analysis project Ga0214471, IMG submission 207665) | Soil microbial communities from uranium-contaminated site in the Upper Colorado River Basin, Wyoming, United States - RVT142D155 | ecosystem: Environmental > Terrestrial > Soil > Contaminated >... | reverse complement strand
CAACTGCTGAAATTTACTGGATTGGTCCTTCGATAGGCCCATATTGGAGAGCGGCCTGTTTTTGTTTTCTGGCGGTCGAATCGTTCGACCGCCAGAAGTGTCGCGGCCATTAAGCTGCCCTTGCGTTCCCTTCGCCTTCTCCATAGTCAGCAGCAATTCACCGCAACGCCGTTCCGCCCTCACCCTGGCGCGCGCCGCCTGGTGCTCCATTTCATAGTCGTTGGCGCGCCGGGCGTATTCCTCGATCGCCGCCGCCTTGTCGATGTATTCCTTGACCTCATCAACCGATTCGTACTGAGCAATCCAATGCTTTGCGTTTTCGTAAATGGAAAGTTGGGCGTTCACATCAATCCTTCATCTGCGCGATGGTGGATCTGAACTCACTCAGCAGGGCGTCCGCACGCTCGAACAGGTGCGCCTTCTTGAAGCTGTTGTGCTCGGCGAGAAATCGTTCCACCAGGTAGTACAGCGGTTCGAGATCAAACTCCTTGAGATATTTCTCCAGGTCATCAACACCGAACTTGCGGTTGGAGGTACCGCTCAGGGCGGTGGAGAGATTGGACGGCGCCGAATCAAGTTTTCCCGCCACCCTTTGCAGCCCGATTCGGTAGACGCCGGCTGCAACGCACTCGAGGACGTTGCGGTATTTGCTGGTCAGTCCGGGCTCAAACGAGAGCGTTAATTGGTCCATGAAAACCCGTGATATTGATTGTTATCGCGGCTTATCGCAGCCGCCTGCGAAAATTTTTTTTACGCAACCTGTGGCGTTTCGGACGTTATTCGGCCAACAGGTTTGACTTCGTAGGCCTCGGAAATCCGCCCGTTTTCATCAACTCGCACGCGGATATCCCGGCCGGCGGCAAGCATTTGTGAAACCGCGCTCTGCCCGACACCCAGCGCGGCTGCAACCTCACTTTGTGTTCCGTCGACCAAAAATTCTTGCAGCTTCAGTTCTTTCATCAACTCACCTCTGTTCAGAATATTAGTCGTGCTAATGCGGTTTGTCAACAGCTCAGCTAATGGCCTAAACAATGGGAGTGCTATTAAATGAATGCCATGGCGAGAAAGGTTTTAACCACGGAACAGATCGCAGACGCCAATCGTTTGAAGCGGATCTGGAACCGCCAGAAGACACCATTGAATTTGACACAGGAGAAAGTCTGCGAGCACATGGGCTGGAGCAGCCAGAGTTCTTTCAGCCAATACCTTAATGGGAAAATTGCTCTAAACCTTCCTGCTGTGGTCAGGCTTGCGCAAGTACTGGAAGTCAGGCCAGCGGAAATATCACCGACGCTGGCAAAAGACCTGGAGCAGGATTTCGGACGCGGGATTAGGGAGGAATCAGGGGCCTACCTATCAAACCCCTCATCACCGGCCATTGGGCGCCTTCAGGCTCTGTTCGATCGCGGGGTTCTGACCGAGGGAGACCTTGAACTGCTGGAGCACCTGGTAACTCAATTAAGGCAAACCGACCTGAGCGACTAACCGAAGGAGAAGAACATGAGCCTGGTAAAATGTAAGTCCTGTGGGCACGAAGTCAGCAAGAAGGCGGAAAAATGCCCGAATTGCGGAGAGCCGCAAAAGCGAAAATCAGTGGGTTGCATGGGGGCAGTAGGAATTATTGTCCTGGCAGTCGTTTTTGCAGCGGTCTTTGTGCAGAAGACCGGAAAGAACTCATCTGGAACGGGCTCCACCACACCGGCCGCAAAACAGGCGGTCAAACTGGATTGCTCGATACAGGACGACAGAAAGGAACTCATTCAAAAAATGATCAGTCAAGGATATTGGGAAAAGGTGAACCGACCCGCCACGCTGATGACGATAAGTGTCATGCCTCTGTTTATGGCCAGCGCCACGCTGGATGACAAAAAGAAGCTCGTTTCTGTTGTCAGCGCCTACGATCGCTGCACTGGTGGTGATGGGTTGATTGTTATTGTGGATGCAATGAATGGGAAACGACTCGGAACGTTCGGAGACTACGGGCTGGATCTCGATTAAACAACTCGCTGACTTTGGCCGGCACCTGCGGGTTTCTGATTTTTCAGGATTGATTTGTCTTTGAATATTAGCTGTGCTGTTGACTTATGATATTAGGTGGGCTAATATCCTTTCATGTGCCAATTAAAATTCCATCCAGCTGCGGATTTATTTCCTTTGATGGAAGGTGATTCTTTCGAATCTCTCAAGGCAGATATTGCTGAAAATGGACTATTGCAGCCGCTGGTTTTGTGCAATGGCCAAATTCTTGATGGCCGCAATCGTTATCGTGCGTGCGTTGAGCTTGGCATTGAACACCAGGCGGTTGATTACACCGGCGACAGCCCGACCGCGCATGCCTGGTCATTGAACGCAAACCGCCGGCACTTGAGCACCAGCCAGCTGGCGACGATTGCTGCCAACATGCTGCCGGCGTTGCAACAAGAGGCGGCGAAAAGAGACGCGGCTACTCGATTTAAGAGCAAAAAGGACTATCTTATTGATTCTGCGGGGGGTTCCCACGGGAACCCCCCGCAGAATGAGGGACGGGGAAAGTCTCTCAAAACAGCAGCGACAATAGTCGGTGTTGGGGCAACGACGGTATATCGTGCCGACTACGTGAAACAACGCGATCCGGAATTGTTCGAGAAAATCACAAGCGGCGAAGTCACGGTAAGGGCGGCTGAGCGGGCGATAAAGTACAAATCAACCTTGCCGCCCACGCGGCATCTGCCCAAAGAACAACGCCTAGCGGATATTGCCAGCCTGGCGGCTGGGGGCCACAGGGCGCAGCAGATTGCTGCGCGACTGGGCATCTCAGTCGACCGTGTACGGCAATTAGCGAATGAAGGCGACATTGCCCTACCGGATAAAAAGATGGGCAAATTGCGCGCAATTGACGCTTGTTCCCTGGTGGAAAAAACCGTCACTGGTATTGCCGGTTTTGCGTCAGGGCTGCGGGTGATAAAGAACGTTGATCTTCAAATAGCCCCCGACTTGGCCGCGGAGTATGCGGCTGAGTTGGGCGATTCTCTGCATGAATTGACATGGCTTCAAACTCGAATGAAGGAGATTTCAAAGTGACGATAGCCATTAACCGCCCAGGCAAGATTCAAAAGGTGGCACTGGGAAAGATGATTGTTTCTGATCAGTCGCAGCGAGAGCTGAAGCCGTACCGAATTGAAACAATCGTCAAGGATTTTGATCTGGATTTGATCGGACTGCCCGTGCTGAGCTTCCGTGAGAATGTGTATTACATCATCGACGGGCAACACCGCATTGCAGCGCTCAAGGAATGGCTCGGAGAAGGCTGGGAGCCGCAGCAAATCGAATGCCGCGTGCATGTTAATTTGACCGAAGCCCAAGAGGCGGACATGTTCCTCGACCTAAACAATGTCTTGACGGTCAAGGCCTTCGACAAATTCAAAGTCGCAGTGACTGCCGGGCGGCCAACAGAAACAGCAATCAAACGCATTGTCGAGGAACAGGGCTTAATGATCTGCGCTAAAAAAGCACCCAACACCATTGGCGCAGTCGGTGCGCTCACGAAGGTGTTTATCAGGTCTGGGGAGATGGTGCTGGCGAGAACCCTTCGTATCATCCGCGACGCATATCCAGAGGCCCCATTTGAGGCCATGGTAATCGACGGAATCGGACATCTCTGTGAACGTTACAACGGAGTTCTGGACGAAGTTGCGGCAATTGAGCGCCTAGGAGCGATTCGAGGTGGAATCACGACGCTACTGGCCAAGGCGGAAACGCTTCACAAGGGTACCCAGCAAAGACGCGCTCACTGCATCGCGGCAGCGGCGGTGGACATCATCAACGCCAAGCGTGGAGGCAAAAAGCTGCCTTCATGGTGGACCGTATAGACCGAAGGTCATGAAGCATCAGGAACTAACAAGCAAAGCCATCGGTGAACTCACCGGCGACGAGCCATTGACTTTGCTTGAGCGTCTGCATGAATGGGAAAGGCGCTGGGAAGCCCGGCGGGACCTGATTCGCATCCTGGCGTCGCACGATCGCTCGATGGTGGCGCCCGAGCAACGTGACCCGCGCCTGGCGATCGAGGCCAGATCCACGGTACCGCTGCTATGAAAACCCTGACCATACTGGCCGGCAGGACATACGTGGACGGCGGTTTTCGCCCGGCGCTGGCGAAGATCGGGCCCAAATGGCTGCAAGTCGTGTATATCGACGGCGCGCGCGTCAAGGTTAAGCGCATACCAAACGATCGCCGGCAACGATTTGCGGATCTGCCGGGCGAATATACAGCCGCCAAGCTGGCCCGCGCGATGCTGAAACCACGCAATTGCCTGGGCATCAAGATGATCGTCAGCAAGAGCGCCAGACAAATTCTAAGGGCTGTGCAGTCATGACCGAACAGGCTGCCCAATACACCCCTGACCTGTTCGCGGATGCGCCAGTTGCGCCGGCAAAAACGCGCCAGGACGGCTATTTCAACACCACCTCTGCCAGGGGTGACGAGCTGGCCATGTATCGACTCCGGGCGGGTACGCAGGAAGCCGTGATCGCAACCTTCTTCCGCCAGCGCCCCGGCCGGCTGTTCACTCCCAGCGAGCTCAGTGCACTGCTGCCCCGCGCGCCGCTGACATCCGTGCGGCGAGCGGTTTCGAACCTGACGAGTCAGGGGCTGCTCGTGAAAACCGACAAAAAACGGCCAGGTGTGTTCAATCGACCAGAACACGCCTGGCGACTCAAAATCCCATAGAGGAAGCATCATGAACGAGCCTATCAAGAAAGCCATCCGTCCGTTCGATCAGACGCTGCGGGATATAAATGGCGGGCGGTTGGTCGAGGAACTGACCCAGGAACTGACCGACGTCGTCGCCGCGGTGCGCCGCTCGGGCAAGCCTGGAGCAATTTCGTTGTGCCTGAAACTCAAGCCCCGCGGCGAGACCAACGAGCAGATCGAACTGGTGCCGACCGTCAAGGGCACCAAACCCGAAGCCAGCAGGCCGATCGCCATATTTTTCGTCAACAAGGACAACGGGCTGCAGCGCGACGATCCCACACAGTACCAGCTGCCCGGGCTGCAATCAGCGGACGAAGCCGCGGCGGCCAAATCAGCGTAACCAGGAGACCCATAGTGGAGCAGAACCTTACGACCTTGGAACAAATACAGCGACTCGCCGCCGCACCGGCCATGACCGAAGTGCACGGCGTACCGGTCGTGTGCCTGCCGCCGGATTGGAAAGCTGAAGATCAGGCCCGGCTGCTGCCAGCGCCACAGAACATTTCCGAATCCATCAACTTTGTCGATCTGACGTCATTCATCGATTACGTCAACCGATTCAAGCTGCCAGACCGGACCATCATACATATGATGGTCCGGTCTGGCAGCTTGAAGGTTACTGCCTCGCAGTCGGGCATCAGTGCCACAGCAAAACTGGATTATCACAAGCCACCGGAGGAGGCGCACTGGTGCAACCACAGCGCGCACTTCAAAACCACCGTTTCGCCGGCCTGGGATGCCTGGAGCGCACAGAACGGGCGCTGGATGAAACAATCCGAATTTGCCGATTTCCTCTACAACAACCAGGTGGAAATCGTCGAGCCGGCCGGTGCCGAATTGCTCGAGATCGTACACACCCTCAAAGCCACCGCAAAAGGCGAGTTTCGCGACATGCGCGACCTGAGCACCGGCAGCAGTGAGCTGATCTACCGCATGACGGTCAACGCCCAGGGCGGTACCCAGGAGAAGCTTCTCAGCCTGCCGCGGCAGTTCCGCGTGCAGCTGAACCCATTCTACGGCTGCCCCACCATGCAGCTGCGCGCGGACATTCTACTGACAGCGCCGAAAGAAGACGGCGGGGCGCTGCAGCTGGCGTATCGCTTCTATCGACTGACGGATGACCTGGAATTGCTATTCAAAGCGATCCAGGACCAGATCCGGACGTCGACGGAGCTGCCGGTCTACCGATAGGAGATCAAAATCATGCTGTCGAAATCATTTATCAACGCCATCGGCTGCCTGCTGTTCATCGGCGGCATGACGGCGCTGGTCTACCTGGTTGGCGGGTTTATCGAAGGTGCCCGCACCATGATCCAGCTCGGATGATCATCATGGCCGGCCCCAAGATCACCGCCAGCGATATCGAGCGCATAGCCAGGGAGTGCGATGAGGCCGGCATCGCCATCACCCTCACTTTGCCCGTCAGCTGGCCCAGGCCGCCCGGATTTCCACCCGGTGATGCCATCCACGCCAGCGGGCATGGGGTCTGTTACATGTACGACCCAGCCGTCTTGCTGCAGTGGATCGAGTCGCTGCAACGCAGCAATAAAGCGGCGTGAACACCCACAGAAAATGATTTCACACCCAGCGCCAATCCTACAAGACCCGTCAATCCGCAGTGTTCGGCGCTGGGGTTTCTTTATCTACGAATTTTTCGTTGTGGCAGAACATGAGCGAATCCGGCGCAAGCGCCACACGAGTATGCCGGCGGAAGAGACCGCACTTACAGGAGGATGTGATGCATGGAGGAGGTCGTGAAAATGAAACTGGTGCGAGTGCGGATACCGGACAGCCTGCAATTTTCAGATCTGCAGCTGACCAGAGATGCTGACGGCATGGTCAGTTTCGATTGGTCGCCGATCGAGCAGATCTGCACGGCGTCGGCACTGGACGTGACGGATTTTCGCGACGGACCGGAGGACAACGTGGCCGGCCTCATCATCCAGTGGTATCAAATGCAACGCCAGTACGGTGGCCCCACCGATCCGGTGGCCGAGGATATCATCGCAGAGACCCGGTTGGAGGATGAACGCGGCAGCCCATCCCATACGCCCGGGCGGGCGTAACGGTGGTTATGGCACGACAGGATCAGGCAGGGCCGCCAGCACTTTGAGCGTGGCAATTGCTCCACGTCCACTGAACCCTGGCATGATCACTCCCACCTGTAATTTGGTGGTGCCCACTTCGTCCAGGTCGTCTTCTGATGCGGTTATGTAGGTGGCGCCATAGGCGCCGTCTTTGACGTCAGCGGTGGCAGTCCAGGAGCCCACTGCGCCGGACGGTTTCTCGTAGTGGATCGTGATCTCCGTGGCCGCCGCGAGGTCGAGACCGGTGGCAATGAAAATCTCAAAGCCCACGGCCCCTTCTACGGGTTTGTCGTTGCAGATCCACATAGGATTTCTCCGTCCAGATTAGCGGCCAGGGCAACGGGCCCGCGCAATGAGGGTGCTTGCGTCGTCAATGCAGTCCTCTGCCACGACGTGCAGATGAGGCCATTGAGCGTGATCCCCACGAATGGAGAAATACTGGGCCCCGCCCACCAACCGTCAAACGTCCAGTCAGTATCAGAAAACCGGATATCTATCGAATCCCAAGTCCATTCGGACATCAGTTCCCCCACGTGCGATCGTCATGCAGTGCTCTGGTCAATGTGGTCCTCTGCCACGGCCATTTTTGTTTATTGGGATGGCAGGCAGCCCACTGATCGCCCTGTATTTGCCGGACAACAAATTGCACCGCATGCGCGCCATTGCCAACCTCGTACTTTGCATGGCATGCCTCGTGCACCGCGCTGCATTCATCAATGTACACGATTTCATAGCGATGATCCGCTGCCGGGAAGTCGTCGCTGCCATCAGCAGCTTTGACGCAGCCGTTCATGAGCCAGCCGTACTGCTCACCGCATTCACGCTCAATCGCCGCATACCCGCCCATGATGTGCCGGGGATGGTTTTTCTTGACGATTACCCCGGTCTGTACGGCATCTGGCGGCACCGCAACGCCATGCCAGAAACATTCCTCAGTCGTCAGATTATCGACCACAGTAGGATCAACCGCGCAACCGACAAGGAGTAGGATCAAGAATAGGTTCTTCATTCCGTCACCTTTTCGGCTTCTGCTTTAGCCTGTTCCTTCGCCACAGCCATTTCAATTTGCAGCGCAGTCTCGATCAGCAATTCTCCTTTGAGTTTGGCTTCTTGCGTATTACTGATTGGCGCGTTGCTCATTACGGCCAGATGATACTGTTGCTTTGGCGTCATGTCGGGTCCGGCATAGGTACAACAGCATCAGCCGCAGCATTGGCGGCTTGTTGGGTTCTGTGGCTTTGCACGATACCTTTGATGTACTCGATCACATCGGCTTTTACCTCTGCTGCTGTGGCATCTCTGGGTGGATCGTATTTTGCGCCAAATGCCGCCGCAATCTTGCTAGCTTGATCTGCTGTAGTGGTGATTGTGAGTGTGGGCATAAAATCTCCTTATGCTGAAACCATGAGCGCGCCTGCCGAAACATACAGCGCCCCAGAAACACCAGGGTCTGAAGTGGGAAGCCCGGCCATGATGATATAGCCTTTGTGCCCTGTGCCGTATCCTGTGCCACCGTCCAGTACAAGGTTGCCGCCGTGTGCGGCACCAGCTGATCCAGAAGCCCCGTTGCCGCCCGCTATGGTCACAGATCCTCCCACCAAATTACTTGTTGATGCTGCGGCCACATTTTGGCCACTTATTGTCAGCGCTTTTGTTGCAACATCAACCGCCTGAGTATTTTGTTTGATATAAGGAGCCGCTGTATCTCGGCCAAAAATAAATCCGTCTCGCTTTAGCTCAGTATATGTCTCGCTGGCCGTATTCCCCACAACCTTTAAAAAGCCGTTAGCATCAGAGGATGTACGAAATTGCCATCCATATGTGGTGACACAGAGAGCTTCATATCCGCCGCCAGTGATCGTAACCGGGTCAACGGTGTCTGCGTTGAATGTGGGTGCGCCATCTTTATTGATATACGCCTTTCTCGTCGTACTATTTTTCCACTCCTGCAAAATGCTGCCAGCAACGGTAAACGCAACGGACGTAGCGTGCGAAAATCCAACTGCACTGGCGCTGTCAGCAACATCTGAACGGAAAGTGCCAACGTCTGTACCGAACTCGCCGGTCATGTCCACCGTACCGTCGGCAAGGAAGTCGCCGCCACCGCCACCCAATGCTGCAATGGCTTGTGCGACACGCAAGGCAGACCAAGATTCAATCGCCGTCGCTATCCCTGCCTCGGCATCAAGCTGTGAAATCAACGGCACAGCGGTTTGATACGCGGTTTTTATTTCAGTGTCAGATTGATCAGCGGTCGCGCCATCTTCAACATTTATGGCCGTGCGTAAATTCGCTGCGGAAATGGCACCAACCAGTCCCGCGACCGAGAGCACCTCATCGGTGTAATCCGCTTTGAACCAGTTGGCTGCGAATACTGTGGTAGATGCGTTGTCCAGAATCGCGATGATCCTGTCATTGACGCCGAACACAACACTGTCCACCGTGCCGCCCACCGAGACGATATAACTGTCTCCAGCCTGTGCCGTACCACCACCGGGGAAGGTGCCTGCCGACGGATCCCAGACTCCCTTGAGCACCACGGCTGCATCGAGTGCATTGACCCGCGTCTCTATAGTGTCAAGATCAACCGGCTGAGTGACGGTGAGAAAATCGACCTTAGCACCCTGTGCCGCTGTGGCAAACGCCCCCACATCCTCAGCGGCTGCAGTGCCCACATCTGCAGGCTGCAATGCCGTATCTGCCAGCACCCCTTGGGCAGCGGTTGCCGCACCAACATCTGCAGAACCCAGAACAACAACACCTACCTGGTCGTTGACGCTGGTAACGGGTGATGCTGGATATTCAAATTCCTGCCAATCTGCCAATAAAGTGGGATCGTTACCGACAATGACCCAAACCGTGCCCAGATCAGACCGGATCGTCCAATCCCCTTTCTGGCCCACCAGCAACAGCATGGCAGCCTGGCTGGCGGATGTACCCAGAAATTCGGTTATCGCCAACGCCGGGAGCTGGGAGGTGGGCACGACACCACCGACCAGATCGGCCTTAGCCTCGAGGATCGTTTGCAGCCCGGTCGTGTCGCCGATGACGTGACTGTGCCCAACAGCGGATTTACCCGCGAGCGCGGCATCAACTACCTGAGATTCTGCTTCGATCGCGGTCAGCGCATCATTGATGATCTGCCCGCCCGATCGCCCGAGCGAGCCTGTTCCATCATTTGCGACCGTGCCAAGATAGAGTTTAGTCAGATTCAGGGCCATCTTTTATGCTCCATCGATGTCCGCCGCCGCCGCGGCCCCGGCTGCTATGGCCGCCGCCTCGTTAGCGAGCCGGGCCTTGCGTTCGGCGGCGCTTTTCAGCGCATGCCGCACCTGCGCGCGCGCGGCCTCGACAAACGGCCTGGCGCGCTCCTCATTGGTGGGGTTGTCCGGATCCACCGGAGAGTAATAATTCGGGTAGGCCTGTATATACAGGTCGGCGATACGCTGCAATTTGTCGGCCGGCACGGATGTATCCGTCAGTGCATTGATGATCGCGGTCGCGCGCTGTACGTAGGTGGCCATCAACTGGCCTCCTCGTACTCGATGAGGATGAAGCCGGCGCCGCCGGCGCCCGAATTGCCGCTGTTACAGCCGCCACCACCACCACCCTCGGTACCGTTGGCACCGCTGCCGCCAGTGGTGACGCCGGGGCCGCCAGCACCCCATGAGCCGCCACCACCGCCGCAGTTGGACTGGAATGCACCGCCGAGACCCAGGCTCTCGCCACCATCAAACGCCGCGCCGCCGGCGCCGTCATCGCCCTTGCCGCCTTCGCCGCCGCCAATCCGACAGCCGATCGCTAAACCAATCTGGGCCACATTGGAGCCCGCGGTATAGCTGGTCTGATACGGTCCACCCGGCCGCCCGCCGCTGGGCGGACTGTCAGTCGTATCACCGCCGCCCACACCGCCACGCGCCCGGAGTGTGCCGAAGGTGCAATCAGCGCCGGTTGCGCCGATGCCGTCGGTGGCACGACCCGCGGTGGCTGCCGGGATCGAGGTCGACGTTGAACTGCCTGACAAAATGTACGGCTGGCGAAAGATAGTTTCCCCGCCACCGCCACCACCGCCACCTTCGCCGGCATTGGATTCGCGCCCGCCGGCACCACCGGCCGCGACCAGGGACACCAGCACGCGGTTGTCCTTCACATTCACCGGGTGCGTCCATGCGGCGCCCGAGGTCAGTTTGACGGCCCGGTGTTTGCCGCCGGCGGCGATGCCTGATATCGGCGCGTCGAGATCCGTCAGGTTGTCGAGATAGCCGGCCCTGGTCGCCGTCAGGCGGCTGTCGTGCAAGGTGTCGACCTTGGCCGCCACCGTGCTCGAGGCCGGGGTGCCGAGCCGCGCCAGCAGGCGCGAGAGTTTACCGCTTAACAGGATGCTCATAGTGTCAGGCCCAGGTGGTGCCGGTCCATTGACCGGAGCCGTTGAAAGTGATGGTGGCTGTGCCGTTGATGAAATTGGCGTAGCCGGCGCCGCTGTTGAACGCGATCACCATGCCGGTCACGTCGTCGCCGGTGTAGCTGTACGTGGCCTTGATCTTGCGCCCGTCGCTGTGCACCAGTTCGACGTAATCTGGTTTGTCCAGATCGGCGCCGGATGGCGTCGCCGCCCACGGCGGAATGTTGAACACCTGCGCCGCCAGCATGGCGATGATCCACGTCACGTTGTCGCGCAGCTGATCCATCGCGTCATCGACGGGACCACCGCCAAAGACGGGTTGTGATTCGTCAAGTTCGGGCGCTGGCATATCAAATTCCCTCCGCGGTCCAGGTAACGGTGCCGGCCATCTCCGCGCCGCTCACATCCCACACATAGAGATCAAAGCCGGAGGCTGTGATCGCATCCGGCAGGGCAAAGCCCGGCGTCGAGCCGAGCAATTGCGTCGTCACCACCGGCGCAATGCCGAATGACTTGTTGAACGAGACCGCCAACGGTTGCCCGCTGCCGGGTACCGATTCGGTGTCGTTGTCGAACACCTTGACCCCGGCGAACGTGGCCTCGATCGGGATCGTCATGCTGAAGCCGGCGCCGAGCGCGGCCGCGGCGGCGACCTTGGCCTTGTAGTAGCGCCCCTCGGCATTGACCGACTGGCCGTTGACATCGGTGAACGTGGGATAATCAGCGACCTTGCTGAGCTTGCTGGTATAGGTCAGGGTGGCGCCGCCGAGCGCCATGATGTTGCTCTGAAAAATCCAGTTGCCGTTATTGTCCTTGCCGGTGTCCCATATCTCGGATTCGAGCGAGCTCGCCACGTTGTGGTTGGCGATCCATGAGTCCCCCGGGCTGAAATTATCCGTCCACGCCGAGCCGGCAGCGCCAAACATAGTGATCCATGATTCGCCCGCCGAGGTCACCGCCCGTATGCCGCCGTTCAGGCCTTCCTGGCGGCTGGTGTCATGCACGTGCATGTTGACCAGGGTGGCCTCGTCGAGCGTGGCTTCCTGGATCGACGCCCCCTGATCCTCGGTGACATTGATCAGCTTGGCGGCGTGGTCGGTGGAAAAATTGCCGGCGAAATCCTCGGCCTTGATCATGTAGTACCAGGCGCCCACGCTTTGCGAGGAAATCACCAGCCGGGTCGAGTCGATGCGGCTGACGACCATTTGCCGGTTGGCATGGTCCCATTGGGCGTTGCCCGGCGCGGCGGCCTCATAATCAGCCTGGTTGAGCTTGCGGATCTGGTAACCGCGCAGGTCGGTATCGACCGAGGCCGACCAGGACAGCGAGACAAATTGCGCCGCCTCGCGACCGGTGAAATTCGACGGATCCGTCGGTGGGATCATTTTGCCGTTGCCGGTCTGGTAACCAATGCCCGGCTCGAGGCTTTGCTGCCCCAGCGTGCTGATGATCCAGATCCGGACCGTATACTGCACACCCTGGGACGTGGCCGGCGTGACCACCAGGTGCTCGACATCCGCGCCCAGATGCTGCTGCAGGATATCCATGACCGTCACCGATCCGGCCGCCATCTGGATGCGGTAGGAGCGCGTGAACGGGAAGTTGTTGATGCCCAGCCAGCGAATCTCGAAGCGGGTATAAGTAATGCCGTTCTGATCAACGAACAGCACCTCTTTGATTTCGGTCGGCGCCGGCACGCCACTCGGAATGGCGGTCGGATCCGGCAGCGGCGTGTCCGGCACCTGCGGATCCGCCACCACCACATCGCTATACAGCTGGGATGTGTACTCCCGCACCTCCAGGCGCCAGCGGCCACGCGGCAGCGCGCGACTGTCCAGCACGCGAAACTCCTTCGCCACCAGCCCCACCGGGTGCGTGACCGAGACAACATCACCCTTGGTTATTTTGATGCCCTTGTCCCAGACCTCAAAGGTGCCGGTCAGATCCGCCAGGTTGGCATAGTTCTGGAACTGGTTGGCCTTGCGCTGCGCATGAATGGCGCGGAAAAAACCGCCCATCTTGAGGCGCGTACCACGCAGCGGCGTACCTTGTGGCGGATCCGGCGTAGACACCTCCGCGTCATCCCAGATATCTCCAGCCACAGGCAGCAGGTAATCACAGAACACCTGCGTCGGGCTATCGCGTTGCCCCGACTTGCGCAGATCGAACGTGCCGGCGCGGATATCGGCGCCGGTCAGCACATGATCCACTGCCCGCGCTTCGTCGGGCAGCAGCCTGGCGCTGCCGTTATCGATGAACACATAGCAGTTGGCGTACTCGGCCAGCACCTTGAGCCAGTCGTTGGGATCCTTTGGATCGGCCAGCACCATGCCGATTTCCCAGCGCTTGATGCTGCCGGTGATGATGGCATCGCAATAATCGGCGGCTACTTCGGCGGACGGCCAGTCCGGCTCATATTCGGTGTAGGCGTCGGTGAAATCAGCCAGGCACAATGCGGCATTGGCCGAATAGCTGGTGCTGCCGCCGCGCGGGTCATAGATTTTTTTGCCGCGGATGAGGGCGGTCAGATTGAGCGAATGCGTGGAGCGCAGCGACAGGACGGAATAACAAAAGCCCTTGAGGTCATCAGCCTGACCAAAATACGTGGCGATCGTCGGGTCGCCGGTCTGACTGGTGGTGCCGGTATAACTGGCCACCACAAACCCGGCGGTGATATCCACATCGTCGGAATAGACCTTCTCGACCGCATCAACCGGCCCTTCACACCATACCACCAGCAGCAGCAATTCGTTGCCCACTTGCTTGGCGCGGGCGATATTGCCGCCGATGCGACACCGGCCGTAAACAATCGGGATGGCGGCGCCCGGTCGCGACAAAGTCAGCGGCTTGTAGGTGATTTCCTGCAGGATTCTGGGCACCGCAGGATCCGAGCTCGGGCCGATGGTCGAGCCAACAATATCGCCCCCGTACACATACGCGCCGCTGGTCTTGTTCTGGTACCAGGTATTGGAGGCGTAGACGGTGCCGACCGGATTACCATACGCATCCAGCGTCGTGCTGGTTGATCCCGACGACGGCCAGTCCGGCAGTGTTGAGTCAGCCATCAGGCTTTCACCCCGACGGCCTTTTGCACCACCATGTAGCGAGATGCCTTGCGCTCGGCAATTTCGGGCTCGTTGATCAGCGTGACAACAAAATTAATGCCGTGCAGCGTGACGGTGTGCGGCCCGTAACCATTGGCGTCGATGAACGCCAGCAACGCATCGAACTCGGACTGTGAGATCCATTCGTGCACGATCTGCAGTCCGTAGGCCGGCACACTGCGGTCGCGGCGGAAAATGAGCGTGCCATCGTCGGCCACCTCCGTGCGGATGCCAGCATCCGGCACAATCGTGGACGTACGGCTGACCAGGGTGTCCAGATAGGCCGCCATCAGTACGTCACCTTGTAGTTATCGGTGCCCCAAATGATCACATCACCGAGTTTGGGCAGATGGGTGAAGGTGGGACCGGTCATGCGTTGGCGCGGCACCCGGGCGTTGATCGCGCGGTGCGAATGCAGCGCCAGGGTCACCTCCATGGCGCCGATTCTGGCGTCGCTGCCAAAACCACGGAAAATCTCGATGGCATCGCCGTTGTAGTACAGGTAAACGCGAAATTC
>Ga0214471_10002359_pt1 | contig 14849 bp, 13 predicted proteins | sample RVTome_5_FD_207665 | JGI IMG/M metagenome (GOLD analysis project Ga0214471, IMG submission 207665) | Soil microbial communities from uranium-contaminated site in the Upper Colorado River Basin, Wyoming, United States - RVT142D155 | ecosystem: Environmental > Terrestrial > Soil > Contaminated >... | reverse complement strand
TGCCTCACCCCCTGTCCCCCTCTCCGCGCTGGACGCGCGGATGAGGGGGGACGTAGGGGGAGTTCCATGCACCATCAATCTGCGATCTGAAATCTGCGATCTGAAACCTGCCCTCCTGTCCGGGCTGGATGCGCGTGCCTCACCCCCTGTCCCCCTCTCCGCGCTGGACGCGCGGATGAGGGGGGACGTTGGGGGAGTTCCATGCACCCTCAATCTGCGATCTGAAATCTGCGATCTGAAATCTGCCCCCCTCTCCGCGCTGGACGCGCGTGCCTCACCCCCTGTCCCCCTCTCCGCGCTGGACGCGCGGATGAGGGGGGACGTAGGGGGAGTTCCATGCACCATCAATCTGCGATCTGAAATCTGCGATCTGAAATCTGCCCCCCTCTCCGCGCTGGATGCAGAGATGAGGGGGGACGTAGGGGGAGTTCCCATGCACCATCGTCAATCTGCAATCGTCAATCTGCGATCTGAAATCTGCCGGTGTTGTGTGCACGGAATTGATGCCCTCGAGCGCCGGGATGTCTGTACACTCCGCTGATGCGCTTCCGTTCATCTCGGCGCGATGTCGCGCGGCGACTTCGTCGGCAAGCGACGCCGACCGAGCGGTACGTGTGGCGCTTGCTTCGCGATCGGCGCATGCTCGGCTTCCGATTCCGGCGTCAGCATCCCATCGGGCCGTTCGTTGTAGATTTCTACTGTGCCGAGCTGAAGCTCGTGCTGGAACTGGACGGTGAAGAGCACCAACAGCAGCAGGTTAGCGCCCACGATACCGCCCGTTCAGACTGGCTGGTACGGCGCGGGTATCGGGTGCGGCGCTTGGCGAACCGCGCGGCAACTCCGGAGCGCCTGCGCGACGTCATCGCGGCAGTGGCATCGACCGGGATGAAATCCCGACCCGTCTTGCCGTAAGTCCCCCCTCCCCATGCGTCGAGCATGGGGAGGGGGACAGGGGGTGGGGCACCGCGAGCAATCATCGGTCACAGGATATGGAAAGGGTCTCATGGCCCGCAAACGCCGACAGCCATCCGAACCACTCGACACGGGCGATCTGCTCGATGCCCGCCCCGTCGCCACGCTCGACCTCCACGGCTTCACTTCGAGCGAGGCGCAGCTCGCCGTGCGCAACTTCCTCACCACCTGGGCGCGACGAAGCTCCGGCGCAACGGTCCACGTCATCACGGGCCGGGGTAAAGGCTCCGGGGGCAAGGCGGTGCTGCGGGGTGCTGTCGGACGGTTGCTCGCGTCGGGTGAGTTCGCCGGGATGGTCGCCGAGTACATGCGGGACGTGGATGATGGCGGGTTCCTGGTTCGATTGAAGGGGGGGCGGTCGTAGGGTCTCCTCACGGCACCGCGATGAACGGGCGATGGGACGACCGAGCGGAACGTGGCCGGTTACTGCGTTGACCGAAATGCCGGAGCGGGTGCGGCGAATACGCAAGCGAGTCTCCTCGGGCACAAGAACGTGGAAGCGTCGAGGCGTTACCGATGGACTCGATTCGCGACGTGGTACGCCGACTTGCGACAGTAGCGGTGAATCGGATCCGCTCGTCGTGGGAGACGGTCCGAGAGGGTCGTGGATCAAAACCCGCGCGCCCGCCCACCCGCACCAAGCCCCAGGCACCCGTTGAGCCATCGCACCAGCGGCAGCATCGCCGCGAAATCCCGCTCGATGAGTCCCGGCAGACGGCCGCCGGTGACCTGCGTATCCGTAACACGCCGGCCGACCGTGAACGATTTGTATCGCAGCCACTCCGCCGCCGGGTGATCGTCCGCGAACCCGCGCGGCATCCGTTTCAGTACGTCGCCGCCGTCGAGACCGCCGAACCGGCGGCGAAACGCCGGATGCATCACGATCGTCTCGAATCCCGCGGGATCGTCGGCGATTCCGTCGCGCAGGTTGTTCAACAGCCCGCGCGGCGGTCGCCAGATGCCGCCACCCACGAACGACGCGCCCGGCTGGAGGTGGAAGTAGAACCCCGCCCCACCGCCCTCCGCCTCGCCGCCCACCTTGTGGTCGGCGTGGCGGTGGCGAAACCAGCACGCCGCGTGCCCCTTGTAGGGCGACTTGTCGTGGGAGAACCGCGTGTCGCGGTGAATGCGGAACATGGACCGCTTGGGATCGCCCGTGAACTCGGGCGCGAACCGCGCGAACCGCACGTCCATCTCCTCGATCAACTGCTGCATCGGCGTGCGGACGTGGTTCTCGTAGTCCGAGCGGTGCGCTTCGAACCACGGCTTGGCGTTGTTGCGGGCGAGCCCGCGCAGGAAGCGAAGGGAAGCACCGGTGAATGGCATGTGGCGTCTCCGTAGTGGGCCAGCAGGCAATCTTGCGGCGTACCCCTCCCGTTGTCACCCGTGACCGCGACCAGCGCGACAGGGCGTCTCGGAGGCCCCGTGGCCGACGGCCCGAGGGGTGGGCCGGCTCCCCCGCCCCACGCCGTCGGGTCCCAGTGCCGGAACGCCAGAAGAACACGCACGACGGTGGGGCCATCCCGTGTTTCCGGAAGTTCGCCACCACCTGCCCGGCGGTCCACGCCGCATGGAGGCAGCGTCAATGCACCGCCGATCGGCAGGGGCGGAGATCATTGAGGAACCGGCCGATCAATCGAAATGGCGCCCGCGATCCGGAGGGACATGGCTGGTACGGCGCGTCGCGTCGTACCACGACGACATGACCGATCCTGCCGTCGGTTCGATGGCGATCGGCGGTTGACGACGGCAGCCCGGCGCTGCAACCTAGCCCGTATGCCAAGACTCCTCGTGCTGTGCGCCCTGCTCGCGAGCGTCGGCTGTGAATCGGATGATGCCGACCTCGCCGAGCTGTTTGCCAATCCCGACGCATGGGTCGACCTGACCTACGCGTTCAACGCTCAGACCATCTACTGGCCCACCGCGGAGACGTTCCGAATCGACACCGTCTCGGCCGGAATGACGCCGGGGGGGTGGTACTATACGGCGTTCAACTTCCACGCCGCGGAACACGGCGGAACCCATCTCGACGCGCCGGTGCATTTCGCCGACGGGATGGACGCGAGCGACGAGATCCCGCTGTCGCGGCTCATCGGGCCGGCGGCGGTCATCGACGTGACGGCCGGCGCGGGAACCGACGCGGACTATCTCGTGACCGTCGCCGACCTCGAGCGCTACGAAACGGACCACGGTCGCATCCCCGACGGCGCGATCGTCCTGATCCACACCGGCTGGGGGAGTCGCTGGCCCGACCCGATGCGTTACCTCGGCACCGACAGGCGCGGGCCGGACGCGGTGCCGGACCTGCACTTTCCCGGTATCGACTCGAGCGCGGCGCGCTGGTTGGTGGACCATCGGTCGGTTGGCGCGGTCGGCATCGACACGCCGAGCATCGACTACGGCCAGTCGAGCGCGTTCGACACGCACCGCATCCTCTACCGCGCCAACATCCCCGGGTTCGAAAACGTGGCGCATCTCGAGCGCGTCCCGCCCACCGGCGCGTATGTGATCGAAGGGGGCAGCGGCGGGCCGCTCAGGATCGTGGCGCTATTGCCGACGGGCTCGGCTGCGCGATAATCCGCGGAGTGAACCCGCGGGGCTCGGCTCGGTCGGGTGAACCGACGCAGCCGGTGCCGCGTCAGGCGGCTGAGCCGAGCGGCGGCTTCACGCCGCCGATCCTCCCGGTGCGGCGTCCCGACCGATCATCCGCGGCGTCCCGATTCGATCGTGACCCGTTGGGGCGACATATGCGTCGCCCCACCCGCGATGCCCGCTGGGGCGACGCACGCGTCGGCCGGCGTCCCGATCGATCAGCCGCGGCGTCCCCCCGCCAATCGAGATGGCGCCTGCGCGGAACGATGTGACGGTCGCCCGCCCCCGGGGTGGGGACAGTCTCGCGCGCTTGAGGCATGGCGTGGTCCGCGGACCGACACAGCTCGGCGCGCTTCGGGTGCCTCACCCCCTGTCCCCCTCTCCGCGCTGAACGCGCGGAGAGGGGGGACGTGATGCACGCTTCGACCGTCCTCGACCGTTCTCGACCGTCTTAGCCTACTCGCTCATCTCGCGCATCACCTCGAGCGGCGCCCGTTTCACCACGTCGCGTCCCGCCGCGAGCCCAACGGCGGTCGTGAGCAGCGCTGTGCCCAACCAGAATACGAGCAACGGAATCCACGGCACGCTGAACGGGAGTTCGAACAGGAAGTGCAAGGAGGCCCAGCCCGCCGCCACTGCCAGCAGGACTCCGGTGAGTCCGCCCAGCGCGCCGAGCGCGAAGTATTCGGTTGCAAGCACCGTGCGGACGCGTCGCGCGGTCGCACCGAGCGTCCGGAGCAACAACGATTCGCGCAGGCGTTGCAGTTTCGAGGTCGTGAGCGCGCCGATGAGAATCACCAGGCCGCTGGCGATCGAGAAGAAGGCCATGAACCGGATCGCGAGCGTCACGCGATCGACCACGGTTTCGATCGTGCGCTGAAACGTGGTCAGGTCGAGCGCGGCGACGTTCGGGAACGCCTGGATGAGATCCCGCTGGAACAGCGCCCGCTCGCGGGGGTCCTCGGCGCGCGTCAGGATCACGCTCATCTGCGGCGCACCCTCGAGCACGCCGGGCTCGAACACCACGTAGAAGTTGGGCTCGAAGCGCGCCCAGTCGACCGTGCGGATACTGATGACCTCCGTTTCGACTTCGAGGCCCTGCACGTTCCACGTCACGCGGTCTCCCACCCCGAGGTTGAGGCTCTGGGCCACGTCCTGTTCCATGGAGATGCGCGCCGGTTGGTCGGGTGCCCGCGGTCCGCTCCACCAGGCGCCCTCGACGATCCGCTCCGAGCCGACGATGGTGTCGCGATAGGTGTGGCGATACTCGCGACGCAGCGCCCAGCGCTCGTATTGATATGCACCCGGCGTGTCGAGCACTTCCTCCACGGTCCTGCCGTTGAGCCGCGCGATGCGCGCCGGGACGATCGGCGTCGTTTGCAGCGTGCGGAGGCCGCGCGCGTCGAGTAAGGCCAATACGCCGTCGCGCTGCTCCGGTTGGATGTCGAACATGACCAGATTAGGGCGGTCGGGCCGCGCTTCGATCGAGAACGTATCGATCACCCCCCGCTGCACGACGTACAGCGTGGCGACGAGGAAGCTGCCAAACCCGAGCGCGAGCGTCACGGCCACGGTCTGATTGCGCGGGCGAAACAGGTTGGCGATGCCCTGCCGGAACTCGTAGCGCGCACGGGTCGGGAAGAACCGTCGGGTCGCCCACATGAGGATCAACGCGGTAATCCACAACGCGAACGCGGTGCCGCCGATGGCCCCGGCGAATCCCAGGCCGATCGCCGGTTCGGGGGCCTGCCACATGGCGAGACCCACCACGCCGCCGACCAGTGTCGCGCCCGCCGCCAGACGCCACGGGTCGACACGACGCCGGACGGATACGAACTCGCGCCGCAACGCGCGTAGCGGTGGGACGCCGCGCAGGGCGAGCAACGGTAGCAGCGCGAACAGCATGGCAATCGTCACGCCCACGCCGAACCCGATGCCGAGCGCCGGCAGGTACACCGAGGGCCGGACGTCGAGCGGGAGGAACTGTCCGAGGATGCTGGGCAAGGTGAACTGCACCGCGACACCGAGTGCCACACCGACCGCCGCGCCGGCGGCGCCCATGATGCCGGCCTGGACCAAGTAGGACAGGAATACAGTCTTGTCGTTGGCACCGAGGCAGCGGAGGATCGCCGCAGAGTCGAGCCGGCCCTTCACGAACACGTGGACCGCGCTGGCCACCCCGACGCCGCCCAGTAGCAGCGCCGCCAGACCGACAAGTCCGAGGAAGCGCGCCAAGATGTCGAGCGCCGACGTCAGGTCATCTTCGGTTTCGTCGACGGTGTCGTACGGCATCTGGTGTCGCTCGAACGTCTTCTCGTGTCGGTAGAGGAAGCGTTGCAGCACGTCCGGATCGGGTATTTGCAGATTGACCCAGTAGAACGCCCGGCTGCCGCGACGGATCAGGTTGGTCTCGGGCAGGTACCGCAGCGGGATGTAGACCCGCGGGCCGATGGCCGCCTGGAGGCTGACGCGTCCGGGATAATTGGTCACCGCGGCGGCGATCTCGAAGTCGAGGTCGCCGAGCCGCAACGTATCGCCGACCTGCACGTCGAGCTGGTACAGAATCGTGGGATCGGCCAGGACGTATCGGCCGTCGCGATGGGTCTTCCATCTTCCCGCCGGTACGGTCGCGACCTCGCCGTAATACGGAAAGTCGCCGTCCATGGCGCGGACCTGGACCAGCCGCGTCGCGCCGGTGCGCGGCACGAGCGCCATCGAGGCGAAGCTCGTCAGGTATGAGATCGGCACGCCGGCCTGCCGCGCCGAATCGAGGATGGCCTGCACCGAGTCGGGAAACTCCCGGCTGTTGCGGATTGCCAGGTCGGACCCGAGCAATGCGCGCGACTGTTCGCGCACCGACGCGGTGACATTGGCCCGGAACGAGTTGATCGCGACCAGCGCGGCGACGCCAAGGCTGATCGACAGCATGTGCAGCCCGAGGCGGCGCCCGCTCGCGCGGAGTTCGCGCCGCACCATGCGAAACACGAATCGGAAGTTCACGTGGTCGTCGTTTCGTCGGACGCAACCACGCCGCCGGCCAGCCGGATGATGCGGCCCGCGCGGTTGGCCAATTCCGGATCGTGCGTCACCAGCACCATCGTGGTTTCGGATTCGCGATTCAGCCCGACCAGCAGATCGATAACCGCCTGGCCGGTCTCGGCGTCGAGGCTGCCGGTGGGTTCGTCGGCAAACAACACCTTGGGTCGATTGGCGAACGCCCGCGCCAAACCCACGCGTTGTTGCTCGCCGCCCGAGAGTTGCGTGGGATAGTGATGGGTGCGGTCGCCGAGGCCGACCCGCTCGAGCAGCTGCCGGGCATACGCCCCATCGTCGTTGTCGCGTCCACCCGGCCGGAGTTCGAGCGGTACCAACACGTTTTCCAGCGCCGTCAGCGTCGGCAGGAGCTGGAACGTCTGGAACACGAATCCGACGTGGGCGGCCCGGAACGCGGCGCGCTGGTCCTCGCTGAGCGAGACGAGGTCGCGCCCGTCCAGCGCGACCGTGCCCGTCGAGGGCTGATCGAGTCCGGCCAGCAGACCGAGCAGTGTGGTCTTGCCGCTGCCCGACGGCCCGATCACGGCGACGAACCCCTTGGGCTCGACGGTTAGATTGATGTTCCGGAGGACCGTGAGGGGACGGCCGCCACTGGTAAACGTCTGACTGAGGTTCTGCGCGACGATCATCGACATGGATCGAAAAGTACTGTTGGGGATGCTCGCCGGGGCAGTGGCGCTCAGCGCGTGCGGAAACTCGGGCGACGAGCGCGCCCGTCCGGCCGATGCCGCGGCGGCGGTCGATTCGGCCGGGATTCGCGCTGAGTCCGGCCGTATCGTGTTCCTCGGCACCAGCCTCACCGCCGGGCTCGGCGTGGCGGTCGAAGACGCGTATCCCGCCCTTGTTCAGCAGCGCATCGATTCGGCGGGATGGCCCTTCCACGTCGTCAATGCCGGTGTGAGCGGCGAGACCTCGGCGGGGGGGCTGGCGCGGCTCGACTGGTTGTTGCGCCAGCCGATGGATGTGCTCGTCATCGAACTGGGCGTGAATGACGGGCTGCGCGGGCAGGATGTGGATACGCTCCGGGCCAACCTGCAACGGATCATCGACCGGACACGAAACGCGTATCCGCACTCGCGCATCGTGCTCGCCGGCATGGAGACGCCGCCCAACCTTGGCGCGGCGTACGCCGGCCGGTTTCGCCGCACCTTTGCTGACCTCGCCCGCGCGAACGACGCGGCATTGATCCCGTTTCTGCTCGACGGCGTGGCCGCGGATCGGGAGTTGAATCAGGCGGACGGCATCCACCCAACGGAGGCCGGCCACACGATCATCGCCGAGACGGTGTGGCGCGTGCTGGAACCGGTGTTACGCGCCGGGTCCCGGCTCGCTCCCCTTGGCGGGACGCGCGGCGATCGGTAGTATCAACCCACGCTCACCACTGGAGAGAACATGCTGCGCGCGCTATTGCCCGTTGTGATGCTCGGCGCCGTCACCCCGTTGGCTGCGCAACAGTTCGACCGTGATATCGACCGCGCGGTCGCGCGGGTCTCGGCCGAGATGATTCAGATCCGTCAGCGCATCCACGAGCATCCGGAACTCGGTAACCGCGAGTTCGAGACCGCGCGTCTGATCGCGCAGCACCTGCGGCATCTCGGATTCCACGTGGATTCCGGCGTCGCCCATACCGGCGTGGTCGCGATCCTGCGCGGTGGTCGGCCGGGTCCGGTCGTGGCGATCCGGGCGGACATGGATGCGTTGCCGGTCACCGAAGACACCGATCTGCCGTTCAAGTCCATTCAGCGCGCCATCTATCTGGATCAGGATGTCGGCGTCTCGCACGCGTGCGGCCACGACATTCACGTGGCGGTGCAGTTGGGCGTCGCGTCGGTGTTGGCGTCGATGCGCGATCGGATCTCCGGGACGGTGAAGTTCATCTTCCAGCCCGCCGAAGAAGGGCCGCCGCCGGGTGAAGAGGGCGGCGCGGACCTGATGGTGGCCGAGGGCGTGCTGAACGATCCGCGTCCGGCGGCCATCTTCGGACTGCACACGTTCGCGCGCATGGACGTCGGCGTGTTGGGCTACACGCCGGGTCCTGCGCTGGCCGCGGTGGATCATTTCCGGATCGAGATCGAAGGCACGCAGGCGCACGGGGCGTCACCGCATCTCAGCGTCGATCCGGTGGTGATGGCGTCTCAGGTGGTGATGGCGCTGCAGACCATTCGGTCTCGTAATCTTCCCCCACTCGAGCCGAGCGTGGTCACGGTCGGTATCGTGCGGGGCGGGACGCGATTCAACATCATCCCGGCGACGGTCCATCTCGAAGGCACGGTCCGCACCTACAACCCGGATGTGCGCGACGCGGTCGAACGGCGCATGGGTGAGATCCTCGACGGTATCACCCGGGCGGGCGGTGGCTCGTTCACACTCGACTACGAGCGAGGCACACCCGCGACGATCAACGACGTGGCGCTGACCGACCGGATGATACCGACGCTCCAGCGCGTCGTCGGTGCCGACAACGTGAAGCTTGTCGAGCCCACGATGGGCGGCGAAGATTTCGCGTACTACGCCAACGAAATCCCGGGCTTCTTCTTCCGACTGGGACAAGTGGCGCCGGGCACCACGTCGGGTGACCACCACACGCCGACCTACCGCGCGGACGACAGCATGATCCCCGTGGGCATCCGCGCGATGTCGGCGCTGGTGCTGGATTTTCTCGAAGGATCCCCGCGTCCTTGACCGTCTTCGACCGTCCTCATGGTGTCGCGTTGCCACGCGCCAGCAGCATGATGATCACCACCACCGCGACCAGGATCACCGTTGCGATGAGTGCCTGCGCGACCGGGTTGCGCGGCCGAGTCCCGGTCACCGTATCGCACGCGGCGTTTGCGCGAAAGCCGTGTCGTCGCGGCCGGTGAGCGCGGCCGGAGGCCTATCGAATTGGCCGGTCATGGTGACCAAGTGTATGCGGGAATTCCGGAGACCGCCATGGCGACGATTCCGGGTCGAGGCGGCGCGTTGGGATCAGCGCGGTTAACCCGCGGCTCGGCTCTGTCGGATGAACCGACGCTTCCCGCCTTACCGCCGCCGCACGTATCGCCCGTCGAACGCCACGTCCCAGGTCTGGCCGCCGTCGCTGGACGTCTCCCACAGCTGTTGCACGCTGTCGCGGGTGAACGGAGTCCACGTGATCCGGTTTAACGTCTCCTGTCCCTGTGCGGACCGCGTCGTCCCCCTGAGCACCATGCTGGTTCCCTCGAGCTTCCCTTCGAGCAGCAGCAGCAATCCGCCGTTATCGACCCAACTCTGGTGCCATTGGTCGCTCGTCCGGTCGTAGATGTTGTAGCTGTTGCCGCGATGGGCGCCACCGAGGCTCTCCCAGTGTTCATGCAGCACGCAACCGTTCAGTTCCGGCGTGATGGTGTTCATCCCGACCGGTTGGCCCGCCGGATTGACGACGTCCCACGTCCCAATCCAGAAATCGAACTGGCGGTGCGGCGCGCCCTGGCAGTTCGGCGGGCGCTGTGCCTGCTGGGCTTGCGCCGAGGCGAATGCGACGAGGAGGGGTAACGCCGCACCGACGAGTGGTTTTTGCATCCCAGGCTCCTTCATGAAGTGTGGGGCCAAGTACACTCGCCGGGCCGTAGGGTGCCCGGCGTCGACCCGGGAACATGTCCTGGCGGGCGCGGCCGACTCGCCCGTGCGACCAGGTCATGGTGACGATCGGGTTCAACTCGGCCGCGGTTCCCACCGCCTGCACGGGCGTCGCGGCGACGGGGGTAGACCTCTGATACGGCGGTCGGGTATGATGGTCCATGCCCTGCCGTGCGCTCACGCTCGCGCCCATCCTGCTGGGCGGCATCGTTGCCGCCGCGAACGCCCAGGAGGTGTCGGCTTCCTGGTGGCCCGAGACACCCAGCCAGGGGTCGTTCACGTACGTCACCGTGGGAATCGCCGGTCAGGAACCGACCGTCGTCCGCGGGGCGCTGGACCGCGCCCCGCTGCACTTCGAGCGCCGCGACGACCGATTCGTCGCCTTGGCCGCCGTTCGGATCGACGCGACCGATTCGGTGCGGCTGGCGCTGTGGATCGAATTCGGTGACGACTTGGTGGAGACCACCAGCCGGTGGCTGCCGGTTACGCGGACGGCGTTCGCGATCGAGCGATTGACCGTGGCGCCGGAGTTCTCCGAACGACCCGACTCGGCGCTCGCGGCGCGGATCGAACGGGAGGTCGCGCAGGCGTTGGCGGTGTCCCGCAGAGCGCACGAGACCCCGCGGCTGTGGCGGGAGGCCTTCAACGCACCGCGCGTCAGCCGCGTGACGAGTCCCTACGGCAAGGGCCGGATCTTCAACGGCGAGCTCCGTAGCCGGCACATGGGCACCGATTTCGACGGGAACTCCGGTGATCCGGTCCTGGTGGCCAACCGCGGCGTGGTGGAACTGATTGGCGATTTCTACTACGCCGGCAGTGTGATCTACGTGAACCACGGGGCGGGCGTCGTCACCGCCTACATGCATCTCAGTGAGTCGCTGGTCTCGGTGGGGGATACGGTGACCCGAGGTCAACTGATAGGGCGAGTGGGGCAGTCGGGACGTGTCACCGGCCCGCACCTGCATTGGACGGCGAAATATGGGACGGCCTCGATGAACGCGCTCTCGCTGCTCGGTCTCCCGGCCCTCGAGGCGGTGGCCCAACCGGGATCGCCCTGACGCATTTCCGGTCGCTTGCCTCGCGCCGACCTCCGTGGGTATCATCCCTGCGTTCCAACCCCAAGCCAACGTCCAACGGAGCTGCAATGCGGCACGTTGTCACGCTTTACCGTTCCTCCGTCGGCAAGAAGGTGATCATGGCCGTCACGGGGGTCGTCTGGGTCGGCTACGTCATCGCGCACATGATGGGAAACCTGAAGGCGTTCCAGGGAGCGGAGCGCATCGACGCGTATGGGGAGTTTCTGCGTGAAGTCGGTGTCCCGCTGTTCGGGCACGGTGAAGTCCTCCTGCTCGCCCGTGTCGTCCTCATCATCTCTATCGGACTGCACGTGCTGTGCGCCTGGCAGCTCACCCGGATGTCGCAGGTCGCAAGGCCCGTGTCGTACCGCCAGGCGCCGCATCTCGAGCTGAGTTATGCGTCGCGCACCATGCGGTGGGGCGGCGTGATGATCGCCCTGTTCGTCATTTTCCATCTGATGCATTTCACGATCGGGAACATCCATCCGGATTTCGTGCCGGGCGGCGTGTACCACAATCTGGTGGCCGGGTTTCAGTCGTGGCCCATCGCGATCGTGTACATCGTGGCGGTGGGGGCGCTCGGCTTTCATTTATATCACGGCGTCTGGAGCACGTTCCAGACGCTCGGAGCGAATCATCCGACGTACAATCGTTACCGGCGGTGGGTGGCGGCGGTCATCGCCGTCGCCGTCTTCGCTGGTTTTGCGTCCGTTCCGGCGGCCGTGCTCGCCGGGATCCTTCGGTAGGTCACAGAGAGCGACGTTCGAATGGAACTCCGTTCGAAGATTCCGTCAGGGCCGATCCACGAGAAGTGGGAGACGCACCGCTTTGACATGAAGCTGGTGAATCCGGCCAACAAGCGGAAGTACGACATCGTCGTGGTGGGGTCCGGCCTCGCTGGTGCGTCCGCGGCCGCCACGCTGGGCGAGCTGGGCTATCAGGTCGACTGTTTCTGCTTCCAGGACAGCCCGCGCCGCGCCCACAGTATCGCGGCACAGGGTGGGATCAATGCGGCGAAGAACTACCAAAACGACGGCGATAGCGTCTACCGGCTGTTCTACGATACCGTCAAAGGCGGTGACTTCCGCTCGCGCGAGGCGAACGTGCACCGGCTGGCGGAGATCTCGCTCGCCATCATCGATCAATGCGTGGCGCAAGGCGTCCCGTTTGCGAGGGAATACGGTGGGTTGCTGGCAAACCGATCGTTCGGCGGGGCGCAGGTGTCGCGGACGTTCTACGCGCGGGGACAGACCGGCCAGCAACTCCTGATCGGGGCCTACCAGGCGCTCGAACGACAGGTCGCGGCCGGGACGGTGACCATGCACGCACGTAGCGAGATGCTCGATGTGGTGCTGATCGACGGGCGTGCCCGGGGCATCGTCGTGCGCGACCTGGTCACCGGCGCGGTCCGTTCCCACGCGGCCGACGCGGTCGTGCTGGCGACCGGCGGGTACGCCAACGCGTTTTTCCTGTCGACCAACGCCAAGGGATGCAACGTGACCGCCACCTGGCGGGCGTACAAACGTGGGGCGGCGTTCGCGAACCCGTGCTTTACCCAGATCCACCCGACGTGCATCCCGCAGAGCGGCGACTACCAGTCCAAGCTCACCTTGATGAGCGAGTCGCTCCGGAACGATGGGCGTATCTGGGTTCCGACGAAGCAGGGCGAGAGCCGGCGTGCCGCGGATATCCCCGAAGGCGAGCGGGACTACTACCTCGAGCGGATGTATCCCAGCTTTGGCAACCTGACCCCGCGCGACGTCGCCTCCCGACGCGCCAAGGAAATGGTGGACAACGGCCTGGGTGTCGGGCAGGAACGCAACGGCGTGTACCTCGACTTTCGTGACGCCATCGGCCGGCTCGGTCGCGATGAGATCGCGGAACGATACGGTAACCTGTTTGACATGTATCAACAGATCACCGGCGAGAATCCGTACGAAGTGCCGATGCGGATCTATCCCGCACCGCACTATGCGATGGGCGGACTGTGGGTGGATTACAACCTGATGAGCACGGTACCCGGGCTGCACGTCATCGGTGAGGCCAATTTCTCCGATCACGGCGCGAATCGGCTCGGCGCGAGCGCGCTCATGCAGGGTCTGGCCGACGGATACTTCATCCTGCCGTACACGATCGGGGACTACCTCGCGCGGGGAGGATTCCGGCCGGTTACCTCGTCCCACCCCGAGTTCGTAGCCGCCGAGCGTGCCGTCGATCACACCGTCCAACGCCTGCTCGACGTCAACGGCGCCCGCACGGTCGACTCGTTTCACCGGGAACTCGGCAAGATCTTGTGGGACCACTGCGGGATGGCGCGCACCCGAGCGGGATTGGAAGACGCCATCGCCCGTATTCCGGCGGTGCGCGAGGAATTCTGGCAGAACGTCCGCGTGGGCGGGACCGGCCAGGAACTCAATCAGGAGCTGGAAAAGGCCGGTCGGGTAGCGGATTTCCTCGAGTTCGGTGAGGTGATGTGTCGCGACGCGCTGCACCGTGAGGAATCGTGTGGCGGGCACTTCCGCGAAGAGCATCAGACCGACGACGGCGAGGCACGACGCGACGACGAGGCGTTTGCCTACGTAGCGGCCTGGGAGTACGCGGGCGCCGAGCGCGACCCGGTCCTGCACAAGGAACCGTTGACCTTCGAAAATGTGGCCCTCGCGCAGCGGAGCTACAAGTAATGAACCTCACTCTCCACGTGTGGCGACAGCCCGATCGCTCCGCGGCCGGCGCGTTCGAGCGTTACGAGGCTCGGGACATCAGCGAGCACATGTCGTTCCTCGAGATGCTCGACGTCGTCAACGGTCAACTCATCGAGGCGGGCCGAATCCCGATCGCGTTTGAACACGACTGCCGGGAAGGGATCTGCGGTGCTTGCGGTGTGCTGATCAACGGCGAACCGCACGGCCCCAAACGACTGGTGACGACGTGTCAGCTGCACATGCGCAGTTTCCACCACGGTGATGAGATCTGGGTCGAGCCGTGGCGCGCGCGCGCGTTCCCGGTGTTGCGGGATCTCATCGTCGATCGTTCGAGTTTCGATCGCGTCATCCAGGCCGGCGGCTATGTCTCGGTGCGAACGGGATCGGCGCCCGACGCCAACGCCACTCCCGTTCCCAAACGCCACGCCGACCGCGCGATGGACGCGGCGGCCTGCATCGGGTGCGGTGCCTGCGTGGCGGCCTGTCCCAACGGATCGGCCATGCTGTTCACAGCCGCCAAGATCACACACCTGGGCTCGGTACCGCAGGGACAACCGGAGCGCTACGGCCGCGTGCTTGACATGGTCGCCCGCATGGACGCGGAGCTGTTCGGCAGCTGCACCAACCATGGGGCATGCGAAACCGCCTGTCCCAAGGGGATCAGCATCGATTTCATCGCGCAACTGAACTGGGACTTGATCCGCGCCGGACTTGGCGCGGGAGCTGAACGCTAGGCCGAAGTTCCCGGATGTGAAATAAGGATAACCTGTGAATGGAGTGTGGCTTACCTATGGAGCAAGGGTACGGCGCACTGGGTACATGTTAGCCGCCCAGTCGCACACCCAGGAGGTCGAAG
>Ga0214471_10002358_pt1 | contig 14850 bp, 9 predicted proteins | sample RVTome_5_FD_207665 | JGI IMG/M metagenome (GOLD analysis project Ga0214471, IMG submission 207665) | Soil microbial communities from uranium-contaminated site in the Upper Colorado River Basin, Wyoming, United States - RVT142D155 | ecosystem: Environmental > Terrestrial > Soil > Contaminated >... | reverse complement strand
TTTCACCGTAATTGCTCGATGGGCCTTTGAGGAGTGCTCCCGGCCTTGTCACTAGGTGACGAAAATTGTCACTTCTGCGGGTACCGGCTCGGGGCGGACGATGGGCAGAAACCATGGAACCTGATCGGCGTTGTACGCATCCATTTGCGCGGTGAAACTCAATTTCCAACCGTGGCCTTGACTAGAAAATCTTCCAGCGCCCGTATCGGCGCAAGGTCTGAAAAAAGCACGTGGCGTGATGCGTCGATGCGTTCCCGGACCTGCTCGCGATATGCGTGATCCCGTACGAGCCTGACTGTAAGCGCGACATAATCTTCTTCCGAGCGCGCGATCAACTCCGACAGCCCCATTCGCCTCAAGATGCCGCTCGCGAGCCTTCCGCGCATGAAACGCCCCTCTCGAGTCACGAGCGGCAGGCCGCATTCCACGGCCTGCACGGCGGTGTTGAAACCGGAGAATCCAACGGTATCCAGAAAAACTTCGGAGCGTTTCAGCAGTCCGTAAAAACCCGGCCGGTCCTGCCATGGGATGAAACTGACGAAATCATCAAAGTCGAGCCGACTCCGGGCAAACGCGGCTTCAAGCCGCCGGCGCAGCTTGTCCCACGCGCTGTTGAGGGGGGACTTGAAGAAGACGAACCGGCATCGGCCCAACGCGCGGGCGATCTCGATAATGACCGAATCGTATTGTGGCGCATACTTGAATGGCATGCCGGGGCAGATCAGCAGAGGGGCATCGGTATCGATGCCCAGACTGCCCGGGTCAACGCCGACTACGGCAACCGGCGAAGGCTGATAAAAGCATCCGAGATGAGGTAATGCAACGAGCTGTTCGGTGTAGTTTTCCTGCGCGTTGGCCGGCTCGAAGTCTTCGGCAGACAGGTAATAATCGATGGTCGGCAGCCCGGTTGTCTCAGGGTGTCCCCAGGCGGCCGCCTGGATCGGCGCAAGCCGCAAGCTCGCCAGCCTTGCCGTCATCGGATCCATTCCGATTTCCGGATAGATGAGAACGTCGGGCTGCTGGCTGATGATCGCATCCACCCACTGTCGTAATCCGTTCTTTCGTTCCTCGAAACACGACGCGCGAGACTTCGCAAAGTGCGTCTCCTGGTCCTGCTCCACTCCCAGATAGAACGCATGAAGGCTGAAGCGCGCGCGATCGAGCTGCTGGAACCAGCCTTTGACGATGGCATTCCAGACCGAATGGTTCCGGAAATACTGGGAAACGATTCCGACGCGTACGACCCCGGCGGAGCCATGTTTCCGTGGCCGAGCGAAATTTTGTCGATCGAACCACTCGGCCATCAGTCGAGTGCAGAGCCTGCCGTAGCGTTGCAGCAGTTCCCGGTTGTTCGTCTCCTGATACGCGAGACCGAACGGTTGGTGGGCCCCCACGACGCTAGCGCCTTCCGGCGCGCGGCTCGCTTCGAACCAGCGGTCCAGGTTGTCCAATTCCGTTGAGAATGCCGACCTGGATCGAGCCTGATCGGCTTCCACGCTGTAGACCGCGGGTAGCTGGGACATCGCGAACGCCCAGCGCGCGAGGGCAAATTCGGGTGTGAGCGACACCGCTTTTTGAAAGCAATTGAGGGACTCGTCGTGCCGATCTTCGTCGTCGAACAGCTGTCCCAGGCAGTAGTACGCTTCGGCAAAATCGGACTTGAGACCGATGACCCTCTCGAAACAGGCGACGGCTTCGTTGCGCCGGGCTTGATCCCGGTAGGCGATCCCCAAATTGTAGTGGGCATCGAGGAAATCGGGCCTGAGCTGCAAGGCCTGCTGATAGCAGGCGATGGCGTCGTCCAGCCTTCCCAGTGACCTGAAGGCATTACCCAGATTGAGGCGCGCAGCCGGGAAATCAGGCTGGAGCTCGAGCGCCCTGCGGAAGCAGGCGACTGCTTCTTGCGTCGCACCCTGGTCGAGGAGCCGATTCCCCAGATCAAAGTGGATTTCGGCGACGCGGGGAGCCAGTGAGGCAGCTTTTCGATAGCAGGCAACGGCGTCCTCCAGCCTGCCCTGGGCGTCGAACGCCTTGCCCAAACCGATATGCGCATCGACATAGTCCGGCGCGAGCGCGAGCGCCTTCTGGTAAGCGGCGATCGCGTCGGCAAGCCGGCCCGCCTTACGCAAAACGACTCCGTAGTTATGCCAGGCGCCGGCAAGTTCGGGTCGCTGCCCCAGTGCAACCTCCAGAGCAGTTACCGCGGCAGCGAGGTTTCCCTGCAGATCGTAGACGCCGGACAGGACGATGCTCGCCTCCGGGAACTCGGGCTTGCGCTCCAGGGCGGCACTCAGCAATCGTTCGGCGCGCGCCAGCTCGCCGCGCGCGGAGAGCAGCTTGGCGAGGTTATAGTTTGCGTAGGCGTCTGCGGGATCGCACGCGAGCGCCAATTCGTAGGACTTGAACGCGCCTTCGGTGTCGCCGACAGCCTCGAGACCGATGCCGAGGTTGAGATGTGCTCTGGCGTAACCGGGGGCTGCACCCACCGCCCTGCGATAAAACTCGCACGCCTCGCGCAACTTGCCGTCGTTCTCGGCTCGATTGCCTTCCGCAATCAGCGGATCGGCGGCCTCATTTAGCCGAGCTGGCGATGGAGCGCGCTGCGCGGGCGCCCCCCTGGAAGGCACCAGCCGTTTCAGTAACTCACGCATCATCGCCGTATCGGGCTCATTGCTTGCGCTCCCCGCTCTCGCACCAATGACGCCACATCTGCCGGTAGGCCGCCTCCAGGTCACGCACGAAGCGGTCCTCGTCCATCAGCGGCGTCTGGCGTATTTTTTGGCGCAAGGACTTGCGAAGCCCGATGAGCGCCCCCTTGTCGCGGCCGGATTCCACGGCCAGCCGCACATAGTTCTCGGGAGTCACGGCGATCCACTCGCCGAGGCCGGCCGTCGTCACTATGCTGGCGGCACTGCGCGACGATGGCCGGGACCCGGCGACCGTGACCACCGGGACACCCATCCACAACGCATCGCAGGTGGTCGTGCCTCCGCTGTAGGGCATCGTATCCAGCGCGATGTCCACGGAATCGAAGGCGCGGAAATAATCCTCAAGCGAAACGTACGGCAGCACCGAAATCCTCGCGCGGTCAACCCCGGAACCCGCGAGATCCGCCACCAGGTCACTTTGAGCATGCCCGGCCTCGACGCCCAGAATTAACAGACGGGAATCGGGTAATCGCTCGAGGATCTCGGCCCAGAGCCTGCGGGCCGCGCGGGAGATCTTGAGCGCCTGGTTAAACGAGCCGAAGGTGACGTAGCCGTTACGCACGAACGGGGGGGTCTCCGCGCACGCGAGCGATACGAAGGGGCGGTAGCACCACTGGCTGTGCGGAAGCCGAACCAGGGTCTCGGTGTGATGACGGTCGGTGAGCCCCGGCGGATCGGCATAGCGGTCGGTGATGCGGTACTGGATGCGCGTCATGCCGGTGGTGTTCAGATATCCAAGCCAGGTCGCCTGGACCGGCGCTGGTTGCTGCGCGAAAACGGCGAGTTGCGGAATTCCCGCATGCCCGCCCAGGTCGACCAGGATGTCGATCCCATCGCGGTTGATCACATCGCTCAACTCGGAATGGGACAGGGAGCCCGAATCCCGCCAGACATCCGCGCGGGAAGACAGCCGCCGCGTGTAGTCGTCGTTCCGGCCGGTGGTCGAATAGCAATACACTTCGACTGCGGACCGGTCGTGGTGCTCGATCACGGGGATCATGAATAGCGTGACTACGTGAAAGCAGAAATCCCCGGAGACGTAACCGATGCGCAGGCGCCGCTCCGGGTCCCTCACGTTTCCGAACGGCGCGAATCGCGGTGGATGCGCCTGCTCGATGCGCGTCCCGAATGCCGCGTGCCTCGAGAAAAGCGCGTCCTCGGTAATCTGCTCGGAACAGTTGAGCGCAAAGAGCTCGGCCGACTCGAGATCGAAATCGCCCGGGCAGCGCTCGCGGGCCACGCGGTAGAGGGCGAGCGCCTCGTCCGTGCGGCACCGCCCAAGCAGGACGCCCCCCAGCATGCGGTAGGCGCGGACGTGCACTGGATCTGCCGCGAGGGCGCGGCGAAAGGCATCCTCCGCCTCCGTCAGCCGCATGAGCTTTTTGAGGGCGCATCCGTAGTTGTACAGTGCATCCGCCCAGTCGGGGCGCCGCTTGAGGACCCACTCCAATTCCGCCACAGCTCCCCCTAGATCGCCGCGCGCGTCCAGCACCTGGAAAAGCGCCGCATGCGCCTCCACCCAATCGGGGTTGCGCGACAGCACGGCCCGCAGATGCGGCTCGGCCTCCCGCATCGCGCCGCGCGCGATCAGCACCGTGGCGAGGTCCTGGCGCGCATCGGCATTTTCGGGGTCGATCGCGATTGCGCGCCTCATTGCGCTCTCCGCCTCGTCCAGCCTGCCCAGCTTCCTGAGCACGCCCGCATAGATGTACAGCGTACCGAAGTCATCCGGCTTGAGTCTCATCGCGGTTTCCAGCACCGCTGCCGCCGCGGTGAGATGCCCCTGCGACTCCAGCACGCGCGCGAGGACGACCTGCGCTTCCGGGAACGCAGGGCGGCTTTGCAGCGCCTGCCGCAGCAGCCGCTCGGCTTCCGCCGGCACGCCGCGCGTGTACTGGAGTTTGCCGAGGTTGTAGGCCGCGAACGGGTCCGCCGGGTCGATCGCCAGCGCCGCCTCATAGGAGGTCATCGCCGCCTCGGCTGCGCCGGCCGCTTCCAGCCCGATACCGAGGTTCAGGTGAGCCCTGGCGTAGCCCGGCGCCGCCCGCACCGCTTCGCGGTAGCGCCCGCAGGCCTCCTCGACTCTCCCCGCCTCCTCGGCGCGATTGCCCTCGGCAATCAACCGGTCTGCAGTTTCGCGGGGTGCGGCCTCGGCTGGGGTGCGCGGCGCGGGCGCCGCGCCCGTGCCCAGCAAGCGATTCAGCAGTTTTCGCACCTCAATCAGCCGCCCCGCGGGGAGCGTTGCTGAGCGTGACCAGGATGGCGAGCTCGTAGGTCCAGGAATCGATGAACTCCGGCGGATAGCCCGCCTCCTTCAGCGCCCACCGGAACTGGTTGCCCAGGCGCGCTCTCTTGTAGACGTTGAGCGGATGGGTACGAGCAAACTTGCCGGCGCGGGCGAAGATCGCGTCATGCGTGTTTCTAAGGCGTTCCGCTGCTTTCCGGGTGCGGGATTCCAGAGCGCCGGGGGGAACGCGCTTGACCAGCTCCGCGGCGATCGCGGCCGCAAGCTCGTCGACCTCCCGCGTCCTGAACCAGTCAAGGAGAGCCATGCACCTGCCTCGCCGGGGATGACTTGCTCCGGGGATTTCCAGCAAAGATTGCGGGAATCGACCTACTGAGCCCTCGGTAAATGGTTGACGAACCATTTGCCGCCGTCCATTCCCCCTCTCCACTCGGGAGAGGGGGAAGGGGTGAGGGGTCGAGCGTCATCAAGGATGATCGCGACGCTCGTCAAGCCGCGGGCGGCGGAACATAACCGGGGATCTGGGTGACGTCCACCTCGTCGACCTGGTCCGGGTCGAGAAACTGCCGCGCGTATTTCTCGTACACCTTCTCCCACATGAAGATATCGAAGAGATCGGGATCGATGTGCCCGTTCAGCTTGAACTTGCCTAGGATGGTGAGCGACTCGGTCAGCGTCTTGCCCTTCTTGTACGGCCGGTCCTTGGCACTCAGCGCCTCGAAGATGTCGGCGATGCCCATGCAGCGTGCCTGAACCGACATCTGCTCGCGCTTGAGCCCCCGTGGATAACCCTTGCCGTCCATGCGCTCGTGGTGGCCCCCGGCGTACTCGGGCACGTTCTTGAGATGCCGCGGCCACGGCAGCGACTCCAGCATCTGGATGGTGACCTCGATGTGGTGATTGATGATCTGCCGCTCCTCCGCGGTCAGCGTGCCGGAGCGGATCGTGAGGTTCCGCACCTCCTCCTCGGTCAGGAAATTGCCTCGCTCCCCGTCGCCGTTGCGCCAGCCGTAGCGCGCGGCGATCGCCTTCACCCGCGCGATGTCCTCGTCCTTCATCGCCTCGCTGCCGATATTGGCGCGCCGCAGGAAATCGCGGTCGCTCTCGATTTCGCGGATGCCCGCCACCAGCTGCGCGTCAGCCATCACGTCTCTGCGTCTCGGCGCGAGCTTCTCCAGGCGCGACTTGAGCAGCGCGATCTCCGCATCTCGCTTGACCACCTCGAAGCGCGTGTCGATGAGGGCAACGCGATCGAATATGGTCTGGAGCTTGGTCGCCTTGTCCACGACGTGCACGGGGGTCGTGACCTTGCCGCAATCGTGCAGCAGTCCCGCGATCTTGAGCTCGTAGCGGTCGCGATCCGTCATCGTGAAATCCTTGAGCGGGCCGACCTTGCAGCGGTCGACCGCCTCGGCGAGCATCATGGTGAGCATCGGCACGCGCTGGCAGTGCCCGCCGGTGTAGGGTGACTTGTCGTCGATCGCGGCGTTGATGAGGCTGATGAAGGACTCGAACAGGTTCTCGAGGTGGTTGATCAGCAGGCGGTTGGTCAGCGCGATCGCCGCCTGCGAGGCGAGCGATTCGGCGAGGTGCTGGTCGGTGTCCGAAAACGCGACGACCTCGCCGGTCTTCGGGTCCTTGGCATTGAGCAGTTGCAGAACGCCGATGATCTGTCCCTCGTGGTTCTTCATCGGCATCGTGAGGAACGATCGGGAGCGATAGCCGGTCTTCTTGTCGAAGTTCTTGGTGCCGGTAAAGTCGAAACCTTCCTCGGAATAGGCATCGGCGATGTTGACCGACTGGTCATGGTGCACCGCGTACGCGACCACCATGGAATGAATCGGCTTGCCGTCCTTGTCGAAGAGGTGGATGGGGTAGAACGGGATCTCGACGCCGGAGGTGCCGCCCATTGCGACGCCGAGCGTATCGTTGCGCATGATCTCGAACTTGAGGGTATTGTCCTCGGTCATGCGGTAGAGCGTGCCGCCGTCGGCGTGCGTGATGTCCTTCGCCGCGATCAGGATCCGCTCGAGCAGCCGCGTGATGTCCTTCTCCTGCGAGAGGGCAATCCCGATGTGGTTGAGCTGCTCGAGGCGCCGGAGCAGATCGTCCGCGCCCCGGGCCCGACCGGGTTCTTCGACCATCGCGTGCACTACTTGATGCACACCGCGCGCACCTGCTGGATGTCCGTGATTCCCTGCAGCACCTTCTCGATGCCGTCCTGCTTGAGCGTCCGCATGCCGTCCTCCAGGGCAGTCGCCAGCACCTCCGCCACCCGCGAATGCTCCTGGATGTGCTTCTTGACGCGGTCGCTGCCGATCAGCAGCTCGTGCAGGGCGAGCCGGCCCTTGTAGCCGGTGTTGCCGCACACCTCGCAGCCCTTGGCGGTATGGAGAACGAGCTCGCCCCGGTCGTTGCCGAAATCCCTCACCCATTCCTCGTAGACTTTCGCGCGCGCCGCCTTGGGATCCTTCTTCCATAGCGCCGTATGCTGCAGCTCGAGGGAGTACTCCTCCAGCAGCGCGTGGATCTCCTCGTTCGTCGCGGCGTGCGGTTCCTTGCACTTGCACAGCCGCCGGGCGAGGCGCTGGGCGAGAACGCCGAGCAGCGCGTCGGCGAAGTTGAAGGGGTCCATGCCCATGTCGAGCAGGCGCACGACCGACTCGGGCGCGCTGTTGGTGTGCAGCGTGGCGAACACCAGGTGTCCCGTGAGCGAGGCCTCGATGCCGGTCGAGACCGTCTCCTTGTCGCGCATTTCCCCCACCATGATCACGTCCGGGTCGGCCCGCAGGAACGCCCGCATGGCGATGGCGAAGGTGAGACCCGCCTTGGGGTTCATCTGCACCTGGCGCAGGCCTTTCTGCGTGATTTCGACCGGGTCCTCCGCGGTCCAGATCTTCATCTCCGGCGTGTTGAGGTAGCCGAGCACCGAATGCAGCGTCGTGGTCTTGCCCGAGCCGGTCGGACCGCACACGAAGAACAGGCCGTACGGCTTGTCGATCTCCTGCTTGCACAGCTGAAGGTTGCGCTTGGAGAAGCCCATCTTGTCGAGGGGCATCGGCTCGCCGGCGGAGAGTATCCGCATCACGATGTCTTCCACGCCGCCTTGCGTGGGGATGGTGGCGACCCGCAGCTCGATGTCGAGCGGGCCGAACTTCTTGAACTTGATCTTGCCGTCCTGGGGCTTCCTGCGCTCGGAGATGTCGAGGTCGCACATGATCTTCAGCCGCGCGGCGATCGCACTGCGATAGCTGCCGGGCACCGAGATGTAATTCATCAGCTCGCCGTCCTTGCGGAAGCGGATCTCGGTCTTGGCCTTGCCCGGATAGGGCTCGACGTGGATGTCGGAAGCGCCCTGCTGGTAGGCGTCGATGATCACCTTGTTGACGAGCTTGACCACCTCGTTGTCAGCGGCGGCCGAAGCCACGTCCTCCGCGCCTTCGAAGGGCGTCGCGTCCTCGTCGTCGAGCGTGCCGAGGATGTCGCCGATGTCGCCGGGGTCGCCTCCGAGCCCGCCGCCGCCGAAGAGCTGGTCGAGCGTCTGTTCGAACTCCCGGTTGGTGATCACCCGGTAGACGATCTTGCTCTTGGGATAGATGTTGTTGACCATCTTCGAGGCCTTGATCCGCTCGGGGTCGGTGGCCACGACCACGATGCCTTCCCTGCTGTCCTCGATCGGGGCCCAATGATTGGTCCTGCAGAAGTCGCGGCTCATGTTCTTGATGAGATCGGGCGACTTGATGCGATCCGCCTTGAATGGCTCGTAGGGGACGCCGAAATAGGCGGCGAGCGCCTCGCCGAGCGCGGGGAGCTTGACCTTGAACTCCTCGATCAGCACGGTTTCCATGTCGAGATTCTTGCGCCGCGCCGAGCGCTGCGCCAGCTCGAGCTCTTCCGCGGAGACCACCGCACTGGTGAGGAGCGCGTCGTACTTGCTGCGCACCTGCTGCATCATCGCGCCCTGGCGCTGGCGGAATGCGATCGCGAGCGTCTCGCACAGATGCACCACGCCTTCTTCCATGGCCGGCGGGAATGTCGGGCCACCCTTGTAATTGATAATCTGCACTACGCCGATCAGCTCCTTCCCCTTGCCTTCGGTCACGGGCGCGACCAGCATCTGCTTGGTGCGGTAGCCGGTCTTGGCGTCGACCGCCTTGAGGAAGTTCAACTGCGGACTGTAGGACTTCAGCTCCACGTCGTCGTAGACGTCACGAATGTTGACCACGCGCTTGTTGGTGGCGACGAAGCCGGCGATCGACTGCTCGTTCACCGGCAGCTTGATGTCCTTGAAGGAATTGAGTCCGGTCTTGACCTTGGAGACGATCGAGCCCCGGTCCTCGCTCGCGAGATAGATCGTCAGCCGGTCGGCGTTGAACAGGCTGCACAGCTCCTGCGACAGCTCGAGGATGATCTCGTCGATGTTCTTCGTCGCATGGATCTTGTTGGTGACCGCCTGCAGCTTGTGCTGAAAGTTCAGCTTGTCCGCCAGGCCTTCATGGCTCGTCGGCTTGCTCTGGAGTACCGTGCTCATAAGGCTCCCCACCCGTTCAAGTTGGCGGCACTGGCAGCCATTCCCGGCCCCGGCGCCATGCCGCACAACAATTGTGCGTCAAGGCTGGGCGTGCTGCCTTGGAACTTTTCGAGTTCAGCGAGAATCGTGCCAGCGCGGTGTGAATTCCTACCGGCTTTGCTACTTGGTTTCAAAGGTCCAGGCCCCATCCCAGTCCGCCCCGGGTGGGTGCGCGCGAAAGTGCGCGATGCGTTCGATGAACAGCCCATACATTTCGCTCTTCGGAGCCCTCTTGCGCAGGTTGAGGAACTGCAATTCGGCGCCATCCCAATCCTGGCGGCGGTACAGCATAAGAGCTTGATTCCACAACGTTATTTCATCGTGCCTGGCAGGATCCACTTGCCCCTCCAGACCGAACGGTTCGAAGATGGTAACCGGCTCGTCCTTGCCTTTCACGCGCACCCGGTCGACCTCACGCACGACAAGGCCGGATATCAGCCGGCGCGTGCCATCGCCGATAATAATATCAGCCCCGTACTCTTTTGTGCGGCCTTCGAGGCGCGAAGCAATGTTCACCGCGTCGCCCATCACCGTGTAGGCCCTCCGGAAATCGGAACCCATGTCGCCGACGCGCATCGTGCCCGAATTCACGCCGATGCCAATATTGAACGTCGGCCACCCGCGCGCCTGGAATTTCTCGTTGAGCGCCTTCGCTTCGCTCTGCATGTCCAGCGCCGCGAGCACTGCGTTGCGCGCGTGCTGCGGATCCCCGACCGGGGCGCCCCAGAACGCCATGATCGCGTCGCCGATGTACTTGTCCAGCGTGCCTCGGTGCCGCTCGCGAATGACTCGGCTCATGCTGGTCAGGTACTCGTTGATGTAGGCCGAAAGGTCCTCGGGCGACAGGCTCTCGGCGATGGAAGTAAACCCACGCACGTCGGAGAACAGCACCGTGAGCTCCTGCGCGCGCGGCGCCATGCTGAAGCGATCCGGATTGCGCGCCATCTCGTCCACCAGCTCGGGGGGCACGTACTGCCCGAAAAGTCCGGTTATCTGGCGCTTGCCGCGCTCCTCGACAAAGAAGCCGTAGGCCATATTGAGCGTGAACAGCACCAGGATCATGACGAGCCCCGAGGCGAGCGGCAGCACGAGATCGCGGTACTGGAACACCAGGACGTTGATCGCCAGCACCGCCGCGAGCACCGCGAGCGTCGTGAGCGTGGACACGAGAGAGCGGAACAACGGGAGCAGCAGGGCCATCACCAGCCCCGAGCCGAGCAGCAGCACGAATTCCGCCCCCACCACGTACGGCGGGCGCTGCTTGATGTTGCCGTCGAGCATGCCCGAGATCATGTTGGCGTGGACCTCGACCCCCGGATACACGGACTCCACGGGGGTCGCCCGCTGATCCCGCAGGCCCGGAGCAGTGGAGCCGATCAGCACGATCTTTCCTTTCAACTCCCCCGTATCTACAAGCTCGTTCAGCACATCCACGATTGGAAAATACTTGAAGCTCCGCTGTTTCCCGCGGTAGGGCACCAGCGCCGCCGCCTCGTCATCCACCGGAATCCGCAGCGGGCCGACCTGAAGCCACTCGAGGTCGGGATAGCCTTCGGGCGCGAGCCCTCTCTCGGGCCCGATTGCGACCACCGGCGGCGAGCCGAGCAGCACTCGGACGATCGCCAGCGAGAGCGGCTCGTAATAGGCGCCGTCATATTCGGCCAGCATCGGGACTCGTCGGATGATCCCATCGTCATCGGTGCGCGCATTGAAATGGCCGGCGCTGGCCGCGGCCTTCTGCAGCGCCTCGACGTTCGCCGAGTAGCCAACCCACCAGGTAGTCGCCACCGTGCGACCCTCGAAGGACTTCGAAGTGAGCACCGGCGCGGGCAGGATGCCCTTGTTCTCTTGCGCGGCGGTGTCCTCGTCCAGCAGGATGTAACCCAAGACCACCGGCCGGCCATTGATCTTGCGGGCGAAGATGCCGTCATAGTCAAACTCGACCTTCAGTCGCTCCAGCACTGCCGGGAACTGGGGGACGGCGCGCAGCTCGCTCTCGGAAAGCCGCTCCAGCATGCGGGTCGAGGACTCGTCGCGCTCGGCGAATGCCACGTCGAAACCGACCACCGCCACTTCGTAGCGGTCGAACAGCTTGTCCAGGAGGAGAGCGAGCCGGTCGCGCGGCCACGGCCAGTGGCCTTCCCCGCCCTGTTCCCGTTCCGCGAGGCTTTTCTCGTCGATATCGAGAATGACGATGCGGGTATCCACCGTCTGCGGCATGGTCAGCCGCAGCCGCGTGTCGTAGACGATGGCCTCGAGATTGTCGAGCAGCGGCAGCCGCAGCCCCCAGGGCTCGACCACGTCGGCGAGGAACACGAGCACGACGACGAGGCCGATGACGAGCCGCGCCAGATGCTTTCTTATTGCTTCCCGCACTGCGCGCGAATGCGACGGCGGCCCGTGCCTATCGCTTGAGGAAGAACTCCATCTTCACGCCGGCCAGCTCGATCACGTCGTGATCGTTCAACTGGTGGGCCTGCGCATCGATCGCCTTTCCGTTCAGCACCGGGAAGGTCGCGCCCTCGACATGGGTGATGAAGTAGCCCTGCGGGCGCCGCGTGATCACGGCGACCTGCAGGCCCGGCTTGCCCAGGGTCGTGAGATTCTTGACGAGCTCGATTTCCTTGCCCGCGTTCGGCCCGGTGAGGAGCTGCAGCGCGGCGAGCGGCTGCGTATCGGCCCCGGCCGGTTTCGGCGTGGCGGCAGCGAAGGCCGCCGCCCTCGGCATGGGGGGAGATGTCAGCGGGCCGGCGGCGGGCCTCGGCGCGCCGGCGGGCGGCGATGTCAGAGGGGCCGCCGCGGGCAGCGCCGCGGGCGGCCTCCCCGGCGAGGACTTCATCACCATCGTCCTCTCGAAGTCGTCCTGCGCGATCGGCCCGGCGGCGGCGGTGGCGAGCTCGACGACATACTTCAGCTTGTACTTGCCGATCTCGATCACGTCGTTGTTCTGCAGGATGTGCTTCTTGATCGGATTGCCATTGACCAGCGTGCCGTTGGTGCTGCCCAGATCCTCGAGGAACGAGTCGTTGAGTATGGTGACGATGCAGGCGTGCTCGCCGCTCACCGCCAGGTTCTCGATCTGGATGTCGTTTTGCGGCCTGCGCCCGATCGTGATCCGCTCCTTGTCGAGAGGAACCTCCCTGATCACCGATCCTTCCAGACTGAGAATCAACTTCGCCATGTTGGTATCCCCGCCTTCTATTTGAACCAAGCCTTCACTCTGTCCAGCACCCCGGTGCGCGCCGGGTAACGCTTCGCGATCCGCACCAGTATCACCGAGATGTTGTCGCGCCCCCCGTTGTCGTTCGCAAGCTGCACCAGCTGCTCCGCCGCGAGCGGAAGGTTGGCGGCCAGCGAGGTCAGGGTCAACTGGACATCCTCGTCACTCACCATGTCGGACAGCCCGTCGGAGCACAGCAGGTACAGATCGCCCGGCTGGACGGAGTAGGTATGGACCTCCGTCTCCACCTCCGGGTCGATGCCGACGGCACGCGTGACCAGGTTCTTGTTCTGGGAATGCCGCGCCTGCTCGCGGGTAATCATGCCGCTATCGATCTGTTCCTGCAACAAAGAGTGGTCGCGCGTGATCTGCTCCAGCGCGCCGTCGCGCAGCCGGTAGAGGCGCGAGTCGCCGATGTGGCCGACCGAGAGCCGGTCGTCGTGCCACAGGGCGACCACCAGCGTCGTGCCCATGCCGGAATAATGAGGCTGACTCTGGGACGCCCGGAAGATTGTGGTGTTGGCGTTGGCCGCGTGCTTCTCGATCAGCCGCTCGGCGTCCGCGCCATCTAGCGCCTCGCGCTTTCTGTTCGCGAGCGCTTTCTTCATCTCGATCCGGATCAGCTCCACCGCGATGCCGCTGGCGACTTCGCCGGCGTTGTAGCCGCCCATCCCGTCGGCAAGCACCGCCAGCCCGATCTCCGCGTCGGCCGCGAGGCTGTCCTCGTTGTGCGACCTGACCATGCCAGGGTGCGTGGCGGTCACGACCTCGAGCACTGAACTGAGATTGGCCATCGCGCCTCGGAACTACCAGCCGGCACGCCAGAAATCGAGTCGTCTCATCCCTATTCCTGAGTTTTCTTATTATTGAGCGGGTTATCGGCGCCTACTCATGTATTTTACGATATTCGCGGAATCGAGGCGGTTTTTTCGGCGCGCGTGCGCCGCAGCCACATCAGGATGCGGAGGATGACCGGAGCCGTCGGATCGTGAATGCGGTGCCGGCCCGACGGGAATGCGACGCGACTGCTAAGTGCCGAGCAAGGTACCCGAGGCGAGTCCCGCGGAGCGGGCGAACTCGCCGCCGGAGAGCTTTTTCCCTTCCTCGCCCCGCGCACGCAGCACCTCGATCACGCCGCCTTGCGCGGTCACCTTGAAGCTTGCCTCGGTGATATCGGTCACTTCGCCCACCTTGCCCTTGACCTCTGCGAAGCGCCGGAACACGTGCTTGCGCGCGTCGAAAATCTGCAGTTTCCTGCCGTTCAACGTCGTCCACGCGCCCGGCGCCGGGTTGGAACCGCGGATCAGGTTGTAGACGAAATCCACATGACTGGCCCAATTGATGCGCGCCTCAGCCTCCCGGAACCAGCCTTCGTAGCTCGCCCGGGACTCATCCTGCGCCATTTCCCGGTGCGTGCCGGCGTGCACCAGGTCGGCTGCTTCGAGCATCGCCTTGACGCCCGTCGGGACCAGCTTGTTGAAGTAGACGTCGCCGAGAGTCTCGTCCGGACCGATGTCGCATTCCTTCTGCAGCACGATCGGCCCCTCGTCGAGCCCCTCGGTGGGGCGGAAGATGGTGAGACCGGTGCGGGCGTCGCCGCGGATGATGGGCCAGTTGATCGACGACGGGCCACGATACTTGGGCAGGAGCGACGGGTGGTACTGAATGGTGCCGAGCCGCGGTATCCGGACCAGGGTGTCGGGCGCGAACTGCAGCACGTAGGCCATGACGCCGAGGTCGACCTTGAGGTTCCCCAGGGCCTCGTGCGCCTCCGCTTCGCGCAGCGACTTGAACTGGAGCACCTTGACCCCCTTCTCCTCCGCCGCCGCCCGCAGCGGATCGGCCTTGGCGCCCGGCTTCTCCGGCGCGCAGAAAACGCCGGCGACGTCGTCCTTGCGGGCGAGGAACGCCTCGAGAACAGCCTTACCGAAATCCTGCTGGCCGATGATTGCGATTCTCATGCGCGCTCCGCTCAAGCAGCTTTCTTGGGCGGGTTGGAAAACGCGCCCGCCTGCTTCAGCTGCGCGATCTTCTCCTCGCTGTAACCGAGCACCTCCTTCAGGACGCTCTCGGTGTGCTCGCCAAGCAGCGGCGAGCGCTCGATGCG
>Ga0214471_10002356_pt1 | contig 14853 bp, 9 predicted proteins | sample RVTome_5_FD_207665 | JGI IMG/M metagenome (GOLD analysis project Ga0214471, IMG submission 207665) | Soil microbial communities from uranium-contaminated site in the Upper Colorado River Basin, Wyoming, United States - RVT142D155 | ecosystem: Environmental > Terrestrial > Soil > Contaminated >... | reverse complement strand
TCGCGTTACCCTGGAACACCGCGCGCACAATCATCGGCTGGGAGTGGGTCCTTGAGGTTGCGCTCCGCACTGGTGGCTACGTCGCGCCGGAAACGGAGTCCCGATTCTGAACGCGCCGACGCCCGCGGGCTTTCCTGCAACCCTGTGAACGCCGGAAGACGCGTCCTTGCAGTCGTGAAAGCCCAAGGGCTTGTTGTTCCCGGGCCGTCCCAGCATGCTCGCACCTATCAGCCGGTTCGGACATCAGGGGGAATCCGATGAGCAGGGGGAATTCCTATTCGGCATTACATCACAATCGGTTGAGGCAGCGTTGAAGGAGCCGCGCAATCAAGCGCGGATCAGATCGGCTCGGCGTGGCGAAGCCGCAAATCTTCGGTCGCCTCCGGCGGCCTGGAACGGTTTGTCGAGCAGATAGAGGTGGAATGGGCGAGTCCAACGAGATCATACTGCGATACGGACAACTGAGGCACACGCTTGCGTCCCTCGATGCCTCCGCGATGGATGATGGCTTTGACATTGTGGCGCGTCATCTGGTGGAATGCGGCTTTCAGGTCGTCGAGATGTGGCTGCCACGGCTCTCGGGGGGGACGCTCGTCAGGGTTTCGGAGCGAACGGATCGGGAGAGCCCCGGCGTCCGGCTCACGGGCACCCGGTCACCGGCACTCGGTCGATTGCGGGCCCTCGAGCGGGACGTGTGCTGGGAGCGGTGGCACGTCGACGGTTGCGAGGCCGGGGCGGACCGTCGCGCGCGGGTGGCCGAGTTGCGCCGCGCGTACGGGCACCTGGGTTGTGACGGGGGAGAAGGTCTGCGCTGCGCGGTGCACCTCCCGGACGGTCGGGTGGGCGAGCTTCGAGCGGTCGACGTCTCCGGACGGCGGCGGGCGGCGTTCACCGTCGATCTAGATCTGTTCACGGTGAACTGCCTCTCACGGCGCCTGGCGCGCTGCCACGGTCCGCAGGGACCGGACGCGCTGGTCCTGGAACGGCTGGTCGGAGGTGCGCCCCCGATGAGCCGCCTGCACCAGGCGATTCGTCAATTCAGTCGGGTCGACGGTCCCGCCCTGTTGGTGGGTGAGCGCGGAACGGGCAAGGGGCTCGCGGCGCGGTGTCTCCACATCCTGTGGGCCGGCAACAACGACGCGTTCTTCCCCGTGTCCTGCTCGGCCGTACCCGAGTCCCTCGCGGAGTCGGAGTTGTTCGGCCACCGGCGCGGGGCGTTCACGGGCGCGAGCCGTAACCGGGAGGGGCTGTTGCTGACGGCCTTCCGGCGCAATGGCGGCGTGCTGCTCGACGACATCGCCGAATGGCCGGCCGCCATCCAGCCGAAGCTCCTGAGTGCCCTCGAGGAACGCATCATCTCGCCGCTCGGCAGTGACGAGCTGGTGTCGATCGGAAACGGAGACGGCGGCAGGCTCCGCCTGTACGCCACGAGCCAGGTCGAGTCCCTCACTAGACTGCGCCCGGACCTGCGCGATCGCCTCGCGACCTGCGTTCTTGAGCTCGCGCCGCTTCGCGAGCGGAGGCCCGACGTGCTGCTGCTTGCCGACCGCTTTGTGAACGAGGCCGGCCGGGGGAGCACGCTCAAGTCCCTCGACGGCTGCAGCCAGGCGGTCCTTCTGCAGTACGACTGGCCCGGCAACGTGCGGCAGCTGCGGAACGTTCTCGAACGCGCCGCCGCGCTGGTACCCGAAGGCGAGGGAGCGCTCCCGGAGTACGCGCTTGTGCAGGCGATCGAACAGGAGGCCTTTCTGGAGCGCCACGGACAGAACACCACCCGCGCGGCGCCGCGCACCGCACCGCGCACAGACCACGAGCCGGACCGCGACCTTGGGGGCTCGTGGACCGAGCGAGCGCAGCTCGGGTTCCCCACGTTGGAGGAAGTGCAAGTCAAACTGATTCACCGCGCACTCGAGCACTCCGGCGGAAACATCACGCATGCAGCTGATTTGCTCGGGCTTAAGCGGGCCACCCTGCAATCGCGGCTCCGGGTGCTTCGGCGAAATGGGACTGACCAGCTCCCGCCGAAAGCTCAGCACTGACGGAGCGCTGGCCGCGGAGATTTCGGCATTGCTTGCCGGCTGCCGTCCGGCACACCCCCGACGCCGTAATCCCCTAACCTGAGTCCCGTCAGCCGGGTCGGGCGCCACTCCCGCTCCTGACCCGGCTGGCACGTCGCTTGCCTTCCCGCATCGGCAACGCAGCCATTGACCCAGAGGCGAGCACACCGTGACCGCCGGAAGCGTCGTCGCGCCGTCAGGCGTGCCTTCCACCGTAGCGACCGAAGGGACTCCCGCCTTTCGGAGCACCGCGCGCATCCGCGCAGACTTCGTTTGCCGGGTCTCCGGGCTTCCTGCGAACGCGATCGCCAGCCTCCGACCGGCCGGCGCCGTGCGGCTCGTGCGCGAGCTTATGGAGCTCGATCAGGAGCTCGTGACGCGGAAGGCATCGCTGGTTGACGCGCTGCACACGGCCGTCGGAGGGGAGGAGGACCGGACCCGTCGGCGCGCGCTTATCCGCGCCAAGCGCGACGTGTTCAACCTCCGTGCGGTTCCGGATCTCCAGCTCAGCGAGCTAGGCCTTCGGCCGGGGGTCACGCAATCCCTCGAAGCCTATCGGCGGTTGGCGACCCGGCGCGACCAGGTGGTGGGGCGGATCCAAGCTCGCCACGCCCTTCACGCCGCTCAGGGGCGGGAGGTGTTTAAGGAAGTTCTCAGCGATCCAGATTTCCGGCGCGGCCTCCTGCTGTCGAGCCCCGCGCTCCACGCGGCCCTCGATACTTATTTGCGCGGCGACAGCGAGAGGCCCAGCGGGAGAGAGCGGCAGGTGGAGCGAGGCCTCCTCCGGTACGCCACACGGGCCGCGGCGAAAGCCACGCCGTTCGGCACGTTGTGCGCGGTGATTCAGGGCCGCTTCGTCACGCCCGCCGCTGACGGGCCGGTCGCCCGCTTCGTGGGCCACCCGGGCCGCAAGCGGTCGTTCGCCCGCTTGAACAAGTCGCTCTACGGATTCCTGATGGAACATCTGAAGGGTCGGGCCGGCGTTCGCCGGGCGCTTCCGGTGGAGCTGAACCCCACGCTCGAGACCACGAACGGCCAGTACCGGTTTCTGACGGCGATCCGTGGCCGGGAGCTGTTCCAACGGATCGAGCGCAACGCGGTGGTCGAGTTCGTGAGCGCGAAGTTGGGGAATCGGGGCGCGGTCGGCATGGAGCAGCTGATCGCAAGCCTCGCCGCAGACGGCCGCATTGACGCGAGCGAAGGCGAGATCGCCGAGTACCTCGACCGGCTCGTGGAGATCGGATTCCTGCGATTCCGCCCAGGGATCCAGGAGCAGGACGCGGACTGGGACCTGCCCCTGCGCGCGCTCCTCGTATCCGTCGCCGACGAGCACGCGACCCTCGCGGCGGCACTCCTGGAGGAGCTACGGCGGTTAGCGGAAGGGTACGCTCGTGCAGACCTCGAAGAGCGCTCGGTGTCGCTCGACGAAATGCGGCGCCGGATCAACGAATCCCTCGAAGCGATGCAGGCGGGAGCGAGCCTTGGCCGGCAGCTCCCGATCTACGAAGACGCGACGGCCGACGCTCGGCTTGAGCTGGCGGTCGATCCCGAGCGGTCCCGAGCATTCCGGGAGCTGATCGAGTACGCGTCGATCACGCTGCCCACCGCGTGGCCCCGAAGCGATCAGGCCACCATGCGGCGCTTCTACGACACCCGGTACGGCCAGGCGTGCGACGGGGTGACGCTCCTCCGGTTCTACGAAGACTACTATCGCGAGCACCTCAAGGCGCACCTTGAGCGGGAGCGGAAGCGGCGCGGGCCCTCGTCCGTGCCGCCTGACGGCGCGCAGGCGAAGCACCACGACGACGGGGATTACGACCTCGCTAACCCCTTGGGGGTCGACCTGATCGACCGCCTGCGCGCCGCGCGCGCCCGTGTTCAAGAGCTGCTGGAACGCCGGTGCGCCGAGGCGGCGGACGCCGAGGAGATCGCGGTCGCGGCGCACGACATCGCCATGGCCCTCGACGTCCCGCGAGGGCCGCCGGTGTGCCGCTCGCTCTCGGCATTCGTGCAGCTCGTGCCGCGGCCGGAGGACGAGCCGTACATCGTCCTGCCTGGCGGACGCTATCTAGCGGGATTCGGGAAGTATTTCTCCCGCTTCCTGTACATGCTCCCCGGTGACTTCACACACCGGACGTACCGTGACAATCTGGACCTGACCGACGCGTACCTCGCGGAGATCTGCGGTGATGCGGCGTTCAACGCGAATCTCCATCCGCAGCTCCTCCCATGGGAAGTCAGCTACCCCACGGGCGAAGTGGGCAAAGGTGAGAACCAGGTCCCCACCGCCGAGCTCGACGTACATCCCGACCCGGCCGATCCGAACGCGCTCTGCTTGCGCCACCGGCCCACCTGCACGCAGGTCATTCCGGTGGACTTGGGGTTTCTCAATCCGCGCAGGCGCCCCCCGCTGTATCAATTGCTCTCGCAGTTCGGTCCCCCGATGAACTTTGCGATGCCCCTCCCATGGCCTCGTCAGCGCCCAGGCGCCGGGTCATCGGAGACGACCCGCCGCAGCACGGAGCCGCGCGTAGCCTACCGCCCACGCATCGTCTTCGGACAGCGACTCGTGCTGGCGCGCCGCTCCTGGTTCGTCCCGGGGGTCTCGTTCCCGCGAAGCGAGCCCGGCGTGGACGCCGCAACACACTTCGTTGCAGCCAACCGATGGAGACATCGGCACCGCGTCCCGGAACAGGCGTACGTGCGCATATTTCCGGGTCGCGGCCCGCGCAATGCGCCATCGCGGGACTTCGTCAAGCCGCAGTTCATCGATTTCACTAGTCCGTTGCTGGTGAGTCTGTTCGGCCGGATGCCGGCCGGGCTGCGTCGCTACACAGCGGTGATCGAGGAATGTCTTCCGGCTGAAGACGCGCTGCTCCGGGCTGGCGACGACGCGTACGCGACGGAACTGATCCTGCAGCTGGACTTCCCCGCGCACGGCACTAACCGCCGGGAGCCGGGGGAGTGACCACGGTGTGCACGACCGTGGCAGGCCCCCGTGAGTGGCTGAGTGTGCACGTCTCCTTCGAGGGCAGCATCTACGGCGCGTCGGCGGACCGCGTGATCCTCAAGCTGCTCGGCCCGCTCGTGCGGGAGCTGCTGGAGCAGGGCTGGATGCACCGATACTTCTTCGTCCGGTACGGCGCTGGCGGCGCGCACGTGCGGTTTCGGGTTCTCGGATGGCGATCGGTGCTCCACGACAGGGTGCTGCCCCTCATTCTCGAGCGCGCCGGGGCTTGCCGTGCGTCCGATCGGCAGGACACCGGGGAGAGTGCGGGGCCGGTTCGTGTGGAGCCCGTCGTGTACGAGCCTGAATGGGATCGGTATGGCGGCCCCTCGGGGATCGCCCTCGCCGAATGGCACTTCCACGCGTCGAGCGAGGCGGCGATCCGCCTGTTGCGCGGCGTACCTCCCGGCGACGCCGCGGCCCGGCTGGCCAAGGCGCTGCTCGCGATGGTCGTACTGGCGCACGCGTTCTCCGACGATCGCGCCGGCGCGGTCCGCTTCCTCAGGCTCTACCGCACCCGGTACCTCCAGGGGATGGTGCAGGCCGAGGAACGGCGCGAGTCCTACCGGCGCGCGTTTGAGAACGGTTACACGCGTCAGGCCGACGGTCTCGCCCCCTACGTGGAGGAGACCTGGAGTCGACTGGAGCTGGGCGAGGCATTGAGCGTGGCGCTCGATGACTTCGTCTTACACGTTCGTGAGCTGCGACGACGCTTCGATCGACTGGCCGCGTCCGGCGGGCTTGCACACGGGGCCGCGGTCCTGTACGCACGAGTTCCGGCAATGCATCGAATCGTGCCCAGCTACGTCCACATGATGAGCAATCGGTTGGGCGTACCGATCATCCACGAGGCCTATCTGGCGAACCTGATCGCCCGTGCGCTCGGCACCCCCGCCGCGAGGGCGTCATGAGCGGCGCCGGGACGCCGTGGCTCTCGGGTGACGCATCCCTCCTCGAGGCTGCCTCCCGCATCGGCGCGCGCCTGGTCAAGCGGGCGGTGTGGAATGGGGACGCCTGTACGTGGCGTGTGATGGTGACCGATTGGAACCGTCCCCGAAGCCGGACAGCAGTTGAGGAAACCGCCGGGGGCGGGATCTACCAGGGGTCGGCCGGGATCGGACTGTTCCTCCTCGAGCTGTTCCGCCTGACGGGCGACCGGACCGCCGCACACGCGGCCTCCGGCGCCATCGCCCATGCAGTGGCACAGGCTCGGGAAAAGGATCTGCGACCGTTCAGCTTCCACTCCGGCCTGGTAGGAATCGCGTACGCCGCCGCCCGGGCCGGGGTCGTCCTGGAGCGACCGAACCTCCTGGACGTGGCCGGGTCCCTGGTTGTGCGCCTGGACGGGCGGGAACGGGAGGATCGTGCGTATGACGTGATCGGCGGGGCGGCGGGAGCGATTCCGGCGCTGCTGCACCTCTCGCGTCTGCTCGATCCACAGCGCACCGTGCGCATCGCGAGCCGCCTCAGCGAGCACCTGATCCGCAGCGCGCGATTCGAGCCGGTCGGGTGGTCGTGGCCCCCGGGAGGCAGCGTGGTGGTGCGCAACCTCACTGGGTTTGCGCACGGAGCGTCCGGGATGGCGTACGCATTGCTCGATATGTACGCAGCGACCGGGTGCCGGGAGTACCGGTACGCGGCCGAGCAGGCGCTTCTGTACGAGCGGCAGTTTTTTGACCCGGACGTTGGCAACTGGCCGGATTTCAGACACAAGGAACTGAGTCGGCTCGCGCAGGAGCGACGGATGGGAGAGCTCGTGGCACTTCTCCGCTCAGGCGCGCGCGTCCCGGCGTATGAACCCACCTGCATGGCCGCGTGGTGTCACGGGGCGCCGGGCATCGGTCTGGCGCGGCTCCGAGCCTACGAACTGATAGGACGGGACGTGGACCGCGCCGAGGCCCAGATGGCCATCGAAACGACGCGCCGCACCCTCGATCAGGTGGGCGGTTTTTCGCTGTGTCACGGGACCGCCGGCAACTGCGAGACGTTGCTCGTAGGCTCAGCCGTCCTGCGGGAGCGCGGCCTCCGCGACGCAGTGGCGGGCTGCGCGCTACGCGGGATCGAGCGCTACGAAGCGACGGGGAACCCATGGCCGTCGGGCGCGATGGGCGGGGTGCCCGACCCGAGTCTCATGCTAGGGGAGGCGGGCATCGGACACTCCTTCCTCAGGATCCACGATCCGGCGACGCCGTCCGTGCTCCTGCCAACTCCGGCGGTCGATAGGCCAGCCGACACCGGACACGAGGCGATGAAGCAACTACGGGCGCGCTACGTGGGGTCCTATTTCGGTACGACGCTGGGCTTGCTGGGTCGGTTCGGTCTGCTCCACGGCGCGCCCGCGCCAGCCGCGCCGGACGCGGCCCTCCCGGAGGAGGCGTCGGACGTGCTCGCTGCGCGCCGGATCATCCGATCGCACCTGGCGGCCGAGGGCAACCCGGAACGACGCCGGGGGCTCGAAGACGCGTTCGCCGTGGAGAGCGCAGCAACGGATTTCATGCTTGGGATCACCGACTTCACGGTTTCACTCCTCGAGGATCTGCTTTGTCGGGAGGATGCGTCGGGCCCCCCTCCGAACGCCGTCCTCGTGCTGACGCCGAACGCGCGGCTCCTGGAAGTGTCGCACGACTGGGTGGCAGAGGCGGCCAGCACCGAACCAGCGGCCCCGGGGAATCCGCCTTCCCGATCGGCCTTCCTGGTGCATCGCGACGGGAACCGCGTCGCCATTCGGCGGCTCGGCGCGTTTCCCGAGACGGTGCTCCGGTGCTTCCTGGAACCGGCGAGCGAGGCGGATGCCGTCGAATACGTCCTGGCCACCGCGGACGCCGCCGACCCACGGATGCGCCAGCACGTCACGCGCCTCGTCGCCGAACAGATCCGCGACGCCTGTCGGACGGGCATCTTGCGGATGTGGGACGCCGCCCGCCTCGCTCCATGCGCCCGCGGCGACAACGCTACAAACAGCGACGGTGAAGGCCGGCTGCGCCGCGCAGCGGCGGCCGGCACATGAAGCTCGACCTGCCCGGGGATCGCACCGCGCCCGTCCAACCATGTAAGGAGGAGTCATGCAAGGCAAGTTGAAACTCAACCTGGACGACCTGAAAGTCGAGTCGTTCGATACCATGCCCGCGGGCTACGCCGGCGGGAGAGGTACCGTGTTCGGACTGAGTGTCCAGCCCGATCCGTCGGATCCGTGCGAGGAGAACACCATCGACGATCCTTCGTGTGAGGGTGGGTGTACGAATGACTGTGAAGGGAGCGCTCTCACGCACGATCCGTGCATGTGCTGGTCCGGACCCACAGATGGCGGGTGCTGCGACCCCACGGCGGATCCGAACGATCCTCAGTGCGGTGCCACGGGGAACTGCACCGAACCGTACCAACCCTACACAGGCTGCTGGCAGTGCGGATAGCGTCACCGGTCACGCCACGGGCCTGATCGACACGACGGTGGCGGTGCGATCTCCGGCAGGTTTCCGACGAGCAGGGACCGCCTCCCGGCGTGCACAGCGTTGCGCGCCCTTCTGAAGAAGTTGTATTCTCAGACCGGGCCAGCAGAGGAGCAGGAATGCTGATCGCGCTGTTCGCTCTCCAAGCCTCCCTTCCTCCTGTACCCACCTGCGACGTGGGGTGGCAGCGCATCGCCACGTCGCGGGACTCCGCGGCTGGCCGCGTGCCGCTCAGGGCGGAGCTGCGCGAGGCCGCCCGCGCCGCCCCACGGGATGGCGAGCGCTGGCTGGCGTACGGCCTCTTCATGACGCTGACCGCGACCGAGGAAACCGGGGAGTGGCGACAGCGCGTGGAGGCAGAGCAGGCCCTGGAGCGCGCGTTCCGGCTGCTGCCGGGTGACCCCCGGCCCATGGCCGCTCTCGCGGTGTTGAAGCGGAAACAGGGCGCGCGGGTGGACGCGCGGCGCATGGTGAGGCGGGCGCTGAACATGGCCGCCCGCGGCGACGGCGATCTCGACTCCTGTTACGAAGCCGAGCTGTACTACCAGATGGCTCTCGTCCACCGTACGTCGTGGGAGGACTGGGAGGGCATGACGTTCATGGGCGGCCCCGCGGAGCCGCTGACCCCGTGTGCGCGCCGGGACCCGCCGTACCCCGGCGCACCGGAAGAGTTGGCCTGTCCCAGCCGGTTCTACCAGTCCCTGAGCCTGCGGACAGACATGACACCGATGCGCCATGACGATCGCGACGCGGTGATCGAGTACCTTCGGACGGCCCTCGAGGCCAACCCGTCGCATCGCGCAGCGCGGCGTGCGCTGCTGCTGGCCCTGTTCGAGCTGCAGGATTGGGACGCGTTCGATCACGTGGTGCACGACGGGGTGGCCGCCGACGCTCGCGATGCCTGGATTCCCCTCTGGGGAGCGACGGGCGCCTACGAGCGGCGGGACATGGCGGCCAGCGAACGGTTTGCGCGGGGCGCCCTCCGACTGCTCCCTCCTGCTGAACGCGAGGTCCTCCTCTCCCCGGCCCGGATCGTCACCCCGCAGGTCGCGGAGCGGTGGGATGCCGCGCACGACTCGACCTACTGGCGCGCGGCTGACCCGCTGTTCCTGACGGAGTTGAACGAACGACTGCTCGGGCACATGGCGCGGGTGACATATGCCGCGGCCAAGTTCGATGTCCCCCTGCTCGCCACGATCGGCCCGGACACCGACGCGGGCAATGTGCTGGTGCGATACGGACGCCCGTGGCGTCGCTGGATGCGGCACGCCCTGACCGATATCGGCGCTGACGGTCGTGAGCTGATCTGGGCGATGGATTCGACGAGTCCGCCGCTCAAGTTGTCCCGGGCGCTGACCATGCGGCGCTGGCGGTTCCGGGAGGAGAGCGAGCACGCCGTGTCGGTGTACGCGCGCGACGTGCCGCAACGCTGGGATGCCGGGGAGGCGTTCGAGTTCTTCGACTCGCTTCCCGTCCTGGCCGCGCGGTTCGAGGAGGACGGGCACATCGTGCTCGACGCCTACGCGCTCTGGCGGAATCCCTATGACGATCTCGTGCCCGACACCGTGCGCATCGCGTTCTTCGTGCATGACGGGGCGATGAACCGCCTGCTCGACCGGCAGCGCACGGTGATCCACCGGACGCAGCCGTTGACGCTCATGTTCCGGGCCCCCCTTGCCGAGGGGCTGTACTGGTACAGCGTCGAGAGTCTGGCCGGCCCCGGCCGGGCGGCGGGACGCGCACGCGGTGGGCTGCGGGTGGCGGCCCCGGATCCGGACTCGCTCCGGGTGAGCGATCTTCTGCTGGGGCGGCGCATGCGCGCGCCGGAGCCAGTGATCCGGCATCGTGACGCGCTCCGGATCGAGCCGCTGTACGATCTGGAACTCACGCCGGGCGACTCGCTGGTGGCGTATTGGGAAACCTACGGGCTCCGGCCGGATTCCGTCGGGACGGTGCGGTACCAGGTGGTACTGGACGTGCGGGAAGCGGACCGGGGAGCTATGGGGGACGTCGTGGCGTGGCTCGGCGGAGTCCTGGGCCTGGGCCGGCGGGACGGATTCACGCTGGAGTGGGAGGTCGAGGCGCCGGCTGGCGAGGGGGCGCAGCGGGACGTCGTTGTGATCGATCCAGGGGCGTGGCCTGCCGGAGCGTATACTCTGCGGGTGCGGATCGAGGAGCCTGCTACCGGGCGGCAAGCCGTGACCGAACGGCGTCTGCAGGTCGCGGAGCCGGCACCGGGCCCGCAGTAAGGCGGCGAACGCACCGACTGATCGCGGCCGCGACTCCAAGCCCCCGCGGATCTCGGCAGTAACCGCTGAAATCTCAGCGCCTGCACCCTTGGGCTTGGCCCCATTCGTTCGCCTTGGTAGCCGCATCCTTCGCCACCCCAACACGTTATGGCAGCGTTTTCGCTCCGGCCCGGGCCGGCGCACTTGTTGCCCTCCAGGCCGTTACCGGTAAAGGCCGTGTTCCAGCGCTCGCGCACCCTCGCCACCCCAGAGCAGGATCCGCCCTCGCTCCGCGAAGGGTGGCGGCTCCTCGTCCGCTTCGTCCGGCTCATCCGCGGCTACTGGGGCGCCCTCGCCACGGGCATTGCCCTCGGGCTTGCCGTCGGCCTGGTCGGGATTCTCGTCCCGTATGTCTCGAAGCTGCTGATCGACGAGGTCTATCCCACGCGCAACGTCACGCTTATGCACGTACTCGTGGGTGGCATCCTCGCCATGAGCCTCGCCTCAACCGCCGTGGGCGGGATCCGGACCTACTACGCCCAGACCGTCGGCGGCCAGCTGAACACCGCCGCCGGTCTAATGTTCTTCAACCACATCCAGCACCTTCCGATGCGGTTCTTCGAAACCCACCGCGTCGGCGAGATCATGAGCCGGTTCAATGACCTCTCGACCTCCCTGAGCGCGGTCAGCCGGATCTTCGAGACAGTGCTGCTCAGGGGTGTGTACCTGGTGCTTGTGCCGCCCCTGCTGTTCGTGCTGAACTGGAAGCTTGCCCTGCTGTCGGTCGTCACCCTGCCGGTCACGGCGACAATCGCTGCGGCGACGGCGCGGGTACTGCGCCGCTACTGGAAGCAGAGCGCCGAGGCGCAAGCGGAGCTCAACGCCTACCACATCGAGGTTCTGAGTCACGTCCGGACGCTCAAGACGATGGCGGCCGAGCACCGGACGTATGCCGGCGCGCGCACGCAGGTGCGCGAGGCGCTCACGATCCGCCTACGGGCCGCGGGCCTCGGCGTGATCGTCGGCTCGGTGAACGGTGCCATTCGGGCAGGAGGCACCGCGCTCTTCATGTGGTTCGGATGGACCCTCATCCTGCGCGGGGAGCTGACCCTCGGGGCCTACATTGCCTTCGTCGCCTACCAGGGCTACCTCGTGGGCCCGCTCAACCAGTTCGCGTCCCTCTTCGTCCGACTACAACAAACCGCCGTCACGCTCGGCCGCACGTTCGAGTATCTCGACGAGCCGACGGAGCAGGACGCGTCCCTCTCATTCGCGCCACCCACTGCGATCCGGCATCCGCTCCGAGGTGCCCTCCGCTTCGAGCACGTGTCCTTCGGCTACGACCCCCACTCCCTGGTCCTTCGGGACCTCGACATCCAGATCCCGGCGGGATCCGCGTTGGCGATCGTTGGCCCCAGCGGCGCGGGCAAATCGTCCGTGCTGCGCCTCATCTGTCGCCTCGAGCGGCCGAGCGCCGGCGTGATCAGCGCCGACGACGGGCCGCTGGATGCGGTTCCGCTGCGGGACCTCCGGCGTCAGATCGCCGTCGTCTGGCAGGAGGTCGCGCTCACGCGCGGCACGATCCGCGACAATCTCACGCTCGGCGTCGAGGACGTGTCCGACGCCGAGATCGAGGACGCGGTCCGCGCCTGCCTGCTCGAGGACGTGATTGCGAACCTGCCGGGCGGCTACGACGCGCCGGTCGCCGAGTGGGGGGCGAGCCTGTCTGGCGGCCAGCGCCAGCGGATCGCGATCGCGCGGGCCCTGCTCCGCCAGACACCTGTCCTGCTACTCGACGAGGCAACCTCGAATCTGGACGGCGAGACCGAAGGCGCGGTCATCCGGGCGGTCTTCAACCGGCTGCCTCGCCGAACGCTGGTCTTCGCGACGCATCGCCTGGCCACCGCGGAGCTGGCCGACCGCATCATGCTGCTCGACGAGGGCCGGATGCTGGCCGTCGGCACTCACGCCGAACTGCTGGTGACCTGTCCGCTCTACGGTGACCTCCAGGGACGGCGGGGTGCTGCGAGGCATGCGGAAGCACGTCCCCTCCGCGCTCCGCGCGCCCAGGGATAACCAGAGTCCGGGAGCCGGAAGGAGACCGGAATATGGCCACAGACCCCGCGCGAGCGCACGCACCGCGTGCGGCCGACGGCGAGCCGCGCTTTCGCCTCGTGCTGCCCGAGGGGCCGAACGACGAGGTGCCGGGCGGCAGGGTCGTTCGGCGCGCCATTCTGTGGGTCGCCCTCGTGTTCATGGGTCTCCTCGTCGCCGCAGCCGCGGTCCTGTTTGTCGTCGAGATGGACGTCACCGTGACCGGTCATGGTGCCCTCGAGCCCGCGGAGATCCGGCTGGTGCGTGCGCTGGAGTCGGGCATCGTGATCGAGGTGCCGGTCAGCGCCGGTGACACCGTCGTCCCCGGGATGGTGCTCCTCCGGCTCGACCCGCTGGAGCACCGGCAGGCCTTGGCCGACCTCCAGTCCCGGCACCGGCAGCGATCGCTCGAGCACCACAAGGCGACCGCTGCGCAGCCGATCGAGGTCGCCCGCCAGCGCGATCGCACAGAAACTGCGCGCACGGCCGTCGTGCAAGCCCGCGCGTCGCTTCGCGCCGAGCTGGTGAACCGCGACATGCCTCCGAACGTGGACTCCGTGCTCGAGCACCACGCTCCCGGGTCGGCTGTAGCGCTGGACCTCAGCGTGTCCGCCCTGCAGGCCGCGCTCGCCGCCGCGCGAAGTGAAGCGAATGGCCTCCGGCTGCTCGAACTGGCTGAGTTCGACCGGGCGCGCGAGCGGGCGGAGCTGGCGTTCCTGGCCCGCCAGATTGAGACGGCGCGCGAGCGACTGGAGCGGCTCACCGTCATAGCGCCCGGGGCCGGCGTCGTCCTCACCGACGACCTTCAGCGCCTGGTCGGTGGCCGTGTGCAAGCCGGCGATCTGCTCCTCGATATCGGCGACCCCTCCAGGTGGCGCACCCGGCTGCTGGTGCCCGCGCATGACGTGCACCGGGTGCGCGCCGGCGACTCGGTGCGGGTGACCCTCAGCGCCTTCCAGCGCGAGGATCACCACCGTGTCGACGGGATTGTGCGGTTCGTCGGCTCGCAGCCGGCCGTCGCGCAGACGGTCCCGCCGTCCGGTGGCGTTCCGGGCGGCGGGTATCGCGTGGACGTGGCGCTCGACGAGGAGCAACTCACGCTGCTCGGGCGAGACCGGCTGCGGGCCGGATACGCCGCGGAGGGCAAGATCGTCACGCGCTCCGGCAAGGCCCTCAAACTGCTCTGGGGCTCGCTGCGCGAGCGGTGGGACCGATGACGACGGGTCCGCGGGTGGCGGTGGTGGATAGCGGCTGGGCGCGTCACGTCGCCGAGCCGCGCGTCCACACCGGCGTGGGCCTCGTCGACCCCGCCGACGAGCTACGCCCACTCCTGTCCGGCGACGACGCCGATCGGATCGGCCACGGCACGGCATGCGCCGACCTCATCCTGCGACTGGCACCGCGCGCCCAAGTCCTGCCGATCCGCGTGTTCGGACGCCGGCTCGAGACATCCGCGGAGATTCTCATAGAGGCGCTGGACTGGGCGCGAGGCGCGGGGGTCCGTGTCGTGAACGTGAGCCTCGGCACTCTCCGCACGGACGCGCTGCCAGCGCTCTACGCGGCGTGCGATCGCGCGCGCCGCGCGGGCCTGGTGATCGTGGCCGCGCACGCCATGGGCGCCCCGGCGACCTACCCCGCAGCCTTTGACAACGTCCTCAGCGTTTCGAGCGCGTCCCGCACTGGCGGCCGGCGGATCGTCTTCCGCCCCGGCGCGGCGGTCGAACTGCTCGCCCCCGACCGGCATCAACTGCGCTGGGGAGATGGCCACAGGCGGTACGTACGCGGCAGCAGCTTCGCCGCCCCGGTAATCACGGCGATGGTCGCTCGCATGCTGCATGAAGAACCCGACCTCGACATCGAAGGCGTGCGGAGTCTGTTGGGGCGGCATCCGGACATGATGGTTGCAGCGGGCACCCCCAGCGCGCCGGCCATCGTCGCATCATGGCCACGTCGGTCCCCATGAGGCTCACCACGACGGGGACAGGTGAGCCGACCGCTGCCCAGCCGGCGGGAATCCACCA
>Ga0214471_10002355_pt1 | contig 14855 bp, 15 predicted proteins | sample RVTome_5_FD_207665 | JGI IMG/M metagenome (GOLD analysis project Ga0214471, IMG submission 207665) | Soil microbial communities from uranium-contaminated site in the Upper Colorado River Basin, Wyoming, United States - RVT142D155 | ecosystem: Environmental > Terrestrial > Soil > Contaminated >... | reverse complement strand
CGTAATCGAAAATTCTGCAGGATTCGTCGCCCCCTATTACCGCAGGCACAAGTTCGACGGAACAATAACTAATCAGATTGTATATCCAATGACAAGGGCTCTATACGGCGTTGATGTGCGACAGCCGATCGGGGGTGATTTTGGCTTTTCACCTGAGTTGGCAGCGTTTTATGTAAAAGAAGATGTATGGGAAACAGACGTTGCCAGATTCGGGATCGACGTCTGGATGACTACATGTGCCATAAATGAAGGATTTAAGGTTGTTCAAACATATCTTGGTACCAAGGTTCACAATGCCAAGGATCCAGCAACTGACCTTGGACCGATGTTCCGCCAGGTCGTTAGTACCCTGTTATATCTGATGGCTAAATATGAGAGCAACTGGGAAAGAGATAATCCGTTTCAAGCCATACAAATTAACAACAAGAGGGATGAAGAACCACAATTAGAAGATGTCTCCGTGAGTCTTCATAATCTACATGAAGAATTCGTTGAGGGATTTAGTCACTTTAGACCGATGTATAAGGATATCCTGGATGATGAAAAGATGGATAGGCTAGAAAAGATACACGAGAGTTGGAGTAATGGAAAAGAGGAGGTATTTGATTCGGATCTCTGGAGCAAAGTACTATATGACTTCGCATACGTATATCAGCTTTGGGAAAGAAACAAACGCCGTCTTGTTGACATAATTACTCCACTATACTTTGGTCGCACTAAAAGCTACTGTCAGCAGGTAATGAAAATGGACAGCGATGAGGCCGAAGAAGTCGTACAGGAGCAGGCCAGGATTTTTGAGCACAATAAGCCTTATCTACTTAAACGATTCTCACTATGGGAAGAAGAGTGAGAACTGAACCAAGAAAGACTCATATTCTTACAAACATCACAGAAATTTTCTCCTTTTTTGCGTTTCTCGGTTTTGCTTGAACGTTTCAGAACTTTCTCGTATAGGTTATAATAAAACTACACTGTACAAGCTACCCTTAAAGAACAATCCAAGTAAATGGACTTCTCATATTAAGAATAAGTAATTTTTATCCAGAATTATCTGAGTAACCTTAAAAAATTTTCAAAAGGGGGTAAATACAATGAGTAATGTTACATCAAAGTTTCTAAATCCAGCTTTTTTAGACCAATTCATCGCCTGGTCTATGACCTCAGGCACCAGGATCGTTTTAATTATAATAGGTGCTTTTTTAGTTCTGAAATTTTCTTACATCATAATTGGAAGAATTGAGAAACTAATAGCAGGTCGTGAAAGAGAATTCATAGCCGCAATTGAAACGGAAAAAAGGTTGAATACCCTTTGCAACTTATTGAGGAAAGTAGTCCTTATTGTTGTGCTGTTAACTTCGATCATGATGATTCTTAAAGAAGTAGGAATGGATATAGCACCGATCATAGCAGGCGCCGGTATTGTGGGCCTTGCAGTTGGTTTTGGAGCACAGAATCTTGTGCGGGACATTATAAGTGGTTTCTTTATCCTTTCGGAAAATCAGATTCGGGTTGGCGACGTGGGGATAATCAATGGAACAGGTGGACTGGTAGAAGAGATTAACCTAAGGACAATTGTGATTAGAGACTTAGAGGGAACGGTACATATTTTCCCCAACGGTACTATAGAGACATTATCCAACAGAAGTAAGGGGTGGTCCCGCTATGTAGTCGACGTGGGTGTCGCATACAAGGAGAATGTGGATGACGTAATGAAGGTGTTAAACGAAATTGGAGAGAGGTTATCTAAGGATGAACACTTTGGACCACTTATATTGGAACCACTTCAAATTCTTGGAGTCGATGACTTTGGTGATTCAGAAGTGACGATCAAATGTATGATTAAGACACTACCATTGAAACAGTGGGACGTAGGTAGGGAACTCAGAAGGAGAATTAAGAACACCTTTGACGAAATGGGTATCGAGATTCCTTTCCCGCATTTAAGTCTCTATTTCGGTGAAGCAAGTAAGCCGTTTAATTTAAATGTAAATCAGACCGATGCATCTAAAGCAGCTTGAATTGATAAGCTGTCGGGCATAGCATCTCGATTCTAGAATTACTAATCATGTGGCGATCGAAGTTGAATTCACGTGTTAAGACCCCTAATAACTCATTTGCTCTATAGTCTGGAATATTCCCTGAAACAATAATATAGATACAAAATAGATAAGAAAAATTCTTGATCGATACTTTAAATAGAGCACTGAATGGATTCTTGGCGCAGCCCGGGGAAATCTTATGAATTCATTATTCAAAATGCGTTGCATGTAATTGGAGAATTTGCAGAATTCAATCGAAGTTCACTGAGCTATAATGCTCTCCGTTGACAAACAGATTTACCGTGCCGAAAATCCCCTTTTGTGCATTGACTAACCCAACAATTACATCACCCAAATCGGAAGCGAGTTTATTTAATAACGATTCATCAATGCCACCATCAAGATCCTCTTCAACATCCATTGTTAAGTTTATTGTCAGCTTAGGCAAGCTAACCTCCCTACTAGAAGATTTTATCTTGCTTTATTCTTAGATTACCCATGACTAAAAATCAAATAAAACTCACAAACATGACTTAGTTCTTAAGAGCCTTACACAAAAAGTACTGATGAAGCTTACAGGCAAAAGTTTAATCTTTTCAAAATTCAGAATTAAAGTAAAATTCTAAACCAATAATGCAATATGACAATGGTTGACAAAGTAATTGGTATTGCGGAGAAAGCATATTAAAAAAAACCTTAACCATTTTTGATGTTAACCCAGAAGTCAAAAGTCAGGTAGAACAAATTGAACAAGCAGATATAGTGATCGGGATTCCGAGCTTCAGCAATGAACACGGCATAAGCCATGTGGTTAGTGCATCAGAATTTGGCCTTGCAAAATATTTCCCAAATTTCGGACGAGTCCTGCTCCTATCTGTTGTATCAGTTCCAACTGGGTGGAATCCAGAAAATCCTCTAAAACAATTAGTGGATACACAAGCTACTCTTCGTGAAGACCTTAACTGAATAATATGGGAAAGGATCTAACCATATCCAATTTGTTAATGAAGACTGATAACTTTTTCGAACCTGTCGTATTGATGCTTCACCTTACATAAATTATCTATATTTCTTTGAACTTCTAAACGCTTTAACATAACGATTTAACTCGTAGTTACATAAATCACATTAATTTATCCAACTCAGAAAAAAACCTCAGAATCTCATCCTCTGTATTATAGAAATGGGGTGCCACTCGAATCGCCCCACTCCTAACATTAACCAATATGCCAAGAGCCCTTAATCTATCTTTAACACCAATAGGATCAAACTTCCCCATGATAGAATTAATCCCAGCCCTATACTTTCTGTCCATTGGGGACTTCATTTCCAATCCCCTCTTTTCCGATTCCTCGAATATTATATCTCCAAGGTCAAGTATCCTTTCGCTGATCCTGTCAATCCCGACTTCAAGGAGTAGATCAACCGCCGCACCCAGAGCCATGATTCCCATAACATTGAGTGAGCCTTCTTCAAATTTAAGCGAATTGGTTTTGAGTCGAAAGTCTATATGATCGTAATCGTTCTCATTTACAACACTCTTCCACCCTATAAGAGAAGGTTTTAAGAGCTCGGCAAGTTCATGTCGGCAATAAAATATCCCGGCCCCCTCTGGGCCGAGTAGCCACTTGTGTCCGTCTGACGCAAGAAAATCAATTCCTAACTCCCTCACATTCATTGGAACCATTCCTAAGCTCTGAATCGCGTCTACAAAAAGTAAAACCTTTTTCCTCCTACACAGTTCACCCAACCTTTCCAAATCAACCCTAAATCCATTAGAAAACTGCACTGAGCTAATAGAAAGGAGTCTCGTATTCGTATCTATCATTTTCTCAATATCATCCATATGAATCATATTTCCCCTTGCAGGAATAAACTTCACCTTAACGCCCCTTCTCTCTAGATTCAGCCACGGATAAATGTTAGAGGGAAACTCTTTTTCAAAAACCATAACGTTATCACCCTCCCTCCAATCAAGCCCTTCAGCAACTAATGAAATACCATGAGAGGTATTTTTGATGAATGCAATTTCCTCTTTCTCAGAACCAACTAACTCGGCACAGTTTCCCCTGATTTCCTCGACCCTATCCATCCAGTAACTATATTTAAAAAAAGCTGACTCGGTCGCTTCTGTTAAGAATTTTTCTACGGTATCCTTGACCCTTTTTGACAGTGGCGCAACTGCGGCATGGTCGAGATAAATGAATTTTTTCGTTACGGGAAATTCAACCCTGTAGGTGGCAAGAGAACTTTTTTTTAAGCTAATCTCAGCCATTGGCAACTAAGTTAACCAATACCCCTCGATTTATCAAATACTTAAGTTCGGATGATTCCTACCCGCATCATGGTAGGTTTCGCTTGACACCCAGAGGCCAAAGCATCAATATTAAACAATAGTGATAACACGAAGGGAATTCTTGAATCTCTTTCTCACGGGAGGCCTTTTATCAATAAATTTGCCTCTAAGTGCTACATATAGAGCATCCGAATTCTATTTTGCACAGGTAAAGTACAATGGCGAATGGGATCCCAGGCCCAGGGCATACAGGAGGCTTATGTCTACACTTGATTTAAGAACAAGTGTTAAAGCCTCTTTCCAAAAAAAGGAAATAGAGATCGATTCACCAGACCTTTTCCTTTACCCCTTTCTTTATTTAGCGGGAAGGGGCTCTTTTGAACCATTTTCTGAACCCGAAATAAAAAGAATCCGAAAATTTTTGACACTTGGAGGGACCTTACTGATCGATGACGTATCAGGCGAAGAAAATTCACCTTTTGATAACCAGATTCGTTCAGAAACAGATAGGATTTTCCCAGAATATTCACTCGAAAGAATTCCAAGGGACCATGTCTTATACAAATCCTTTTACCTTCTCCCCGTGCCAAGTGGCCGGAGAATAATTAAACCCTATCTCGAGGGAATAACATTTGAAGATGAAGAGAGAACCTCATTAATCTACTCGCGGAATGACTTGGGTGGTGCATGGTCTGAAGATGAATTCGGCAGGTGGCAGTATGAATGTATTCCCGGGGGAGAATCTCAAAGAGAGCTTGCTTTCAGAACGGGTATAAACATCATAATTTACGCGCTCACCGGCAACTACAAGAAGGATCAAATACATGCCCCGTTCATAAATCGTAGACAGATGAATCTATAACCCCCCCTTATGAATCGGAATAGATATTGAGGATCGGTTCAGCAGCTAAAATCAAAAATTGAATTTGAAATTTTAATGTTTGTGTTATATTTTATTGATCCTCAAAATGATTAAAAACGGATGGTATTAGTCGATGAATCTCACTAACGAACAAGTTAGTCGCTACAGCAGACATTTGATAATGCCTGAGGTAGGAGTTGAAGGCCAGGAGAAACTGGTTGAGTCCAAGGTTCTGTGTATAGGAGCCGGAGGTCTTGGTTCCCCTCTAGCATTATATTTAGCCGCGGCCGGAGTTGGCAAACTGGGAATCCTTGATTTTGATGTAGTGGATTTTAGCAACCTTCAAAGACAGATCATACATAGTGAAAAAAACATTGGTAAGCTAAAGGTCGAATCTGCAAAAGAAAGACTCATTGAGCTTAATTCAGACATCAGCGTTCATACTTACAACACAATGTTAACATCCGGTAATGCAATGGAAATAATTAAAGATTACGATGTCATCATCGATGGAACAGATAACTTTGCTACGCGTTACTTGGTCAATGACGCATGCGTACTCCTGGGAAAACCAAATGTCTATGGAAGCATTTTCAGATTCGAAGGTCAGGTGAGCGTATTCGATGCCAAGAGAGGGCCATGCTATAGATGCCTTTACCCTGAGCCCCCTCCGCCGGGGATGGTACCAAGCTGTGCAGAAGGTGGAGTATTAGGCATCCTTCCGGGTATTATAGGGACTATGCAAGCCGCTGAAGCGATCAAGCTTATTATCGGTAAAGGTCAACCTTTGATTGGAAAGCTTCTTTTCTTAGATGTAATGGAGATGAAAATTAGGGAGTTAAAACTCAGAAAGGATTCAAGTTGCCCTATTTGCGGTAAGAATCCGACAATAACAAAGCTCATCGATTATGAGGAATTTTGCGGAATTGGACGCGGGGACCCCGAGTTATTAGGAGATGTATCTGACATTGAGATTACGGTCGATGAATTTAGGTACATTCTATCAAATAAAAGCAACAATTTAGTGATACTGGATGTGAGGGAACCCCATGAGTATGAAATATGCAAGATAGGCGGTTCTAAATTAATACCATTGGGTGACTTACCATCTAGGATAAATGAACTTGACACAGCCGATGATATCATAGTTCATTGCCATCATGGTATGAGAAGCCTTCAGGCAACCAGGTTTCTGAGGCACATGGGTTTCAAGAGGGTAAAAAATCTGGGTGGTGGCATCGATGCATGGGCAGAAAAGCACGAGCCCTCCATGCCCAGATATTGAGCGGTTATCTAACTTATTTCTTCAATCAACCAATAATTGCTGAGACACGAAGTCTAAGGAGTAGGGGCGTACAATTGAATGCCCCTACTACATTCGGGCATCACGTTTAGGACTGGGCAGGAAGGGAGTCGAACCCTTACGGGCGCAATGCCCAACGGCTTTTGAGGCCGTCGCGTCTGCCGGTTTCGCCACCTGCCCCGCACTACGGGTTATATTATCCCAACTACGCTTTAATAATCAAGTTCTAGATGTGAAAATTAGCGTCATAACCTTCGGAAATTCGTATCATTAAAATTTGACTGATAGATGTTGACCGTGATGGGAACTTTTACATCGACAATTAAATAATAGATATTACACGCTGAGTATTAAACCCCAAGAATCTTAAACTTATACCTCATTCCATATGGTATGCAATAAACTCACTTTATTGAAAAAAAACTGATTGACAAATGATTTAAACTGTGAGATATTAAAAGCACGTTTAGCTAGGAGGTGTTTTCATTTGTTAAAGGGTAAAGTAAAATGGTTTAATAGCTCTAAGGGCTACGGATTCTTAGAGCCAGATGATGGGGGCAAAGATGTGTTTGTCCATTACAGCGTTATTGAAGGACAGGGATACAAAGTCCTTTCGGATGGTGAAGTTGTAGAGTACGAAGCCGTCGAGGGCCCAAAAGGACCTCAGGCTAGCAAGGTCGTCAGGACAAACAGTAACCAACAATAACTTTTCACGTTAAATACTGACGTAATTAAATAATGCTCTGATTAGTTATTTGTGAGAAAGATTCTAGATCCCTACGGAGGCGTTCCGCCTTTATTGTGTAACAGATACCAATAAAATGCCGAAATAACGAGGGCGTGAGTAATTTCTCCGTTGGATACCAATTTTATTATTTCCCTGGTAGGCATCAAGAACGAAGCGATATCTTCGGTCCCATCAAGTTTCGGCTTCCCTATCTGTTCAACATTCCTTGCCAAATAGGTTAAGCATATGTTGTCCTGGATTGCGGGATTTGGATGAACATTACCAATCAAAGCCCAGTCATTTGAAATAAAACCAGTCTCCTCCAGTAATTCTCTTTTAGCTGCTTCAAGCGGGGACTCTCCTGGATCTACCATGCCCCCTGGTATTTCAAAGGTTACAGACCTGATACCATGACGATATTGCTTAATTAGAAGAATCTCGTCATCAGCACTAATTGCAACCACATTAACCCATGTTGGCGCTTCGATTATATAAAAATCGTGCTCCTTACCAGTGACAGGCGATTTACCTATATCCATTCTCGTTGAAAATACCCGATAAGAGTTCAACCTCTTAGATTTGACAATATCCCAGTCCTTAATCATCGAATTGGCTCCTTGCTTTCTCCATGATTTCGGCAACATACAAATTAAATGTGATAATCAAAGAAATAGTATTGAATCCTAGTCTTTGATGACAATCTTTCGAAGACTAGTACGAACACTTTCAGAATACCAAATATCTACAAATTCAAGGATAGAGTCTTTCTCACTATCTTTTATGTAATCGGCAACCCGATTTCTCAGCAGAGATTTAATTCCTTTAAATCCGAGAGTGTCTTTATTTATGTGATCTTCGGCAATACTGCGAGCGGAACTCAGAAGTTCGTCCCTTGACACCGCATTATCGATTAATCCCAATCGAAGTGCTTCGTCAGCAGAATACATTCGCCCGGAATAAAGAATAGTCGAAGCATTCTTTGATCCAACCAAGAATCTGAGCATCTCGACGGCTGAAGAAAAAAGGGTTGATCCAAATGTTATTTCGTTTAAAGAAATCTTTGCCTTTTCAGCTACCATCAATCTGTAATCACACGCCAGAGCTAGGATACAGCCACCCGCGATGGTGTGCCCATTCAATGCCGCTAAGACTGGCTTCGGGAATAGGAAAACATTTCTTAGCATGTCTGAAAAATTGAACATAAATTCGGTAAAATCTTCCTTTTTATAATTATATAACTCAGGAACATCAAACCCGAAAGAAAAGAAACTGCCCTCACCCGTCAGAATTAAAGCCTTAGCACTGTCATCCCGTCGAATTTCGTCAAAACATTGTGCAAGTTCGTTAAGCACCCGCCCGTTTATCGCATTCACTTTTGGTCTGTTTAAAAAAATTTTCGCCACTCCCTCCCTAATATCAACGTTGACAAAGTTCATGATTGTGATCCTGCCATAAGAATCGTATCTCCCAAATACTTCAGTTCCTACACTACGACTAAATCCTCAGAAATTTGCTTAATATATAAAAAGATTCGATCCATCATTCAAAACAAATCCTATTAATCCTACCCCATAACAATTCATCGGCTAAGCTCAATTTCATGCGAAATTTTGATGGCCCTTTGATGATTTCGTTACATAACATTTTGTCACAAATCAATTAGCGTATCAACAAAATAACTCATAAGCAGTATTAACAACTAACCAATTCCTCCAATTATTACCCAAAAAAAATAAAACCTAAATATTAATATTGAAAATAAATTAATGCTTAACAAAACCAAATATACAGTTAGAATAAGTGCTTAATCGAAGCATGGTATTGATAATCAAGCAACAAACCAAGGAGGGTTAGCGATGTCCAAAAACGCATTCGCATTGTTTGCCTTGCTGACAACCACCGTCTTACTGCTACCACTCATCAGTATCTCCGCAAAAGGTAGTGATGATGAGGCAAGACTCTATAACAAATCTCAGGATTCAAGTAAAGCAGTACTCGCAAAAGCCGAACCCGAAGGCGATCCCGCAAAGGGAATGGAGATTTTCCAGGCCAATTGCGCGGCCTGCCATGGGCCTGAAGGCAAAGGTGATGGAGCTGCGGCAGCAGCGTTAAATCCCAAACCTAGGAACCTGAACGATGCAGAATACGTTTCAGCACTCAGCAATGAGCATTTACTTAAAGTAATAACAGAGGGTGGAGCATCGGTTGGAAAGTCTCCTATGATGGCAGCCTGGGGCGGTATACTGTCAGAAAATGATATCTTGAATGTAATTGCTTATATTAGAAAGGACATTTGCAAGTGTGAATATAAAGCGAAATGACCGACACGTTGAAATATCTCACAATAAATTCAGGGGATATTTTCCATATAACATTATTATTTTTCGCTAGTTGCAGCCGTGCACAATTTTCAGCTAAGTAAGATACCTATGCTCCACCCGAACCTTTTGAAGGAGATGTTTTTTCTACTAGCGAATATCCATTGGGGAGATGTGAAACAAAATATCGCAAAACATTGTTTCCTTTCCGGATATCTATTCTAAACCTTAGAACTGGCAACAGGGATTTACATCTTAACGTTCGGTGAAATCAGTTTAAGATAAGATTATTATTCTTTTTGTTTTTCAACTTAAGAAAACGATCAATTGATTTTTTGAACATTTAAATTCGTAATGTTAAAATTTCGAAAAAAGTATTATTTGCTGGAGAGGTGACCGAGCGGCCGAAGGTGCACGCCTGGAAAGTGTGTAGAGGGTTAATAGCTCTCTCGTGGGTTCAAATCCCACCCTCTCCGCCATGAATAAAAAATAGAGTTCCAGTTAGCTAGGCCCGTACGGCAGGAGCTTGTGAAACCCGCCAGGCCTGGAAGGGAGCAACGGTAGCAAATTCTCCTGAGCGTTGCGGTTAACCTGGCTAGCTGGTTTTGAAAAATCATGTCATACCTTGTACTTGCAAGAAAATGGCGACCAAAAGTCTTTGATGATGTAATTGGGCAGGAATATATAATCCAAACCCTGAAAAACGCCATATCAAGCGGAAAGACGGCTCATGCGTTTATATTTTCGGGACCCAGGGGTGTAGGAAAAACCTCCACTGCAAGGATAGTTGCAAAAGCTATTAACTGCAAAGATGGGCCTACGCATCTTCCATGTTCAGAGTGTACGAACTGTCAGGAAATATCTGAGGGGAATTCTCTCGATGTTATTGAAATTGACGCAGCTTCTCACACAGGGGTAAAAGACATAAGAGAAATCATTGAGAACGTCAAATATCTACCTTCATCGGGAAAAACAAAGATATACATAATCGATGAAGCTCATATGCTCTCTCAATCCGCCTTTAATGCTTTACTTAAGACATTGGAAGAGCCTCCTCCCCACGTGCTTTTTATCCTAGCTACCACCGAGGTTCAAAAGATCCCTGTTACCATACTCTCACGCTGTCAAAGATACGATTTTAAAAAAGTCTCAACGGATAAGATAAAGGACAGGATCATGCTGGTAACTTCTACTGAGAACATAAACATCACAGAAGAAACAATCTATTTGATAGCCCAAGAATCGGATGGAAGCCTGCGTGATGCGCTAAGCCTTTTAGACCAGCTTGTTGCAACTTTCGGTACAGATATAAATCATGAAGAAGCAACTAGAATTTTAGGTTTACTGGACAGGCAGCTTTTAAGAAGGGCGGTTTCTTCAATTTTCAACAAAGATACAAAGATGTGCCTCGAAACACTAAATGAAGCAAGCCTTAAGGGTGTAAGTCCAAAGCGATTTGCAGAAGATTTGCTAAAAATGTTGAGGAACGCACTCATAATCAGAACATGTGGCGGGGGAATAATATCTAATATATCAACAGAAGAGATAAGGGAAATTGAGCTATTATCGAATGATCACAGTATTGAAAACCTTGAGTTGCTATTTAATCTCATGCTGAAAGGAGCTGAAGAAGTACAACAATCGTTCTATCCTCAAATGGCACTTGAAGTTACTTTAGTTAAACTAACTATTATGGATACTTCAATTGCCATAGAGGATATTTTAAAAACCATTGAAAAGCTTAGCGATAAGCTTGGAAATGCTAATCCCTCATCATATGATAAAGAAGTTTCTCATACTCGGGCTGTGAAACAAATGGCGAAAACACAAAGAGATAAGTCGCCTGACGTCGAATCAAAGAACGACACAAAGAGATCAGAAGATATCAAAGACGACAACACAGTAAATGTAGAAGGTCTAGATTTTCTGGGGTTTCTGAAAGAAAAAAAACCTGTTATAGCAATGCAACTAGAACACGCTGAATCTATGAAAATCGGTGATTCGATCATAAAGATAGAGTTTCCATCTCAGTCAACCCATTACGATTACATTGCTCGTAAAGAGACCCAAGACACAATTCGGAAATTATCAAAAGAATTTTTTGGGAGAGATTATAAGATAGTGGCTCTAGCGAGTTCATCCAATGCCGAAAATACGAGTTTGAGTGATAAAAATTCTAAAATCAGATCACAAATACAAAACACGCAAGCGGTTCAAGATGCGATGGAAATCTTAAGAGGGAGAATAGTTAATATAAAAATCAGAGAAAAGGAGTAAGTTATATGAAATTCGGTGGGAACATCAAGAATATGCTAAAGCAAGCCGAGAAGGTAAAAGAGCAGATGGAAAAGTTACAGGCTGAAGCTGGAGAAAGGGTTGTTGAGGCATCGGCAGGTGGGGGAATGGTAACTGCTGTCGCCAAAGCCAATGGCGAGGTACTCTCAATAAAGATCGAACCAACAATCTTACAGGAAGGTGATATCGAGATGCTCCAAGATTTAATAACTGCGGCTGTAAATGAGGCTCTAAATAGAGGAAGGGAGATCATGAAAGAGGAACTAGCCAAGGCAGCGACAGGTTTTGGTCTGCCCCCTGGTCTTATTTGAAAATGCATTACGGTTTGCCAGATCCAATCTCCAGGCTTATTGAATCCCTATCTAAACTTCCAGGAATCGGTGAAAAGAACGCTACGAGGTTAGCCTTTCATCTGCTGAGGTCTCCCCAGGAATTTGCTGAAGGCATAGCAAAAGCCATCGTGGATGCTAAAAGGCAGGTTTCTACCTGCCCGATTTGCTTCAGTTTTATGGCTGGTGATAATTGCTCAATTTGCACAGATCACGAAAGAGATAAATCTGTGATCTGCGTTGTCGAAGAACCTTTTGACCTTCTCGCAATCGAACGAAGCAGGGAGCACAGGGGCAAGTACCATGTGTTAAATGGCGTTATATCTCCAATAGAGGGTGTGGGACCCGACGATTTAAAGATCAAAGAACTCATTAATAGACTGAAGACAGAACCAATTACTGAAGTAATAATAGCCACAAACCCGAGTGTCGAAGGAGAGGCCACGGCCCTATACCTTGCAAAAATAATAAAGCCTCTTGGAATTGAAGTAACTAGAATTGCCCATGGAATCCCAGTTGGCGGTGATATAGAATATGTTGACGAGATCACCCTGGGAAGGGCCCTGAAGGATAGAAAGAAAATTTAAGTTCACAATAAAGCCTGAAATTTAAATTGAGACTATGAGGTGCCAAACATCATGAGAATAGGCAGGGCGTTTAATGAGTTGAAAATCGGGGAGAAATTTTCAGAGAGTATTACTATCACGGAGGCCCATATCGTCAAAGCTGCAGGCCTATTTAGGGACTTTAATTCACTTCACACAAACGAACCAGGCATGAGAAAATCAAGATTCGGAAAACGAATTCTCCATGGAGCGCTCACGTTCAGCTTCATGGTCGGGGTTTATAGCAACATATTTCACGATACCGATATATCAACGGTCGAAGCCTCTATAAAGTTCACTTCACCCATCTACATTAACGATACAATTCACATGGAATGGGAAGTGAAGAGGCTCGAAGAAAAACCGAAGATCGATGGTGGACTTGTCGATCTATCAGGGGAGGTGAAAAATCAAGACGGCATTATAGCCGCCACAACCGAGGCGAGAATTCTTGTCTCAAATAAAACAATATTTGAGTAAGAATAAGACTTTTTTAATCTATTTCAGGCAATTTCGCAATTATACCTTCTGAGTTTCTTTGCCTATTGTAATCAAACGAAGCTTCCAGTATCAGCCAGACGGCCAGTGCCAGTATGATAGCCGATAGCACCAATAACAAGGGATTATAAGCAAATTCCTTAAAGTTCAGAATCATAGATCCAGTAGTCATGAGGATCAGGAGCACCATAGGAATTAACGTATAAATAACAGGGCTTCCTGTTTTCCAAAGGAAGATTGTTGCAGCAAGAAGGGTCAGACCCCGACGAGCTGGTTGGTAGCCCCAAAGAGGGGCCAGAGAAAAAATCCACCAGAACCGGGCCCTTGACCAGGGGCTTCTGCAAGTATTGCCAATAAAAGACCCGGTACTACCGCCAAAGCCGCACCCACATATCTGCTTTCTAAGATTCTTACGTTATAAGCAGATCCTAGTTCGCTTATTATCAACCTCTGTATTCTAGCTGCGGTATCAAGTGAGGTAGCGGCAAAGCTAATGATTAGCACGCTTATCAAGGTGCTGCCTATCAGGTCAGGAATCTTCAACGCCTGTAAGAAACTCTAAGCTCCAATAACGAAGTTACTAAGACCACCGCTGCTTGCAGCTTGCCAGGAATCGTAGTGCTCCAGCTATAGAGGCGAAGTGGTGACCAAAGAGCACGTGTTTATTTGTCGGCACAAAGCCCAAGTCGTCTTTGAGCTCATGAGATGGGGTTAATTCATCATCTGAAACTTGAAACACCCTTCTTGAGATATATCTCGAATAGAAGCGATATCCAAAAAAATATAGTATCAGCACCACTACAGCAACTACTGCCGAGTTCATGTGTGTTCTCCGGTCCGATTATTTGTTTATTTATTCGAGGAGTCGCATTTTTTTCATTCTATACCTGAGGACTTCTCTGGTGACTCCTAGCTTTTCGGCGGTCCTCGTCTGATTCCAATCATTCATTGTCAACGCTTCCAGTATAACCTTTTCCTCTATCTTTGAAAGTGACATATCATTTAAAGACATCTCAACTACTATTTTTTCCTCCGCTTCGTCAAATTTCACATCGCTCTCAATTTGCCCCTCAAGCTTTATATAATTTGGATTCAGGACAACACCATCACTGAGAAGAACCGCTCTCTCTATCGTACTTCTAAGCTCCCTAACATTACCTGGCCATGCGTAGTTTAAGAATTCCCCTCTTACCCCTTCAGGCACTACCTTAATATTTTTATGAAGTTCATTATTAAAATATTCTACAAAATAGTCCGCGAGCATTGGGATATCGTCTCTCCTCGATCTTAATGGTGGCATCTCAAAACTTATAACATTTAGACGGTGATACAAATCTTCCCTGAAAAGCTTTTTGCTCACAAGTTCTTTTAGAGAACGGTTAGTGGCAGCAATTATCCTCACATCTACACTAATATCCCTCGTACCTCCGATTCTCCTGAATGTTCGTTCCTCAATTACCTTTACAAGCTTTGCCTGAGTTGACAAGCTCATATCTGCGATTTCATCGAGGAAAATCGTTCCCCCATCAGTGAGCTCAAAAATGCCCTTTTTCATTTTCTTCGCATCGGTAAATGCTCCAGCT
>Ga0214471_10002354_pt1 | contig 14864 bp, 23 predicted proteins | sample RVTome_5_FD_207665 | JGI IMG/M metagenome (GOLD analysis project Ga0214471, IMG submission 207665) | Soil microbial communities from uranium-contaminated site in the Upper Colorado River Basin, Wyoming, United States - RVT142D155 | ecosystem: Environmental > Terrestrial > Soil > Contaminated >... | reverse complement strand
GGCGTGGCCCTGCATGGTGCGCTGCCAGTGGTCCTTGGAAATGAGCGCCGGGTCCTGCGGCTCGTTGGCGATGGCGGTCGGGTAGAACAGGATCTCCGCGCCCATCAGCGCCATGGCGCGCGCGCTCTCGGGAAACCACTGGTCCCAGCAGACGGCGGCGCCCATCGTGCCGTAGCGCGTGTTCCACACTCGAAAGCCGGTGTCGCCCGGATTGAAGTAGTACTTCTCCTGGTAGCCCGGCCCGTCGGGGATGTGCGACTTGCGGTAGACGCCGAGGATGCGGCCGTCGGCGTCGATCATCGCCAGCGAGTTGTAGTGCGCGTTGTTGGCGCGCTCGAAGAAGCTGACCGGCAGCACGACCTCGAGCTCCGCCGCCAGCGCCGCCATGCGGGCGAGCAGCGGGTTGCCCTCGGCCGGCTGGGCGAGGGCGAAGTAGCTGTCCTTCTGGTCGCAGCAGAAGTAGGGCGTCTCGAAGAGCTCCTGGATCAGCACCACCTGCGCGCCCTGGCCGGCGGCCTCGCGGATCAGGGACTCGGCCCCGGCGACGTTGGCCTCGCGGTCCCAGCTGCAGGCCATCTGGGTGGCGGCGACGGTCACCTCGCGCATCGAAACGCCCTCTCTTCTCCCGTAGAAAGCTTTTGGGTCAGATCACCCCGAGATCCCTGGCGGTGAGGTCGATCGCCTTGCCCAGGCGGGCGACCAGCTCGTCGATCTCGGCGTGGCTGATGATGAGCGGCGGCGAGACCACCATGGTGTCGCGCACCGCGCGGCTCACCACGTTCTGCTTCACGCAGTGGTCGCGGCACAGCGTGCCGGCGCGGCCCTCCGGCTTGAAGCGCGCACGGCTCGGCTTGTCGGCGACCAGCTCGACGGCGCCGAGCAGGCCGATGCCGCGCACCTCGCCGACCAGCGGGTGATCGGCGAGCGTTGCGAGCCGCTGCTGCAGGTAGGGGCCGACGTCCTCGCGCACCCGCTCGACGAGGTTCTCCTCCTCGATGATGGCGATGTTCTCCAGCGCGACGGCGCAGGGCACCGGATGGCCGGAGTAGGTGAAGCCGTGCGCGAACTCGCCGCCCTTCTCCCACAGCACCTCGGTGACGCGCTCGCCGACCATGACGGCCGAGAGCGGCAGGTAGCCGGAGGTGATGCCCTTGGCCAGCGTCATGAGGTCCGGCTTGATGTCGAAGGTGTCGCTGCCGAACCACTGTCCGGTGCGCCCGAAGCCGCAGATCACCTCGTCGGCGATCAGCAGGATGTCGTACTGCTTGCAGATGCGCTGCACCTCCGGCCAGTAGCTCGCCGGCGGAACGATGACGCCGCCTGCGCCCTGCACCGGCTCGCCGATGAAGGCGGCGACGGTCTCGGGCCCGAGCTCGAGGATCTTGTCCTCGATCGCCTTGGCCGCGGCCCTGCCGAAGACTTCCGGCGAGGCGCCGCCGCTATCGCCGTACCAGTAGGGCTGGCGCACGTGGTGGAAGCCCGGCAGCGGCAGGCCGTCGAGCTCGTGCATCGGCTTCATGCCGCCGAGGCTCGCCGAGGCCATGGTGCTGCCGTGGTAGCCGTTCACGCGGCTGATGATGTTCACCCGCCCGGGCTGGCCGGAGAGCTTCCAGAAGCGGCGCACCATGCGCGCGATGGTGTCGTTGGCCTCCGAGCCGGAGGAGGCGAAGAACACCTTGTCGAGGCCGGCCGGGGTGATCGCCGCCAGCTTCTCGGCCAGCTCGATGGCGGCCGGTGTCGCGGTCTTGAAGAAGGTGTTGTAGTAGGGCAGCTCGACCATCTGGTCGTAGGCCGCCTTCGCCAGCCGCTCGCGGCCGTAGCCGACGTTCACGCACCACAGGCCGGCCATGCCGTCGAGGATGCGCTGGCCTTCGGAATCCTCCAGCCAGACGCCCTCGGCGCGGGTGATGATGCGGGCGCCGCCCTCGGCGGCGAGGCCGCGGAAGTCGGTGAAGGGATGCAGGTGGTGCGCGGTGTCGGCGGCGCGCCAGACGGCGGTGGAGTTGCGGGCCCGCCTGGCGGCAGGGGTGCCCTTGTGGGGAGCGCTGTTCATGACGTCGGTCCTTAGTCTCGAGATGCCGGAAATGAGGGAAACAATCCTCGCCTCCCCGACGGGCGCCGGGGCCGGACGTTCGGGACTAAGGGTTGAAACCGATCCGCGCGCAGTTCAGCAGCAGCTCGCTGTGCCGCGACAGGTGCGACACGCCGCCGCGGACGGCGTGGTCGAAGGGCTGGGCTGCGACGGTCTGGGGCATGGCCCCTATACGTTTAGCAGAAGATGCTCGCGCTCCCAAGACGAGATGACCAGCTGGTAGGCGTCCAGCTCGGCGCCCTTCACCAGGGTGACCGCCTCCACGAAGATGGCGCCGAAGATCGGCTTCAGCGCGCGGGTGCCGTTGAAGCGCTCCAGCGCGTCATAGAGCGTGCGCGGCAGGGTGCGGGCGAGGCGGTAGGCGTTGCCCTCGATGGGCTGGCGTGGCTTCAGCTTCTCCTTCATGCCGAGGTAGCCGCAGGCGAGCGAGGCGGCGATCGCCAGGTAGGGGTTGGCGTCGGCGCCGGCCAGGCGGTTCTCGACGCGGCGCGACGCGCCATCGGAGTTCGGCACGCGCAGGCCGACGGTGCGGTTGTCGTAGCCCCAGTGGGTGTTGATCGGCGCGTCGTAGTCCGGCATCAGCCGGCGGTAGCTGTTCACGTTGGGCGCCAGCAGCGGCATCACCGTCGGCAGGTAGCGCTGCAGGCCGGCGATGTGGCTGCGGAACAGCGCGGTGTCCTTGCCGGCGCGCGTGGCGAAGAGGTTGCGCCCGCTCTTGGCGTCCAGCAGGCTCTGGTGGATGTGCATGGAGCTGCCCGGCTGGCCCTGCATGGGCTTGGCCATGAAGGTGGCATAGACCTTGTGGCGCATCGCCGCCTCGCGCACCGTGCGCTTGAACAGGAAGGCCTGGTCGGCCAGCAGCATCGGGTCGCCGTGGTTGAAGTTCATCTCCATCTGGGCGGCGCCGCCCTCGTGGGTCAGGGTGTCGATGTCGATGCCCTGGACCTCGCAGAAGTCGTAGACGTCCTCGAAGATCGGGTCGAACTCGTTCACCGCGTCGACGCCGTAGGCCTGGCGGCTGGTCTCGCGCCGGCCCGAGCGGCCGATCGGCGGCACCAGCGGGTAGTCCGGGTCGGTGTTCACGTCGACCAGGAAGAACTCCAGCTCCGGCGCCACCACGGGCCGCCAGCCCTCTTCCTCGTAGAGCGAGAGGATCCGCTTCAGGATGCGGCGCGCGGCGATCTGCACCTCGCTGCCATCGAAGTGATAGGCGTCGCAGATCACCTGGGCGGTCGGCTCGTCGTACCAGGGCACCAGGCGGATGGTGGAGGTGTCGGGGATCAGGTAGACGTCGCGCGTCGAGGCGCTGGTCACGTCGTCGCTGTCCTCGGGATAGTCGCCGTTGACCGTCTGGATGAAGATGTCCTCGGGGATGCGCAGGCCGTTCTTGCGCATGCCTTCGAGGAACTTCTGGGCCGGCAGGATCTTGCCGCGGGCGATGCCGGCCATGTCGGGGACGAGGCACTCGACCTCGTCGATGCGGTGCTCTTTAAGGAAGGTCTCGATGTCCTGCATGATTCCCTGCGCTTTGGGGCGCAGCGGAAATCGCAATGAAGGGGCTGGGGACACCGCCGCGCTGACGGTGGTTGAACCGCTAGCACGGCCCCCGCGCGGCTGGCAAGCTGGGCGGCGGCCGGACAACCCGGGCCGTCAGCCGCGCCCGAGCAGTTCGTAGAGGGCGACGGCGGCGGCGTTGGAGACGTTGAGGGACTCGATCGGCGCCCGGGTCGGCAGCTTCACCAGCAGGTCGCAGCGCTCCCGCGTCAGGCGCCTGAGGCCGCTGCCCTCGGCGCCGAGCACCAGGGCGACGTCCTCGCCGGGGTGGCTCGCGGCCAGGCTGCGCTCCGCCTCGCCGGCGAGGCCGAGGCACCAGAAGCCGGCGTCCTTGAGGCTGTCGAGGGCGCGCGCCAGGTTCACCACGCTGACGTAGGGGACCACCTCGAGGGCGCCGGAGGCCGCCTTGGCCAGGGTGCCGCTCTCCTCCGGCGCGCCCTTGTCGAGGGCGACCACGGCGAGGGCGCCGAAGGCCGCCGCCGAGCGCAGCACCGCGCCCACGTTGTGCGGGTCGGTCACCTGGTCGAGCAGCACGACGACCCGGCGCCGCGGGCCATCCTGGGGGAGGGCCGGCTCCGGCAGGCGGGCGGCGAAGATGTCCTCCAGCGCCGGCTGGTCGAGCGGGGCGGTGAGGAGGGCGAGGCCCTGGTGGACGCTGCCTTCCGGCAGCAGGGCGTCGATGTCGCGGCGCTGGACGGTCTGCAGCGCGAGGCCGGCGTGGGCGGGGTGGCGCTCGTCGCGCAGCCGCTGGCCCCAGGTCTGCGCCGCTTCGGGCGTGGCCAGCAGGCGCTCGGGCCGGCGCGCCGGGTTGGCCAGCGCCGCCAGCACGGCATGGACCCCATAGAGCCACAGCGGCTGCGGGCCCTGGCGGGTGGGGCGGAAAGCGGGCCTGGGGCGGCTGCCGGCGCGCTCGGCAGGCTGGCCGGGCGGCCCGGCGGGGCCCCGGCCGGGAGGCCCGGCGGGACCACGGGAGCCCAGCTTACCCTTGCGTCTCGTCATCGCGGCACCTAGTATGCGGCCATTGAACATCGGGTTCCATGAGCGTTCCCCCGGCCGCTGCGGCGAATCGGTCGGATTGGGGGCGCTGTTGGCATGTTTAGAAGTTGACAGGCTGAATTAAATCAACATATTTCGCAACTCCATCGCACCGCCGGTTGCGACGGCTGGAGGGGTGCCCGAGTGGCTAAAGGGGACGGACTGTAAATCCGTTGGCACAGCCTACGTTGGTTCGAATCCAACCCCCTCCACCATCGTTCCCCTCGCGGCCGTGGGATAGGGGCACAGCGGTCCAGCGGGATGGTTGAGCGGTGCGGGTGTAGCTCAATGGTAGAGCTCCAGCCTTCCAAGCTGGCTACGCGGGTTCGATTCCCGCCACCCGCTCCAACTTGAGCGGGTCCGGCAGCGGACGGTGCGGGATTTGGCTTTTGACCGGGGCGAACCGGGGCCGCTTGAGGCCGAAACGCAGGATCTGGAACGCGCCTGAGACGACGACGGGCCTGAGACGACGACGACGGGATTGATAGGGTAATGGCGAAAGCAAAGTTTGAGCGGACGAAGCCGCACTGCAACGTGGGCACGATTGGACACGTTGACCATGGCAAGACGACGCTGACGGCGGCGATCACGAAGGTGCTGGCGGAGACGGGCGGCGCCACGTTTTCGGCCTACGACCAGATCGACAAGGCGCCGGAGGAGCGCGCGCGCGGCATCACGATCTCGACGGCGCACGTCGAGTACGAGACGCCGAAGCGCCACTATGCGCACGTCGACTGCCCGGGGCATGCCGACTACGTGAAGAACATGATCACGGGCGCGGCGCAGATGGACGGGGCGATCCTGGTGGTTTCGGCGGCCGACGGCCCGATGCCGCAGACGCGCGAGCACATCCTGCTGGCGCGCCAGGTGGGCGTTCCGGCGCTGGTGGTCTACATGAACAAGGTGGACCAGGTCGACGACGAGGAGCTCTTGGAGCTGGTCGAGATGGAGGTGCGCGAGCTGCTGACGTCGTACGGCTTTGCGGGCGACGACATTCCGATCGTGAAGGGCTCGGCGCTGGCGGCGCTGGAGGGCAAGAACGACGAGATCGGCAAAAAGTCGATCCAGGCGCTGATGGATGCGGTGGATGCTCACATCCCGCAGCCCGACCGCCCGAAGGACAAGCCGTTCCTGATGCCGATCGAGGACGTGTTCTCGATCTCGGGGCGCGGCACGGTGGTGACGGGGCGCGTTGAGAGCGGCATCGTGAAGGTCGGCGACGAGGTCGAGATCGTCGGCATCCGGGCGACCCAGAAGACGGTGTGCACGGGCGTCGAGATGTTCCGCAAGCTGCTGGATTCGGGCGAGGCGGGCGACAACATCGGCGCGCTGCTGCGCGGCGTCGGCCGCGAGGACGTGGAGCGCGGCCAGGTGCTGGCCAAGCCCGGCTCGATCACGCCGCACACGCAGTTCACGGCGGAGGCCTACATCCTGACCAAGGAGGAGGGCGGCCGCCACACGCCGTTCTTCACCAACTACCGCCCGCAGTTCTACTTCCGCACGACGGATGTGACGGGCGTGGTGACGCTGCCGGAAGGCACCGAGATGGTGATGCCGGGCGACAACGTGACGATGACGGTGGAGCTGATCGCGCCGATCGCGATGGACGAGGGCCTGCGCTTCGCCATCCGCGAGGGCGGCCGCACCGTCGGCGCCGGCGTCGTCGCCAGCATTCAGAAGTAGGAATTGAAGAAAGCACCGGCCCAATTCCGGGCCGGTGCTGAATTTTTTGGATGGCGTTGAAGATGGACAGCCAAGACATTCGCATTCGCCTCAAGGCCTTCGACCACCGGGTGCTCGACCAGTCGACCTCGGAGATCGTCGGCACGGCGAAGCGTACCGGTGCACAGGTCCGCGGGCCGATCCCGCTGCCGACCCGGATCGAGAAGTTCACGGTGCTGCGCTCGCCGCACATCGACAAGAAGAGCCGCGAGCAGTTCGAGATCCGGACGCACAAGCGCCTGCTCGACATCGTCGATCCGACTCCGCAGACGGTCGATGCGCTGATGAAGCTCGACCTTGCCGCCGGCGTTGACGTCGAGATCAAGCTGAAGGGCTAGGGACGATGCGTACTGGTCTGATTGCGCAGAAGATGGGCATGACCCGCGTGTTCACGCCGGAAGGCGAGGACGTGCCGGTCACCGTTCTGCAGATGAAGGATTGCCAGGTGGTGGCGGTGCGCACCTCCGAGAAGGACGGCTATGACGCCGTCCAACTCGGCGCGTTCAGGGCCAAGCCGAACCGGGTGAGCAAGCCGCTGCGCGGCCACTTCGCCAAGGCGAAGGTGGAGCCGAAGCGCCGCGTCGTCGAATTCCGCGTCTCCAACGACGCGCTGCTCGAGGTGGGGCAGGAGCTGTCCGCCGCCCACTTCGTCGCGGGCCAGTTCGTCGACGTGACCGGCACCTCGATCGGCAAGGGCTTCGCCGGCGCCATGAAGCGGCACAACTTCGCCGGCCTGCGCGCCAGCCACGGCGTGTCGGTCTCGCACCGCTCGCACGGCTCGACCGGCAACAACCAGGACCCGGGCCGCGTGTTCAAGGGCAAGAAGATGGCCGGCCACATGGGCGACCGTCGCGTCACCACGCAGAACCTGCAGGTCGTCTCGATCGACGAGGACCGCGGGCTGATCCTGGTGAAGGGCGCGGTGCCCGGCGCCGAGGGCAGCTGGGTCATGCTGCGCGACGCCGTGAAGCGCAGCACGCCGGAGGGCCTGCCCTTCCCGGCCGGCCTGAAGAGCAAGCCCGAGGCGGCAGCGCCGGCGGAGACCACTCTCGAGGCGGCTGCCGAAGCGACCGCCGACAAGAAGGATCAGTAGCCATGAAGTGTCCGGTTACGACACTCGACAACAAGAAGGCCGGCGAGATCGATCTCGACGACGCCGTCTTCGGCCTGCCGGCGCGCAAGGACATCCTGGCGCGCGTGGTGAACTGGCAGCTGGCCAAGCGCCGCGCCGGCACCCACAAGGTGAAGACCCGCGGCGAGGTTTCCGGTTCGACCCGCAAGCTGTTCCGCCAGAAGGGCACCGGCAACGCGCGCATGGGCTCGGCCCGCACCACGCAGCGGCGCGGCGGCGGCACGGTGTTCGGCCCGGTGGTGCGCGACCACGGCCACGAGCTGAACAAGAAGGTGCGCAAGCTCGGCCTCAAGACGGCGCTGTCGGCCAAGGCGGCCGAGGGCAAGCTGATCGTGATCGACGAGGCCGCGCTGAAGGCCCCCAAGACGGCCGAGCTGGCGAAGAAGTTCGCCGCCCTCGGCTGGTCCTCGGTGCTGATCATCGACGGCGCGCAGGTCGACGGCGGCTTCGCCAAGGCGGCGCGCAACCTGCCGCTGGTCGACGTGCTGCCGCAGCAGGGTGCCAATGTGTACGACATTCTGCGCCGTGACACCCTGGTGCTGACCAAGGGCGCGGTGGAAGCGTTGGAGGCACGACTGAAATGAGCCGGGCACGCGCAAGGAACGGCAAGGCGCTGAAGGTTTCGGCCGAGCGCATGTACGAGGTGATCCGTCGCCCGGTGGTGACGGAAAAGTCGACCCTCGGCTCCGAGCACAACCAGGTCACCTTCGTGGTGCCGCTGGACGCCAGCAAGCCGGAGATCAAGGCGGCGGTGGAGCAGGTCTTCAAGGTCAAGGTGAAGGCCGTGAACACCCTGCGCCACAAGGGCAAGACGAAGCGCTTCCGCGGCCAGGTCGGCAAGCGCTCGGACATGAAGAAGGCATTCGTGACTCTCGACGAAGGTCACAGCATCGACGTGACCACGGGGATCTAGGCGATGGCGCTTAAGAATTTCAATCCGACGACTCCGGGCCGCCGCGGGCTGGTCCTTATCGACCGCAGCGATCTCTGGAAGGGCGATCCGGTCAAGAAGCTGACCGAGGGCCTGACCAAGACCGGCGGCCGCAACAACCACGGGCGCCTGACCGCGCGCCGCCGTGGCGGCGGGCACAAGCGGCTCTACCGCATGGTCGACTTCAAGCGCCGCAAGTTCGACGTGCCGGCCAAGGTCGCGCGCCTCGAGTACGACCCGAACCGCAGCGCCTTCATCGCGCTGATCGAGTACGAGGACGGCGAGCAGAGCTACATCCTGGCGCCGCAGCGCCTGGCGGTCGGCGACACGGTGATCGCCGGTCAGCGCGCGGACATCAAGCCGGGCAACGCCATGCCGCTGTCGGCCATCCCGGTCGGCACCATCGTCCACAATGTGGAGATGAAGGCGGGCAGGGGCGGCCAGATCGCGCGCGCCGCCGGCACCTACGTGCAGCTGGTCGGCCGCGACTCCGGCTACGCGCTGCTGCGCCTCGGCTCCGGCGAGGTGCGCATGGTGCGGGCCGAGTGCATGGCCTCGATCGGCGCGGTGTCCAACCCGGACCAGGCCAACCAGAAGCTCGGCAAGGCCGGCCGCAACCGCTGGCTGGGCAAGCGCCCGTCGGTGCGCGGCGTGGCCATGAACCCGGTCGACCACCCGCATGGCGGCGGCGAAGGCCGCACCTCCGGCGGCCGCCATCCGGTGACCCCGTGGGGCAAGCCGACCAAGGGTGCGAAGACGCGCCGCAACAAGAAGACGGGCTCGCTGATCGTGCGCACCCGTCACAAGAAGCGCTAGAGGAGCGAAGGCAGTGTCACGCTCTGTTTGGAAGGGTCCGTTCGTCGACAGCTACCTGCTGAAGAAGGCAGAGGCGTCGCGCGGTACGGGTCGCAACGAGATCATCAAGACCTGGTCTCGCCGCTCGACCATCATGCCGCAGTTCGTCGGTCTGACGTTCGGTGTTTACAACGGCAAGAAGTTCCTGCCGGTGCTGGTGACGGAGAACATGGTGGGCCACAAGTTCGGCGAGTTCGCGCCGACGCGCACCTTCTTCGGCCACGCCGCGGACAAGAAGGCCAAGAGGAGCTAGGACGATGGGCAAGCCGAAACATCCCGGTAGCCTGTCCGAGGGGGAAGCGCGCTCCGTGCTGCGCAACCTCAGGACCAGCCCGCAGAAGCTGAACCTGGTGGCGCAGTCGATCCGCGGCAAGTCGGCCGAGGCGGCGCTGGCGGAGCTGAGCTTCTCCAAGCGGCGCATCGCCAACGACGTGAAGAAGGCGCTGCAGTCGGCGATCGCCAACGCGGAGAACAACCACCAGCTCGACGTCGACCGCCTCTACGTCGCGGAGGCCAGCGTCGGCAAGAGCTTTGTGATGAAGCGCTTCCGCGCCCGTGCGCGCGGCCGCGCAGGCAAGATTGTGAAGCCATGGAGCCGCCTGACGGTGGTGGTGCGCGAGCGCGAGGAAACAGCGTAATGGGTCAGAAAGTCAATCCGATCGGCCTGCGGCTGGGGATCAACCGCACCTGGGACTCCCGCTGGTTTGCGGACGATCACTATGCCGACCTGCTGCACGAGGATCTGCGCATCCGCAAGTACCTGCGCCAGCGCCTGCAGCAGGCCGGCGTGTCGCGCATCGTCATCGAGCGGCCGGCCAAGAAGGCGCGCATCACCATCCACACGGCGCGTCCCGGCGTGGTGATCGGCAAGAAGGGCGCCGACATCGAGAAGCTGCGCTCGGCGCTGCAGGCGATGACGACCAGCGAGGTGCACCTGAACATCGTCGAGATCCGCAAGCCGGAGATCGACGCCACCCTGGTGGCCGAGAACATCGCCAGCCAGCTGGAGCGCCGCGTCGCGTTCCGCCGCGCCATGAAGCGCGCCGTGCAGTCGGCCATGCGCCTGGGCGCCAACGGCATCCGCATCAACTGCGGCGGCCGGCTGGGCGGCGCCGAGATCGCGCGCACCGAGTGGTACCGCGAGGGCCGCGTGCCGCTGCACACCCTGCGCGCCGACGTCGACTATGGCGAGGCCACGGCGAAGACGACCTACGGCACCTGCGGCGTGAAGGTCTGGGTGTTCAAGGGCGAGATCATGGCGCACGACCCGATGGCCCAGGACAAGCGGGCGCAGGACGCCCAGACGGCACGCTGAGAAGGCTCGCGCGCCAGTTGGTTTGAGGAACGACAGTTATGTTGCAGCCGAAGCGAACGAAATACCGGAAGGCCTTCAAGGGCCGCATCCACGGCAAGGCCAAGGGCGGCACCGAGCTGAATTTTGGCGCCTACGGCCTGAAGGCCCTGACGCCGGGCCGCCTGTCGGCGCGCCAGATCGAGGCCGCGCGCCGTGCCATCACGCGCCACATGAAGCGTGTCGGCAAGCTGTGGATCCGCGTCTTCCCGGACGTGCCGGTGTCCTCCAAGCCGGCCGAAGTGCGCCAGGGCAAGGGCAAGGGCTCGCCGGAGTGGTGGGCGGCGCGGGTGAAGCCGGGCCGCGTGCTGTTCGAGCTGGAGGGTGTGCCGCAGGACCTCGCGCGCGAGGCCTTCACCCTGGCGGCCGCCAAGCTGCCGTTGCAAACCAAGTTCATCACCCGTCTGGGCGGTGAGGAGCATTAAGTCATGAAGGCTGAAGATCTGCGGACCAAGTCCGCTGACGAGTTGCAGGATTCGCTGGTAGGGCTGCGCAAGGAGCAGTTCAACCTGCGCTTCCAGCAGGCCAGCGGCCAGCTCGAGAACACGGCGCGTGTGCGGCAGGTCCGCCGCGACATCGCGCGAATCAAAACGATCCTGCGCGATAAGCAGCAGGCGGCGTCTTAGGAGTGTAACGGCTATGCCGCGTCGGATCTTGCAAGGTGTGGTGGTGAGCGACAAGGGCGACAAGACGATTACCGTCTTGGTCGAGCGTCGAGTCATGCACCCGGTCTACAAGAAGTTCATCAAGCTGTCGAAGAAGTACCGCGCGCACGACGAGGGCAATGTCTGCCACGTCGGCGATACGGTGCGCATTCGCGAGTGCCGGCCGATTTCCAAGTCGAAGACTTGGGAAGTGGTCGGCGACGGCCAGGCGGCTTAAGGCTAGGAAAGGTCTAGACCGATGATCCAGATGCAGACGCAGCTCGACGTCGCCGACAACTCGGGTGCCCGCCGCGTGCAGTGCATCAAGGTGCTGGGCGGCTCCAAGCGCAAGACCGCCGGCGTCGGCGACGTCATCGTCGTCTCGGTGAAGGAAGCCATTCCGCGCGGCCGCGTGAAGAAGGGCGACGTGCACCAGGCGGTGATCGTGCGCACGGCGAAGGAGATCCGCCGCAACGATGGCAGCACCATCCGTTTCGACAGCAATGCCGCGGTGCTGATCAACAAGCAGGGCGAGCCGATCGGCACCCGTATCTTCGGGCCGGTGACCCGCGAGCTGCGCGCCAAGAACTTCATGAAGATCATCTCCCTGGCGCCCGAGGTGCTGTGATGGCTACGAAATTCAAGATCAAGAAGGGCGACAAGGTGGTGGTCATCACCGGTCGCGACAAGGGCAAGCAGGGCGAAGTCCTGCGCGTGCTGCGCGCCGAGGAGCGCGTGCTGGTCCAGGGCGTCAACATGGTGAAGCGCCATACCGCCCCGTCGCAGCTGTCGCCCGGCGGCATCGTCGAGAAGGAAGCGTCCCTTCACATTTCCAATGTGGCGCACATCGACCCGAAGTCGAACAAGCCGACGCGGGTCGGGTACAAGATTGACAAGGACGGTCGCAAGACCCGGGTCGCCAAGCGGTCCGGCGAGTCGATCGACCTCTAAGCGAAGGTCAGAGAAATGAAACCGCGCTTGCAAGAGCACTACGACAAGCAGTTGAAGGACTCCCTGATAAAGGAGTTCGGCTACAAGAATGCGATGGAAGTCCCGCGCCTCGAGAAGATCGTGGTGAACATGGGCGTCGGCGAGGCCGTGGCGGACTCCAAGAAGATCAAGTCCGCCGTCGGCGAGATGGCGCTGATCACCGGCCAGCAGCCGGTGGTCACCAAGGCCACCAAGTCGATCGCCACCTTCAAGCTGCGCGAAGGCATGCCGGTGGGCTGCAAGGTCACCCTGCGCCGCGAGCGGATGTACGAGTTCCTGGACCGCCTGGTGACGATCGCCCTGCCGCGCGTGCGCGACTTCCGCGGTCTCTCCGGCAAGAGCTTCGACGGCCGCGGCAACTATGCCATGGGCCTGAAGGAGCAGATCGTGTTCCCGGAGATCGACTACGACACCGTCGACGCGATCCGCGGCATGGACATCGTTATCTGCACGACCGCGAAGACGGATCAGGAAGCCCGCGCCCTGCTTAAGGGCTTTGACATGCCGTTTCGGGCTTAGAGGGACGGAAGGAAAGTATAATGGCGAAGACAAGTGCCATCGAGAAGAACAAGTCCCGCAAGAAGCTGGTGGACCGCTACGCAGCCAAGCGGGCTGCGTTGAAGGCCGTGGCGACCAATCGCGCGCTGCCGCCGGAAGAGCGTTTCCAGGCTTCCCTGAAGCTTGCCGAGCTGCCGCGCAATTCGGCGAAGATCCGTCTGCGCAACCGCTGCCAGGTGACCGGGCGTCCGCGTGCTGTCTACCGCAAGTTCAGGCTCTGCCGCATCACGATGCGAGAGCTGGCCTCGGTCGGTCAGATTCCTGGCATGGTTAAGTCGAGCTGGTAGGAGGAAGTCGGGCGATGGCTATGAGCGATCCCCTCGGAGATATGCTGACGCGTATCCGCAATGGGCAGCGGAGCGGGAAGTCCAAGGTGCGCGCGCCGGCGTCGAAGCTGCGCGCGAACGTCCTTGAGGTCCTGAAGCGCGAAGGCTACATCCGGGATTACCGTACGGAAGAGAGCGACCGCGGCTTGTCGGAAGTCGAGATCGAGCTGAAGTACAACGAGGGCGCCCCCGTGATCCAGGAGATCGCGCGGGTGTCGCGTCCGGGCCGGCGGGTCTATTCGAAGATCAAGGAGCTGCCTCGGGTCTACAACGGCCTGGGCATCACCATCCTGTCGACGCCGCGCGGGGTCATGTCCGACCAGGAAGCGCGGGCGGCCAACGTGGGTGGCGAAGTGCTCTGCCGCGTCTTCTGAGGACGCCTGAGGTATTTGAGGAACTGACTGATGTCGCGTGTAGGAAAAAACCCCGTCGAGGTGCCGTCCGGCGTCGAGATCGCCATCAAAGGCGGCCTGGTGTCGGCCAAGGGCAAGTTGGGCAGCCTGACTTTCCAGGCGACCGACGACGTGGAGATCACCCAGGCGGACGGCAAGGTCTGGGTGAAGCCGCGGAATGACAGCAAGAAGGCCCGCGCGATGTGGGGCACCGCCCGTGCGCGCATCCACAACATGGTGGTCGGCGTCTCCGAGGGCTTCAAGAAGGAGCTGGAGATCAACGGCGTCGGCTACCGTGCGGCGGTGCAGGGCAAGGCGCTGAACCTGCAGCTCGGCTTCAGCCACGACGTCGCCTATCCGATTCCCGAAGGCATCGCGATCAAGTGCGACAAGCCGACGTCGATCTCCATCAGCGGCGCCGATATCCAGCAGGTCGGCCAGGTGGCGGCGGAGATCCGCGGCTACCGTCCGCCGGAGCCCTACAAGGGCAAGGGCGTGAAGTACGCCGACGAAGTCGTCCTGCGCAAGGAAGGCAAGAAGAAGTAACAGCCATGCAAACGTCAAAGAAACTCCACATCAGGCGTAAGCAGCGCGTGCGGACCTCGCTCCGCCGCGCCGCCAAGGGCCGGCCGCGCCTGTCGGTGTTCCGCTCCGGCAAGCACATCTACGCGCAGGTCATCGACGACGCCGAGGGCAAGACCCTGGTGGCGGCGTCCAGCGTCGACGGCGCGCTGAAGGAAAAGCTGAAGCGCGGGGCCGACAAGGCCGCGGCTGCCGAGGTCGGCAAGCTGGTGGCCGAGCGCGCCGTGGCGGCCGGCATCAAGGAGGTCGTTTTCGACCGCAGTGGTTACCTCTTTCACGGGCGGGTGAAGGCTCTGGCCGATGCCGCGCGTGAAGGCGGCCTGACCTTTTAAGGGAAAGTTAGATCCATGGCACGAGCTCCCCGCGAAGGGCGGTCCCGCGACGATCGCCGGCAGCGCGACAACGACGAGCCGGAACTGATCGAGAAGCTGGTCGGCATCAACCGCGTCGCCAAGGTCGTCAAGGGCGGCCGGCGCTTCGGCTTCGCCGCCCTGGTGGTGGTCGGCGACGGCCGCGGCCGGGTCGGCCACGGCCACGGCAAGGCGCGCGAGGTGCCGGAGGCGATCCGCAAGGCGACCGAGCAGGCCAAGAAGCAGATGATCCGCGTGCCGCTGCGCGAGGGCCGCACCCTGCACCACGACATCAAGGGCCACTACGGCGCCGGGCACGTGATGATGCGCGCCGCCGAGGCCGGCACCGG
>Ga0214471_10002353_pt1 | contig 14873 bp, 12 predicted proteins | sample RVTome_5_FD_207665 | JGI IMG/M metagenome (GOLD analysis project Ga0214471, IMG submission 207665) | Soil microbial communities from uranium-contaminated site in the Upper Colorado River Basin, Wyoming, United States - RVT142D155 | ecosystem: Environmental > Terrestrial > Soil > Contaminated >... | reverse complement strand
TGATGGCCCCATGGCTGGAGCCCGGCCAGCATGTCACCGCCATGGGCTCGGATGCCGAGCACAAGAACGAGCTCGATCCCAACGCGGTCGTGCGCGCCGATCTCTATGTCGCCGACAGTCTGTCCCAAGTGCGCCGCCTGGGCGAACTGCACCATGCCATTGCAGCCGGCTTGGTCGCCGCCGATGCGGACTTTCCGGAGCTTGGCGGCGTGATCGCCGGTACCCAGGCGGGACGGCCGTCGGCCAAGGCGATCACGGTTGCCGATCTGACCGGCACCGGTGTGCAGGACACGGCGATTGCCGCCTTGGCCCGGCAGCGGGCCATCGCCGCCGGCGCCGGCACCGATTTCGATTCATGATGGATTTAGTGGAGACGCGCCCATGACTCAGGTCGAATTGAATTTCAGCCGCGATGAATACGCCGCGCGGCTAGCCAAGACCCGGGCCGCGATGGAACGGGCCGGTGTTGACCTGTTGATCGTCTCCGACCCGTCGAACATGGCCTGGTTGACCGGCTACGACGGCTGGTCGTTCTATGTGCATCAATGCGTGATCGTGCCGCCGGACGGCGCGCCGGTGTGGTTCGGCCGCGGCCAGGATACCAATGGCGCCAAGCGCACGGTCTATATGGATCACGACCGAATCGTCGGTTATCCGGACCACTACGTGCAATCGACCGAGCGCCATCCCATGGATCTCCTTGCCGGCATCATCGCGGAGCGCGGCTGGGCGAAAGGTCCGGTCGGGGTGGAGATGGACAACTACTGGTTTTCCGCCGCCGCCTTCGCTGCGCTGCAAAAGCACCTGCCCAATGCGCGCTTCAATGACGCGACCGGCCTGGTGAACTGGCAGCGTGCGGTGAAGTCCAAACAGGAATTGGACTACATGCGCCGCGCCGCGCGCATCGTCGAGGCGATGCATGGGCGGATCGCCGAGAAGATAGAGCCGGGCCTGCGCAAGTGCGACCTGGTGGCCGAAATCTACGACGCCGGCATTCGCGGCACCGACGGCTTCGGCGGCGACTATCCGGCGATCGTGCCGCTGCTGCCCTCGGGCGAGGATGCCTCGGCGCCGCATCTGACCTGGGACGACAAGCCGATGCGCGTGGGCGAGGGCACGTTCTTCGAGATTGCCGGCTGCTACAAGCGCTACCACTGCCCGCTGTCACGCACGGTCTTCCTGGGCAAGCCGGATCAGAAATTTCTCGACGGCGAGAAGGCGGTCCTGGAAGGCATGGAGGCCGGCCTCGCCGAAGCAAAGGCGGGCAATGTCTGCGAGGATATCGCCAATGCCTTTTTCGCGGTCCTGAAAAAATACGGCATCATCAAGGACAACCGGACCGGCTATTCCATCGGCCTCAGCTATCCGCCCGATTGGGGCGAGCGCACCATGAGCCTGCGCCCGGGCGACAGAACCGAGCTGAAGGAAAACATGACTTTCCACTTCATGACCGGGCTGTGGCTCGAGGATTGGGGACTGGAGATCACCGAGAGCATCGTTATCGGCGCCAACGGCCCGGAATGCCTGGCCCGCGTGCCCCGCAAACTTGTGGTCAAGAAATGAGGCAGGCGTGAAAGTAGGGCAGCCGATCAAAGCGAACCCGATCACCTCGTCGGTGGATTTCGAGCGCGACGGAATCCAGCACGGCCATCTGCGCCTGCCCTACAGCCGCGACGATTCGGCATGGGGCTCGGTCATGATCCCCATCACGGTGATCCGGCGGGGGAAGGGGGCAACTGCCCTGCTGACCGGCGGCAATCACGGTGACGAGTACGAAGGCCCGATCGCGCTGTACGACCTGGCGCAGACGTTGACAGCCGAGGACATCACGGGCCGGGTCATCATTGTGCCGGCCATGAACTATCCGGCGTTCCGGGCCGCCACCCGAATCTCGCCGATCGACAAGGTCAACATGAACCGGGCTTTTCCCGGCCGCCCGGACGGCTCCGTGACCGAGAAAATCGCCGATTATTTCCAGCGCACCCTGCTGCCCCTGGCCGATGTGGTCCTGGATATCCACGCCGGCGGCAAAACCCTGGATTTCGTGCCGTTCGCCGCGGCCCATGTGTTACCCGACAAAAAGCAACAGGGGCGCTGCGTCGAGGTGATGCAGGCGTTCAACGCGCCCTATTCGATGATGCTTCTGGAGATCGATTCCGCCGGCATGTACGACACCGCGGCGGAGGAGATGGGCAAGGTCTTCGTCTCGACCGAGCTGGGCGGCGGCGGCACGGCAACCGCGCGCTCCGCCGCGATCGCCAAGACAGGCGTGCGGAACGTGCTGATTCACGCCGGCATCCTGCGCGGCGACCCGGCGTTCGAGCCGACCATCCGCCTGGATATGCCATCGGCCGAGTGCTTCACCTTCAGCGAACACGACGGACTGGTGGAGCCGCATGTCGACCTCGGTCAGGCGGTCCGCAAGGGCGACCTTCTGGCCCGCATTTGGACCATCGACCGCACCGGCCGGCCGGCCGCCGAATACCGGGCCAAGATGGATGGCATCCTCGTGGCGCGGCATTTCCCAGGCCGCATCACCCTGGGCGATTGCCTGGCGGTTCTGGCCATCAAGGTCGAATAGGGCCTGTTCCTGCCGAATTTCTCCGTCCGCCTAAAATTACAGGCGGGGGCTTGCAGCGTCACTTCACACACGTATGGATCTCTCTCGTATCGCTGTGAGGAGAAGAAGCAATGCTTTTCGCTAAGTACAGAGTTTTGGGTCTGGACATTGCGGTTTGATGAGGTGTTCTGCCCCAATGGCCGATCAGTAGGCTCCGGCAGTAGCGAGGCCAAAATTTGAAACCGCAGGAGAACGGGGGAGGGCGGTAGGCCACCCAAGCTTGGAGTGACACAAATCCGTTCGCGTTTATCCGGCAGTGCCGATATATCTACTCAAAGGGCGGGGCGGCATGCAGGAAATTGCTGCCGGAACGACGGCCGGGGGACCGGTTGCCATGGGCAATGTTGGAGGGTCGGGCGATGAAAAAATTGGCGAATGAACGGATCGTCTATTTCAACGGCGATTATATCCCTGAAAGCCAGGCGTTGGTCCCTTACCGCGAACGCAGCTTTCTGTTTGGCGATGGCGCGTTCGATATGACCCGCACGTTCAAGCACCGTATTTTCAAGCTGGAGGAGCACATTGACCGCTTCTATCGCTCGATGCGCGCGCTCAGGCTCGACCCCGGCATGGCACCCGGCGAAATGACCGCCATCACCGAGCGGGTGGTCGAGGCGAATCTCCACCTGCTTGGCGATGATGACGACTACTGGGTGGGACAGCGCGTCACCCGCGGGGTTCACAAGGTCGAGGGCGACAACTGGAATCACTATGGGCCGACCGTGATTGTGGAATGCTCGCCCATGCCAGTGGCGGAGCGCGCGCACTACTATCGCGACGGCGTGCCTGTTGTCGTTCCGTCGGTGCGCCGGACGTCGCCGGATGCGTTGACGCCACGCGCCAAATCCCACAACTACCTCAATCTGATCATGGGCGATCTGGAAGTCCGCGCCCAGAACCCGAAGGGTTGGGCCATTCTGCTCGATCATCACGGCAACCTGTGCGAGGGGCTTGGCAGCAACATTTTCCTCGTCCGCGGCGGCGAACTGCTGACCCCGAAGGAGAACTATGTCTTGCCGGGGGTGAGCCGCCAGACGGTCATCGACCTGGCCGTCGAGCTGGGGATTGAGTTTCGCGAGGCCGATCTCGACCTGTTTGACGGCTATAACGCGGAGGAAGCCTTCATCACCTCGACCAGCCTGTGCATCTGCCCGGTTTCCAGCATCAACGGCGTGACCATCGGGGGTGGCAAGGTCTATGGTCCCGTCACCAAACGCTTGATCGATGCCTATGCCGGTCTGGTAGACTGCGATTTCGTTCAACAATACCTCAGCAAGCTGCCATAAGCGCCACCCGCAGGATTGGCCGCATCAATGGCTGAAACGGGTGCCGTTTGGCGCGCAGCGCGCTAATGACTGGGATGAGTCTTCATGGCGGATGTGATCGAACTGAGAACGCCGTACCTGCTGTTTCTGGGCTCGGCCAAGAGTGCCTTGAGTGCGAAGACGGCGGCGGGCGTGGCCTATTGGCGCCCGGAGCAGTGCCGGGCGCAGCTTCGATTGGATGAACAGACCGTCGATCTCGGGCTGACCGATATGACCGTGAGGGACGCGGCGGCGGCTGGTTGCGGGACATTCGTCATCGGCCTGGCGCCGGTTGGTGCGTATCTGCCTGAAAGCTGGGTTTCCTTGTGTGTAGAGGCGCTCGAATCGGGCATGGACATTGCCAGCGGATTGCACGTGCGCGTCGGTGCCATTCCGGCCATCGCCGAGGTCGCCAAACGAACCGGATGCCGGGTGCTCGATGTCCGCGAACCGCCCTCGAATTTGCCCTGTGGCACGGGCCGCAAGCGAACAGGCAAGCGGCTGCTGACCGTGGGCACGGACTGCTGTGTCGGCAAGATGTTCTCGGCCCTGGCCATCGATGCTGAACTTCGCCGGCGCGGGGTGAAATCGACATTTCGCGCCACCGGACAAACCGGCATTCTGATCCAGGGGTCGGGGTTGGCGGTCGATGCGGTCGTGTCTGACTTCCTGTCGGGTTCGGTGGAGGTACTCGCACCCGACAACGATGCGGATCATTGGGATGTGATCGAGGGGCAAGGTTCGCTGTTTCACCCGGCCTACGCCGCTGTCAGCCTTGGATTGTTGCATGGCGCGCAAGCCGATGTGCTGGTCCTGTGCCATGAGCTTGGCCGCACGGATATCGACGGGGACTACGTGGGCTATCCCATACCGGATATGGAAGAGGTAATCGCGACAAATCTCAATCTGGCGCGTCGCACAAACAGAAATGCAACCTTGGCGGGCTTTTCGGTCAATTCGTCCAATCTGGGCGAGAAACAGGCGCTGGCGGCGATGGCGAAGCTTGAGGATGCCCACAATGTTCCCGTCGTCGATCCGGTGCGTACCGGCGTGGCCAAACTGGTCGATCAACTGAGGTAGGGAATGATGAGGCAGCTCAGGATCGGCGCGGAGCAATGGCCACTGCGCGAGCCGTTCGTCATCTCCCGTCTTGTTCAGGAGCATGGCGAAGTCGTCGTCGTGGAGATCGCACAGGACGGGGCCATCGGCCGTGGCGAGTGCGAGCGTGCCGATGCCTTTGTCGCGGGCCGCACGCCGGTTGTCGGTGAAATCGAGGCCATCCGCGACCGGATCGAATCCGGCATCGACCGGGGCGAGTTACAATCCTTGCTGCCCTCGGGCCCGGCCCGGAACGCGGTCGACTGCGCGCTGTGGGATCTGGAAGCAAAAGTTTCCGGCCGGCCCGTGCATCAGCTGGCAGGTCTTGCCGGCCCGCTCGCCCCGGTGACGACGGTGTATACGATTTCTCTCGGAACGCCTGAGAAGATGGCGGCGGATGCCAAGGCCAACCGCCACCGGCCGGTGCTTAAACTCAAGCTCGGCCGCGAGGGCGATCCCGACCGTGTTGCCGCGGTCCGGGCAGCGGCACCCGCCGCGCGGATTTCGGTCGATGCCAATACGGGATGGAGCGAGGCGCAGTTTCGCGACTATCTGCCAAAACTGGCGACACTCGGCGTCGAGCTTGTCGAACAGCCCTTCGTGCCGGGTCAAGACGCCATGCTGGCAGGTTACAAGCGTGAAATACCGGTGGCGGCGGATGAGTCTTGCCTCGATCGGACCTCACTTTCCAGCCTTGCCGGAAAGTATGACTACGTGAACGTCAAACTCGATAAGGCCGGGGGTCTGACCGAGACGTTGGCGCTGGTCCACGAGGCGAAGTCGATGGGCTTCGGCATCATGGTCGGCTGCAATATCGGAACCTCCCTGGCCATGGCGCCGGGAATGGTCGTCGCGCAACTGGCGAGTTTCGTCGATCTCGACGGGCCATTGCTGCTCGCCAAGGACCGTGCGCCGGGGCTGCGCTACAGGGACAGTACGATTCTGCCGCCCGATCCGGCGTTGTGGGGATAGACGAACCGGCGCCCGAGATCATCGGAAAGATTCGAGCTGCAGCGGATGCGCCGACGATGCCAATTCCGGGACCATATTGATTACAGCCGTGTGGAATATTCGGAAAGAGAAAGCATCAAATACATTGGGCTATAGATAGAATAGCGACTGGGTTGACCTATCTAAATCGCCGTGCGCGCACCTAATTTTGGCGTGCCTGCATCACGCCCAATCCTGGAATTCCCTTCCATTTCAGTCGCCCGTTTGCTAGAAAGTAAACATATAGCACTCTAAAAATACAATCTCAGCGTGGTTGCGGAATACGTGAGACGGTCAAGTCTCCATAACGCACGCTGAAAATCCAAAGGGAGGGTAACAATGAAGAATTGGCGTTTATCCGCGGTCAGTTTTGCCGCCGCGGCGGTCATATCGGCGATCTCGCTTTCGGGCACCGCGGTGGCGGCGGTCGATTGCCCGATCAAGATCGGTGGCCTCGCACCTCTATCGGCGCCGGGAACGGTTGTCGGCGGCGAGGCCATGCGCGATGCGATGCTGATCGCGGAGCAAGACATCAACAAGGCGGGCGGTGTCCTCGGGTGCGATATCAAGGTCGTCATCGCCGATACCGAAGGCCTGCCGGAAAAAGCCGTGGCGGTGATGGAGAAGCTGATCACTCAGGATAAAGTCGTCGGGGTCGGTGGTGGCTATCACAGTTCGGTCGGCGTGGCCTCCAAGGGTGTGGCCGATGCCCGTGGCGTTCCGGTGGTTTTCGCCGAGACCTGGAACGACACCATCACCGGTGACAAACAGAAATACATTTTCCGTATCGCGCCCTTGAGTTCCTGGGCTTCGGCGTCCTTGTGGAAGGCCGCGCTTCTGGTTCCCGATATCAAGAAGGTCGCAATCCTGACCGAGAACACCGACTACGGCATTCCCGCCGCCGAAGAGACCACCATGGGGCTCAAGTCGGGCGGCGTTTCGGCCGTGACCTTTAGCGTCGACATCGGCACCCAGGACTACGCCGGCATCGTCGAGCGGATCAAGGCCGAGGACCCTGACTATATCATCGTGCTGGCCACCGGCGAAGCCGGCTATAACTTCGAACAGCAAGCGGCCGATGCCGGCATCGGGCCGATGGACATCCCATTCCAGGCTGGCCAGGTCTCGATCGAGAGCAAGACGTATTGGGAGAACGTGCCGGACGGCAACATGGCCTTCGTGCAGCGCGTTGGCCTGCCTGAGAATCTGTTCAACGACAAAGCCAAGGCCTTCGCGGCCACCTACAAGGCGCAGACCGGAAAAGAGGCGGTCGAGAGTTATGCCATGGAGGCTTATGACTCAATTGCGGTCCTGGCGCAGGCGATCAACGAGGCCGGCTCCACGGACGGCGATGCCATCGTCACGGCCCTGGAGAATATCGACCACGACGGCACCCTCGGGCGCATCTACTTCCCGTACGGAACCAAGAAGGACCCGAGCGTGGACGGCAAGGGCAACGAGTGGTGGCATCAATGGCCGGATCCGGCGTTGACCGTGATCCAGTACCAGGAACAGGGGCAGAACTCGAATGACGCCCCGATTATCTGGCCGGACGTCTACAAGACCGGACCCGCGATCTACGTCAAGAAAAAGTAGGCGCGACGCGAACACCGCATGAGACGACTGCCGGCGGCGATCGGGTGGACCGATGTGCCGCCGGCAGGCCTGTTGCCAAGCCACGGTTCGCGTTCCGTAACTAGACGAGGTCGCCGGTGGAATACTCGTACATATTCTGGTCCGTTATCGGCTGGATGATCTTCTGGGCCTTGGTGGGTAGTTTCGTCACCCGCCGCATCTACTTGCACCGGGACCTCGACACCTCCAATGCCACCTTCGTCGGCTCCATGCTCGGTGCGGCCACGGGCCCATTCGGCCTGGCGCCGTTGTGGATGAAGAGCCCGAACCTGACCCACCGCTACGTCGTCTTTCCGGCATTGGGCGCGGTCACCCTGGTCGCCGCTGCCTTCGCCTTCGCCGATCCGTCCAACAACTGTGTCGCCAACGGCTCGTTCGTGGCCTCGCAGATCGTCAATGGATTGATCATCGGCATCATCTACGGGTTCATGGCGCTCGGCCTTTCGCTGATCTTCTCGATCCTGGGCGTGGTCAGCTTCGCCCACGGCGAGTTCTATATGGTCGGCGGCATGCTCACCTATTTTATCACCGTGGTTTGGTTCCCCGGCCTCAACCCGATCATCGGCATCACGGCGGCCTGCCTCATCGCGTTCGCCGTGGGCGCAATCTTCGAGCGGATGTTCCTGACGCCGATGTACGCGGGCAAGATCGAACGGCCGGTCGAATACGGCATTCTCGTGACCTTCGGGCTGGCCTTTACGATTCAATATTTCGTCCAGGCCATGGCCGGCGCCAATCCGGTCAAGACACAGCGCTACTTCGATTTTCCGCGCCTGCGCTGGCCCTCGGCCGAAGACCCCTGGCTGCTCAATAGCAACCGCGGGAACTTGGAGCTTTTCAATACCGTTTCGATCTCCAATCCGCGCTTCACGGCGGCGGTGATGTGCATTCTGGTATTGCTGACGCTGATGTACTTCCTGCGCCGCACTTGGACCGGCAAGGCGCTGCGCGCGGTCAGCCAGGACCGGGAGGCGGCGGCCATTGCCGGAATCAATCCGGATCGCATGAACATGCTGGCCTTTGCCTTGGGCGGCATGATCGCCGCGCTGGCCGGTGCCATGCTGGTTCAAGCCTTCTCCTGGCTGCCCCAGGTCGGCAACATCCCGGCCATGCGCTCCTTCGTCATCGTCGTGCTCGGCGGCCTTGGCTCGCTGCCCGGTGCTTTCCTGGGCGGCATCATTGTCGGCCTGGTCGAGGCGGCGGGCACCGGTTGCATTCCCAACGCGCAGAAAGCGGCCTCCTACATTCCCGCTTACGGCATGGTCGTCCTGACCCTGACCCTGTTGCTCAGACCGACAGGCTTGTTCGGCCGCAGATTCGCGAGCGGAGCGCACGGCAAGCTATGACCAAGCGGCAGGTTCCTCCGATCGCCGGGCTGATTCTAATCCTGTTCTTTGCTGTCTTTCCCTTTATCTACGGGGGCGATGACTATCCCTACATCATGCACATCATCATCACCGGCTTCTTCTATGCCATTCTGGCATCGAGCTGGTCGATGCTGGCGGGCTATGCCGGTCAATTCTCTTTCGGCCATATCGGTTTCATGGGGGTGGGCGCCTACACCACGGCGCTGTTCAGCCACTACTTATATCTCTCCCCTGTGCCGACGACTCTGTGCACCGAGTACCCGTTCGGCGATCTCTATCTGATCATCGTCAATCCGATCGGCGTGACCTCCTCGACCCTGACCCAGGACTGCCTGAGTCAGGCGCTGAGCATTTGGGACGGAAGCGTTGAGATCACGCCCATGCCGGTCTGGCTCGGCATCATCCTGGGCACCATCATGGGCGGAATCTTCGGCTTGCTGATCGGCCTTCTGGTGCTGCGCCTGCGTGCCGCCTATCTGGCGCTTTTCACCTTGGGATTCGCCGAGATCCTGCGTGCCGCCATCAGCGCCGAAATCGAGATCACCCGCGGCCAGGCGGGCATCGAGCTGCGGCACCTCTTCGAGAACGGCGTCACTCTCTTCGGCCATGCTTTCACCAAGACGGACAAGCTGCCGCCCTACTTCGTCATGCTTATCCTGCTGCTGGTCTGTCTCGGCATTCTGGCTTGGCTGTCGCGGTCGAAGTTCGGCCTGTTCGTCAGGGCGCTGCGGGAGGATCAGGACGCGGCCGCCGCACTCGGCGTCAACACCACCCGCTACAAGGTCCTGGTGTTCGTGATCACCACCATGATGGCTGCCGCGGCGGGTGCGACCATGGCGCACTATGTCGGCATCATCACCCCCAACAACCTATTCCTGTTGCAGATGAGCTTGGTGGTCGCTATGGCGGTCATTGGCGGGGTCGAGAACTTCGCCGCCGCCGCGATCGGCGCCATCCTGATCGAATTCGTTTTGGAGATGCTGCGCAATTCCTTCGATGTCGGCGGCGTCACCATCGACATGACGACCTGGCGCCTGGTGTTCTTCGGCATCCTGCTCATGGTGACCCTGCGATTCTCGCGCAACGGCTTGATCGCGCCGATCATCGATTACTTCGCGCGCGGCCATATCGGCAAGGAAACGGTCGCCAAGCGGGTGGCGGCGCGCGAAGAGGCGGAGGGTCCGGCATGATCGAGCTCGCTGTCAAGGATTTGAACAAGCGCTTCGGCGGCCTCCACGTACTCAAGGACCTGTCCTTCAAGGTGCACGGGCCGGAGCTGATCGGCCTTATCGGGCCCAATGGCGCCGGCAAGACCACGCTGACCAATATCCTGGACGGGGCGATCACCCCCAACAGCGGTACGGTCTATCTGAATGGCGTGCGTATCGATCAGCTGCAGCCTTACGAGGTGGCGCGCGTGGGCCTGGGGCGGACCTTCCAGGTGACCCGCTCGTTCCGGCGCATGACCGTGCTCGAAAACCTATTCGTGCCGGCGCTGGCGCTCAGCCGCGGGCACAGCCGGCCCGAGATCAAGGAAAAAGCCCTCGAGGTGCTGGAGTTCTTGACCATGGAGCACCTGCGCAACGAGTACGCCCAGGCCCTGTCCGGCGGACAGCAGAAGCTGCTCGAGCTCGGCCGTCTGTTGATGCTCGATCCCGAGGTGATCATTCTGGACGAGCCGTTCGCCGGCGTACACCCCCGGCTCATGGAGGTGATCTACCGGTATATCGAACGGGTCAACGATGCCGGCAAGGCGATCATCCTGATCAGCCACCAGATGGATTCGATCTTCACCCTGTGCCGGCGTCTGCTGGTACTCAACTACGGCAATCTGATCGCCGACGGCACGCCCGACGATGTCAAGCGCGATCCTGCCGTGATCGAGGCTTATCTGGGCACCGACGAAGACGCAACCGATGCCCGTGACGGGAGGCCGAACCACGGATGAGCGAAGCCGCCGCCCGCCGCCAACCGAGCAAAACGCCAGCTACCGAAGCCCGGGCGATCGATCCCGATGCGATGCTCGAAATCATCGGTCTCGACGTTGGCTACTACAAGGATCTGAACATTCTTCAGGACCTGAATATCACGGCGCGCAAGAATCGGATCACCGCGATCCTCGGGGCCAACGGCGTCGGCAAATCGACCGCGCTCAAGGCGGTGTTCGGTTTCCTGCGCCCGAACGCGGGAGAGATCCTGCTGGAAGGCGAGAGCATTCTCGATGTTCCGACCTACAGGCGTATCCTCAAGGGCTTGGCCTACATCCCGCAGCAGCCGGGTGTCTTCAAGGACATGACCGTGGAGGAAAACCTGGAGCTCGGCGGGTGGACCTTCCGCCGCGACAAGAAACAGGTCCGCGCCAAGATCGAGGCGAATTTCGAGCGCTTCCCGATATTGCGCGACAAGCGCAAGCAGATCACCGGCGAGCTTTCCGGCGGACAGCAGCGCATGGTCGAGATCGGCCGCACCCTGATGGCCAAGCCGAAGGTGTTGCTGATCGACGAGCCCACGGCGGGCCTGTCCAAGATGCTGGCCGAGGAGGTCTACGAGATGCTGTCGGTGCTGACCTCGCGGGACGATCTGACCATCCTCATCGTCGACCAGGAAATTCGCCAGGCGCTGAAGATCGCCGATTACGTCTATGTTCTGGAGCTTGGCCGCAACAAATACGAAGGCCCGGCCAGCGATTTCACGGACCTGGAGAAAGCCTTCTGGGTCGGCTGAGCCATCTATCCGCGCTCTCGTAGATCGGCTCTGGCGCCGCCGGTGTCATACCAGCATCAGCCGCCCAAATCCGGATACGGGCTCGGCATAGCCGGAGAGTCGCAGGCTGTGCCACGCCAGGGCGTGATTGCTCGATGTCACCGGCTTGCCGAGACTCTTTTCCAGCGACTCCACGAACATCGCCACGCGCAGGCTCGTGCACGATACGAACACCGAATCCACGGCATCCTGGCCGCCGAGATCGAGAACGGCGCGCTCGATCGAGTCCGCATCGATCCGGGCGACCTCGTTGTCGTTCTCATGATTGAACGACCCCATGACGGTGACTTTGACCCCGCGGGATTCCATATAATCCCGCATCATCTGGTTGATCCGGTCGACATAAGGAGTGAGGAGGGCGATGCGCCGCGCCCCCAGGGCCTTCAGCCCGGCGATCGCCGCGGCCATGGGTGTCGTACATGCTATGCCCGGGCGCGCCTCGCGGATGCGCGCGGCCACGGTTTCGTCACCGATCACCATCGCCCCCGAAGTGCAGGCGAAGGCCATCACATCGATCCGTTCGCCGGGACGTATCAGGCGCGCCGCCTGGGCGATGTCCTTCTCCATGTCCCGAAGCGTCTCCGGGGTGATCGACGCGGAGTTCATGATCCGGCTTTCGTAGAAGGCAACACCGCCGAGGTCGCCGAGCATGCCGCGCCATTCATGCTCGATCGTATGGTCGGTCGCGAGAACGATGAGTCCGATGGCCGCGCGGCGAGCGATGCCCTCATCGAGCGAAAACGGTAGATTCTGCTTGTTGAGGAGAAGGCCGGCTTTGAGTTTTTCGGAGGCATCGAGGGTATCCGACATGGGAGTAATCCTTCTCTTTTCAGGCCTGGCGGTAGATCATGCCGGCCGTGTCGATGTCCGGCGCGCGTCCGGCCATGAGATCGGCGGTGACCCGGGCCGAGCCGCAGGCCATGGTCCAGCCCATGTGCCCTTGCCCGGTGTTGATCCAAAGATTGCGGTGGCGGCCGCGGCCGAAGATGGGCGTGCCTTCCGGCGTCATGGGGCGTAGACCCGCCCAATGGGCGGGCCGGTCGTAATCGCCTGCCTGGGGAAACAGGTCCCGCGCGGCGCGCAGCATGTTCGTGAAGTCGGCCGGCCGGTGGGACGTTCCATAGCCCGAGAACTCCGCCGTGCCGGTCAACCGGAAGCGGTCCCCCATGCGGCACCAGGCGACGAGATTGTTTTCGTCGACCCCGCCGATGTCCGGCGCGCCGTTCATGCCGTCGATGGGGATCGTCGCCGAGTAGCCCTTGACCGGGTAAACCGGAAGCTTGAGGCCAAGCTGGCGGCCGACGATGGGGGAATGGCTGCCCAGCGCCAGCACGATGTTATCGGCCGGGATGGATCCTTTGTCGGTGATGACGCTGTCGACGCGATCCGTGGTTGCAACGAACCCGGTCACGGTCGTCCCGAAGCGGAAGTTCACGCCGAACCGGGCCGTGCACGCCTCGGCCAATGCCAGGGTGAACTTGTTCGCATCCCCGCTCTCGTCGTCCGGGCAGTACAGCGCGCCGGCAATCTTCGACTGACTCGCCGCGAAAGCCGGCTCGACGCGGGCCACGCCGGCGCCGTCCAGGATTTCCATCCGCTGCCCATTTTCGCGCAGGATCGTCATGTTGGCCACGCCGCGGTCGAGCGCGGCCCCATCGCGGTAGACGTAGAGGAGCCCCTTGCGGAGTGCGTCGTATTTCAGTCCGGTCTCATCGACCAGAGCCCGCAGAGCCTGTTGCGAATAGACGCAGAGCTTCAGCTTGCGGAGGGTGTTGATCCGCGCGGTCTCCGCACGGCAATTGCACAGAAACCGCCAACACCACGCCCACATGCGCGGGTCCGCGCTGAGCTTTAGCTGGAGCGCCTGATCCTTTCGGAAAAGAGAAATGAGAAGGATTTTAGGGGCGCGCGGGCTCGCCCATGTCAGGGAGTGGCCAGGGGCGACGAGCCCGGCATTGGCGAAGCTGGTGCCGTTGGCGGCCACGGGATGACGTTCCACGACCGTAACCTGGTGCCCGTCCTGCGCCAGATACCAGGCTGTCGTCACGCCCATCAATCCGCCGCCGAGAACGACCGTCTTCATTGTCCACTCAGCCCAGACCGGTTTTCGCGCCAGATTACTCCGGGGGTCATACTAGCAAGCCGTGCCGACCAGGGAAATCAGCGGAGACATGATCGATCCAGACCGCCGGGTCACCCAACCATCCCGGCGGTTCAGGCGCTGCCGGTGCGCGATTCGGCCAGTATCCAGTCCCGAAACAGCCGGGCCGGCTCGCCGAGCGGCACGTCGCGCGGGATGAGAACGTAGAAGGCGCGCTCGGAGCGTAGCGACGCCTCGATCGGCCGCACCAGGGAGCCGCGTTCGATGAAATCCTCGGCCAACCGACCGCCGCCCAAGGCGATGCCCTGGCCGTCCAGCACTGCTTGTATGAGAATGAGATAGTTGTCGAATTCCAGGCCGCGGCCGGTGGGCGGTCCCTCCACATCGAAGGCGCGCAGCCAGGCCGCCCAGGTGACCCAGTTGCGGTCGAATTCGACCAGGTGCAGCAAGGTCTCGCCCAGAAGGTCCTTCGGCTCCCGCAATCCCGGCCGGGCCTTGAGATAGGACGGGGCGCAGACCGGAAAGACCTCGTTGTCCATCAGGCGGATGGCCTCGACCCCCGGCCAGCGGCCGCTGCCGTAGCGAATGGCCACATCGATGCCCGCGACCACCAGGTCGCGCACCGGCGCCGAGGCGACCAGGCGCAGATCGATATCCGGGTGCGCGGCGCGGAATTTGGCCACCCGGGACATCAGCCAGTAGGAGGCGAAGGTGACGCTGCTGGAAACCGTCAGCTCGCCTTCGCCCCTGGCCCGGCGGATCTCGGCCGCCGAGTTGGCGATGTGTTCCAGCCCCATGGTCACCGCCTGGTGCAGGCGCTGACCCTGGCGGGTGAGTTGCAGGGCGCGGTGCAGGCGGCGGAACAGCGGCACGCCCATGTGGTTTTCCAGAACCTGGATCTGACGGCTGACAGCGGCCTGGGTCACGTTCAACTCCTCGGCTGCCCGGGTGAAGTTGAGATGACGGGCGGCCGCCTCGAAAACCACGAGGCTGTT
>Ga0214471_10002352_pt1 | contig 14883 bp, 16 predicted proteins | sample RVTome_5_FD_207665 | JGI IMG/M metagenome (GOLD analysis project Ga0214471, IMG submission 207665) | Soil microbial communities from uranium-contaminated site in the Upper Colorado River Basin, Wyoming, United States - RVT142D155 | ecosystem: Environmental > Terrestrial > Soil > Contaminated >... | reverse complement strand
AGTTCGTTTAAATAGCAACGGTGTAACAGCGTTTGTTTCCATTACCCGGGGCTGCGATAACATGTGCACCTTTTGTGTCGTGCCTTTTACCCGTGGCCGTGAACGCAGTAGGGACCCGCAAAGCATAATTGAAGAAGTCAATGACCTTTGGAGCAAAGGATTTAAAGAAGTCACACTTTTGGGCCAAAATGTGGACAGTTACCTTTGGTATGGTGGTGGATTGAAAAAAGATTTTGACAAAGCCAGCGCATTTCAAAAAGCGACTGCCGTGAATTTTGCGAACTTGTTGGAGTTATGTGCTAAGGCTCAACCTAAAATGCGCATACGGTTTTCAACCTCAAATCCACAGGATATGACTTTGGATGTCGTGGAAACCATGGCAAGATACGAGAACATTTGCAACTATATCCATTTGCCTGTTCAAAGTGGAAGCAATCGAATTTTAAAGGAAATGAACCGTCAGCATACGGTGGAAGAATATAAAAAACTCATTGATAACATTAGACGCAACATTCCAGATTGTGGTATCAGTCAAGATATGATCACTGGTTTTCCAACAGAAACCGAAGAAGACCATCAAGAAACCTTAAATTTAATGGAATACGTAAAATACGATTTTGGCTATATGTTTGCGTATTCCGAAAGACCCGGAACACTAGCAGAGCGAAAAATGGAAGATGATGTCCCAGAAGTTGTTAAAAAAAGACGATTGACCGAAATAGTGGCCTTGCAACAAAAACATAGTGCCATCAAAACCGCCCAGCATTTAGGAAAAGTTGAGGAAGTTCTCATTGAAAAATCATCAAAAAAATCGGAAGCTCATTGGTCAGGTCGTAATACCCAAAACACTACGGTGGTATTTCCAAAAGAACATTATAAAGTTGGTGAGTTTGTAAATGTAAAAATTACCGATTGTACCAGTGCAACACTTATTGGTGAAGCTATTGGGCTTTCAAACAACAATTAATAATGAACAATTAATAATGAAAAAGAAGTCCTTCTTAACCCAATTTTTAGACATTTTTAATTATTCACTTTTAATTTTAAATTCATAAATGGAATCCGTTCAAGCCATAAAACAGCGATTTGGAATCATTGGTAACGATCCTAAACTTAATCGTGCCATTGAAAAGGCCATTCAAGCTGCACCAACCGATATTTCGGTATTGGTTACAGGAGAAAGTGGTGTTGGCAAGGAAAGTATTCCCAAAATTATCCACCAGTTATCCCACCGTAAACACGCCAAATATATAGCTGTAAACTGTGGGGCCATTCCTGAAGGTACTATAGATAGTGAACTTTTTGGTCACGAAAAAGGGTCATTTACGGGGGCGACACAAACCAGGGAAGGCTATTTTGAAGTTGCCGATGGCGGGACCATTTTTCTTGACGAAGTCGGTGAGCTTCCTCTGACCACTCAGGTGCGTTTGCTGCGTGTTCTTGAAAATGGTGAGTTCATTAAAGTCGGTTCCAGTAAGGTCCAAAAAACAAATGTCCGTATTGTTGCCGCTACAAATATCAATTTGTTTGAAGCCATTAAAAAGGAAAAATTTAGGGAAGACCTTTACTATCGATTGAGCACCATAGAAATTGGCATTCCACCACTCCGTGAGCGCAAGGAAGATATTCATTTGCTTTTCCGAAAATTCGCCAGCGATTTTGCGCTAAAGTATAAAATGCCGACCATCAAACTGACCGATGACGGTGTAGCTTTGTTGTTAAAATTCCGTTGGAATGGCAATATCCGTCAATTGCGGAACATCGCTGAGCAGATTTCGGTATTGGAACAAAACAGAACCATAAATGCCACAACCCTACAGTCGTATTTGCCAAATACTGGAAGTAATTTACCGGCAGTCGTGGCGACTTCAAAATCTGAAAGCGATTTTAGTAGCGAAAGGGAAATCCTTTACAAAGTGCTCTTTGATATGAAAAGTGATCTCAACGATCTTAAAAAACTGACCTTGGAACTGATGAAAAAAGGTAACGTTAAAGATGTGGAAAAAGACCATGGAGGATTGATCCAAAAAATCTATGGTAATGCCGACCAAGAAGATTATGAAGATACTGTAGAAGATTTGGAAGTATTGTCCATCCCCCAAAACGTAAATAATGAAGCCAATAATGATGAAACTGTGCATGACAAATATCGTTTTGCGGAAGAAGTCCAGGAAGAAGAAACCTTATCTTTACATGACAAAGAATTGGAACTGATCAAAAAATCGTTGGAACGTCATCACGGAAAACGTAAAATGGCAGCAGCCGAATTGGGCATTAGCGAACGTACCTTGTACCGAAAGATCAAACAATTCGATTTATAATTTGATGAGGCTTTAAAGTAATCAAAACTAAAAAGATCGGTCAGTAATCTGATGAACTATCTAACATTTGAAACATGAAATGAAATTTATAAAATTCATACCGTTAATAGCACTGTCCACTATGACTTTGGGCTGTAAAGTACAATATTCTTTTACGGGTACATCTATTCCTGAAGGAACCAAAACCTTTCAGGTCAATTACTTTCAAAACAATGCGCCTTTAATCGAACCCGGACTTGAAAGAGACTTTACCCAAGCTCTTCAGGATTTAATCCTCAATCAAACCAATTTAAGTTTGGTGACTTCAGGAGGAGATCTGACTTATGAAGGCGAAATTACCGAATATAGGATTTCTCCAACGACGGCACAATCCAATAGTACGGCTGCACAAAACAGATTGACCATAAGTGTACAGGTCCGTTTTTATGACAAACGTACACCAGATGAAGAGTTTGAACAACGCTTTACGTTTTATTATGATTACCCGGGATCGTCACAATTGGTAGGTTCCCAAAAAGACACTGCCATTGAGGAAATATTTGAGCGTTTGACACAGGATATTTTTAATGCCACATTGGCCAAATGGTAAGTTAATTGCTCCATGGATATAAAGGATTTCACATACGTACTGCAGCATCCCCAGGATTTGACCGTCGGGCAAACCACTGCGTTACGAGAAATCATTTCAAAATATCCCTATTTTCAACCTGCCCGTGCCCTATATTTAAAAGGACTGAAGAACAAAGGCAGTTTTAGGTACAATGACGAATTAAAAGCAACCGCTGCCTATACTACCGACAGAAGTATTTTATTTGATTTCATAACTTCGGAAACCTTCAATCAAAATGAAGTTTCGCAAATGATCAGGCAAAATTCGGAAAGCTTAAAAGGCATTGTTGTAAATGGTGTTGATGATATTTCTGTAAACAAGAGTGTGGACATTGATGATGCCTTAAAACAGCATATAAAGGATACCGAAGGCGTTTTGGATCCTTATTTGTTTGAGGAAAAAATAAATCCCGAACAGGTAGCACAGTTTATTTCGGATATCAACGAAGCTCTAAAACTTCCGGTTTTAGATGTTGACGTTCAAAACATAAAGCCAAAACCTGAAGAGACTTTAAATCTGGGCAAGCCTCTGGAGTTTGATAAAACTGAAACACATTCTTTTGCCGAATGGCTGAAGATTACCAACTTTAAACCTATTGTAAGGGAAGAAAAAATAGAAAAAAAATCATCAGGAGCTGTTGAAAAAACTTCAGTACCGGTCGCCAAAAAAATGGAATTGATCGATAAGTTTCTGCAAAGCAATCCAAAAATTATTCCTTCAAAAGAAGCCCTCTCGATTCCTTTGGTCCAAAATGACGACCAACACCACGACGGTTTTATGACAGAGACCTTAGCCAGAATTTATGTGGAACAAAAAAACTACGATAAGGCCATACAATCTTATAAAATTTTAAGTTTGAAATATCCAGAAAAAAGTGGTTTCTTTGCAGACCAAATTAAAGCAGTAAAACAATTACAGGAAAATAACAATAAATCATAATGGGACAGTTTACAATTTTTTTAGTTCTTATCGTATTGGTGTCGTTTTTACTCGTTGTGGTCATCATGGTTCAAAACCCAAAAGGAGGTGGATTATCTTCTTCATTTGGTGGTGGTGGCACCCAACAAATAGGTGGCGTCAAGAAAACTTCCGACTTTTTGGACAAGAGCACTTGGGCTTTGGCAACCATGTTATTGGTGCTTATTTTATTATCCAATTTTGCCATTGGTGGTCCAAATGATACGGTAGATTCAAAGGCATTGGACCAAGGTGACACAGAAACCACAGTACCGATTACAACACCTCAAAATACTGGTGATGATACGGCTACCGTTAAGGATACCGTTAAAAATTAAGTATTGAAAAATATTCTATAAAATGCCAGCAATTTCAGTTGGCATTTTTAGTTACTGAAAGTTTGTCAGTCAAAATTCATTGGCACATTTTTGGCTTAACGCTTAAGCGTTAAAAACAAGTTTAATTAATCAAAAAAAATAGAATTACAAATGGCATTAAACATTAAACCTTTAGCAGACAGAGTTCTTATTGAACCTGTAGAGGCCGAAACAAAAACAGCTTCTGGTATCATTATTCCAGACAACGCCAAGGAAAAACCACAACAAGGCAAAGTCGTTGCTGTTGGTAAAGGCACAAAAGATGAACCGATGACCGTAAAAGTTGGCGATAGGGTTCTATATGGAAAATATTCTGGGACTGAGCTTAAATTAGAAGGCAAAGACTATTTAATCATGAGAGAAAGCGATATTCTCGCAATTGTTTAATCATCATTTAAATTCCCTTGAAAAAGGGAATCTTATAATACAAAATCAATAATTCTAATAACAAGATTTCCACTTCGGTGGAAATATTAAAATTAAAATTTTAAAAATGGCAAAAGACATAAAATTTGATATTGAAGCACGTGACGGTTTGAGACGTGGCGTGGATGCATTGGCAAATGCAGTAAAAGTAACATTGGGACCAAAAGGAAGAAATGTAATCATTAGTAAAAGTTTTGGTGCTCCCCAAGTTACCAAGGATGGTGTATCCGTAGCTAAAGAGATTGAACTTAAAGATGCCCTTGAAAATATGGGTGCCCAAATGGTCAAGGAAGTGGCTTCAAAAACCAGCGATTTGGCCGGTGACGGAACCACAACAGCTACCGTTTTGGCACAATCCATTGTAAAAGAGGGTTTGAAAAATGTGGCCGCTGGAGCAAATCCCATGGATTTAAAACGGGGTATTGACAAAGCAGTTGAGGCTATTGTAAAAGATCTTGCAAAACAATCCAAAAAGGTTGGCAATTCTTCTGAAATGATCAAACAAGTCGCCGCAATTTCTGCAAATAATGATGACACCATTGGCGATTTGATCGCTACCGCATTTAAAAAAGTCGGAAAAGAAGGGGTCATTACTGTCGAAGAGGCCAAAGGGACTGAAACTTATGTAGACGTTGTTGAAGGCATGCAGTTCGACAGAGGCTACCTTTCTCCATATTTTGTTACAGATGCTGACAAAATGATTGCCGATCTGGAAAATCCATATATCCTTTTATTCGACAAGAAAATCTCCAATTTACAGGAAATCCTTCCAATTTTGGAGCCTGTGGTCCAATCCGGTCGCCCATTATTGATTGTTGCCGAAGATGTTGAAGGTCAAGCCTTGGCAACCTTGGTGGTCAACAAATTACGCGGTGGACTTAAAATTGCAGCGGTTAAGGCTCCAGGATTTGGAGACCGACGCAAAGCCATGTTGGAAGATATTGCCATTTTAACCGGTGGTACCGTAATTTCGGAAGAAAGAGGGTTTACCCTTGAAAATGCAGACATTAGCATGTTGGGTACTGCCGAAACCGTAACCGTTGATAAAGACAACACAACCATTATAAACGGAGCCGGAAAAGCTGCCGATATTAAAGCAAGAGTGAACCAAATAAAAGCTCAAATTGAAACCACAACCAGCGACTATGACAAAGAAAAACTGCAAGAGCGTTTGGCCAAATTGGCTGGCGGTGTAGCCGTACTTTATGTAGGTGCTGCAAGTGAGGTTGAGATGAAGGAGAAAAAAGATAGGGTGGAGGATGCTTTACATGCCACAAGAGCTGCCGTTGAAGAAGGTATCGTTGCCGGTGGTGGCGTTGCTTTCATTCGTGCGAAAGTTGTATTGGAAAAATTGACCACCAATAATTTGGACGAAGCAACAGGAATTCAAATTGTGGCTCGAGCCATCGAATCTCCTTTACGTACCATCGTTGAAAACGCAGGTAACGAGGGCAGTGTTGTTGTGGCTAAAGTTATGGAAGGCAAAGGCGACTTTGGTTTCGATGCCAAAACAGAAACCTATGTACAAATGCTAAAAGCCGGAATTATAGATCCAACCAAAGTGACACGTATCGCCTTGGAAAATGCGGCCTCAGTTGCAGGCATGATCCTGACTACCGAATGTGCCTTGGTGGACATTAAAGAAGATGCTCCAGCAATGCCGGGCGGTATGGGTGGCGGAATGCCGGGAATGATGTAAAGATAAATTCCTTTAATAAATTAAAACGCTTCAATGATAAATTGAGGCGTTTTTTTATGATTTGTTTTAATAACTTTTTTTGTTTACAACATATTGAATTGTTTGAAATAAAAAACTATATTGTTATTCAGTAATTTAATCATTGAACTATAGCAAATATTTAAGCAAAAAATAAATAAACAACACAGAATTAATTGTAATTTTGCCCGATTTTTATTTTGTAAATAATTAATATCCAAACAATTGAAAGAAGATTATCACAAATGGTACTCACCTACCTTAAATAAAGACATCGAGATGCTGGTTTTTGGACATGCAGGTTATCCCGTCATCCTGTTTCCAACCACGAGCGGTCGCTATTATGAGTGCAAGGATTTTAAACTTATTGAATCGGCGCAATGGTTTTTGGATCAAGGGCTGGTACAAATTTATTGTCCCGATAGTATCAACGAATTGAGTTGGTACAACAAAAACATCCATCCTGCCGAGCGTGTCAAAAGCCATATCTGGTACGACAAATTTATTATGGACGAAGTAGTCAATGCCATTTGCCATGACAAGGGCATCCCAAAAGTCGCAGTTGCAGGTCCAAGTTTTGGAGGCTATCAAGCCGCCAATTTTGCCTTTAAACATCCCGAAAAAGTAAGCCACATGTTCAGTATGAGCGGTGCCTTCGATATTAAATCCTTCATGGATGGGTATTATGATGATAATGTGTTTTTTAACAATCCCATGGATTTTCTTCCGGGAAGCAACCATCCCGATCTTTGGAAGATGCACATTATCCTTGGTGTTGGCGAATGGGACATTTGCTTGGAATCCAATCAAAAACTGGCAAAGATTTTAAGCGATAAAAACATTCCGTTTTGGTTCGACGAACGCAAATGGGCAGAACACGATTGGCCAATTTGGAGACAGATGTTTCCCCATTACTTATCTAAACTATAATTAACCAAAAAAACAGCATAATGAAAAAAATAGGCATCTTATTCGGACAGGAAAATACATTTCCTCAGGCATTTATAGACCGTGTCAATTCACAAGGGATTAAGGACATAAAAGCGGAAGCTGTAAGTATTGACATGGTGGAACAAGCCAAACCTACCGATTATGCCGTGATCATTGATCGCATTTCACAAGATGTCCCGTTTTACAGAGCCTATTTAAAAAATGCTGCCATTTCGGGTACTGCCGTAATCAATAACCCATTTTGGTGGAGTGCCGATGAAAAGTTTTTCAATAATGCCTTGGCCGAAAAAGTGGGTGTTCCCGTGCCTAAAACGTTTTTATTGCCAACATCGCACCGACCGGCAAATACCGATGAAAATTCGTTCCGCAACATGAAATTCCCATTCAATTGGGAACACATGTTCAAGACCATTGGCTTTCCTGCCTATATGAAACCCCACGATGGTGGCGGTTGGAAAAGTGTGTACCGAGTGGACAATCCAGAAGATTTGTGGGCAAAACACGGTGAAACCGAACATTTGGTCATGATGCTTCAGGAAGAAATCAACTTTACGGAATATTTCAGATGCTATGTTTTGAATACCGACAATGTGCACATCATGCAGTACGAACCTCGCAACCCACACCATTTGCGCTATGTGATTGATGCCCCACCCGTGAAACAAGAGATTCTGGATTTGGTGAAAAAATATTGTATTCGGTTAAATAAAGCTTTGGGCTACGATTTCAATACGGTTGAATTCGCCATACGTGACGGCATTCCTTATGCCATCGATTTCTGTAATCCTGCACCGGATGCCGATGTGCATTCAGTTGGTCAGGCCAATTTTGATTGGATCGTAGAAAACGCTGCCAATATGGCGATTGAAAAAGCGAAAGCTTATAAACAAGGAAAAGTGAACTTAACTTGGGGAATGTTTGTTAGAGACCAATTTATAGGTTAAAAAATTCATTAAAACCATCCAAAGCATGAAGTTCACCATAGGCATAGAGGAAGAGTATCAGGTCATCGACCCCGAGACCAGAGAACTGGTATCACATGACCAAAAAATTGTTGTTGAGGCAGAAAAACAACTTAATGAGCAGGTCAAGGCCGAAATGCACCAAGCGGTTGTTGAAGTGGGCACCAATATTTGCCATAACATTGCCGAAGCCCGAACTGAAATTACACACTTACGAAAATCAATTTCAGAAATTGCTTCTGGACTGGGTTTCAGAATTGGTGCCGCAGGAACCCATCCGTTTTCGGCATGGCAAAAACAATTGATTACTCCAAATCCTCGTTATGACGAAATTGTGAACGAACTTCAGGATGCCGCACGTTCCAATTTGATTTTTGGCCTTCATGTGCATGTTGGTGTTCCAGATAAAGCCCTGGCTTTGCACATAACCAATGGCATGCGTTATTTTTTGCCACATTTATATGCCTTATCCACAAACTCCCCGTTTTGGGAAGGTCGCAATACCGGATTCAAATCCTTCCGTTCCAAAGTATTCGATAAATTCCCAAGAACGGGAATTCCTGGGGTTTTTGACAATCTTACCGATTATGAAAACTATGTCAATCTTCTGGTCAAAACAAAGTGTATCAATAACCCAAAAAAAATATGGTGGGACATTCGGGTCCATCCGTTTTTTCCAACCTTGGAAGTCAGGATTTGCGATGTGCCCATGACCATTGACGAAACCATAAGTATTACAGCACTCATACAAGCGCTTGTGGCAAAATTGCACAAACTGAAAACCCAAAACCTTAATTTTATAATCTATCATCGCGCCTTGATCAACGAAAACAAATGGCGAGCCAGTCGTTATGGAATTGACGGCAAAATGATTGACTTTGGTAAGGAATGTGAAGTGGAAACACGAGCATTAATGATGGAACTTTTAGATTTTATTGATGACGTTGTGGATGAATTGGGTTCAAGAAAAGAAGTTGAGAACGTGAGAAACATGTTAAAAAATGGCACCGGTGCCGATCGGCAACTTGCCGTTTATGAAAATACTAAAGATTTGACCAAAGTCGTTGATTATATTATGGAACAAACAATTTTGGGCACCAAATAGAATGATGAACATGCAGAAACAGAACGTGAGAATGGCCATTTTGGATATGAACAACGACGAGCCCAACCAAGGGTTGCGTTGTATTGTGGATATCGCAAAATCGTTCAATGAAGACCTTGATTATACAGTTTTTAACGTTAGAGCAAAACATGAGCTGCCCGATTTGTCCTTTGACCTCTACATTTCAAGTGGTGGACCAGACAGTCCGTTGGAACAGGGTACTTGGAGAAAACCTTATCTGGATTTGATACAGCAGCTTTGGGATTTCAATAAAACATCAGTAGAGGAAAAGAAATTTGTATTCCTCATCTGTTATTCGTTTCAAGTGGTGTGTGATTATTTTAAGTTGGGTGAAATGAAACCACGTAAAAGTACCTCGTTTGGTATTTTCCCAATCCACAAAACCAAGGCCGGAATGAAAGATCCCCTATTGGATGGGTTGGACGATCCGTTTTATGCAGTAGATTCCCGGGATTGGCAGCTCATCCAACCACGATTGAAAGTATTTAAGGAACACGGCGCAACCATTTTAAGCCTTGAAAAAATAAGGACCCATGTGGAATTGGAACGGGCCATTATGGCGGTTCGCTTTTCAAACGAGTTCGTGGGGACACAGTTTCATCCCGAAGCGGATCCCGTGGGAATGCAGGCCCATTTTTCGCAGGAATTATACAGGCAAAAAGTGGTGACCAGTTTTGGTGAGGCAAAGTACATCAATATGATGGCACAAATGGAAGACCCTGATAAAATTACCAAAACCTATGCACATATTTTACCAAGGTTTATACGGTCGGCCATTCAACAAACCACACAACAATTAACAGCATAGGTTAGGATGGTACCCAAATATCGCAAAGCATTTAACAAACACTTCACCCAAGAAGCTTATGACGCGCTTCTAAAGGAGACCATTCAAAAATTCAATCATACACCAAAGTTTAAAATTGCCGAAACCCCTGTCTTTATTCCCAATGCTTTAAAACAGCGTTTGATCGAGGCCTGCAACGACATTATGAAGGTCATCAATCAACCTGATTTTAAAACCTTGACCGAAGGTGCCTTTTTTGATGAAAACATGAGGGTTTCCAATGAAGATGGCCATTCCAAGTTCATTCAACTCGATTTCGGGATTTGTTTGGACGAGAACGGAAATCCAACCCCAAAGCTCATCGAATTGCAGGGTTTTCCTTCGCTGTATTTTTATCAGGACCTTTTGGGAAAACTTTACAAAAAACATTACAACCTACCGAAGCATCTCGCCATTCATCCGCTTGGAATCACTTCCGAGGAATTTATCGAAAAATTACGAGCCGAAATTGTAGGCGATACCAATCCTAAACAGGTCATCCTTTTAGAGATTGAGCCCGAAAAACAAGCCACAGCCATCGACTTTTATTGTACCGAAGCGGTGTTGGGCATTAAAATATTGTGCATCAGCAAACTTATAAAAAGAGGAAAGCAACTCTTTTATTTGGACGAGAATGGTAAGGAAGTCCAAGTGTTGAAAATTTACAACCGCATCATTTTTGACGAACTCTACCAACGCAATGATTTGAAACGTGAATTTGATTTTAGGGACGAAGTGGATGTACAATGGATCGGACATCCCAACTGGTTTTTTAGAATCAGCAAATATACCATGCCATTGTTGAAAGGCGACTATGTGCCAAAATCCTACTACCTGGACCAATTGGAAACCCTTCCCAAAGATCTTGAAAACTACGTGCTCAAACCGCTGTACTCGTTTGCCGGTGCCGGAGTTGAGATCCATGTCACTCGGGAGATGATAGATAATATTACCAACAAGGCCAACTATTTGTTACAGGAAAAAGTGGCCTACCACCCTATTATCGAAACCTTGGATGTTCCTGCCAAATGCGAAATACGCATGATGCTCCTCCACAACAGCAACACCAACACCACCCAAATTGTAAGCAACCTGATGCGCTTGAGCAAAGGCGAAATGATTGGGGTAAAATACAACAAGGACAAAACTTGGGTTGGCGGCAGTGTAGGGCTTTTTGAGGTTTAATTTCCTAAATATTTTTTAAGGTTTTTTAAATCGCCAACCAAAAGGCACATAAACAAATGTCAAAATAAAGTTAGATCTGAGGTATCTAAAATAGAGACAAACCCACCAGTGTGTTATCCACTTATTGTAAGCAATTATCAAAAAATTATGCCCGTTGGAAAAACCCAATTTTAAACCAATTGCCAAATTATAATCTGTTGAAAACTTTGGAGACATTTACAGAAGATTTTTCGAAAGACTTTAGTATTTTTGACAAAATCATTCAAAATAGAATTGTTCAAAATTTATATTAAGTAAGACCGAAATACTTGTATTGAGATAAAGTCGAAATATGGACAGCTTAGGCGAAACGATAAGAAAACTACGGGAAGAAAAGAAATTGCCACTTCGTACAGTTGCGGCACACCTTGACATTGACCAGGCCATTTTAAGCAAAATTGAAAGGGGACAACGCCATGCAAGCCGTGAACAGGTGATGAAACTTGCCGAGTTTTTTAAGGTAAAAGAAAACGACTTGCTTGTTTCTTGGCTGTCTGACAAGTTGGTGTATGAGGTAGCAGACGAAGATTTGGCGTTGAAAGCCTTGCAAGTGGCGGAAGAGAAGATAAATTATTTGTCCTATAAACAGGTAGATAAGAAAGACATTAGAAATAAAATCAAAACTTTTTTCAAAAAAGACGGGCGCATAAGCAAAGCCTGGCTATTTGGTTCGTATGCAAGGGGAGAGGATGACCATAATAGCGATATTGATATTATGATAGAAGTCCCTGAAGATTCAACGTTCTCACTATTTGATATTGCGGATGTACAATATCAGCTGGAAAGATTAATAACCCAAAAAGTGGATATTGTAATGAAAAATGCAGTAAAGGAAAATATCATGAAAAGGATTGGACCGGATTTAAAAATGATATATGAGAGATAGCAACATCACTTCAAAAGAACGGCTCCACCATATCGAACAGGCTATTTCTGAAATTGATTTTTTTTTAAAAGGGATTTCCAGAGAAATGTTTTTAAACGACCGTGTGCTGATCAATGCCGCATTATTTCAATTTGCCATTATTGGCGAAGCCATTGTTCAGGTAGATAGTGATGTGCTTGCTAAATATGAATATCCCTGGCATAAAGTGCGCGGGTTTAGAAATTTTATTTTGCATGAATATCATGCCATTGAGTTCAGGATCGTATGGGAGGCAATTCAAAAGGATTTACCAGAACTTAAAAAAGTAATTCATGCAATACTCACAAACGAATTTTAAAACAATATGCCAACACTCCATTTCAAAGGAAAAACTTTTGTGCAGAACCACCATTTGGCGGTGAAGTATCACCAATTGGTGCCATAAAAGGAACAGGGAAATCTTCTTATTTTATAAATATTCTTAATTCCTGACCAAGAGGCACATAAACTGGCACAATAGAATTTAATGAAGGGCATGAGCCCTTTGGATATGGTCATTGAAGCCATAACCAAAACTGATAAACAGGACCAAAAAGTGTTATTGTCCCACAATTTTAAATAAAAAACGTATATATTTGAATTGATATAACAAGTTGTAGCACACATTTGAACAAAAATCATATTTCAATTAAAATTCAGAAAAAACAAATAAATACGGAATACCGTAAATGAAGTTGAATAAATATAATGAACTTTAAAACCCAAATTAAAAACAGAATATGAAAAAAATATTACTAGCACTTTCCATTCTAACTTTGCTTTATTCTTGCAACAGTAATCCTGAAAAAGATAGAATAACAGATTTACTAAAAGAAAAAATTGGCGACCAATTACCATTTAAAGATGTGAAAATTGCACAAATAGAAAACGGAACTGGAGTAATAGTAGATGGGAGTTGGTGTTATTGGGTTAACGACAATAACAAAATTTTCTGTGTAAATGGTTCATCAAAATCAATTTATAATGTCAATAATCCTGAATGTGAAGATGCACCAATCAAAGCAATGTTCTCGGATATTGAAAAAATAACAAAATAATAAACTATGAGTAATTGTGCTTTGTGTTCGACAGAACTAAAATTTATGAATACACCTACTTTTGGTGCAGGGAAATTAAGTGACGGAGGTATTGTTTGTACTGCTTGTCATAAAAAAATCAATAAAGCGAATCCAAGCATTGCTTTTAAACTTAAAAAGCATTCTGTTGCCGACATACAAGCTCTTTTTCAAGAAAAAGCAGAATCGGAAAGCACCAAAAACGCAAAACTTGAGGAGATAAAGACAGAAATTAAAAAACTGAATTTAAACAATGTTTCAACCTTCTTTGGCAGAAAAGAAATAAATGAACTTCCACAAATTCTCGCTCAAAACGAAAAAATCGACCATATAATCCAAGGAACTTACAACAACGGGGTCGGTATTTTAGTGTCAACAAACAGACGTTTAGTATTTATTGACAAAGGTTTGCTTTATGGATTAAAAGTTGAGGATTTTCCGCTTGACAAAATAAGTTCAATTCAATATGAAACAGGATTACTTTTGGGAAAAGTAAAAATTCACACTTCTGGAAATATTGCGGACATTGAAAACGTGGAAAAAGCTTCAGCTAGAACATTTGCCGAATTTGTAAGAAATAAGCTTTCTCAACCAAAAGAAGTCGTAAATCAAACCAATTCCGAACCGAATGTTTTGGAACAGCTTGAAAAACTCGGAAAACTAAAAGAAAGCGGAATTCTTTCAGAGGAAGAATTTTTTGAACATAAGAAAAAATTACTTGCAAAAATGTAAAAAAACGTGTGTTAAGAAGGCCTGAGTTAATAAACAAACTAAGAAGCGTAAACACCATTACAGCAAATGTTCTCCTAAACAATTCTTCATTTTTTGTTATCTTTAGGTTATTATGACACTTTCACCAAACCAAATGGCAGGGTTGCTCCCGGTCACAATCTTTGTTCACCAGTTGGAGGAATATTTTGGCCATTTTCCCCTGTGGTATTCCAATGTGTTGAAAGCTCAATTGTCCAATCAGGACTTCATTGTGATCAATAGTGTAGGTCTGTTTATATTCACAGTATGGTCCTTGTCTTATCTTTTCAGTAAAAACAACCTCATATTGGTGGCTTTGGGAACACTTGTTTTTGTGAATGGGCTGTTGCATGTCCTGTTAAGTATTTTTACCTTTTCGTATTCACCGGGTGCCATTTCGGGTGTTGTTCTTTTCATTCCCTTGGGAATTATCATTTATAAGAATGTCATGCCCCTGCTATCTCCACCGAAGAGGATTATTGGGATTGCCATTGGTGTCCTTGTGTTGTTTATGGTAAGTTTGATAGCCATGAATATTTGATACATTTTTACTATCTTGATATCAATATTTAAAAAATCTTTTGAAAAATGTGAAAGAATAACAAATGAAAGGTGAATTGAACATCCGAAAGGCCAACACAAAACACAATATATCA
>Ga0214471_10002351_pt1 | contig 14894 bp, 16 predicted proteins | sample RVTome_5_FD_207665 | JGI IMG/M metagenome (GOLD analysis project Ga0214471, IMG submission 207665) | Soil microbial communities from uranium-contaminated site in the Upper Colorado River Basin, Wyoming, United States - RVT142D155 | ecosystem: Environmental > Terrestrial > Soil > Contaminated >... | reverse complement strand
ACGCCGCGCCCAACCACGCGGCTCTCGTGGAGCAGTCTCGATTCTACGCGGTGACGGTCGCTACAGGGGAATCCTTCCCGTGGCCACGATCGCACTAGTTCGCACCTGTGCCCACGGGAACTTCGGGGTCGGCAGCGGCATCTGATGTATCAGGAGGTGGCGTCGTGCTTCCGCTTCAGACGAGGCGGATACGGCCGACAAGTCAGGCGAGGACAACGGAGCACACCATGGAAGACACCGAACTCACGAGCTTCATCGACGCGTGGCTGGCCGATCACGCCTGGCACCTCGACGCCCGGGTGCTCGATTTCGTTCTCGACGTGCGGCTCCTCGCTTCGGGAACGCCGGCGGGCGACGAGCGTCTCGACGAGATCGATTTGCACCCCGCCCTCTCCCTCGCCTGAGCCGTCCGGGCACCCCACGACGTCACCGCAGATGGGGTGCTGCCGCGGTGAGCGCCTCCATGACGTCGGCGAACCTTCGAGGCGTGAACCGGATGCTCGGAACGTCGGCCGGCAGCGGCGTGATCTCCCAGTACCCCTCGGGTCCGGCGTCGAGCATCATCACCTCTCGATCGTGAGCCGACCCATCCGGGCCTGCCCACAGCGAAGCCACCCGCCATGTGGCTCGCCGGTGGCGGTGTGCCCCGGCCAGCCGCTCGGCCCAGGCGGCGCCGACCCCGGCGCCGACCAGCCGGGCGGCCACGGCGTCGGGATCGGTGCACCACAACGGCTCGAGCTCGTCGAGCAGGCCGGCAGGGGCATCGGCAGAACCCGCGAACCCGTGGTCGGGGCGGGGCCCGACCATCGTCAGTTGGGCGAGATGGAAGGGTAAGAGGTCGGGCTCGATCGGCCCGAGGTGGAACAACCCCGGCTCGATCGCCTGGCCGAGGACGGCGCCGGCGTCGCTCGCCCAGATGGTGGAGATGGCGGGGCGCTCGAGCGCACGCACCTCGACCGTCACCACGAGGCGGGGGTCGGTCACCACCTGCAGGATGTCGGCGGCCAGCGGGTGGAGCCGTCCGGCGGCGGTGATGCCGGCCCGCTCCAACTCGGCGAGTGCCCGCACCGAGGACGCATCCCCAGCGAACCCCGCTCGCCCTTTCGCCCGCAGCAGCATCACCGTCGGCACCAACCGTCGCGGCAGCGTGAGGGTGCCCCTGCCGGCGTCCAGCACCGCCTCGGCGTTGGCCGTCACCGTGGCACCGATGCCGTGGGCGCCGGGGGAGGGCCGGGAAGGAGCCCGGCGACTCGCCAGGTGCCCGATTCCACCGTGACGGTGGCCGTGAGCGTGGTTACCAGGTGGTGACCTGCGGCGTCGGTGACCGTGGCGCCGATCGCGAGGTAGGCGACACCGGTGACCTCGCCTGCCCGCAATTCACCCACCTCGACCGACGGGTAGGCGGGGTCGACCGGGGCCAGCCCGCTTCCCGCCGTGACGTGGCGCGACAGGGATCCGTCACCCGCCAGGTAGGCAGCGGCGAAGCCTCGCCCCAGGGCGTCGAGGTCGGCGTCGACGCCCCCACCCAGGTCGACGAAGGCGCCCGGCACCGCGGCCGCTTCGTGGTTTGGCACGGGTACGGGCAGGCCGGTGGCGGCAAACCCCTTGCCACTGGCGGCAACCGCCACCTCGAAGGTGTGCCGTCCGCCGTCCGTGTAGCCGTTCGCCGTGCGGTCCAGCACGTGGGCCACCACGGTCACCCCCCAGTACCGCTCGCCGACGGGGCGGGCGGCGACGGCGGCAGTGCCGGTCACGAATCGTTCGTTGGGTGTCATCGCCGACGGGTTCTCCTCGCCGGCCAGGAAGGGCGCCAGTGCCTCATCGTCGCCGCCGGCGGCGGTGAGGTAGGTGGCGACGTACATCTCGGCGAAGCCGGCCAGGCCGGCGGGTGCGGAGACGGCCTCGGCGTCGCGCGCCATCAGCGCCACGACCAGCGCGGCGAGCACGGCGCCGGCGGTTGCCGCCACGCTGATCGCCACCCACGACGCGCTTCGGCGAACGAGCAGCGACCCGCCGCCGGCGGTGCCGGGAGGCTGCGGCGAGGTGCACTCGGCCGGGCGGCGCGGCGCCATGAAGTCCTCGATGTCGGCGACGGGCGCCCCCAAGCCGGGAGAAGGCGATGGGAGCATCAGACCTCCTCGACCGGAGGTAGCACGATCCGCTCCCCCGGGTAGATGAGGTCGGGATCGCCGGATCGGAGGCGAGCGACGTTGGCGGTGATGACCCGCCGCCAGTAGCGCGCCACCTCCGATGCGGCTTCGTCCTTGCGGCCGGTCACCGTCGCAATCCGATCGGCGGAGATGGCCCACAGGTTGTCGCCGGGCCGCACCCGGTATCTCGAGCCGGTGTCCGCGGGCGCAGCCTGGCCCGGTGTGACGGCCGGCTGTGCGGCTTCCGTTCCCGCCGGGGCTGGGGTCCATCCCACCCTCTCGGGGCCGCGGGGCGCCGAGTCGCCGACCGGGCCGGCCCCGTCGTTCTCGTCCTCGTCGCGGTGCGTCGCAATGGTGTCGGGGGGCAGCGGTCGGCCCTCGTCGTCGACCTGGATCAGCACCGGGGCCGGGTCGGCCGCCGGTACGGGAGCGGCGGGACCGGCCAGCATCGCTGCCGTGAGACCCAGCGCGGCGGCTCCGTCGACGAGCCGCCGCATCGCGGGCGCGGTGGCAGACCCCACGGCGTGCACGACCCGGGGGACACCCGACAGCCGGGCGAGCGCATAGGCAGCCGTCGTCGCCAGCAGCCACCAGCCGATGGCGAGGGCGACGAGGCGCACGACCGCGGCGAGCGCCTCCTCCGGGCTGGACGACGCCAGCCAGGCAGCAGGGTCGTCCCAGCCGACGCGCAGCCACGGGATGTTTCCCATCGCGTGCATGGCCGCCACGGCTCCTGCCTCGAAGGCGATCGTGGCGGCGATGCGGAGCAGGCGGGCCATGATCGCAACCGTACTGCTCGCTGATCGCCGCTGTCAAGTGTCGATCAGGCCAAAACCACGTTGACAATCGTTGACCATCGTTTACGGTGGCACGGTCGAACCGCGAGCCGCCCAGGCGGAGAGGAGACGACGATGGCCAACATGTTCGGGGCCGACCTGGCCGATCTCGACCAGCTGCGGTCAACATTCGAGTCGAAGGCGACGGAGGTGAACGGGCTCACGGCGACGCTGAGCGCCAAGGTGGATCCCGGGGCGACGGCGTGGTCGGGCCCGGGGGCCGACCACTTCCGCACCGCCTGGGACTCGGACTTCAAGCCGGCCATGGTCAAGCTGGAGACCGCGCTGCGAGAGGCGTCGGCGGCCGTTGGCCGGTATCGGGACAACATCGAGGCCGCCACGCGCTGACCTTCGATCCGGTCACGCCCGTGACGCCCTCGCAGATGCGCCAGGAGGCGGCGCGCAGCCGGTCGGCTGCCGCGGCTCTCGACTCCGCCGCGGCGAGGCTCCGGATGCTCGCCGCATCCATCAGGGACGCGCTGGCCGGGGTGGTGTCGCTGTCCCGGGCCGCGTGGAGGGGACCGGGCGCCGCCGACTTCGAGGCGAAGGTCTCGGCAGCCGACATGGACCTTCAGGCCCAGGCCGGGGTGCTCACCGGCCTGGCCGACGACCTGGCCGCCGAGGCGGGAAGGCTGCGGTCCGAGGCGCTGGACCTCGACCTGGAAGCGGCCCGCGCCGATGCCGCGATCGCCATGGCCGCGCCCGGCTCAGGCTTGACGTGATCGTCGTGGAGTTCGTCCTGCGCATCGGGGATTGCGACTACGAAGTCCGTTTGTCGCACCTCGACGACTCGGTCCCGCTCGCAGAGGTCCTGGCCCCATGGGGCGGGTCGGCACTCCTCGTCGACGGCAACACTCTGGCGCCCGTCGCAGACCCGCTGCGAGCGGGCCTGCGTAACGGCAGCCTGGTGAGTGCCGAGGGCTCGGCGCTCCCCGGCCGCGCCGGTTCTGCGGTTGTCACGTCGGACGGCACCATGCCGTGGCACCGCCCGCCTCGGGTCGAGTACCCGCTGTCGGTGCCGCCGCTGGTGGCTCCGGGGGCGCCGCCCCAGCCGACACCCGTGGGGCGCTTCGGTTGGGGGACCCTGCTGGTGCCCTTGGTGCTGGGCCTCGTCATGGCGGTGGCGTTCCATCCCCGGATGGCGGCGTTCGCCCTGTTCAGCCCGGCGATGATGGTGTCCAACTGGTTGGACGACCGTCGCCACCGCCGTCGCGACGGTCGGCGGGCGCGCCACGAGCTCGACGGCGAGTTGTCCGCCTTCGCCATCCGGCTGCAGGCGGCGCTGGCCACCGAGGCTTTGCTACGGCGCCGGGCGATCCCAGACCCCGACACGCTGATCCGTCGGCTAGAGGAGCGCGATGCGAGGATCTGGGAGCGTCGTTCTCACCACGGGGACGCCATGCACCTCGGTGTCGGCACCGCCTGCATGCCGTGGCGACCCGAGCTGGCAACCGGGACGGAGCCCGCCGCCGATGTGATCGACATGCTTGCAGCCGGGGTGCTCCACGACGTGCCGGTGGGCTTGGACCTGGGTCCCGGAGGTGTCGTCGGGATCGCCGGTGCCGAGGCCGGAGTCGTCGCGGTGGCCAGGTCGCTGCTCGTGCAGGCGGCGGTGCTGCACGGACCGGCCGACCTGGAGATCACCATCGTCACCGACCGTCCCGCCCGGTGGGACTGGGCGAAATGGCTGCCCCACCTCGTGGCCGACCGCGGCCTGGGGCGACGGCGGATCGCGATGGCCGCAGAAGAGGTCTCCGCCGTCTCCCGATCGTTGCGGTGTGCCGAACCGCCGGGGCCGGGAGGAGGGCCTGCGGAGCTGCTGGTGGTCGACGTGTCCGATCCGGCGGCCGGCCGCTACGCCGCCATCCGCCGGGTCCTCGATCAGGCGGGCCGGGGTCGGCTCTCAGTGCTGGCCCTGGCGGCGGAAGTCGGCGGGCTCCCGTCCAGCTGCGCGGTGATCGTGGTGGTCGACGCCGGTGGCGGCGCCGAGATCCGTGTGCCTTCACGGGGCGAGCTGACCGGGGCCGTGACAGCATGGCGGGTGCCGGCGGCCGCCGCCCGCCGCGCCGGCCGGCTGATGTCTGCGCTGAGCGACCCCGACGTGCACGCCGACGCCACCGACCTCGCCGAGACCGTCAGGCTCCTCGACCTGCTTCAACTCCCCGAACCTTCCGCATCCTCGATCGCCGCCCGTTGGAGCCGGTACGCCGGACACGACCCGGCAGTGCCCATCGGGGTGTCCAGCGCCGGTGTGCTCGTTGTAGACCTCGTGGCCGACGGTCCACACGGCCTGCTGGCGGGGACCACCGGCTCGGGCAAGTCCGAGCTGCTGCGGTCACTCGTCGCCGGCCTCGCTGCCACATTCAGCCCTGACGAAGTCACGTTCGTACTGGTCGACTACAAGGGAGGCAGCGCTTTCGACGCGGCCGCCGGGCTGCCTCACACGGTTGGCCTGGTCACGGACCTCGACAAGCACCTCGCTCAGCGGGCGCTCACCTGCCTCGAGGCCGAGTTGCAGCACAGGGAGAGGCGGCTGCGGGAGTGGGGCGCCACCGACCTGGCGGCCTTCCGGGCGTCGGACGCCACCGAGCCGCTGCCACGCCTCGTCGTGGTGATCGACGAGTTCGCCGCTCTGGCGAGGGAGCTGCCGGAGTTCGTCGCCTCACTGGTCGACGTGGCGCAGAGGGGACGCAGCCTCGGCGTCCACCTGCTGCTCGCCACCCAGCGCCCCCAAGGCATCGTCAACGAGACGATCCGGGCGAACACCAACCTGCGGATCGCGTTGCGGGTCCAGGACGCCGCCGACTCGACAGACGTCATCGGGCGGGCCGACGCCGCCGCCATCGCCCGGGGACGCGCCGGCCGTGGGCTGGTGCGGCGCGGCCCGGGCGATGTGGTGGCGTTCCAGGGCGCGCTCGTCAGCCGACCCTTCGGCCGGATCGAGCCGCCGCGGCTCGCCCCGTTCCTCTTCGCGGCCGACCAGCCCGTGCTCGAGCCGTCCGCTGCGGCCGACTCGGCGCCGCCCAGCGATCTCGAGCAACTCGTGGGCGCCATTGCCCAGGCGGCCCGCCACCTGGCGGTCGTCCCGCCGCGCCGACCCTGGCCCGAGCCGTTGGCGACCGTCTTCGATCGCAGTGATCTCATCCCGCCTCGTCCCGGGGCAGCGCTCCTGGGGCTCGCCGACGAGCCCGCCCGGCAGCGCCAGTGCCCGGCGTGGTGGTCGCCGGCCGACGGCAACCTCCTGCTCTACGGGGTGTCGGGGAGTGGCACGACCACCGCTCTCGCCGCCATCGCTTGCGGGCTGGCGGAAGGCACCTCGCCCGACGATCTCCATCTCTACGTCCTCGACTGCGACGACCAGACGCTCGCCCCACTGGCGTCGCTGCCCCACGTCGGTGCAGTGGTCGGATCGGCGGACAGGGAGCGCCAGGTGCGGTTGCTGGCGACGCTCCAGCGCGAGATCGGGCGGCGCCGTTCCGCCGTCGCCTCGGCGTCCGTAGCCGGCGGCGACCTGCCCGGCGTGGTGCTCCTCGTCGACAACTTCGCAGGCTTCTCCGCCGCTTTCGACGACCCCGCCGATCTGGGGGTGCGCGGGTCGATGGCGAGGATCGTGGCCGACGGCCCCGGGGTGGGCATCGTCACCGTTGCTGCCGCCAAGCAGCCGGTGGATGTGCCGGCCCAGGTGGCGTCCCTGGTGCCCGCCAAGCTGCTCTTCCGTCTGGCCGACCGTTATGAGTACGCCGGGCTCGGCGTGCCCGTGCTGGAACCGCCGCGGGTAGCGGGACGGTGCTTCGAGTCGTGGTCGGGACGAGAGGTGCAGGTGGCGCGTCCCCATCCCGACGGGATCGCGGCCGGAGCGGCTCTTGCCTGTGCCCGATGGACCGAGTCGCCGCGGCGACCGGCGCCGGTGGTCGGTGCGCTCGCCGACGAGGTGAAGGTCGACGACGTCGTGCACGCCGCGGAAGTGCTCGACGTGGCGTGGCGACTGCCGATCGGCATCGGAGACGCCTGGCTGGAGCCGGTCGGGTTTCGCCTCGGCGAGCGCGACCACGTGCTGGTGACGGGCCCGGCCCGCTCGGGCAAGTCGACGACACTGGCTGCCCTGGCGGCGATCGTGACCCGGGCGGCGCCGGAGGTCACGGTCATCGCCATGACTCCACGGCGCTCCCCGCTGGGCGACTCGCTCGACGTCGACGTGTTCGTGCAGGATCCGGCGGCGCTGGCAGACGCCGTGGCGGAGTGCTCCGGTCGGATGTTGGTCCTCGTCGACGACGCCCATCTGGTCGATGACCCCGGTGAGGTCATGGCACGTCTCGTCGACGGCGACCGTTGCGGCGTTCATGTGGTCGCCGCCGGTGCGGCCGAGCCGATCCGAACCGCCTACGGGCACTGGACGGCGGTGGTCCGCCGTGGGCGGCTCGGTGTGGCACTGCGTCCCAGCGTCGCTTCCGACGGCGACATCTGGCACACCACGTTGCCGCGGCGCGGGCCCTCGCATTGGCCACCGGGGCGTGGGTACCTCGTCGAGGAGGGTCGGGTCGAACTGGTGCAGGCGGCACGGCCGTGACGGGCTGGTGCGGCGCCGACCCGGAGGCCATGGTGGGGCTGGCGGCGCGTCTGGAGATCGCGGCCCCGCGCCTACGGGCAGCAGCGGTCGAGGCCCGCCTGGTGGCGGCCTCCGTCGGGCGGTCCAGCCGAGTCACCTTGGTCGAGGTCGCGCTGGCGGACATGACGCGTCGTTTGTCGGGCGACGCCTCCGACCTGCGGCGCAGGGCGTCGCTGGTCCGTCAAGGCGAAGCGCTGGCGACGAGCGGTGTGCCGGTGGTGGTGGCAGCGGGAGCCAGGCTGCGGGCGAGGTACGCCGTGATCGCGCCGTTCGGGCTGGCCGACTGGGAGGCGTCGCTCCAGGAATGGAGTGACGGGCCTTCGATCGGCGACTTGGCTCGACTGGCGCCGGATGCGGTGGCCGCTCTCCTGGGAGCGACGCCGGTGTCGGCACGCAGCCGGTTGGTGCTGGAGGATCCCGCCTTCGTCGGCCGACTCGACGGTGCTCCACCGACGATGCGGTACGCCGCCAACCGCATCCTGATCCGCCGCGAGCTCGAACGCCTCCAGATGGTGGCGGTGGCGCTGGCGGCCCAGCGTGAGCTCTTCATCTCCAGCGGCGCAGGCTCCGGTGCGGCCGGGGCGCGCCGTCACGAACTGAAGCGCCTCGACGCCACGCTGCGGATGGCCTTGGACCGGGCGGCACTGTTCACAGAATGGCTCTCCGGCAACCGCCAGATCCTGCTGTTCGACCCTGCCGGCGACGGCCGCGTCGCCGAGGTGTTCGGCGACCTGGAGCGAGCTCGGCACGTCGCGGTCCTCGTGCCCGGGATCCGCAACGACCTCGACAACTTCGCTCCGCGGGCCGGTGGCGGGCTCAGCGACGACGCCGCCCGGCTGCATCGCACCGCCGCCGAGCTCGATCCCTCCGTCGCCACCGTCGCCTGGCTCGGCTACGACGCCCCTGACGGCGCCGATGCCATGCTGGCGGGCGCGGCGGAGGAGGCTCGCCGCGATCTGCAGGACTTGCTCGTCGGTGTGACGGCAGGGCGGGACGTCCACCTGACGTTGGTCGGCCACAGCTACGGCTCGCTCGTGGCGGGTTTGGCGGCGGCGGAGGGGATCCCGGTCGACGAGCTGGTCTTCGTGGGGAGTCCCGGCACCGGGCTCGACGACGCCGCCGACGCCCGCCTCGTCCCGGGGGCGACGGTGTGGGCCGGCCTGGCCGGGTGGGACCCGATCGGCATCGGCGTCGATCCCCGTCCACAGGACTTCGGTGACGTCCCGCTCTCGCCGATCGGCCGGTGGCTGCGTGACCTGTTCGGCTCGGGCGACCAAGCCGCCGAGCACCTGTGGCACGGCCGCAACCCCGTCCACGACTCGTTCGGTGCCGTCGAGTTCCGCACCGACGGCGCCGCCGGTCACTCCTCGTACTTCGATGCCGGCACGGCGTCGCTCGCCAACCTGGCGGCGATCACCACGGGGAGGGAGGTCGACGTCATGTCGGTGCCGGCCGCCCGCTGAACCGCCTTCGGGGAATGGCGCGTCTCCTGTTCGAGTCAAGTGGGACGAGGGATCACCCACTCGTGCGCGACCTCGCAGACCTCGCCGAGGACCTCGTAATCGGTGTCGAAGTGGATCACGGTCATTTCGTTGAGGGCGGCACACGCCGCGATGACCGCGTCGCCGGTTGCCACCGTGGCACCGGCGGCAGCGAGCCGGTCGGCGAAGACACCCACCGCGTTCCAGACGGGGCTGTCGACCGCCAGCACGTCCATCACGGCGAAGAATCGACGGCGGGCGGCGAGGTCGTCAGGAGAACGCGCCCGGATGAGCGATTCGGCTACCACCATGTCGCATACCGCAGCACCCTCTTCGATGCATGCGGTGAGGCGCCGGTGCACCTCCGGATCGGAGCGCTGGGCCAGGGCCGATGTGTCGAGCAGCCAACGGCTCACGGCTGCGTGGGTCGTTGGTCGCGCTCGCGACGCCACGCGATGAACTCGTCGATCGCATCTCCTGGGTATTCGTCCAGGGCGGCGAGTTGGAGACGGCGACGCTGCTCGACCACGTTGCGCAGGGCGGCATTGACCGTGTCCCTGACGGTCGCGGTTCCCAGCGCTCGCCGCGCACCCTCCAACGCGACACGGTCGATATCGATGACGGTTCTAGACATCAGGCTGTCGATAGGATATACCAAGAGACAACAGCTATCAAGAGGGACTCACCGCGCGATCTCGAAGGCGTGTTGCCGGCGGCTGCCGAAGCGGAAGACGGCGAAGTCGTCGTCGAGCGTCACCACGGCCGTGATGCGGAGCCGCTGCATCACCACGAAGGAGGTGCAGTCCACGAGCGAGAACGCCTGGTCGGGCCACCCGATTCGGATGGCGAGAGCCCCGCCGAGGTCGGCGAGACCGACGGGCTCCAGCGTGGCCTGGCCGTCGTTCACCGCGGTCCAGAACCGGTCGGCGACCGCTCCGCCGAGCCGGTGGGCGGCGAGGCGGTGCGTCTCCACGAGCACGTGGTCGGTGAGCACCAACTCGCCCGCCCCCCCGAGGATCGCCGTAATTCGCTCGTGCGAGCGGTCGGACCGGTCGAGTAGCGCATACCAGGCCGAGGTGTCGACGAACAGGCTCAAGGCTCGAATGCCTCGTCGAGGTAGGCGTCCTTCATGGTGGCGACGTCGCTCCCGCCAGAGTCGCCGATCCCGGCCAGGTGGGTGATCACAGATCCGTCCTGGCGCCCGGCGAGGTCGTCGGCAATGACACGGCGCACGTATTCGGAGAACGAGATGCCGAGCTCTCTCGCCCGCTGTTTGGCACGCCGGTCGAGTGCCGGATCGAGCGTGACCTGGGTGCGTGATGGCATGATGGCACCATCGTACCATCACCGGCGCCCGAGGAGAAGGCGCGGGGCGTCTACGCCAGCAGGTCGATGGGGCGCAGGGTGATCGTCATCGGGCCGGCATCGAGGGTGACCGCGGTATCGCCGGTGTGGCGGCCGGTCTCGAGGTAGGAGCCGTGCTCGTCGAGGGCGAAGGTGACGACCTCGATGGGGTCGGGGTCAACGACCCAGTAGCGGGCCAACCCGGCGGCGGCGTACTTGCGATGCTTGCGCAGCAGGTCGGCGCCTCGGTCCGTCGACAGCACCTCGACGCACAGGTGCGGGGTGCCGGTGTAACGCACGGTCTCCCTGGCGGCGTCGTGGACGATGAGGTCCGGGATGAACTCGTCGTCGTCCGGCTTCCACGCCCACTCGTGGTGCACCTTCACCCCTTCGGGTGCGGCGGCTCGCAGCAGGCGCTCCAGGTTGAATTCGATGTCCTGGTGCGTTCCGGTGGCACCCGGACTCACCACGAGCTCCCCGTCGACATACTCGGCCCGCACCTCTGTGCCGAGCGCCTCGTACTCGGCCCACGACATGGGCTTGCGGTCGAGATCGGCGGTGACCATCACTCCCACTCACGGTACTCCCTCCCTGCTCCTCCAATGGCCATCGCACCCGTGGCGCACGGTATCGGAAGGGTGTGACGAGAAAGCGAAGTAGGGCGCGCTCAGTGCACGGTGATCGAGGCCAGCGCCTCGTCGCCCTGGGCGATGCGGTTCTCCGGGAAGTCGTCCTCGTGGAGGAACGCCGCGAACACCGGGGCCTCGCCGACCGGTACCACGACCACGGAGACGTAGGCTCGGGTGCCGTCCGCGAGATCGACTTCGAGGGTGACGCGACCACCGGTGGTCCCGGCTACGGCGACGTCGGACGTGTTCACCACCCGGGGGTCGCCGGCTCTCTGGTCGAACAAGACGGTGAGCGCCCGGGCGGCCGCTTCGGCCAACTCGGTCGGCGGCGCCTCCAGGTCGGCTTCGGGGGCGACGTCGGCGACGCTGCCGATCACGACCAGGGCGCCGGCGCCGTTGTTCGCCACGAACACCGCGGCAGCGTCGCCCAGCGACACGGCCTCGGTCTGGAACCCCCAGTCGTGGGGGATGCCGACGGTGACACCGAGGTCGTCGAAGGGCACGGGATCGAGCGGGCCGGGCGCCTGCGTGGTGCTGGTGGTTGCTGTGGTTTCGGTGTCTGCGGACGTCGGCGCGAGGAACACGGTCGTGGTTGATGCGGCGTCGCCCGAGCACGCCACCGCCAGGGTGAGCACGGCCGCCGCCGTGAGAAGGCGCCGGGGGCCGATCACGGCGCGGCGTCCGGGTCGTTCAAACACGAGCAGCCTCGGCGACATGGGAGCCGTCGGCAACGGTGGCGGCCAGCCACGTTGTGAACGGCACCGCGGCCACCAGGCCGATGCTGCCCACCAGGGTGCGCACCGCCTCCACCGCCACCACCTCGCTGTTGGCGACGGTGCCCAGGGACTGCTCTGACAGGACGAACAGCACCATGAGCGGCAGCGAGGCCCCGGCGTAGGCGAGTAGCAGCGTGTTGACCGTGGATGCGATGTGGTCGCGGCCGATTCTCAGGCCGCGCCGGAACAGGTCGGTGACCCCGAGAGCGGGATTGGCGGCCTTCAGCTCCCACACGGCCGACGCCTGGGTGACGGTGACGTCGTCGAGCGCCCCTGCCGTGCCCAGCACGATGCCCGCCAGCAGCAGGCCGCGCACGTCGATCGTGCCGAACAGCGTCAACAGCGAGCTCTCCTCGGACACAAGGCCGGTGAACCGCGCCGCCGAGACCGACAGGGCTGAGAGCCCCGCGGTGAGGGCCAGGGCCGCCAGCGTTCCGATCACCGCCACGCTCGTCATCCTGGTGAAACCATGCGCCAGGTACAGCGCCAGGTACGCCACCGCCGCCGAGCCCACCACCGCCACCAGCACCGGGCTCTTGCCCTCGAGGATCGCCGGCAGCACGAACATCAGCAGCACGGCGACGCTGGCGGCGAGCCCGGCGAGCGCCATTGCCCCGCGCAGGCGCCCGAGGAGGACGACCACTGCGACGAAGGCGATCGTGAGCCACACCAGCACGCTGCGGCGCTGGAAGTCTGCGAACTGGTAGAGGACGGCGGGGTCGGCCGGCGTCACCGAGAGCACGTCGTCGGCATCGGCCTCGACCCCGAAGAAGTCGACGACGGCCACATCGCCGATCGTGAGGCCGCCGCCGATGTTTCCGGGCGCCAACTCGTGCACGACGGTCAGTGGCCCGGCGTTGGTCTCGACCGTCAGGCTCAGGCTGCGGCACACCGCCTCGTCGTCGAACGAGCATGGCCCGTCCCCGGCGTCGGCGACCGTGGCGTTGGGGGTGCGGTATGACAGGATCGCAACCTCCCCCAGGGCGAACGCCGGGGTGGTGGAGCCCTCCGGGAACGTCTGGCGGAACACGTACGTCGCGTCGGGGCCGGCTTCGAGGCGGAACCCCACGGTCGTGCACGTGGAATCCGGGACCCCCTGGCACGGCGCCTGCTCCAGATCGACGACGGTGGCGGCTCGGAACTCGCTGGGGAGCCCGATCGCCGATCGCTCATCGACGGCGCTGCGGGCTGAGCCCGAAGGCCACAGCGCGATCATCACCGCGACGGTGAGTACGGCCAGCACGGCAGCGACCACCTCCAGCGGGTCGACACGGCGCCGTTCGGGGATGGGCGGCCGGTCAGGCTCGCCGAACGCCATCCACTCGTCGAGGGCGGCAGGGTCGAACATCTCCGGCTCGCCACCGGTGGCCGGTTCGTTGTCGGTGGTGGGGGGCATCGCATGCGATGGTCCCACAACACGGCGCCAAGTCGATGCCACCCAGCCTCGCCGGCGCTCCCGTTCGCCTTCTGGGACGGACGCCTGGCGTTCGGGGCGCTGGTCGGCGTGTCGCTCATCGCGGTGGCGGCGATGTGCCCCCGAGTGGACCGCCCACATCGGCGGGCGGCCAGGTGTCGGGAGCGGCCGAATCGGTCTCAGTCGGCGGGAGGCGGCGGTGGCGTCCACCGCCACACCTCGTCACCGAGCCAGGCGATCACCTCCTCGCCGGTCCACATCGCTTCCCGACCGGTGATACCGGGGAGGCCGTCGACCGGCGTCCACGACCCCAGGGTCGGCTCCCAGATGGCGGCGCTCTGGTCCTCTGCCAGCGCCAGTATCCGGCCGTCGCCGAGCACGATCGGGGTCGGATGTGCGTTGTTGGGACCAAGCGGAGGCGGCGGTGCCTCGACCCAGGTGTGATCCGGCAGCAAGATGCGCGCCGAGCCGGGATCGGTGCTGGGATCGCCCCACGTGATCACGTCGTCGCCCGAGAACGACGCCGTCCCGGGATCGGCGACGTTGGCGTACGTCTGCGTGACGAAGTCGACCGGTGGGATCTCGACCCAGCCGCCGGCGACGAGCTCGGCGCCGAGCAGATCGTTGGTGGCGGGCACGGCCGGGCCACTCGGCCAGCGGGTACCGAAGGCCAGGAGGCGGGCGACGTCGGACGGTGCATGGCCCCCCCACACGATCAACTCCCTCCCCGTCCACACCGAGCTGAACCCGAATCGGAACTCCGGCTCAGGTGTCTCCTCGGGCGCGGTTGACGTGGTAGCGGGCGACGTTGGCGCCGTGGTGGCGCCAGGTCGTGTCGGGCGAGACTTGCCAGGCGCAACCGTCCGCACCCACGTCGCAGGGTTCTGCAGTTCCGGCCACGCCGCCAACGCGGCAACGAACACGTCCTGGGCGACGTCTTCGGCCCACCGCCGGTCGCCGGTAAGGACCCGGGCAAGCGCCAACACCGCGCGGTACTCCTCCTCGTAGAACGCTGCGAACGCCCGATCCTCCACGGCACTCAGTCTCACACCGGGCGAGCCGCGGCACGTGGCCGATCGTGCTCCATCGACCCATCGTCGCTTCGGCACCTGGAAACGCTTACCGGGATGTGGAGGCTCGCGTCGCCTAGAACATCACCACGGTGCGCCCGGTGACACCGCGGCCCGAAGGCCCGGCGCGCATCTGCTCGAAGGCGGCCGGGACTTCATCGATTCCGATGCGGCCGGTGACGAGACGGTCGATGGGGAGCCGTCCCGCCAGGTAGAGGGCGGCGATGCGGGGGATGTCATGGCGGAACCGGTTGGCGCCCATCAGCACACCGCGAATCGTCCGGTTGTACCAGACGGTGCGGAACGGGTTGACCGTCATCTCGACCTCGGGGGCGGCGATGCCGACCAGGTAGGCGGTGCCTCCGGCCCGCACCATGTCAACAGCCTGACGCATCGTGTCGGGGCGCCCGATCGCCTCGACGGCGTGGTCGACTCCTCCGGTCATCGCCCGCACCGCCTTCACAGGATCGGTTCCCGCCGGGTCGATCAGATCGGTGGCTCCCAACGTGGCGGCCAACTCGAGGGCCCCGGCAGCGGGGTCCACGGCGATGATGCGGGCCGCGCCGGCGAGGTGGGCGGCCGCCACCG
>Ga0214471_10002349_pt1 | contig 14901 bp, 8 predicted proteins | sample RVTome_5_FD_207665 | JGI IMG/M metagenome (GOLD analysis project Ga0214471, IMG submission 207665) | Soil microbial communities from uranium-contaminated site in the Upper Colorado River Basin, Wyoming, United States - RVT142D155 | ecosystem: Environmental > Terrestrial > Soil > Contaminated >... | reverse complement strand
TCGCCGGCTGCCGCGTGGAGCGCTTCCACGCGCTGCACCTCGACGCCAAGGGCCGCCGTTTGCGCGAAGAGCTGGTGAGCGAGGGCACGCTCACGGCGTCGCTGGTGCATCCGCGCGAAGTGTTCGCGCCGGCGGTGCGCCATCGCGCCGCTGCCGTCGTGGTGGCGCACAACCATCCTTCGGGCGATCCGGAGCCCTCCGCGGAAGACCGCGCCACCACGCGCCGCCTGCAGCGAGCGGGCCGGCTCCTGGGAATCGAATTGCTCGACCACGTGATTCTCGGCAGCGGCCGCTACGTCTCGTTCCTGGAAAAGGGCTGGCTGTGAGCCTTCAGTCCGAAAGCGTCTGCAAGTACCAGTGCTGGGCGATCGCCACACCGAGCGGGCCTGCGCTCTCGATGCGCAGTGTGGTCGGAACCAGTCCCGCGAGGGCGACCCGGTGGTCGCCGAATCGTTCGAGTTCCGCGGGGGCCCAGCCGCCTTCCGGCCCGACCATCAGCAACAACCCGCCGGGCGCGTGCCGCGACAGCTCCGCACCCAGAGCCCGGGTTCCCGGCTGCAGCGCGACCGCGCGACAGTGCGGCGCCGCGGCCTGCGCTTCGCTGGGGGACTTCGGTTCCGCTTCGATGGCGGGGGGCCGGGGCCGGCCCGCTTGCTGGCAGACTTCGCGGGCGAGGCGTTCCCAGCGTTGCATGCGGCCGGCCGGCAGGGTCTCACGGCCCGCGACGCTCCGCTCGCAGTGGAGCGGAACGATGCGCTCCACGCCTGCTTCGGTCGCCCGCACGACCAGGTCGTCCGCGCGCGGGCCCTTGGGCCAGGCGGTCGCGAGCGTCACCGACAGCAAGGGCAACTGCGGCATCGCGGTCGGTCCCTCCAGCTCCAGGCAGGCGCGGCCGTCCCAGCGAGCGCGGACTGCGCCTCCTCCGGGCAGCAGGAGCAGCAGGTCTTCCGCAGGTTCCAGCCGCAGGGCCCGCATGTGCCGTCCAAGCTCCTGCGGCGGCTCCCAGGGTCCCTCCAGGCGATCCGGAGCCTCGCTCAAGAAGAAGTGGCGCATGGCCGCGTCAGGATAAAGCGCGCACGCAGCCGCACCGAGGCTTCGTAACTCGTCGCCCGGAGGGAACTATCCTTCTGGCCCGAGACGGCTGCCGTGCAGAGGTCGCGATCGTCCACCCCCAGGGGCGATCATCGAGCAACGATGGTCTCTGTGGCCTGAGCCCTGCGCCAAAGCCCTTCGATTGCCGGTCGCCGGAGGGATTCCTAGACTGCTCCGCTTCCTTGGCCGCTGTTGTTCCGAATCCACCCTTGTCGCGCGCCCGAATCGAGATTCTGAGCGGTCCCGAGGCCGGCCGCATCGTGGAACTTGGTGTGGGGAACCACATTGTGGGCCGCAGCCCGGCCGCCGAGTTCCCGCTGAAGGTCGAGTCCGTGAGCGGCAAGCACGCCGTTTTCGAGGTTGCGGCCGACGGCAAGGTGCGCTTCCGGGACCTCGGGTCGACCAATGGCACCTTCTCCGGCGGGGTCAAGGTCGAGGAAGGCGAGTGGTTTCCGGGCAGCGAACTCAAGCTCGGCCAGGTCCGGCTCCGCCTTCTCGACCAGGACGACGCGGCCGCGCCGGCGCCCGGCGGGGATGCCGGTGACCGCGAACTGCACCGGCGGGCGGTCGAACAGGCCCTCGCCGGCAAGCGCCGCGGCAGTCCGCTTCTTCTGGTAGGTCTGTTGCTCCTCATCGGCGGGGCGGGTGGCGCGTGGTGGATGTTCGGACGCGACGACGGCGCGGCGGATCCGGATGGCTCGACCCGCGGCGGAGCCGCGGCTCCCGGCGGCACGACGGGTCCCGCCGACCTGCTCGGCGGACTGGGCGCCTTCGGTGGCGACGAACTGGCGGCCTGGAGCCTGGGTGCCGGACTCGGCGTGGCCCAGGGTGCGCTCGTCAACGACGGACCGCGGCGCCGCGCGACGCTCTCGCCGCGCTTCGCTGCGCCGTCCGACGGCGGCGTTGCCGTGAGCGCCACGGTCGGCGGCGGCCTGCGCGCCTGGCCGATTCTCGCCTGGGGTGTCGGCGACGAAGATCAGCCGCGCGGCGACTTCGCTGGAGCGGCGCTCGGTTCCGCACCGGTCGCGGTGCCGCTGCCGGATGAAGCCGAGTGGTTCCAGCTCGCCCTCGTGCTCGAAGGCTCCGGCCGGCTGTCGGCGCTGCGCGCGGAGTCCGCGGAACTCGCGGTCGCGACCGGCACGCACGAAGGCCACCGCCATCTGGGGCAGGCCGGCAACTTGCGCTTGTTCGAGCGCGACGGATCGCTCTGGTACGGCTGGACCGGAACCGGCGTGGACTGGGCGCCGGCTGCAGGCGGCTTCGACGCGAACGGCGCCGAAGACGCGTGGCTCGAATTGACGGCCGGTGCCGCGACCCTCGCCTCGGGTCCGCTGCAGATCCTGGCCGAAGGCGGTCCGGTCACGGCTTCGGCGGGCGTGGTCGTCGAGGATTCTCCCGGCCTGATCGTCGGGGGAGAAACGCACCGCGTGCAAGTGCGGTTCTCGGCGCCGCGCCGGGTCGAAGGGACTGCGAACGGCGTGCTGCTGCGCGGTCCGGGCACTTTGCGGATGCGCTGGGACTTGACCGCCGCGTACACCGAGCGGGCGCGCGTGGTCCGCGAAATGCGCCGCGCGGCGGCGAGCGGCGACGACCTCGCCTTGCTGCGTTCGAGCGCGGAACTCCTGCGCGAGTGGCCGCTCGACGAAGCGGAAGTGGGCGAAGCTCTCGGCTTGCGCCGCCAGACGATCGTGCGCGGTCGCGCCGAATTGGGCGCCCTGCAGATCGAGGCCGCCGAATCGTTGTTCCTCGATTCGACGGTGCGCATGGCGGCTGCCGAGACGCGCGCCCGCGCGCTCGCCGCGCGCCTGCCCGGAACCGACGTCGCGCGCGAGGCCGGCGGACTGGAGAACGACCTCCGCACCAGCCGCGAACTCGCCGGCGCCGAAGGCCAGCTCGCGCGCTCGAAGTACCGCGAGCGGCTGCGGGGCGCGATCGCCGGGACCTATCCGTTAATGGCCGCCTGGCTCGGCGGCGAAGGCCAGACGGAGTCAGGAGGCGGGCAATGAGCTCGGGTGCAGGATTCGATCCGGGCCGCACGCGGCTGCGTCTCGCCGAAGTGAGGTCGCGCAAGGGCGTGGTGCAGCTGACGCGCTTCCATTCGGTCGATCTCGAAGCCGGAGAAGACCCGCACGACGTCGCCGGCGAGTCATTCGGCGGCATGCGCCGCAAGCCCGCTCCCACGCGGGTCGGCTTGACCGGAGCCGACTTGATGCTCCGTTACCTGCCGGTGCCCGAGGTCGAGGACTGGCGCCTGGAGCGCCTGATGGAATTCGAGGTCCGCGAACTCGAAACCCGTTCTGGATCGCCGCTCGCGACCTCGTACAACCTGCTCCCGGTGCCGCGCGAACTGGACGACGAGGACACCATCCTCCTCGGCCTCGTGCGCGAAGACTTGCTCGACGAGTGGATCGCAGCGCTGGGCTCGCTGCCCGTCCAGGGCTTCACGCCGAACGCGATCGCGCTGTACAACGCCTATCTGGCGCTGGGCGACCACGAGGCTTCGACCACGCTGCTCGCCAACATCGGCGCAGGCACGCTCGACCTGACGCTGGTGCGGGGAACCGACCTGCACTTTGCGCGTTCCGTCACCACTCCGCTCGAAAAGCGCGACGCGACGCTGGCCGAACGCCTGGGCACCGACGCTGCGCGCGCGCGCCGCCTGCTCCACAAGCATCTCGACCTTGGCGCCGCCGTGGGCAAGCGGCTCGATCCGGACGCCGACCGCGTGACGCGGCCCGTGCTGCCGCTCTACGATCCGCTGCCGACCCTGCTCTCGAGCATGGTGACCCTGTGCAAGGCGCAAGCGCGGCTGCGCGACCTCGCGCTCGATCGCGTGCTGATCACCGGTGGCGGAGCCGCCACCCAGGGCATCGAGGACTTCTTGTGCGAGCGGCTCAAGGTGCCGGTTTCGGTGTGGAATCCGATCGAAATGCTCGACCTGTCGGCGCTGCCGCCCGAGCAGGCCGAACAGGCCGAAGCCGACGGCCCGGGCGCGACGGTCGCAATCGGTCTGGCGCTCAGCGCCGCCGACTCGGAACTCTTTGCGCTCGAGATCCTGCCCAAGGCCGCGCGCCGCAAGCGCGATTTCCGCGAACGCGGCGTTTTTGGCGTGGCGGCGGCCGTGCTCGCCGTGGGCTTCCTGGTGGCGGACTTCGTGGTCACTTCCGGGCGCACCGCCGAACTCGAGCAGACTTCACGGCGGCTCAAGAACGAAGCCAGCGCCGCCGAGACCAGCCACGCGCTGGCGCAGGACCTGCTGGCCCAGGTCGAAGCGCGCGAGCTCGTGTCGACCGACCTCTCGACGCGGGTCGCGCTGCGTCGCAGCGCCGAAGAAATGACCAAGCTGCTCGCGACCAGCCTTCCCGACAATCTCTGGGTCGAGTCGCTGCATGTGGAGATGCAGCCGGGCGACGACTGGGAGCTGACGGGGACCGCGGTTCCGGTCGTGCGCGTCACCGGGCACGGCGAGAACCGCGCGCGCCAGGCCAGCGCGGCGTTCGGCGACTTCAGCAGCCGCGTGCAGGCTTTTTTGCCCGGAAGGGAGCGCGCCATGCGGCCCGAGACCAAGCCCAAGGGGCGGGCTGCGATCGAGTGGTTCCTGACCGCGCACTTCCTGCCCGTGCCGCCGGCCGCGGACGTGGACGAGGACGAGGGCTGACATGAATCTCGACACCCTCTGGCAGACGCACCGGCGTTTCCTCACTGCAGTGGCCGTCGGCCTGGCGCTGTTCCTGATCGCCGAGATGATCATCAGCTCCGTCGCGGGTTCCGGGGCTGCCGCCGCGCGGCGTTCGATCAACATCAGCCGCGCTTCGCTCGCCACGGCCAAGTACAGCTCCGCGCAGGTCGCCGAGCTGCGCACGCGCCTCGAGCAGCTCGAGGCGCGCACCGCCGAACTCACCGCCGCCGCGTTGCCGCCCTGGCGCCAGGAATTCCGCCCGTCCGCCGGCCAGTCGGCGCGCCAGCACTACATCGAGTTCACCGGCAGCATGCGCCAGGAATTGGTCGCCTGGGCGCTGCGCAACGACGTCGAGATCGACGAGACCCTCGGTTTGCCGCCGATCTCGCCCACGCAGGGCCGCGACATCGAACGCGCGCTCCGCGGTTTCGACGTGGTCGAGCGGGTGGTGCGCATGGCGGTTCCGCTCGGCGCCGCGCGGATCGAGAACGTCGAGATCTCCACGCGCGGCACGCGGCGGCGGCAGCGCGGCATGCCCGAATCGCCCCTGGACCTGGCGCCGGTGGCGATCGACCTCTTGTTCGCGGAGGAGGACACTCTGCCGTTCGTGCAGGCGCTGCTCGACGTGGAGCCGCCGCTCGGTCTGATGCTGATCGACCTGGGGCCGGTGCAGGCACGCACCAAGCTGCGCCGGCTCACCGTGCAGTTCGCGGTGGGCGAACCGCCGCAAGCGGAGACCCGGCCGTGAAGCGCGAGCAAGGACTGCTGCTGATCGTCGTCGCGCTGCTCGGCCTCTTGAGCTGGGGACTGCTGTCCGGCGGCAGCGAGTCGCTGCGCCGCCGCGGCGGCGCCCTGCAGCTCGAACTCGCCGAACTGGGCGCGACCGATCCGGTCGCTGCGCTCGAGCTGGGCGCCGACGGCGCGCGCGATCCCTTCCGCGAGCCGCGCGAAGAAGCCGAACTGGCGCCGCTCGGGTTCGCGCTGCCGGAACTCGGCGAATTGCCCGTCCTGCTTCCGCCGCCGCTCCCCGATGGCGGCGCGGACCATTGGAGCGGCGCTTTGATGACGGCGGCCCCGCGCCCGGTCGGCGGCATCGAGGATCTGGTCGACGTGGAGAACGGCGGCGATCCGGGCGAACTCGATTCCGCCGGCGGTTCCTTGCGGACCGCGGACGTCGACTGGACCGAAACCTACGACTCGGTGCGCAGCACCGCGTTCACGGTCCTGTACGGCCGCATCCTCAACGAGAGCCGGTGGGACCTCAAGAAGGGCGACCCGCTGGTCTTCCAAGAAGTCGACGTCGCGACCGGCGAAGACCGCTTCGGCGCGCAGCGGATCGCCGGCGACGCGTACCAGGACTTCGCGCTCGCGCGCACGCTGCGCAACGAGATCGAGCGGCGCGTGCGCCAGGTCAACCCGAGTCCCGGTTCGATCGTCGATCGCATCGACTTCATCGACTGGCTGCTCGAGCAGGGGGTCCGCGAACCGGTCGCTTTCGAGCACGCCGAACGCCTGGCGGTGGGGGGCATCGGGCTGGTTCCCGACGACTTGAGCACCTGGATGACTCTCGGGCGGGTCTGGGAACAGACCTTCCGCTTCGACGAAGCCTTCGCGCTCTATGCGCGGCTTGCGGGCGAGAAACTGCCCGCCGAGCAGCCGGAGATGCCGGTCGATCCGCCGTTCGGCCGCTTCGAGCGCAGTTCGGCGCCGCGGGTGGGCATGGCTCGCATCCTGCGTCGCCTGTATCTAGATGCCGACGCCGAGGCGCCGCTGCGGCGCGCCGTCACGCTCAACGACGGCGATCCGAGCGCGCCGCTCGAACTGGGCCTGCTGCTGCTCGACGACGGCCGCGCCACCGAAGCGCTGACTTTCCTTCAGCGCGCCCAGCCGCAGCACTCGTCGCGGAGCAGCGCCGCGGCGATCCGCAACGGCGTGGCGATCGGCCGCGCGAAGCTCGCGCTCGGCCGCTGGGACGCTGCGAGCAGCGCGTTCGCCGACGCCGAACGCGCCGCCGAGTCGGCGGGAGACCTGCGCGGAGCCGGCGCCGTCGAAGCGCGGGCTGGCCGCGTCGCGGCGGCCTACCTCGCCGGCAAGTTCTCGCAGGCTGCGGATCTCGCGGGAACCGCCGTCGAGGAATTGGGCGCCGACCCGCGGCTGCTGTACCTGCGCGGAATCGCCACGGCGGCCAGCGGGGGGCCTGCCGGCGAGGTCGTGCGCGACTTGCGCGCGGCGGCGGCCGGCTTCGGTCTGGACGGCGCGGTGGCGCTCGCCGCCCAGGCTTTCTGGCTCGACGTGCTCGGCGAGGACGACGCGGCGCGCGAAGCGCTCGCGCGCGCGCTCGAACTCGCACCGAATTTGCCGTACGGCGTCTACCTGCGCGGGGCCTGGGCGCGGCGCGACGGCGACGCGGAGAACGCGCGCGCCGACCTGCGGTCGGTCATCCAGAAGGCGCCCGGCTGCGCGTCGGCACTGGCCGAGTACGGCTGGCTGCTCGCCGAAGAGGGCCGCCAGGAACTCGCCGAAGTCGCGCTGCGGCGCGCGGAGTCCGAAGCCCCCGAGCAGACCGCCATCGTCGTCCGGCGCGCTTTCAACCTGCTGCAGATGGCCGAGTGGGACGGCGCGGTCGAAACGCTCTCCCGCGCGCTCGCGCTCGATCCCGACCTGCACGCCGCCCGCAACGGCCTGGCGTGGGCGGCCTACGCCCAAGGAGATCTGGGGACCGCGCTCGCGGAGTTCGGCGAATTGCAGGATCGGCTTCGCGACGAGGAGGCCCACTCGCAGCGGCAGTACGCAGCCCTCTGGCAGAGCCGCATCGACCGGCACTCCCAGCTGCGCTCCTGGCGGGATCCCTTCGACGGCAATCTGCTGCGGCCGCAGTGGGACGCGCAGACGCAAGCGCGCCTGGGAGTCGAGCCGCGGGTCCTGGGCGGGCACTTGCAGATCCGGGGCATGCACCGCGGTGCGGGCCGCACGCGGGTGGCGCGCAGCTTGCCGGCGATCCAGTTCCAGTCCTTCGCGGTCGACCTGGCCACTGGACCCGACGACGTGCACAAGGGCGACGCCGGGGTCTTCATCGCGCTCGAGAGCGCGCGCGGCGACCGGCAGACCTGGGTTCTCGAGGTCGAGCGCGACCGCGACGGCCGCATCCGCTGGTCGATGGCGCAGGGCGCGCGCACGGAGTCGGGCGACACCGGACTGACGCTGCCGCCCGAGACGCCCGGCCGCGTCGAGTTCACGGTCGACCGCGAGCAGGCCACGCCCTTGCTCACGGTGCGCTTTGCGGGCAACGTGATCTTCCAGCAGCCGGTGCCGGCGCTGCGTTCGGCGGCGGGCAACATGGCCGTCGGCGGTTACGCGAGCACGCGCAACGCCTTGCCGGTCGACATTTCCCTCGACGAAGTCGAACTCGTCTACCAGCAGTCGTGATACCGCTCCGCCGCCGTCCGCCGGGCCGCCGCCGCGCTGGTTTCACGCTGCTCGAGATCCTGATCGTGATGCTGATCCTGGGCGTGCTCGCGGCGTACTTCGTGGTCAGCGGCGGCCGCATCTTCCGCAGTTCGAAGACCAAGCAGGCCGAGCTGCGCTTGCAGGAACTCACCAGCTTGATCGAGCAGTTCCGACAGATCGAAGGCGACTACCCCAACGACGCGCTGCCGGCGGGCGCCAGCGGCAACAACGACAACGCCCACGCGGAGTCCTTGTTCCTGGCGCTCTACGACGCCGACTACACGGGGCAGCGGCCCAGCCAGGAATGGCTGGTCAACACCGACGGCGACAGCACCACCAAGGCGATGACCATCCTGCCCGGCCGCGAGCTGATGGAATTCGGCGACATCTGGGGCAACCCGATCCTGTACTTCGACCATCGCCACTTCGAAGTCGAAGCCACGGTCTGGGCGGCGGCCCCCGAAGAGGAGCTGATGCAGCAGCGGGCAACCGCACGCAAGCAGTCGACTACAGGGCTGTGGATGAACAACCAGACCTTCCAGCTGCTCTCCGCCGGCGAAGACGGGCTGTTCGGGACCGAGGACGACCTCGGGAATTTCCGGGACGGCTGATGGGCCGCGGCCTCGCGTCGCCGCCGGGCTGGGCGTATCCGGCCCGGCTTCGCGCCGGGTGGCGGGGGGGCTTCACTCTGCTCGAACTGCTCTTCGTGATGGTGCTCCTCGGCATCCTCATGGGGCTCGGCACCCTCGGCATCCAGCGCCTCGACCCGGGCGCGCGCGGGCTCCAGGTGTCGGTGGCGACCTTCTTGGAAAGCACCCGCGACCGCGCCCGTTCCAGCGGCCAGGCAGTGGATCTGGTGGTCGAAGCCGGCGACCCCGATGCCGGCGTGCCGCCGCGCATGGTGCGTTACGTGTTCCGGCGCGTGCGCGAAGCGTCGTTCGAGCCGGAACTGCGCGTGCTGCAGGGCGCCGAACTCGTCGCGCCCGCCACCGACGGCGCGCCGGGGCGCTTCGGCGCGGGCCTCGACTGCGGCGAAGGCGGCGGCGTGCTGCTCGAAGGCAGCGGCGGAACGCTGCGGCCGCGGCACGGTGTTGCGGTCGAGATGGACGTGTTCCTGCCCGATCTCGCTGCGGGCCGCTTGCTGGTGTGGGACGGCCTGCTCGATCTGCGCGTCGACCGCGACGGCTCGCTGGCCGGGCGCCTGGACGTCCGCGTCGCTCAAGAAGACGTCCGCCTGCAAGTCCGCAGCGCCGCGGCGGTGGTCCTGCCGGGCCGCTGGCAGCGCTTGCGCATCAGCGCGGCGGCCGGCCGTTTCCGCGTCGAGGCCGATGGCCGCACGGTGGCGGAAGAGACTTTCGAGGGCTTCCTTCCCGAACCGGGAGGCACGCCTTTCTTCGGGGATCCCGACGGCCGCTTCCGCGGCCGCCTGGACGAGCTGGGAATCTGGGTGCGCACTCCGGAAGCGGGGCCCGAATTCCGCGAGGACGTGGTCGCGGAACTCGATCCCCAGCGCGTGCGCTTCGACCGCCGTGGTTTCCTCGACCCGGAGCTGCATTCCGGCGCGGTCGAAGTCGGGATCATGGAGTTCGGCGTCGAGGTCGCGCATTTCCGCGTGGGCCGGTTCAGCGAAGAAGAGGCCGCGCAATGACCGCCAGGCCGGAACCCGCCGCGCTGCGCACCCGCGGTTCCGCGTTGCTGACGGTGCTGCTGGCGCTGGCGCTGCTGCTCTCGCTCGGGGTCCCGTTCCTGCTCGCCTCCCGGTTGCGGTCCGAAGCCTCGCGCGAGACCTTCGACCGCGCGCAGATGCGCCTGGCGGTTGGTTCGGCCACGCGCTTCGCCATGCACTACCAGGCGGGCACGCACCCCGCCGAGGATCCGACGCCGTTGTGGGACGCGCCGGCCGAGTGGGATCCCGCGAGCGCCGGTCGCATGCCGCAAAGCCTCGGCGAGGAGTGGGGGATCGGCCAGTCCTGGGGATTCGAAGTCGAGAACGCGCAAGCTCGGGTTTCGCTGGCTACGGCGCCGCCCACCCTGGTGCAGAACCTGTTGCGCCCTTGTTTCACCACGCAAGAAGTCGAGCTTGCCGACGGCGAGATCAAGGTCAATTCCACCGCCGGCTTCCCGGAAACGGGAATGCTCATGGTCCGCTCGCGGCGCGAAATGCTTTGGGCGCAGTACACGAGCCTCGACGGGCGCATGTTCCAGGGCGTGAGCTACACGCCGGTGACCGGCGTCGACCCGAGCGGCGCAGGACTCGAAGAGGGCTTTGCGGTGGTCGACGCGCGGGTTTTCGGCATGAACCTCGCGCGCATCCAGGGCAGCGAGTTCCAGCCGCCGGAATTCCTGTTCGACCTGTTCGGTACCGACGTGACCGGGCTCGGCGTGCTGCCCGCCGCGGAACAGCTGCGTCTCGAACGGCTCTGCAGCCTGGAGAGCGGCGCGTACGGCGCTCCCGACTGGGAACCCGGCGTCTGGCTGACGCAGCCGGTCGACCCGGAGAATCCGAACTTCGCCTCGGTCACCGACGTGGCCGCGTTCGCCCCGGGGACCATTGCGCGGATCACTCCGGAAGACGCGGCCTCGTTCGACGCGCTGGTCCTGCAGGCGCGCGGCGGGCTGACCTTCGCCACCCCGTTGCCGCTCGATCTCGAACCGGGCGCCACCATCTTCCGGCCGTTGCGCCGCGAGCCGGTCGACTTGAACGCCGCGCGCCCCGAAGTGGTCGAAGCGCTGGTGGCGGGCCTGCGGTGGGTAAGGGTGCCGCCGCTGCCGCAAGAGGCGCTGGTCGGCGGTTCGCGCCGCAGTTCGTGGGTCTCGCCGGGCAAGGCCCGTGAGTTCGCCGCGCTGGTGGTCGGCGCGCGGCCCTTGAAAGGGCCCGACGATCTGTGGGCACGCGTGCTCGAGCCGATGGTCCGCACGGGCAAGCTCGACCACCTCGAAGCTCTCGCGATCCACGCCAACGGCATTGATCCGAACAACGGCTACCTCGAACAGACCACCCTGCCGTTCGGGTACCGCAGCGGCGACCGTTACCTGCAGCGCGTCAACGCGCTGGTGCGCTCGCGCATCGGCCGGACGCTCGCGCGCGGCGCCCAGCGCCAGTCGGTGCGGCCGGCGCCCGACGGCCCGCTGCTGCGCTTGTGGCGCACGCAGGTCGACTTCGACGACGTCTCCCGGTGGGGCCGCAGCGCGCACGGCGCCGATTTCCTGCCGCACAACCTCGGAGCATGGCCGGGCCACCACGACGGTTTCTCGGCGCTGCCGCTGCGCACCGGCCTGCTGCCGCTGACCGGCCGGATGATCCCCGAGGACCGCGAAGAGGACTCCGCGGTCATGCCGCGGCCGGCGTACGAGGGCATGAATTTCGGCGCCGGCAACGCGACCGGCAAGCTGCAGCACTTCGAGGCCGAGAATTCGCCGCTCGGCTACGACCCGCGCGAACGCGGAGCGCGCGTCGAACCGGTCGACGAATGGGGGCTCGGCGGGGGCGCCGGTTTCAGCAGCATCGAGCCGCTGTATTTCCAGGGCTGGTTCGAAACGCTGGGCGGCACCGCGGACGGCTTCCTCTTCGATCTCGCTGGACCCCAGCTGGACCGCTCGCGCGTCTACGCCGCCTTCGAGCAAGGCAAACTGGTGGTGCGCGCGTTCGACAACGCCGGCGACGATCCCGCCGATCCGGACGGCCTGGTGCAGGCCGTCGAAGTCGAGATCGATCCCGCCGAATACCCGATGGACGACCGCTGGCTGCACGTCGACACGCTCGTGCGCGGCGTGTCGCCGCGCGGCGTGCAGGTGGCCGTGGACGGCGTGCCGCGCGGCAAGGTCCGCGGCCTGACCTGGCTCACCCAGGCGGTCAGCGGTTTTGCGCCCGGCGGCGCCGATGGAAATCTCTACGTCGAGTCGACCGAAGGTTTCCCGGCTCGCGGCGCGCTGATCGTCGGCGGCGAGGTCATGGAGTATTCGTCCAAGACGGCGAATTCCTTCGTGCTCGACCGCGACACCTCGCCGAACGGCTGGCTCGGCGGCCGCGCCGCGCGCGAAGGCCGCGACTCGCTGGCCGGGTCCGTCGACAGCGTGCATCCGGTCGGTTCGGCGGTGGAGCAATACGGCTACAGCGCGGTGCTCGCCAGCATCATCCCGCCGGGCGGCGGCCGGATCACCGGCGAAGTGGGGCCGTGGTCGGTCGCAACCTTGATCGGCGGCCGGGACAGCATCACCTACACCAATCCGCTCACCGGCCAGTCGCGGACGCTCGGCACCGGGATCAATTGCCAGAACGGCGAAGACCTGGAACTCGCGCCCTTCGTCGACGGCGACACCTACTACGCCGAGGCCTTCCAGAGCGACGGCGGCTACGCCCTGCTCTATCAAGTGCGGGTGACGCCGCCTTCGGGCCAGCCGATCCTCCCCGACGACGGTTGCCGGCTCGGTGGCGTGGAGCTGATCCGCTACAGCGGAAGGCAGGACACGAAATTGGTGGGGATCCAGCGCAACCAGGTGACCCCCGGAGTGGAGCAGTGGCCGGCAGAGGAATACGACGGCTCCGGAGCTTCGTACGTCACCACCTGGAACCTGACCGTGAACGGGCAGTCGCTCAACAATTTGCCGCAGTACCGGGTGCACGTCATTCCGGTGTCGGTGAAGGGCAGCCGGGTCGACGCCGTGAGCTACTTGCAAGGCCTGCCGGGCTTCTCCGAGTTCGTGCAGCTGACCAACGACGCCGACGCCGGCCTCACGGAATGGGTGCGCTACGACAGCATCGTCCAGGGCCACTTCGTGCGTGACGACTGGAACGCGCTGGTCGCCGCGATCGGCGCCTACCTGGGCGAGCGCGACGTCGACAACCCCGGCGGGCCGACCAATCGTCCCGCCGGCAACGAAGGCGGCGAGGATGGCGGCGCCGGCCAGCAACCGGGCGGCGGCTACCGGCCGTGCTGGCAGGATCCCGGCGACGATTTCACGTTCGTGCGCCGCCTCGGGGTGCCGACGGCGGTGGACCGCGACATCGAGATCGAGCGCATGCGCGAGGCCTTGTCGCACCGCGGCGTGATGGGCACCTACGACCACGCGCACACCACCGGCGAGCGCCTGGTGCCCGTGTTCCGGACCCTGCGCGGCAACTCCGGACTGCTCGGCGCCGATCCCTTCGCCGGCTACGTCGGCCGACTCGACCGGGTCGCGGTCTTCGACCAGCTCACTCTCGCCGGCGCGAGCGCGCCGCCGCGCTGGTACACGGTGCAGTGGGCCACGCCGCCGCTCGAAGAGTCGTTCCGGCGCGGCGGCATGATCCAGGCGGTGCCGGTCAACCCGGTCTCCTACGCGGTCACCTACGTCGCTTTCCAGGAGGATCCGGGCGTCCTGCTGTTCGCCGACCCTTCAGTCTATCCCGATCTCGGGGTTCCGAACACGGACGTCCGCACGCTGCCGCGCCTGCTCAAGTTTCCCAGCGCCGAGCGGCCTTTCGCGATCGACCTGGTGGCGGTCGGCGGCGACTCGACGGGAATCTCGCCGGTGTTCCAGGGGCACGTCGACGAAGTCGGCGTGCACGCGCCCAACACCATCGCCGCGCCGACCGACGCGCTCTCCCGCGGCTGCTATCAATTGCTCCAGGACCTCGACGCGGGCGAGACCGCCGAGTTCTTCGTCCATCCCAACGCGTTCTTCGTCGACGGCCGCCGCTACTTGACCCGCGGCCCGGGCCAGGGCGCCGGCTTCTGGCTCGACCCGTTGCCGCGCAGCGGCCTGCTCGACCTCGACGGCGAGCGGATCGCCTATTCCGACCTCGATCCGGGGACCGGACGCTTCACGATCGCGCCGCAAGGCCGCGGCCTGCACGGCACCGAGCCGCGCGGCCACGCCGGCGGCACGCGGGTGTGGCTCGCCGACGGCCGGCCGGCGAGCGCGCTCGCTTCCGCGATCACGCCGAACGACAACGCGCTCGTCCTCGACGACACGGCGCGCTTCGGCGGCCGCGGCCTGCAGCTGATCGGCCAGGAATTGGTGCACACGGCCTTCAAGAGCCCGGGCGGCGATGCCTTGCTCATGCCGCGCCGCCGGCTCGCGCTGGACGACACCCGCCGTTACGGCGAAGGCCTCCTGCGCGGCCGTTTCGGCACCGTCGCCGCGGACCATTCCGAGGGCGAACTCGTCTACTCGATGCCTTGCCGCTGGGAAGACCGCTGGATTCCGCAGAGCGACGATCCGGCCGGCGCCTGGCTGGGCCTCTCCTTCGACGAGCCCGACGCCTATTGGCGCTCCTTGCGCTTCGAAGTCGAACTCCCCGACGCCTCGCAGCGCGTGCGCGCGACCGTGCGCAGCGGCCCGGCGGCCTGGGAGGACCCCGAGGGCACCCCCGGCCTGCGCGTGCTCGACACCGGCACCGGCACCGGCGGCGAAGCCATCCGCCTCGACTTGCGCGCGGACCAGCTCGACGTCCGCTTCAGCTTCGACTGGGAGACCGGCGCCTTCGATCCGGTCGGCTACACCGCCACCGGCTGGACCTCGGCGCCGCGCATCCGCTCGGTCCTGCTCGACTACCTGGCCGGATCGCGCGTCGAGTGGAGCGAAGAGGTGGTGGAATGAACGCCCGTCGCCGCGGATTCACCATGATCGAGCTGGTGCTCGCGCTGGCGTTGTTCGCAATGCTCGCGGTGTTCGTGCTCGGCGTCGTCAACTCGGTGATG
>Ga0214471_10002348_pt1 | contig 14901 bp, 12 predicted proteins | sample RVTome_5_FD_207665 | JGI IMG/M metagenome (GOLD analysis project Ga0214471, IMG submission 207665) | Soil microbial communities from uranium-contaminated site in the Upper Colorado River Basin, Wyoming, United States - RVT142D155 | ecosystem: Environmental > Terrestrial > Soil > Contaminated >... | reverse complement strand
CTCTATGCCGCCGCGGCGCTGATCCTGCTCGGGCTAAGCCTGGCCGAGGTGCGTTCCACCCTGCCGGTCCTCGGCGTGATGGCGGCGTTCGGCACGGCCAGGGCCTTCAACATGCCGAGCAGCCAGTCACTGCTGCCGAACCTCGTGCCGCCGGCCGCGTTCGGCAACGCGGTCGCGCTCAACACGTCGATGTTCCAGGTGGCCACCATCAGCGGGCCGGCGGTCGCCGGCCTGCTGATCCTTCTTGGCACCGAGGTCGTCTACTCGGTCGTTGCCGCGCTCTTCGTGGGCGGTTCGCTGCTCGTGGTCGGCCTCACCGCTGGTGGGCGCGGCGAGCAACCGCGCGAGCCGCTCAGCCTGGGGAGCCTGCTTTCCGGCATCACCTTCGTGCGGGGCAGCCGGCCGGTGCTCGGAGCCATTTCGCTGGACCTGTTCGCCGTGCTGTTCGGTGGAGCGACAGCGCTGCTGCCGGCCTTCGCCAGCGACGTCCTGCAAGTCGGGCCGACCGGCCTCGGCCTGCTGCGGGCGGCGCCGGCGGTCGGAGCCGCCATCGTCGGCGCCTTCCTGGCGGCTCGCCCCATCCGGGCGGGGGTGGGGCGCTGGCTCTTCGGCGGTGTGGCCGCCTTCGGTGCCGCGACGCTCGTCTTCGGCCTCTCGCGCAGCTTCGCGCTATCGCTGATCGCGCTCGCCGTGCTGGGCGGGGCGGACATGGCGAGCATGTACGTCCGCCACCTGCTGGTGCAGCTGCAGACGCCCGATCTCATCCGTGGCCGGGTGAGCGCGGTGAACTCCGTCTTCATCGGCGCGTCGAATGAGCTGGGGGAGTTCGAGTCCGGGCTCACCGCCGCCTGGTGGGGAATCGTGCCCGCAGTCCTGGTCGGCGGGTTCGCGACCTTGGCGGTCGCCGTCATCTGGGCTCGGCTCTTCCCGGTGCTGTGGCACCTCGAGCGGTTCCCGGGGCAGGTGCCCGGGTCGGCGATGCCGCCGCGGGCCGTGGCGCCATCGTCCGCCGGGCCGCCCGCCGCCCCGGGGTAGAATCCGCCGCGTGATCGATCCCATCGCCTTCCGGCTCGGCCCGATCAGCGTGCACTGGTACGGGATCATCATCGCCGCGGCCGTGCTCCTGGCGGGGGCGCTGGGCGCGGGCGAGGCGCGTCGCCGGGGCGAGAACCCGGAGCACGGCTGGTCGATGCTGCTGCCGGTCCTGGTGCTGGGCGTCATCGGCGCCCGCATCTATCACGTCATCCACCAGTGGGACTACTACGCCGCCAACCCGGCGCTCATCCCGCAGGTCTGGCTGGGCGGATTGGCGATCACCGGCGCTGTCGTCGGCGGCATGCTGGGGATCTGGCTCTACACCCGCGCCAACAAGCTGAGCACGCTGCGCTGGTTCGACATCTTCGCCACCGCGGTCCTGCTGGGGCAGGCGATCGGTCGCCTGGGCAACTTCGCCAACCAGGAGCTCTACGGACCACCGACCGACCTGCCGTGGGGCATCCCGATCGACGCCGCGCACCGCGTCGGCGAGTGGATGAACCTCCAGCTCTACCCCGTCGAGACCGCCCGCTTCCACCCGCTCTTTGCTTACGAGGCGATTCTGAACCTGGTGGGGCTGGGGCTCATCCTCTGGATTTCGCGCCGGTTCGCGCATCGGCTCTATGACGGTGACGTCTTCCTGATCTACCTGATGTGGTACGGCGTGGTGCGCACCTACCTCGAGACCTTCCGCACGCAGAACTGGGTGATCGCCGGCGTTCCCACCGCGATCTGGATCGGGGTCGGGGCGTTCGTCCTGGCCGGCGGCCTCCTCCTCCTGCGTCACCTGAAGGGATGGGGGACGCCAGGCGCCTGGATGAGACGCTCCGACGAGACCGATGCGGACGCCGCGCCGCCCGACGCCACCGCGGAGGCGCAGCCTGGCTGACCGGACCGGAATCTTGCCCGATGTGACCGCCGCCGTCGGCGCCACGCCGCTGGTGGCGCTCGACCGGCTGGCGTCCGGCCTCGATGCACGCATCGTCGCCAAGCTCGAGCACATGAATCCGGGCGGATCGGTGAAGGACCGGATCGCGGTGCCGATGATCGAGGCGGCGGAGCGAGCCGGGCTGCTGGAGCCCGGCGGCGTCATCGTCGAGCCGACCAGCGGCAACACCGGCGTGGGGCTGGCGATGGCCGCCGCGATCCGGGGCTATCGGTGCATCTTCGTCATGCCCGACAAGCAGTCGCCCGAGAAGCGCGCGCTGTTGGAGGCTTACGGCGCCGAAGTGGTCATCTGCCCGACCGATGTCGAGCCCGATGACGAGCGCTCCTACTACCGGGTCTCCGATCGGCTGGCGCGCGAGACGCCGGGCGCCTGGAAGCCCGACCAGTACGCGAACCCGGCCAACAACGAGGCGCATTACCTGACCACCGGCCCTGAGATCTGGGACGAGACGGGCGGGCGCGTCACGCACTTCGTGGCCGGGCTGGGCACGGGCGGCACGATCAGCGGTGCCGGCCGCTTCCTTCGTGAGTGGAACCCCGAGATCGTCATCATCGGCGCCGACCCGGCGGGAAGCGTCTACTCCGGCGACGTGCCGCATCAGTACCTGACCGAGGGGATCGGTGAAGACTTCTGGCCGACGACCTATGACGCGGACGTCTGCGACCTGATTCTGCGGGTCAGCGATCGCGACTCGATGCTGACCGCGCGCCAGGCCACGGCCACCGAAGGGATCCTGATGGGGGAGTCATGCGGGACCGCCCTGTGGGCAGCGCTGCAGGTCGCCCGTGACCTGGACGATCCGGACGCGCTCGTCGTGGTGCTGCTGCCGGACAGTGGCCGCAACTACGTGGCCAAGCTCTACAACGACGCCTGGCTGCGGGAGGTGGGCCTGCTCGGCCCAGACGAGCGAGTGGCGGACTACGACTGGCGAGCCACCCGGCCGTCCGTCGTGGTCAAGCGCGGCGAGGTCCGCCCCCCACAATAGCGAGGCCGCCCGTGGTGAGCGGCCTCGCGATTGCAGCTCGGTCACCAGCTCAGCGCGGGTCCAGCCATGGGTGGCTACGGGCGTCCTGGTAGCGCGTGCTGATCGCCCTCTCGGATCGGTGGAGGCCGCGAACGACTCCCGCCAGTGTGGCCAGCAACTGGGATGGGTGCCACCGACGTCCCGACCGCGCCAGATCGGCGAGGCGCTGGTTCTGGGCCTCCCGCAGGAATCCTGCCTGTCGCTCACGAGCCGCGAATTCGACGAAATGAGTGTTCATGGCGCCGTCAATCGCAGGAGACGTCCGGATTGAACGCCTTGAACGTGCCGGCCGGATTGTCCTGCCAGACCCAGGCGTGCAGGGCGTAGAAGGCCGGGATCTCGTAGCGGTTCGGCGCCGGGATCTCCATGAACATCTCGTCGAACAGCATCGGGGGATGGTCGTTCTCGGCGTCCCACGGTTCCTTGAAGACGACGTACTCGAGCGCTACCAGCTCCAGCTCTCCGTTCGCCTTCTCGGCGTAGACGAGCGCCTCGGGCGCGGTGGGATCGAGGACGGTGTCGAGCAGAGCGCCGTTGATGTAGTGAAAGCCCATGGCACCCTCGCTCGCCACGAACGAGGCGATGCACTCGTGCAGGGGTCCGGATGGCGGGAGGCCATAGCCGGCTGCGGCGGCCTGGGTCAGGCTGTTGAACCGCGCGGTGGCCGCCTTCGCGCGAGCCAGATCAGAGGGTGCGGCCAGAACCGTGGTCCATGCCACGCCGGCGAGCGAGATTGCCACGACGAGGGCCGTCAGCAGACGGCTGGCGGAAGGGCTGGGCATGCGATTTTTCCTCCTGTGTGCTACGCGGATCAGACCTCTACCTGGAGCTCGTAGACCTCGCGTGTCGGGTGGCCGGCACGTTCGTGAACGCGCATCACCGCCTCCCGAGTCGGGCCGGTCGCCAGGCAGAAGACCTTCCCCCTCTCCGGATCCAGCCAGGCGCGCTCGAAATGCACCCCCTCGTCCCCCTCGATCGCGAGGTCGCGCTCATGCGCTTCCTTCAGTTGCTGGGCCGTCACGCCGACGAACCCGGAGTGGACATCCATGAACTTGGCCATCAATCACCTTCGGTACGGGGTGCCTTCGGTAGCCAGACTGCGGAGCCGGCATGACGCTGTCATCGCCTGGATGACCGATGACCACAGAGAAGTCCAACCGACGATCTGAGTCCCGTTAGACGCCAGCGGTGCCAGGCATCGGTCATTCGACCGATGACCCCCTTGGCGCGGTGGCTAGACTCGTTGCATGCCTCGAATCGGTGCCCGACTCTCTCCGATCCTGATCGGCAGGGATGACCTGCTCGACCTGGCGGAGCGTCGCCTCGAGGAGGCGGCGGCCGGCCGACGGCAGTTCCTGCTGCTGGCTGGCGAGGCCGGGATCGGAAAATCGCGACTGCTGGGCGCCATCGAGACCAAGGCGCTCGGTGCGGGCTTCCGCACGGCCGGCGGCTTCCTTGCTCCTCAGGACCGTGACGTCCCGGCCGCCTCGCTCCTCGACATGGCCCGCTCGATGACCCGGTACGAGCCCTGGGTGGAGCTCGGCCGCAGCCTCCTGGAGCTCGCCGACGAGAACATCTCCGCACCCCACCCGAAACGGCGGGTGCTGATTCTCCAGGCCGTCGATCTGTTGGTTGCGGCGCTCGACGGACCGACGATGCTGGCATTCGACGACCTTCAATGGGCCGACGACCTCAGCCTCGAGATCCTCACCGAGCTTGCACGTGCCGCACGCGACCGCCCGTTGCTCCTCGTCGGCGCTTATCGAACCGACGAGCTCTCACCGGATGCGCTCCTGCGCGAATGGCGTGCGAGACTCCTGACACAGCGCACGGCCGAGGAGGCGCAGCTCGCTCCGCTGAACCTCGAGCAGACGGCGCTCATGACCACCCTCATCCTGGACACTGGGCTGCCCGCCCCGCGCGACGTCGTCGCCGCCGTCTACGAACGGACCGATGGGGTCCCGCTGCACGTCGAGGAGCTGTTAGGTGCGATAGCCGACGGCGAGCGGATCGACGGCCGCCTGATTCGGGACGCCGATGTCCCCGACACACTCGAGGACGCCATCCTGCAGCGCATTCGGCGCCTCTCCCCCGATGCCCAGCTGGTGGCCCGCTCGGGGGCGGTGATCGGTCGCTGCTTTGTCCCCGATGTCCTGGCGGGCATCATGGACGTGCCGGCTGACACGCTCGATGCGCCGCTCCGCGAGCTGCTCGACGAACACTTTCTGGAGCCGCCGGGGCTTCGCGGCCTGTACGACTTTCGCCACCAGGTCCTGCGCGACGTCCTGTATCGCAGTCTTCCCGGGACCGAGCGGCGCCGATTGCACGCGCGCGCCGGCGAGTTCGGCAGGGAGTTGGAAGGCGCCTCGGAGATCCACGCCTCACTGCATTACGAGCGTGCCGGCATGACCGCGCAGGCGTTTCGCTCGGCGCTCCAGGGGGCGCGCGTTGCGTCTCGGCTCTCGTCTCACCGCGAGGCGTTCGACCTGTACCGCCGCGCCGTCGACCTCCTGTCCGCCGACCTGCCGGTGGCTGAGCAGGCCGAGATCCTCGAGGCGTTCGCGGTCGAGGCGGCTGCCGTTGAGGAGAACGACGTCTGCGATTGGGCGGCGCGCGAGGCTCGGTCGCGCTACATGGCGGCCGGGGACGTGGTCGCTGCCGCGGCGCAGCTGGTGATGCTCATCGGCATGGCCCGACGCCGGGCGCGACCCATTGCCGAGCGCCAGTCAGCCATCCGCGCGGCGACGGAGGAGCTGGCGGCCCTGCCCCCCGGTTCCCCCACCAGCAGCGTGCGTGCCAGACTCATGGTCGAGGCGGCGTACGCCTCCCTCGACCAGCTGGACCTCGACGCCGCGCGCGCAGCCATCGCGTCCGGATCCGAGGCCGGCCGCGCGGCGGAAGATGAGGAGGCGATCCTGTGGATCGCCTCACTCGACGGCATGCTGGAGGCGCTCGACGGGCTCCCGGATGACGGCCTGACCCGCATCGCGACGGTTGCCCTTGAGGCGCGCGAGCGCGGCTTCGAGGACGGCGGGGTGACCGCCTATCGGGACGGGGCGGTCATGGCGGCACGCGTCATGGAGTATCCGCGAGCGGCGGCGCTGATCGACGAGGGCCTGCGCTACGCCGACGCCATCGACCAGTCGCACTGCGCCCATGTCATGGCCGCGACCGGAGCGTTGGTGGCGTGGGCCAACGGTCGGTGGGACGAGGCGGTGGCCCTGGGAGAGCATGCGCTGGCCGATCGTGGCTGCGAGCGGGCCGCAGTGATGGCGCGCTGGCCGATCGGCTACACGGCCCTGGTGCGCGGAGACTCCGCGACCGCTGCCACCCATCTCGGAGCGGCCGAAGCTTTCGGGGAGATGGCGGGCGTTCCCGACTTCGTGCTGGCTGCTTCGTGGGGGCTGGCAGAGCTTGCGGTGGTGGCTGGTGACCACGAGCAGGCGATCGGCCGCACGGACGATGCGCTCGCGCTGGCGAGCCGCAGCGGCGAGCGTGCTCGGTTCGCGCCGTTCGTGGTCACCGGCGTGCGGGCGCGGATCGCGGCGGGGCGCCCCGCTGAAGCGGAACGCTGGGCCGCCGATGCGGCCGCCCTGCTTGGCGCAAGCCAGCCCTCGCCGGCGCTCGACCACGCCTCGGGACTCGTGGCGCTTGCAGCCGGGAGCCTTGCCGCCGCGCGCTCGTCGCTCGAGCGAGCCGTGCGCGGATGGGGCGCACGCGGGAGGACGTGGGAGACGCTGTGGGCTCGCCTCGACCTTGCAGGCTGCATGCTGCGCCTGGGCCGCGTCGTCGAGGCCGTGAGGCTCATTGCGGAAGTTCGCGCCGCCGCCGAAGGACTGCGAAGCCCGCCCCTCCTGGCGCGGATCGCGGAGCTGGAGCGCCTGAGCCGACGCCACGCCACGGAGGAGCCGGGCTGGCATCCGCTCACCGTTCGCGAGTACGAAGTTGCGCGGCTGATTGCCGGCGGTCTGACGAACGGCGAGATCGCCACCGAGCTCTCGGTGGCGCCCAGGACGATCAGCTCACACGTCGAGCATATCCTCGACAAGCTGGGTGCGGCCCGCAGGACCGAGATCGCGAGCTGGGTCGCGACCACGCTCCCCCCAACGACGATGCGGCACGAGACCGTTGCTCTCTCATCGCAGGTGCCCGCCATACCGCACGGTGTGCACCGCCTGAATGGCACCTGACACCACGGGGAAGCCCGGAGTATGGTGTGCTCGGTGAGTTCAGGAGTGCAGAGCACATGACGCAGATCGCCGAGCCGAAAACCGAATCGGGGCCAGCCGCCGTGGAGCGGGTCAACCATTGGGTCGGTGGCAAGCGCGTGGCGGGCACCTCCGGCCGTCACGGGCCCGTCTACAACCCGGCCACCGGTGAGCTGGCGCGCGAGGTCGACTTCGCCTCGGCGGCGGAGGTCGACGAGGCCGTGCGCACCGCCACCGCGGCATTCCCCGTCTGGCGGGCCACCTCGCTCAGCCGGCGCACCGAGATCCTGTTCCGGATCCGCAACTTGGTTGACCAGCACCGCGCGGAGATCGCGGCTCACCTCACCGCCGAGCACGGCAAGGTGACGAGTGACGCCCTGGGCGAGGTGGCGCGCGGCCTCGAGAACCTCGAGTTCGCGACCGGCATCCCGCACCTGCTGAAGGGCGGCTTCAGCGAGCAGGTGTCGACCGGCATCGACGTCTACCAGATTCGCCAGCCGCTGGGGGTGGTGGCCGGCATCACGCCGTTCAACTTCCCGGCCATGGTGCCGATGTGGATGTTCGCCACCGCCATCGCCTGCGGCAACGCCTTCATCCTGAAGCCGTCCGAGAAGGACCCGTCTGCATCGGTCTACATTGGGGAGCTGCTGCAGGAGGCGGGCCTGCCGGACGGCGTCTTCAACGTCGTGCACGGCGATCGTGAGGCCGTTGACCGCATCCTGGAGCATCCGGGCATCGCGGCGGTGAGCTTCGTCGGATCGACGCCGGTGGCACGCCACATCTACCAGACCGGCACCTCCCACGGGAAGCGGGTGCAGGCGCTTGGCGGGGCCAAGAACCACATGATCGTCCTGCCCGATGCCGACGTCGAGATGGCGGCCGATGCCGCGGTCTCCGCCGCGTACGGCTCCGCCGGGGAGCGCTGCATGGCGATCAGCGTGGTGGTGGCCGTCGGTGGCGTGGCCGACCCCCTGGTCGATGCGATCGAGGAGCGGCTGCCCAAGATCAAGCTCGGACCGGGGAGCGAAGCGGGCTCCGAGATGGGCCCCCTGATCACGCGCGAGCATCGCGACAAGGTGGCCTCATACCTGGACAGCGGCCCGGCCCAGGGGGCTGAGCTGCGGGTCGACGGCCGGGAGCACCAGCTCTACCGCGAGGGCAAGGGCTTCTTCCTGGGGGTCTCGCTGCTGGATCGGGTCACGCCGGAGATGGACTGCTACCGCAACGAGATCTTCGGGCCGGTGATGGAGGTCATCCGCGCGGAGTCGTACCCGGAGGCGTTGAAGCTGGTCAACGACAACCCGTACGCCAACGGGACGGCCATCTTCACCCGCGACGGCGGCGCCGCCCGCCAGTTCCAGTTCGAGGTGAACGTCGGCATGGTCGGCATCAACGTGCCGATCCCGGTGCCGGTGGCGTATTACAGCTTCGGCGGCTGGAAGGCCTCGCTCTTCGGCGACCTGCACATGTACGGCCCGGAGGGGGTGCAGTTCTACACCCGGGCCAAGGTCGTGACGGCCCGCTGGCCGGACCCCTCGACCAGCAAGGTCGACCTGGGCTTCCCCCAGACACGCTGACGCACCTTCTCCCATGGCCCTGCCAGCAGGTCCGGCGGTGATGGGTGCGGAACGCGCCGAGTTCTGGCGGCTGGGTGCAGCGGCCCCCTGGCTCTGGGGGTTGGCGTCGTTCGGGTGGTACGCCGCCAGCGCCTATCTGACGCTTCCGCTGGTGACCGCCCTCCCCGCGCAGTTCATGATCCAGCCTTTGATTTGGGGTGGCGTGGTCCTGGGGGGCGTCGTGCTCCTTGCCCGCCTGTTCTTCGGCCGATGGCTGCGGATCTCCTGGACGGCGTTGGCGCTTGCGATCGCGGGCCTGGTCCTGGCCGGGCTGCTCGAGGCGTCCCTGCACGCATGGGCGGTCGAGCGCTTCGCGACCTTCAGCTGGCAGCTCATCGGCCCGACCGCTGGCCTCTTCGCGATCGTCGTGGGCTGTGCGGCGGCCAGCTTCGGCGTGCTGATCGCCCCGCGATATGCAAGCCTGCCGCCGCTTCTCTTCGCGGTCGCCGGGGCGCTCGTCAGCGGCCTCGTCGTGGCCGTCAATCTGCCCGGGACGCAAGGTGGTCTCGATACGGGAAGTCTCCTGCCGGCGTCGCTGGTCGCTGCCGGCGGTGCCTACGCCCTGGTTGCGACGTTCGTTGCCGTCATCGTGGCGGTCCGTCGCGAGCTGAGTGATGAGCCAGTGATGCCGGCATGAGCGACCGGCACGACCATTTCGAGACCCTAACGGTCCATGTCAGCGCTGATCCGGATCCGGCCACCGGGGCGGTGGTGCCCGCCATCCAGATGAGCACCACCTTCAAGCAGGACGCGGTGGGCCAGACGCGGGACGGCTTCGAGTACGGCCGCAGCGATAACCCGACCCGTCGCGCGTTGGAGGCTGCGATCGCCGCGCTGGAGGGTGCGGCTCATGGGATCGCCTTCGCATCCGGGCTGGCCGCCACCCAGAACATCCTCTACCTGCTCGACCCCGGCGACCGGCTTGTGGTCTCGGATGACGTGTACGGCGGCACCTGGCGCCTTGCCGACAAGGTGTGGCGCCGCTACGGCGTGCAGACCGATGCGGTCGACCTGCGCGACCTCGACGCGGTGGCGGCCGCCCTCGCCGGCGACGGGACGGCGCCGCCGGCGCGCATGGTCTGGATCGAGACGCCCACCAATCCATTGCTGAAGGTGGTCGACATCAGCGCCGTCGCCCGGCTGGCAGCCACGAGCGGGGCCCTGACGGTGGTCGACAGCACGTTCGCCACGCCCTATCTGACCCGCCCGCTGGAGCTGGGTGCGGACCTCGTCCTGCATTCGGCCACCAAGTACCTCGGCGGCCACTCCGACGTGATCGGCGGGCTGGTTGCGACGAGCCGCGACGACGTGGCTGCCACCCTGCGCTTCCACCAGAACGCAGCCGGCGCCGTGCCGAGCCCGTTCGACTGCTGGCTGGTGCTGCGCGGCCTGCGCACGCTGGCGATCCGCATGGATCGTGCCTGCGCGAACGCCGCGGCGGTGGCGACCTGGCTGCAGCGACGGGCCGGCGTGGCTCGTGTTCACTGGCCCGGCTTCCCGGATCATCCGCAGCGTGAGCTGGTCGAGCGCCAGATGCGGCTGCCCGGCGCAATCGTCAGCTTCGAGCTGACGGCAGATGAGCCGGTCACGCGCCGGCTGGCGGCGACGACGAGGCTCTTCACGCTCGCCGAGTCGCTCGGTGCGGTCGAGTCCCTGATCGAGCTGCCGGCGGCGATGACCCACCTGTCCGTCGCCGAATCGCCGCTGGCGGTCCCGCCCGGGCTCATCCGCCTCTCGGTCGGGATCGAGGCGGCCGACGACCTGATCGCCGACCTGGAGCAGGCATTCGTTGCCGCCGGGGTCGCTGCCGGGGTGGACGCCGGGTGAGCTCGGACCCACCCAAGCTCCCGCCGGACGGCCCGACCGAGCTTGTCGAGGGCCGGGACGGGGAGCTGGTGGAGCGCCTGGCGACCGGCACCGCCACCCTGCTGCTCATCTGGCTGGTGGGCGTGGGGGCCGGCAGCGCGCTCCTCGCGGCCTGGATCTTCGCTGCGGTGGTCCTCGGCCAACGGCTGGGCGTCGACGACCTGTTGAGCGGGACTGGCTTCTACGTCTCGCTGTTCGGTGCCTCCGGTCCCACGGTACTGTGGCTCGCCGGCCGCGCGCAGGACCGCTCGCTCGGGTGGTTCCTGCTGACCGCCGCGAAGATCGGGCTGGCCATGCTCGGCGGCTCGATCCTGATCGTGGTGCTCGGGTCGCTGCTGCTCGGCTCGAGCATCGGGTCCGGTGCCCTGCCCGCGGTCGCCCTGCTCATCGGTCTCACGCTGGCGATGGCCGTGGTGTGGGCGCTCGCCACCTGGTCGGCGGACCGTTACATCGCCAGGGCGCGTGTGGAGTCCACGCCGGACGCTTGACATTCAACCGATCAGTTGCAGCCCGCCCAACTGGTGGGCGTAACAGCCACGATTTGGGCTCAGGAGTCGCGTTTCGCCTCCGGCTCGCCCACCACTTGAGAATCCGGCCACGAAAGGTTGGCATCGTGGCGGTTGGGCCCACCAGTTGGGAATTCGGCGGCGGCGTGCGGTGGGAGGAGGCTTAGACGTCGTAGGTGCGCAGCGGCTCGGCGATCTCCAGCGGACCCGAGTAGGCGGTGCGTGCCTCGCCGAGCGCCCATTCGCCATCGTCGCTGTTCAGCGGGATGTGGGTCAGGATGACCCGCTTGGAACGGGCGTTATGGGCCACCAGCGCCGCCTCCGAAGGGAGGAGGTGGCCGCGGCTCTGCGGGGCGGGATCATCCTCCTGCAGCGAGCGCAGGCCTGCCTCGCACAGGAACAGGTCGGCGGTGTCGGCCAGGCGCGGCAGCGCAGGGCACGGTCCGGCGTCGGCCGAGTAGGCGAGGATGCGGTCCGGGTCCTCATCCGGCCCGCGGGCCGAGATTCGGAAGCCCCAGGTGCGCACGTAATGCTGCGTCTCATCGGGCTCGAGCCGAAGGCTGCCGATCTCGATCGGGCGCTTTCCGTCGTGCTCCACGAAGATGAAGCTCTTGTCGAAGAAGTTGGCGTAGCCGGCGCCCAATGCCAGCTCGGCCAGCTGCGCCTGCGATCCGGGCGGCACGATGACCAGCAGCCGCTTCTTGGCCACGTCGATCCACGGGTAGGAGTAGCGCAACGTCACGAGGTCGAGGCAGTGGTCGGTGTGCATGTGGCTGACGACCACCGCGTCGAGCTCATCCGGCGTGTTCCGCCGCAGCAGCTGGGCGACCACGCCCGGTCCGACGTCCATCAAGATCCGGGAGCCGCCGCCCTCGACCACGTATCCGGCGCACGCTTCGCCGGGGTTGGGTCGGGCCGGGCTGCGGCCCAGGATGGTCAGACGCATATCCGCGTAGTTATGACCGATCGCCCGACAGGGCGTCTGTCCGAAATGCGACTAGCGCTGGTCGATCGGGACGTAGTCCCGCTCGGTTTCCCCCACGTAGATCTGTCGCGGCCGCCCGATCTTGGTCTCCTTCGACTCGATCATCTCGCGCCACTGGGCGATCCATCCCGGCAAGCGACCGATGGCGAAGCAGTTGGTGAACATGTTCTTCGGGAAGCCGATGGCGTGGTAGATCAGGCCCGAGTAGAAGTCCACGTTGGCATAGAGCTTGCGCTGGACGAAGTACTCGTCGTGGATCGCGACCTCCTCCAGGCGCTTGGCGACCTCGAAGAGGGCGCCATCGGCTCCGGTGGCGGCCAGCACCCGGTCAGCGGCGTCCTTGATGATCTTGGCTCGCGGGTCGAAGTTCTTGTAGACGCGGTGCCCGAAGCCCGGCAGCTTGAACTCCGAGCTCGGGTCCTTGGCACGGTCGACCCATTTCTGGACGTCGCCGCCGTCGGCCACGATGCGCTCCAGGGTGCGGATCACCGCCTCGTTGGCTCCACCGTGCAGCGGGCCCCAGAGAGCGGAGATGCCGGCGCTGATCGAGGCGTAGAGGTTGGCATGCGCACTGCCGACCATCCGCACGGTGGCGGTCGAGCAGTTCTGCTCGTGGTCGGCATGCAGGATCAGGAGCAGGTCGAGTGCCTCGGCGACCTCCGGCTTGACCTCGTAGTCCTCCGACGGAACCGCGAACATCATGTGCAGCAGGTTGGCCGCGTAGCCTAGGTCGTTGAGGGGGTAGACGTACGGCTGGCCGATCGCCTTCTTGAACGACCAGGCCGCCAGGGTCGGCAGCTTGGCGATCAGCCGCAGCGTGGTCAGCTCGACGGCGGCCGCGTCCGCGATCTCATGGCTGTCCGGGTAGAACGTGCTCATCCCGACCGTGCCCGATGCAAGCACCGCCATCGGGTGGGCGTCGTGCGGGAACGAGTCGAAGAAGTGCCGCATCTCCTCGCGGATCAGCGTGTGATGCGTGATCTCCGCCACGAACCGAGCCAGCTCGTCACGAGTCGGCAGCTCGCCGTAGATGAGCAGGTGGGCGACCTCCAGGAAGGTGCTCTGACCCGCGAGCTGCTCGATCGGGTAGCCGCGGTAGAGCAGGATCCCCTGGTCGCCGTCGACGAAGGTGATGGCCGATGTGCAGGAGCCCGTGTTGCCGTAGCCGGTGTCCATCGTGATCAGGCCGGCCTCGGCGCGCAGCTTCGCGATGTCGACGGCCGCCTCGTTCTCGGTCCCACGGATCACCGGCAGCTCCACCGACCGATCGTGGTAAGTGAGGGAGGCGGTATCGGTCTTCACAGCCGTCTCGTTGGTCATCGGATCAGGTCCTTCACTGCCTCACGCTCCTCGACGAGCTCGTCGCACGTCGCGTCGATCTTGCCCTGCGCCCAGTCGCCATGCTTGATGCCCTGCACGATTTCGACCTCGCCGGGGGCAACGGCGCGCAGCGGGTAGCCAAACACGAGCCCTTCGGGGATGCCATAGCCCGTTTGGTCGCTCGGCGCGGGGACGGCCGAGGAGAAGATCTGCCCGCTCGGCTGGGTGATGTTGCGCACCGTGTCGATCACGGCGTTGGCGGCCGACGCCGCGCTCGACTGCCCGCGTGCGGCGATGATCGCGGCGCCACGCTGCTGCACGGTGGCGATGAACTCGCCCTGCAGCCAGGCCTCGTCGGCGATCACCTCGGGCGCGGGCCGCCCGCCGATCGTGGCGTGGTAGGCGTCCGGGAACTGGGTCGATGAGTGGTTGCCCCAGATCGCCAGGTCGCGTACCTCCTCCACCTCCACGCCAGCCCGCCTGGCCAGCTGCGCTCGGCCGCGGCTCTCGTCGAGCATCGTCATGGCGAACCATCGGTCACGGCCGATCCTGGGCGCATTGGCGGCCGCGATCAGGCAGTTGGTGTTGCACGGGTTGCCGACCACCAGGACGCGGATGTCGTCGGCGGCATTGGCGTCGAGAGCCCTGCCCTGCGCGGTGAAGATCCCGCCGTTGATGGTGAGCAGGTCCTTGCGCTCCATGCCCGCCTTGCGCGGCACGGCGCCGACCAGCAGCGCCCAGCTCGCGTCGGCGAAGGCCTCGTCGGCGCTCGCGGTACGGACCACCTCGCGAAGCAGCGGAAACGCGCAGTCCTCGAGCTCCATGGCGACTCCCTCGAGCGCGGGGAGCGCGGCCTCAAGCTCGAGCAGCTGCAGGTCAACCGTGGTGCGCGGACCGAACATCTGGCCCGATGCGATCCTGAACAGGAGCGCGTAGCCGATCTGTCCGGCGGCGCCGGTGACCGCCACCTTCACGTGCGAGTCGGGCATCGGATCGAGTGTAGCGCAGCGGCCCTCGATCGCCGTGGGGCCGCTCGTCCGCTCGGGTGCTACCAGTCGCGCGGGATGCCGCTCCGGCCCGCCGCCCAGTCATCCAGGGCGGCGGCCATGGAGCGGAACGCCATCCGTGGCAGCCAGGCGGGAACGTCGGCGCGGGCGACCCAGGCGTGGTGGTCCGACTCGGGGTCGGTGACGACCTTGGCTGACGGGTCGAGGGTACGAGCCAGGTAGACGCAGCTCACCGCGTTCGCGTCACGGGACGTGTAGACCCCCACCAGCCGCACCAGCTCGACGGCCAGGCCGGCCTCCTCCAGCGTCTCGCGACGCGCGCCCTCTTCGGCCGATTCCCCTGCCTCCAGGTAGCCTGCCGGCAGGTCCCACCCACCCAGTCCCG
>Ga0214471_10002347_pt1 | contig 14902 bp, 17 predicted proteins | sample RVTome_5_FD_207665 | JGI IMG/M metagenome (GOLD analysis project Ga0214471, IMG submission 207665) | Soil microbial communities from uranium-contaminated site in the Upper Colorado River Basin, Wyoming, United States - RVT142D155 | ecosystem: Environmental > Terrestrial > Soil > Contaminated >... | reverse complement strand
GCCGTGCCGCCCCGTCACCTTGCGCGCCAGCTTAAGCGCCGCCTCCACGGCGTTGGCACCGGTCGGGCCGGTGAACTGCAGCCGATAGTCCAGGCCGCGCGGCTGCAGGACGATCGCCTCGAAGGCGTCGATGAAGGCGGCCTTGGCCTCAGTGAACATGTCGAGGCCGTGGGCCACGCCGTCCTGCTGGATGTAGTCGACCAGCGCCCGCTTCATGTCGGGGTCGTTGTGGCCGTAGTTCAGCGTCGAGCAGCCGGCCAGGAAGTCGATGTAGTGACGGCCGTCGCTGGCAATCAGCTCGGCGCCCTGGGCGCGCTCGAAGACGACGGGAAAGCTGCGGCAGTAGCTGCGGATCGCGGACTCCCGGCGGGTGAAGGTCTCGAGGGCTGCGGACATGGAAGGGCCTCTCTCTGTGAAGGGGTAAGGGGTCTCTCAGGCCGCGCGACTGCGGGTCGCGCGCTCGAAAGGCCCGATCTCGACCAAATGCTCGGTCGCGTGGCGGCCGCCGAAGTGGGCGTCGCGCTCGAAGTGGGCGTCGTCCGTCAGTGGCGCGTCGAGGTCGTCGGCGATGGCCCGGAACAGCGCCCAGGACGCCTGGTTGTCACGCGTGATGGTGCTGTGGATGTGGCGCACGTGGCGGCAGGCCCTGCGACGCAGCAGCTCGTGGATGAGCCGCTTCGCAACACCGCGGCCGCGCGCCTCGGGGTGCACGGCGACCTGCCAGACGAAGAGGGTGTCCGGCTTCTCCGGCGGCAGGTAGCCGGAGATCCAGCCGACCGGCCGGCCGTCGATCTCGGCCAGCGCGCAGGTGCCTGCGAAGTGCGAGCACTGCAGCAGATTGCAATACATGGAGTTGTCGTCGAGCGCCTCGATGCTCTTGACCAGCGCCCAGATCTTGGCGCCGTCGGCCTTGCGCGGCGGGCGGTAGGTGACGGCCTTGCCGGCTTTGGCGCGGGGGGCATCAACGGCTCGGTCCAGCTGCATGGCAGGGTCTCCCGTTTTGTGGCCTGGCGGAACGAACAGCTGGTCAGCGCCGTCGCCAGGCGTGGGCGTCGATGACCAGAGGGGAGGCGCGGAAATCCGATCGCCGCGCCGAAGCGCGTCGGGGCGATGCTCAATCAGGCGTGGGTCTTGCCCCTGTGCTCGGCTTGCCGCAGTCGTCGGCTGCGGCCAGCCGCCCCGACCTGGGTGAGAGGTCTGCCTAGCGGCTGACCACCACCATCTTCTCGATGACGTCGTCCATCTGCCGGTCGTCTACCAGGATGTGCAGCGCCTCGAGCGTCGGCAGCAGGTTGCTCCGCTTGCCGACGCGGATGACCGGGTTCTTGCCCGGGATGATCATGGTGCGCTCGCCGAAGTTGAGCCGCAGGAGCAGCGTGCCGCCCTCCTCGAACCACCAGGGCGCCGGTTGCTTGTAGGTGATCTGCTTGGCGGCACGGCCGTCTTCTTCCACGTACTCGTGGCTCGGATAGCGGTAGTCCGGGTCGTGCGCCAGGGCGATCTGGTGATCGAGGCCGAGAAGGAAGATGCGGCGCAGGTCTTCCATGCGGCGGTCGACCAGTCTCTTGCGGCGCGCCGGATTGTCGGTGCGCGGTGCCCGCGCGGGAACGACGAAGTCAAGTTCTTCGCGTGAAACGGAAATCGGAAACCTCCAGGCGCTTGTTGCGTCGGCTGTGAACTGTGAACGCGACCCTAGCGGAAAGGCCGCATATTGTCAAAAAGCGACATTGTGTCGTTATTACGACAAGGTAAGTTTTGTTCCGCAGGGGAAATCGCACGGCGTTTCGCCGGCTCGCCGCCCGACGGCGCGGCGGATCTTCGCCAGGAGCGGCGCTGTTCCTGCGGAGCGCCGGACGGCCGGCGCTGTGAGATCTGCGTGGCCCCCCGGCGCCTTGCCGGCCGCTTCGGCGGGATGATAGCTTCGCCGCGGATTCGCGGCGACGCGCAGCAAGGGCACCAGAGGCGGCAGGGGACGGCAGGCGGCATGGCGGCAGGAGAGGGGATTTCCCCGCAGATCACCTACGAGGACTTCGCCCGCGTCGACGTGCGGGTCGGCACCATCATCGACGCGCAGCCCTTTCCCGAGGCGCGGCGTCCCGCCATCAAGCTGTGGGTCGACCTCGGTGCCGAACTCGGTGTGAAGAAGACTTCGGCGCAGATCACCGTGCACTACGATCCCGGCCGGCTCATCGGCCGGCAGGTCGCCGCGGTGGTGAACTTCCCGCCGCGCCAGATCGGCAAGTTCATGTCGGAGGTGCTGGTGCTCGGCTTTCCCGACGCCGCCGGCGAGGTGGTGCTGGTCGCGCCCGACCTGCCGGTGCCCAACGGCGGCCGGCTGTACTGATGGCCCGCCCCGCCGCGGGGCAGCCTGCTCAGGTGATGTTGAAGCGCTGCAGCACGTCGGCGAGATCGTCGCCGAAATGGGCGCCGCGACGGATGAGACCGACGTTCATCGGCAGGGCGCGCAGGTCCGCGTGGTCGGGGTCGAGGCTGGTCAGCAGGGCGACCGGGATCGCCTTTGTGGCCGGCATGGCGGCCAGCGCGCAGGCCAGGTCGACGCCGCTCATGCGCGGCATCACCTGGGCGGTGATCACGAGGTCCGGCTTGGTCTCGAGGATCAGCTCGAGCGCCTCGATGGGGTTCAGCACGGTGGCGACGCGGTAGCCGCAGGCGGCCAGCTCGCGGCCGACCACCTTGGCCGCCGAGCGCTGCGGCAGGACCAGCGTGACGTCCTTGTCCATCACCGTGACGTCTTCGACGTTGAAGGCGTTCTGCTGCGGCAGCTGGCGCAGCACGGCGGCGACGCTGTCGACGTCCACCCGCTCGCCGTCAAGCAGGGCGCTGATGCGGTCGGCGAAGGCGATGAGATCGTCGGCGTGCTGGGTCTCGACGCTGTCGATCTCGCTCAGGTACTCGTCCAGGCGGTGGGTCAGCGGGCCGAAGCCGACCAGGTTCACGGCGCGCGCCTTCATGCGCAGGTTGGCCGATTCCTGAGCCAGCAGCTTGGCGGCCTCCTTGGGATTGAGCACGCCGTTCTTTACCTGCTGCACGCGCAGCTCGAGGTTGCTGACGAGATCACGCGCCTCGTCGAGCACTTCGCGCTCGACCTGGGAGTCCAGCTCTTCTTCGGAAATCAGCCCACGCGTGACGGCCATGCCCCTCTCCCGTGCCCTACCTGTTGGGAATCGCCGCAAAACCGGCGGTTGCCGCAGGGTAGGCCGGCAAGGGTTAAGGCTCGATAAATGTCGCAGAGCCCTGAAGAAGCGGCCGCTCGCCGTGGGGCCGCGAGGCAGCGCTCAGACCGGCAGCCAGACGCGCGCCCTGAGGCCGCCGCCGGGCGCCGCCTCCAGCGCGACGTCGCCGCCGTGGCTGCGCGCCACGTCGCGGGCGATGGTGAGGCCGAGGCCGACGCCGCCGGTCGCCGGGTTGCGCGACTGCTCGAGGCGGAAGAACGGCTTGAAGACCTCCTCGTAGCGCTCGGGCGGGATCCCCGGCCCGTCGTCGTCGATGGTCACCTCGATCACGTTCTTGCGGCGACCCGCCCTGACGGCCACCTGGGTGCCGTGGCGGCGGGCGTTGGCCAGCAGGTTGGTCAGGCAGCGGCGCATGCCCTCGCGGCGCAGCGGCAGGGTGAGGTCCTGCTCGACGTGCAGGTCGACCGCGCGACCGTCGCGCGCCATCTGCGCCACCACGTCGCGCAGCAGGCTGCCGAGATCGGTCGGCGCCGGCGTCTCCTGGCCCTCGCCGCGGGCGAAGGCGAGGTAGCCCTCCACCATGTGCTCCATCTCGGCGACGTCGGCCTGCAGGTACTTGGCGTCGGGCACGTCGCGCAGCATCTCCAGCTGCAGCTTCATGCGGGTGAGCGGCGTGCGCAGATCATGGCTGACGCCGGCCAGCATCTCGGTGCGCTGCTGGATCTGCCGTTTGATGCGGTCGCGCATGTTGATGAAGGCGGCGGCCGCCTGGCGCACCTCGGTGGCGCCCTCCGGCTTGAAGTCGCGGACCTCCTGGCCCTTGCCGAAGCTTTCGGCGGCGCGCGCCAGGCGGCGGATCGGCTTCACCTGGTTGCGCATGAAGATGACGGCGATGCCGAACAGCAGCACCGAGCTGCCGATGGTCCAGAAGATGAAGATGTAGGTGGTGGAGGAGAACAGTCTCTCGTCGTTCACCAGCACACGCAGCACGCCCTCGGGCAACTGCACGAGGATCTCGACGTGCCCTCTGATCGACCGGGCGTCGAGCACGAAGGGCTGGCGCAGGCGCTCGGTCAGGGCCTCCTCCAGGCGCGCCTCGACGACGGTGCGCACGCGCGGCCGGGTGAGCTCCGGAAGCGCTGTCCTCTCGGTGAGGCTGAGCTGCAACTGCATGGCGCTGCGCGCCAGCTGGAAGGCCTCGCGGCGCTGCTGCAGGCTCGGGTCGCGCTCCATGAGCGAGATCACCGCGGCAACGTCTCCGGCGAGGCCCTGGGCCAGGCGCTTGGTGATGGTGTCGTAGTGGCGGTCGTAGAACACCCAGGTGGAGATCACCTGCAGCAGGATCAGCGGCGTGACGATGATCAGCACGGCGCGGCCGAGCAACGAGCGCGGCAGAAAGCGGCGAATCGGCCCCGGCGCGCCGTGCGGGTAGAGCGGGTCTGTCGGCGGCGTCGTCATTGCAGCCGACGATAGGGCGCGCGGGACGGCCTCTGCGATCGCGCGCGCATCAGTCGGGCATCAGCACGTAGCCGGTGCCGCGCACGGTCTGCAGGTAGCGCGGAAACTTGGGATCGGCCTCGATCTTGCGGCGCAGGCGCGTCACCTGCACATCGATGGTGCGCGCGTTGCCGCTGACCATGCTCTCCTCACCCAGGTCGTCGCGGGTGATCGGCTCGCCAGCGCGGCGCGCCAGCGCCTTCAGCAGCGAGGCCTCGGCGGTGGTCAGCCGCACGAAGCTGCCGGCGCGCGTCAGCTCCTCGCGCTCCAGGTCGAAGCAGAACTCGCCGAAGGTGACCTTGCTCGGCGGCGCCGTCGCCGGCGGGGGCGGCGGCACGCGGCGCAGGATGGCGTTGATGCGCAACACCAGCTCGCGCGGCTCGAAAGGCTTCGGCAGGTAGTCGTCGGCGCCGCACTCGAAGCCGGCGATGCGGTTCTCGGTCTCGTTCATGGCGGTCAGCAGAAGGATCGGCACCGTGCTGTCCCGGCGCAGGGTGCCGGTCAGCTGCAGGCCGGTCTCGCCGGGCATCATGATGTCGAGCACCAGCAGGTCGAAGGAGAGCGCCGCCAGCTTGGCGCGCGCGTCAGCGGCGTCGACCGCCGTGGTGACGCGGAATCCCTGGTCGCGCAGGTAACGCTGCAGCAGGTCGCGCAGCCGGGTGTCGTCGTCGATCACCAGGATGTGCGGCTGCTCGCCCACGGCTTCATTGCTCATTGCGGGGGAGTATAGGCGCGCCCGCAAGGGGCTGCCAGCGGCAGCTGAGGCCTGCCAGTCGCGCCGCGCGGGGCCGGCTCAGCGGCCGGCCAGCTTGCGGGCGGCTCCCGGCTTGCCGCCGGGCCTGGCGGCGGGTAGCTTGCCGGCCAGCGGCCTGGCGCCCGGCTTGACTCCGGGCTCCGGGCGCTCGAAGCGGCCGCGGTCCTGCTCGTCGATGATGTTGAGGAGGACGGTGCGGAAGCCCTCGACGGCCTCGGCGCCGGCGCTGCGGTAGGCGGCGGCGATGCGCACGCGCTGCTGCTCGGTCAGCTTGTTCTCCAGCTCGCGGCCCTTGTCGGTGAGTTCGAGGAGGCGCTGTCGGCGGTCGCGCAGGCCATGGCGCTGGGTGATGAAGCCGTCGCTCACCAGCTGGCCGAGCACGCGCGAGAGCGACTGCTTGGTGATGCGCAGGATGGCCAGCAGCTCGGAGACGGTGATGCCGGGGTTGCGCCCGACGAAGTAGATGACCCGATGGTGGGCGCGGCCGAAGCCGTAGTCGGCAAGGATCTTGTCGGGCTCGCCGGTGAAGTCGCGGTAGGCGAAGAACAGCAGCTCCATCGCCTGGCGCAGCTCCTCCTCGCGCAGGAAGAGGGGATTGGGACCGCCTTTTACGTCAGCCATGTTGACTTATCTGCCTAATCTTGTTACTTTTAGATAGCAAGATTTGATCGAAAGTATCAAATCGGAACTAATTAAGGAAAAGAATCTCTGGTCGGTTAGCGTTGCTGAGGGATCTTCCTTAGAGATCAACAGGTTCTGGGCGACAGGGGACCGGCCGGTCGGCAAAGCGCCTCCCGCGGAGAAACTCTTACGGGGGCCGGCCGGTACTGTGCAACCGCCAACAAAGGTATTGGCAAGGTTTTAGGGACGAAACGAGCGATGTCCATACTCCCTTTCGACGACCGTGACGGCGTCATCTGGTACGACGGCAAAACGATGCCCTGGCGCGACGCCAAGCTGCACGTGCTGAGCCACGGGCTGCACTACGGCTCCTGCGTGTTCGAGGGCGAACGCTCCTACGCCGGGCGCATCTTCAAGATGGAGGAGCACCACGACCGCCTGCTGGCTTCCGGCAAGATGCTGGGCTTCACCATCCCCTACAGCCGCGAGGAGATCGACGCCGCGGCCATGGCGGTGCTGGAGGCCAACGGCATCGCCGACGGCTACCTGCGGCCGGTCGCGTGGCGCGGCAGCGAGATGATGGCGGTTTCCGCCCAGCAGACCAAGATTCACGTGGCGGTGGCGGCCTGGCAGTGGCCCGCCTACTTCACGCCTGAAGCCCGCCTGAAGGGCATCCGCATGACGATCGCCGACTGGAAGCGGCCCTCGCCGGAGACCGCGCCCTGCCGCTCCAAGGCGGCCGGCCTCTACATGATCTGCACCCTTTCCAAGCATTCTGCCGAGGGCAAGGGCTACAACGACGCGCTCATGCTCGACTATCGTGGCTTGATCGCGGAGGCGACCGGTGCCAACGTGTTCCTGGTGCAGGACGGCAAGATCCACACGCCGACGCCCGACTGCTTCCTCGACGGCATCACCCGCCGCACCGTCATCGACCTCGCCAGGCGGCGCGGCTATGAGGTGATCGCGCGGGCGATCAGGCCGGAGGAACTCGCGAAGACCCAGGAGGTGTTCCTGACGGGGACCGCCGTGGAGGTGACGCCGGTGGCCGAGATCGACGATTACAGGTTCGCGGCCGGGGAGATCACCCGCAACCTGATGAACGACTACGATGCCCTGGTGCGTGACCACGCGGCGGCCAGCGCCGCCTAGCGCCGCATTCCATCGGTCGATGACGGACCGGGCGGCGCGAAGGGGCGCCGCCCGGTTTTGCTTTTTTGAAGATGAAGGAGATTCCGTGATGTCCCGCGCATTCGTGAAGGAAGACGACGCCGGCACGCCGGAGGCGCAGGTCGACCTGCCGATGAGCGAGCATCCCAACTTCGTGACTCCGGCCGGCCTGCAGAAGCTGCGCGACAAGGTGAAGGAGTTCGAGGACGAGCGCGCGCATCTTAAGGAGCACGAGGCCGAGCTCGCCACCCAGTCGCACCTGCCGCGCGTCGAGCAGGAGCTGCGCTATTGGGAAGAGCGCCTGCGCACCGCAATCCCCATCGATCCCGCCAAGCAGCCGCCTGACAAGGTGGCGTTCGGCGCCGTGGTGACCGTCGCCGACGAGGACGGCAAGCAGCGCGACTATGCCATCGTCGGCGAGGACGAGGCCGACCCGCAGAACGGCAAGGTCTCCTACGTCTCGCCGCTCGCGCGCGCGCTCGACGGCGCCGAGGTCGGCGACCTCATCACCTGGAAGCGCCCTGCCGGCGACCAGGAGCTCGAGGTGATGGCGATCAAGTACGACACGGCAGAGTAGGGGACGGCCTCTCGCGCGACGGCGGGCAGACTGCACCTAGCGGGGATTCCGCAGCGGATGCTGCAGGGTGGCCGCGATCTCCTCGCGCGCAATCGTCACGGTGTTGGAGCGGTAGCCGCGTGCGGCGTTGCCGCCGGCGATGGTGAAGCAGAGGTCCGCCGGCCGCGACGCTGCCCCTGCGGCGTCGAGGAAGAAGCTGTAAGCGAGCAGGCCGTCGCCGGCCTCACCCTCGCGGCGGATCGGGTCCGGCCCGCCGGGAACGAGCGGCCGGCCTTGCCACAGGATGCCGGAGACGGTGAGGGGCTCGGCCGTGTCGTCGCCGTCGCAGAAGCCGGCCTCGACGCCCAGGCTGTAGCCGTTCACCGCGACGAAGCGCACGAGATTCACCCGGCTGGCGAAGTCGACCTGCAAGAGCCGGCGCGGCGCGCGTTCTGTAGCGGCGGCGGGCACCGCCACCGCCGCCTGGTCATGCCGCTCCACCGCCCGCACCGAGACCAACTCCACGTCGGCCGGCATGCGCGCCGTGCAGGCGCCGAGCAGCATTGCAACGACCGCTGCCGTCAGGCGTTTCGCCCGGGTCTGACCTCGCATGACCGCTCCCCCTTCCTCACCGAGGCGTCCTCAATCATAGCGAGAATTGCGGCGAAAAGAGGGACGCGGAAGCCTCAGACCCCCGGGCCGCGCTCCAGGTAGGTGTTCAGCACGATGTAGGATTGGGTGCGGATCACGCCCTTGATCGAGTAGAGGCGGTGGAGAATCTCTTCGAGGGCGCGGGTGCTCTCGCAGCGCACCTTCAGCACCATGCAGGTGTCGCCGGCCACGGCGTGGATCTCCTCGACACGGGTGTCGTCGGCGACCGCCATGAGCTCCGGCGTCTTGCCCCAGCCCTCGGTGTCGATGTGGATGAAGGCCGAGAGCGGCCGGCCGACCGCCTCGCCGTCGAGGCGTGCCACAGTGCCGCGGATGGCGCCTGATTTCTTCAGCTTCTTCACCCGCTCATGCACCGCCGGCGCCGAGAGGTGCAGCCGCTCGCCCAACTCCTTGTAGGAGAGGGTGGCATCCTCGGCCAGCAGGCCTAACAGCTTTCGGTCCAGCAGGTCCATCGGCTGAACAGTATCAGGTTCGGCATCGAACGGCATTCGCAATTTCAGAGTCGGACTATTTGGCAGTTGCCCTGAACTCAATTCGACAGAGAATGGCCTTTCTGACACCCCGTTCGAGCGAGGCCGAATGTCCGAAGCCGCCGCCGCCCTCCGCTTCACTCCGGCCCTCAGCCGCCAGCTGCTGAGCCTGACCCTCGCCATCGCCACCGTCGGCCTGCAGGCCCTCATGGTAGCGCCGCTCTTGACCGACATGGCGCGCGACCTCGCGGTCGGGCCGGCGGTCATCGGCCGGGCCAACGGGCTCTACGGCGCGGGGGTCGCGGTGGCGGCGCTCATCGCCGCGCCGCGGCTCGACGCCTGGCCGCGCCGGCGCGTCCTCGCCTTGGCCCTGGCCGCGCTCGGCCTGGCGCTGGCCGGCTGCGCCCTGGCGGCCGATGCGGTGCTGCTGTCGGCGGCCATGGCGGCCTGCGGCCTCGCCGCCGGTGTCGTCCTGCCGGCCACCTACGCGCTGGCCGGCGACCTCGCGCCGCAGGAACTGCGCTCACGCGCGGTCGGCCGCGTCATCGTCGGCTGGTCGGTCGCCATGGTGCTCGGCGTGCCGGCGGCGGCGCTGCTCGCCGAGCAGCTCGGCTGGCGCGGCGCCTACGCCGTCATCGCCGGGATCGCCGGAATCGCGGCGCTGTCGGTTCTCAGCTTGCCGGCAGCCTTGCAGCCGGGCGGCGCGCGGCTGGTGCCCTACCGCGTCGCCCTGGCGCAGCCGGGCGTGGTGCGGCTGCTCGTCATGACGCTCGCCTACATGGTCGCCTTCTACGGCTGCTATACCTTCCTCACCGATCACCTGCGCGCGACGGACGATCTCGGCCCCTCGCTCGGCGGCTGGATCTCGCTCAGCTACGGCCTCGGCTTCGGCCTCGCGGTGTTCGGCGACGGCCTGCTCGACCGCTGGGGGCCCTGGCGCGTCGCGGCGCCGAGCTTCCTCGTGCTCGCCGGCCTCATGCTGCTGCTGCCGCTGATGGCGGCGCTCTCACCCTGGGCCGTGGTGGCGCTGGCGCTGCCCTGGGGCGTGGTGAACCACTTCGGCCTCAACGTTCTCGTCTCGCTGCTGTCGAGCGGCGAGCCCGCCCTGCGCGGCGCCGTCATGGGCCTCTACAGCGCCGTCACCTACATCGCCCACTTCCTCGCCGGCGCGGGACTGGGTCTGGTCTACGCGGGAGCGGGCTTCACGGCGGTGGCGGTGATTGCGGCGGCCGGACTGGCGGTGGCCGCGACGATGGCGATGTTGCCGGCCGTCAGGCGTGTGTGACTGCCTACTCCGCCGCGTCGGGGTCGCGCTTGGTCCAGCGGGCGGCGGCGGCATTGTCGCTGTCGCGGGCGTCGACCCACTGGGCGCCTTCTCCGGTTTCTTCGAGCTTCCAGAACGGCGCCTTGGTCTTCAGCCAGTCCATGAGGAATTCGCAGGCCTCGAAGGCGGCCTGGCGGTGCGCCGAGGCGGCGACGACCATCACGATCTGCTCTCCCGGCTCGAGACGGCCGTAGCGGTGGATCACGAGGCTCGCCTCCAGCGGCCAGCGCGCCCTCGCCTCGGCCTCGATCTCGCCTAGCATCTTCTCGGTCATCGCCGGGTAGTGCTCCAGGGTCATGGCGCTGATCTCGGCGCCTCCTGCCATATCGCGCACCAGCCCGACGAAGACGGCGACACCACCGATCGCGTGGTTGCCCTCTGTGAGCGCCGCGAGCTCCTGGCCGACATCGAAGTCTTCCTGCTGCACGCGGATCATGGCGATCAGCCTCCCGTGACCGGCGGGAAGATCGCCACCTCGTCGCCCGGGCGCACGGGGTCGCCGGGCTGGGCGTAAGCCTGGTTCACCGCGACGCGGATGGCGCGGCGGTCGGCCAGCGCGTCGGCGAAGCCGGGCCCGCGGCCTTCCAGCCAGGCCAAGAGCTCGCCCACCGTGGCGATGCCCTCGGGAAGGGTCACATCCTCCTCGGCGCGGCCGGTCTTGGTCTTCAGCCAGGCAAAATAGAGCAGCTTCACGGGCGATCTTCTTCCTAGCGCTACGGTTCCAAGCGGCCCGCCTCGCCCTTCGGGACGGCGCCTTTGGCGCCTCCTCAGGGTGAGGCTATATCTTAAACTCCGACCTCATCCTGAGGAGCTTGCGAAGCAAGCGTCTCGAAGGATGCGGGTGCCTCCAGACATATAGGCTACTGTGCCACCTCGCTGAAGGGCAGGAAGTCGACCATCGCGCCGGCCTCCAGGCGGGTCAAGTCCTCGGGCAGCTCGATGAGACCGTCGGCGGCGACCAGCGAGGAGAGGATGCCGGCGCCCTCGTGCGGGAACTTCTCCGCTGTGAGGCCTCCAGAAGTATCGTCAACGAGGCGTGCGCGCAGCCACTCCCGGCGGTCCTTCTTCTTCTTGTGGTCGAAGCCGGCGCGCACCCGGAAGGTGTGCGGCGGCGTGTCCTTGCCGCCCATGAGGCGCAGGATCAGGGGGCGCACGACGGTGAGGAAGGTGACCACCACGGCGACCGGGTTACCCGGCAGCCCGACGAAGGGCACGCGGCCGACCTGGCCGAGGGCGATGGGCCGGCCCGGCTTCACCGCCAGGCGCCAGAGATGCAGCTTGCCGAGCGCCTCCACGGCCGCCTTCACGTGGTCCTCCTCGCCGACCGAGACGCCGCCCGAGGTGACCAGCAAGTCGTGCCGGTCCCTGGCCGCGTCGAGCGCCTGCTGCACCACGTCGAGGCGGTCCGGCAGGATGCCGAGGTCGTCGACCTGGCAACCGAGCCCGGTCAAGAGGGCGTGGATGGTGTAGCGGTTGGAGTCGTAGATGGCACCGACCTCGAGCGGCGTACCCGGCTCGCGCAGCTCGTCGCCGGTCGAGAACAGCCCGACCTTCAGGCGCGTGGAGACCGTCACCTCGCGGCGGCCGACGGCGGCCGCCTGCCCGACATCCTGCGGGCGTAGCCGCTGGCCGTGGCTGAGCACCGTGCTGCCCTTGATGACGTCCTCGCCGGCTTTGCGCGCGTTGGCACCCTTCTTGATGCCTGGCTTGATGACCACCCAGGGGGCTTCTGGGTCGCCTTCCAGCGTGCAATCTTCCTGCATCATCACCGTGTCCGGCCCGGCCGGCAGGCGCGCGCCGGTGAAGATGCGGATGGCGGTGCCGGGCCGTGCCACCGGCAGCTCGCTCTGTCCGGCGGTGACGCGGCCGATCACCGGCAGGCGCGTCTCCGCCTCAGCATCGAGGTCGGCGTGGAACACCGCGTAGCCATCGACGGCCGAGTTGGGCGCCGGCGGGATGTCGACCGGCGAGACGATGTCCTCGGCCAGGATGCGCCCCAGCGCCTGGTGCAGCGCGACCGGCTCGCTTGACGTCACCGGGGTCAGGATCTCGGCGAGCAGGCGGCGCGCCTCGTCGACCCGCATGAGGCGGCCGCCGTGGGCGAAGCAGTCGTCGCTCAGCTGCGCCATGGCGCTACTCCGCCGCTCCGGCGCGCGGCTTGGCCGTGAGGCCGCAGTGGGCGACGATGAAGTCGGCGATGGCCTCGACGTCGTTGAGGTCGAGGCGCGGCACCGGGAGGTCCGGCAGGGCCTCGTCCGAGGCGACGGCGACGACCCTGGGGTCGTCCGGCTGGATCAGCGGCTTACCGTGCGCCGGCCGGTGGATCTCGATCTTCTCGTGACCCTCGGCCTTCCAGCCCTCGATGATGAGGACGTCGACCTGGGTCATGTGCCGCATCAGGCTAACGCTGTCGGGCTCGGCCTCCTCGCGCAGCTCGTGCATCAGGGCCCAGCGCCGGCCCGAGCCGATCATCACCTCGGTGGCGCCGGCGGCGCGGTGCTCGTAGGAGTCCTTGCCCGGCTTGTCGACGTCGAAGGCGTGGTGGGCGTGCTTCATGGTGGAGACCCTGAGGCCGCGGCGCACCAGCGCGGGGATGAGCTGCACGATGAGCGTCGTCTTGCCGCTGCCGCTCCAGCCCGCGAGTCCGATGACTTTCATGCTGCCGCTCATTGGCCGCCGCTCTCCTGGCCAACCATGTGCTTGAGGCCGCGCGACATGTAGTCCCAGCCGGTGAAGGCGGTGAGGATGCCGGCGATCCACAGGCCGGTCTCGCCGATCACGTGCACCGGGATCGCCGCCGGCCCGGCGTCGCCGACGATGAGGAAGCCGAGCGCCACCATCTGGATGGCGGTCTTCCACTTGGCGAGCTTGGTGACCGGCACGGAGACCTTGATCTCGGCGAGGTACTCGCGCAGCCCCGACACCAGGATCTCGCGCGCCAGGATGACGATGGCCGGGATCACCTCCAGGCCGGCGATCTGCCGCGTCGCCACCAGCATGACGATGAGCGAGGCGACCAGCAGCTTGTCGGCGATGGGGTCGAGGAAGCGCCCGAGCGGCGAGATCTGCTTCATGTGGCGGGCGAGGTAGCCGTCGAGGTAGTCGGTGATGCAGGCCATCACGTAGCCGCCCAGCGCCACCCAGCGGTAGACCGGCGTGTCGACGTAGATCAGCGCCAGCAGCAGCGGGATCGCGACGATGCGCGACAAGGTCAGAATGTTCGGCAGGCTGGTCAGCATGCGCCCGGTTCTTCCTCCTGAAGAGCTGCCCGCCGCCGGTGCCGCGGACGTCCCGTTTCCCTGCCCGTTGTAGCATAGGCGCCCGGCGCGACCCAGAGGGCAGGCCGACCCGGGAATCCAGGCCTAGGCCGCCGCTGGTCTGCTAACCATCCCGGTGGAAGTGGTCGTAGATCTTGCGCGCCACGGTCCGCGAGATGCCGTCCACCGCCTCGAGGTCGGCAAGACCGGCGCGGGCCACCGCCTGGGCGGCCCCGAAGTGCAGCAGCAGCGCCTTCTTGCGCCGGGCGCCGATGCCCGGCACCTCGTCGAGCGCCGAGCGCAGACGTGCCTTCGACCGCCCGGCCCGGTGGGTGCCGATGGCGAAGCGGTGCGCCTCGTCGCGCAGGCGCTGCAGGAAATAGAGCGCCGGGTCGCGCGGCTGCAGCATGAACGACGGCCGGCCCGGCAGGAAGATGCGCTCGCGCCCGGCGTCGCGGTCCGGCCCCTTGGCGATGGCGGCGATCGGCAGATCGCCGAGGCCGAGGTCGGCCAGCACCTCGCTGCCGACGGTGAGCTGGCCCTGGCCGCCGTCGAGCAGCACCAGATCGGGCCACTGGCTCCCCTCACGCTCGGGATCTTCCTTCAGGGCGCGCTGGAAGCGCCGGGTCAGCACCTCGCGCATCATCGCGTAGTCGTCGCCCGCGATCGTTCCCGGGTCCTTGATCTTGAACTTGCGGTAAGCGTTCTTCTGGAAGCCTTCGGGCCCGGCTACTATGAGGCAGCCGTAGGGCTCGCCGCCCTGGGTGTGGCTGTTGTCGTAGACCTCGATGCGCTCGGGTGTGCCCTCCAGACCGAAGATCTCGGCGACCTGCTCGAGCAGCTTGCGCTGGCTGCTGCTCTCGGCGAGGCGGCGGGCCAGCGCCTCGCGGGCGTTGTGCAGGGCGTTGTCGATCAGCTTGCGCTTGGCGCCGCGCTGCGGCCGGCTGAGCTCCACCTTGTACTCGGCCCTGATCGCCAACGCCTCGGCGATGAGGGCCTGCTCCTCGAGGTCATGGCTCAGCAGCACCAGGCGCGGCACCGGCTTGTTCTCGTAGAACTGCGCGACGAAGGCGGCGAGCACCTCGGCCACGGCCAAGCTCTTGTCGTGGCTCGGGAAATAGGCGCGGTTGCCGTAGTTGCGCCCGGCGCGGAAGAAGAACACCTGGATGCAGATCTGGCCGCCCTGCTCCTCGGCGGCGATGACGTCGGCGTTGTCGACGCCTTCGATGTTGATGTCCTGGTGCGCCTGGATCTGCGCCAGCGCGCGGATGCGGTCGCGGTAGACGGCGGCGGCTTCGAAGTCGAGCCGCGCGGCGGCCTCCTCCATCCTGGCGGCCAGCTGCTGCTGCACCTCCTGGGAGCTGCCGGTGAGGAACTTGCGCGCCTG
>Ga0214471_10002345_pt1 | contig 14908 bp, 9 predicted proteins | sample RVTome_5_FD_207665 | JGI IMG/M metagenome (GOLD analysis project Ga0214471, IMG submission 207665) | Soil microbial communities from uranium-contaminated site in the Upper Colorado River Basin, Wyoming, United States - RVT142D155 | ecosystem: Environmental > Terrestrial > Soil > Contaminated >... | reverse complement strand
TCCTGATGCCCCAGCGGCTGGGGGCCTCACTGTTGACCTGGTTCGGCCTGCTGGCGGTGCTCCTCGCTGGGGTCGGCATCTACAGCGTCATCGGCTACACCGTCGCCCAGCGGCGCCGGGAGATCGGAGTGCGCATGGCGCTGGGCGCCGAGCGCTCGCGGGTCCTGCTGCTGGTGCTACGCGGCATCCTGGTGCCGCTCGGCATCGGCCTGGCCGCCGGCATCGCGGGCGCCTTGCTCCTCGGCCGGACGATCGCCGGCTTCATGTACGGCGTCCAGCCCGACGACCCGGCGACGATCGGGGCCGTGGCAATCGGCATCGTAGTTCTCGCCGCCGTCGCCGGCCTGGTCCCGGCGCGGCGGGCGACGCGCGTCGATCCGACCGTGGCCCTCAGCGCCGATTGAAGCGGATGTTGGTGACCCGGCCGGCGTCGACTGTGAAGGCGGTCACCTCTCCGGTCGAGTCGCGCTCGAAGCGGAACGTCCAGCGGCCGCGGAAGGCGTCGTCGCCCAGCGGTTGCAGGCGCATGTCGGGGGTGTTGCGCAGCCCGACGATCAGGTTGCCGTCGGCGACCGACAGGTCGTAGACAGCGTCGAGCTCGGCGCTGTAGTAGGTGCCGGCGAAGGCTTCGAGCTCCGCGGCGGTGAGGGATACCGAAGGTCGCTCGCCCCCGAAAGCACCGGGTCCGCCGGCCCTCCCTTCCCCGCTCACCGGCGGCTCGACGGGAGCCAGCCGGCCATCCAGATAGATGTCGGCGACCCGGCGCGCCAGCCCCATGGGCTCGATGCTGCCCAGATTACAGGCCACCAGGACGGAGAAGCGCTCCCCGGGAAGCTGTAGGAAGGCGGCCTTGAATCCCATCATGGACCCACTGTGGCTGACCGATTTGACGCCGCGATACTCATCGACGGTCAGGCCGAACGCGTAGGTGATCGGCTCGCCGTCCTCGAGCACCCCCGGCGTGTGGATCAGGTCGAGAAGCGGCTGGCCGCCGACGTCGCCGGTGTAGAAGTTGCGGTCCCAGAGCAGCAGGTCCTGCACCGTCGTGTACAGGCCGCCGGCGCCGACCTTGTCGAAGTTGCCCAGGTAGCTCACCCGGAACTCACCGTCGCGGTCGCTGCCCCGCCCCGGACCGGCAGGACCCCCCGTGTAGCTCATCGCCCGCCGCTTGACGACGTGGTCGGGGATGTCGTGGAAATGGGTGTTCGACATCCCCAGCGGCTCGAAGATGCGAGACGCCGCAAACTCGCGCAGGGATTGGCCGCTGACGCGCTCGATGAGCTGGGAGAGCAGGAAGTAGCCCGAGTTGCTGTACAGATGCTCGTCGCCAGTCGGGAAGTTGGTCTGCCGCTGGCGGGCGATCAGCGCGATGGCCTCCTCGTCGGGAAATACGTCCTCCAGCCGGATCCCGGCCAGCGCCATGAGCGTGTAGATGTCGCGGATGCCGCTGGTGTGGTGAACGAGCTGACGAATCGTGATCGGGCGCTCGTAGACGGGCATCTCCGGGAAGTACTCGCGGATGTCGTCGTCGAGCCCGATGCGGCCGTCGAGGGCGAGCAGCGCCACCGCGGCGGCGGTGAACTGCTTGGAGACCGAGCCGACATAGAACACCGTGTCGGTGGCGATCGGGATGCCCCAATCGAGGTTGGCCATCCCATAGCCGCGCTCGTAGGTGAGCTCGCCGGCCTGCACGACCCCGAGAGCGCAGCCGGGCGAGTCCGGCCGGTCCCACGCCGCGAAGATCGCGTCGACGGCGGCGTTGGCCTGAACGCCGGCCGCGGCCGATCCGGAAGGCGCACCGGCGTGCGTCGCGGAAAGAGACGACGGGGCTTCGGGGCCGGCCCCGCCGGCGGCAAGCGCCACTCTCGGTAACACTCGGCCAACCCCGCCAAGACGTCCGCCGCCAGCGCTCAGCGCCACGAACGCGGTCACGATCGCCACGGCGGCGGGGCCTCGCAAGTCCCGGAAGCGCGCTGCAGCGCTGCCGGCGAGCTTTGCACCGCGGGACGGGCGTCGCCGGTCCCATTCGTGGCGGTCGTCGATCATCATCGGTAACCGGACAGTGATTCGCGGAGCTGCGCTTCCAGGTGCGGCGGCGCCACGAAGATGTTGTCTGGATAGGTGCGGTACGAAGTCATCTCCCCGAAGATCGCCCGGGCGTCGTTGTTGTCCATCGCCAGCCCGGCAAGGTACTGGAGCCGCAGGCTGCGGTCACGGTTGAGCTGGGCGTCCCGCAGCCAGGGCTCCAGATCCGAGCCCTGCCCGACGTATGAGCCGAGGATATCGAGCGCCGAGGGGAAGTCCACCCCGGCGAGCGAATCGCGCAGCCGCGGGTTACCCGCCATCGCCGCCTCGAGGCCCACCACGTCGATCCTCATCGGCTCGACCTGGCCGATCATCACCACGTCGTAGCCGTCGCCGAAGATGTCGCTGTTCCACACGGTGCCGTTCGGGAAGGCCCGCATGAAGGTCGCCAGGCTGCTCTTGACCGCCTCCTCGCTGGTCTCGTAGAGCGGTAGCCACTGGGCGACGACGCCGCCGGGGTTGAGGCGCTGCTTGACCAGCTCGTAGTACTCCACCGAGTAGAGCGCCGCCGAGCCGTTGACCCAGGGATGGATCGGATCCGACGTGATGAGGTCGAACTTCGCTTCGCTGGTGGCGATGAAGTGGCGGGCATCGTCGAAGATCAGCTCGGTGCGCGGGTCGTCGACCACGTGGTAGTTCTCCCGGCCGAAGTAACGGGCCGCCGCCTCCGGCACCAGCGGCTCGATCTCGCAAATGACCAGGCGCTCGACCTCATCGTGGACGACGAACGACCCGGCGGTGACGCCGGCGCCGAAGCCAACCACCAGGACCGACTCGGGCCGCCCGTGGAACAGCGCCGGCAGGTGCCCGAGCATTCGCTGCAGCCGCATGTCGACGACGCGCGTCGAGGCCACCACCTTGCCGCCGACGTGGAAGCTGCGGACGTTGTCCTCGGGCCAGTCGCTCACCGCGACCGACGCGTTCATGCCCTCGCCGACGTAGTGGTAGGTCTCGACGACGTCCCAGTCCTCGACGAAGCGGCCGTAGGCGATCAGGCCGTCCGGCATCGGCGGCGTCAGCCCGACCATGACGGCGGTCAGCGCCAGGACCAGCGCCGCCGCCGCCCCCAGCTTCGCCGCCCCCGGCCAGCCCCCGAGCCTCTCGAGCGGCGCCCCCTCGCCGATGAAGCGCTCGGAAGCGAACATCGACAGGGCGGCGAGGGCCGCCAGCAGGGTGAGCCGTTGATGGGACTGATGGGTGCCGAAGGCGGGAATCATGTACATGCTGAACAGCAGCGAGCCGAGGATCGCCCCGACCGTGTTGGCGGCGTAGACGCGCCCGACCAGGTGCCCGGCGTCCTCGCCCGGCCGGGACACGGCCGCGAGCGCCAGCGGAAAGCCTGCCCCCCACAGCGTCGAGGCGGCCAGCAGCGCGACGCCGGCGCGCAGCAGGTCGTGGAAGTAGCGCGCCGCGATGCCGTCGTAGAAGTCGGGGTTCACGTACCAGAAGGGGACCTCCTTGCCGATCAGGAAGGCGGCCGCCGGGATCGCCGCCACCAGCAGCAGCTGGCACCAGGCGAGCGCCGAGGCCGGCCGCCGCACGTGTGCCGCCAGGAACGAGCCGACGGCGCTACCCAGGGCCAGGCCGATCAGAAACACCGCGAGGATGAGGGCGAACGTATACACGGTGCCGCCGAACAGCAGCGACAGCAGCCGCGTCCAGACCACCTGGGCGCCCAGCGCGGTGAACCCCGACAAGCCGATGACCACGTAGACCCAGGGATTGCGCGCTCGCGGTGGCCGCGGCGACTCGGCCTCGACGCGCGGCACCCAGGCGGCGCCGCGCGCCGCCAGCAGGAGCGAGACCCCGGCGACCAGCGTGTTGAGCGCCGCGGCGAAGAGCGTCGCCACGACGATGTCATGGACCCGCAACAGGTAGAAGCCGGCGAGCAGACAGCCGCAGACGGCTCCGGCGATATTCGCGGTGTACAGCAACCCGACGCGCGACATGCCGATGCGGGTGGACTCCATCCAGCGGGCGACGGCGGGCAGCGTCGCTCCCATCATTACGGTCGGCGGTAACAAGCACACCAGGCAGATGAGGGCCCGCAACGCCATGCCGGCGACGCCGTAGCCCACGACACCCAGATAGATGAGTCGCACCAGCGGCAGTAGCGCCAGCATGGCGATGCCGAAGACGCCGATGCCCAGCTCCAGGACCGCATAGACCTTCAGGGGATGGCGCCGGGCCGACACCAGCCCGGGAAACGCCAGGCTGCCCAGGAACATCCCCCCCATGAAGCTGCTCAGCAGGATGCCGAGCGAGATCGCCGAGGCGCCGATGACCTGGCGCAGAAGCTGGAACCAGACGATCTCGTAGATCAGCGCCGCGCAGCCGCTGCCGACAAACATCAGCAGCAGGGCGGGCAGATGGCGGTTGCTCGAGCGGGCGTGAGCCATGACCCGCGGACAATACCCTACGGGTGCGGCGGCTTCTACGCGGCTTCTATGCGGGCGCCGCTAGCCGCGGCGCATCGGAGTGTCCGCCAGGCCGCACATCATATGGTATCTTCGAGTCGCGAAACAAAGCGCCCCTCCCCCCGTAAGAAAATCGAAAGAGGCACCCCTGCGCCTCGATCGGGAGACGGCCATGTCTTTTCTCAAGAAGATCCTCGGGAGCAAGAGCGCGGAGCGGCGCCAGCGAGTGAGGGTGTGCAGCCAGTGCGGCATGCCTGTCAACGAGCACAAGGAGTGGTGCTCGATCCTCAACGGCCAGAAGGGCTCGACGCCGGCCTCCGCCTCCGGCACCGACTAGAGCCCGCCGACGAGCATCGTTTGGCCGCTTGTGCATATCAGTGGCTAGGGATAGTGCGTAGAGCTTATTCATAGTCTTCAAAGTTATGTGTTGATCTGATCCAGCTTGAAAACCTAAACTGGAGCTCGTTCTCCGTTCCGGCTGGCGCGACTGGCCCGAACGATCGTCGTCAACCACGATCACGACGCCCGCAATGAGCAGCGCCAAGGCCACCGCCACGCCAACGACGCCCGCGATCGCCGCCGAGGAGGCTTTTCCCCGCGGCATCGTGACCAGCCGCTGGCTGCTGGTGCTGGCGATCATCTCGCTGCTCGTCTTCGGCAGCCAGGGGCAGGCCCGGCTGGTGCCGCACTACGCTCTGGCTGCCGCGATGGTGCTCTCCAACGCGCTGCTCGCCTGGCTGCGCACGGGCGGCCCTCGCTGGGCAAGGGCGCTCGAGGTCATCACCGTCGCCGACGTGCTGGCCCTGACGCTGGTGATCGGCTGGGTGGACCCCTCGCCGCACACCTACCTGGCGGTGTTTGCCGCCCTGGTCCTCGCCTCGGCCCTCGGTCGCGTCGGGCTCGTCATGTCGATGATGCTGCTGGTGTGCGGCGCCTACGCCGGCTACCTCTATACCGAGATCGGCGCCGATTTCTGGCGGCGCGTCGAGCTTATCGTGCGGGTGCCGTTCCTGTTCGCGATCGGCCTGCATTTCGCGACCATCGCCGCCTACATGAAGACCGAGAAGGCGGAGAGGGAGAGCCTGGTCCTGGAAGCGCGCCAATACGCCGAGCGGGCCCAGCACCTCTCCCAGGAGCAGGACCGATTGCGGGCCCTGTCGCAGATCGGGCGCCTGGGCCTGACGGCCGCCAACGCCCACCCGGTGAAGATCCTGCTCGAGATCGCCCACCGCGCCCAACGGGCGCTCGAGGTCGACCGCTGCACGGTGGTCATCTTCGCGCGCGAAAACCAGGCACAAGCGTGGAACGGCCACTCCAAGGACAACAGCGTCGAGGTGCGCACGCTGGCTTGCGCGCCGGACGCTCTCGACGCCATCCTGCTGAACAGCGCCCTCACCGAGCTGCACCCGGGCGAATCGAAAGACCTGCTCGCCAACGTCAAGGTCTTCTTCCCCGATTCGAACCCCTTCGGCAGCCTGCTGGTCGCCCCCGTGAACGCCGACGACAAGTTGGTGGGGGCGCTCTTCCTGATCGACAAGGACCACCAGCGCAAGTTCAACGACGGCGAGCGGGATTTCTTCTGGACGGCGTCGCTGATGAGCGGCGCGTTCATCGGCGCCCGCGAGCGGCTGGAGAGCGAGACCCGCCTGCGAACGCTGATCACCAACGCGCCGCTGATCATGTTCGCTCTCGGCACCGACGGCGTCATCCAGCTGTTCGAGGGCAAGGGCTCGGCGATGCTGCGGAAGCGGCCGTCCGAGTTCGTCGGCAAGTCGCTTTTCGAGGTCGCAGGAAACCGCGGCGCGACCGAGAAGGCCTTCGCGGCGGCGGCGAGCGGCCGCATGGTCACCGGCACGCTGGAGCTCTGCAACGTGCTCTTCGAGACCCAGTACTCGCCGCTGCGCGGCGTCGACGGGGAGATCTCCGGGGTCATGGGCGTGACGACGGCGATCCTCGACGCCCCGCAACCCGCCGCCAGGCCGGCGGCGCCCGCCGGCGCCAATCAGGCGCCATCCGACCCGATGGCCCCCAAGCGGCCCCTGGAGCCGAAGATCCCCCTCGCCGATGAGCCCCCGGTCCGCAAGCCGAAGATCCCCCTCGCCGACGAAGCCCCCGCCCGCCAGCCGAAGATCCCCCTCGCCGACGAAGCCCCCGCCCGCCAGCCGAAGATCCCCCTCGCCGACGAGGCTCCCGCCCGCCAGCCGGGCATCCCGCTCGCCGACGAGCTTCCCGCCCGCCAGCCGGTCATCCCGCTGGCCGACGAGGCTCCCGCCGGCGAGGCCGACGAAGCTCCCGACGCGACCGACGCCCCGCTCCCCGACGAGGCTTCCAACCACGCACCCGACGCCTCGCTTGCACGTGAGGATCCCGCCCGGGGCCACGACGCCCCGCTCCCCGGCGAGGCTTCCGAGCCTCAACCGGCCGCCACCTCCGACGACGCCACCGACGCCACCGGCGAGCTCGAGAAGGTGTTCCCCGAGTGGTGGACGGACCGCGTCCAGTAGCGACCCCTACCTCGCATTCCCCGCCGGCTGGCCTTCGACGCTCCGCTGCGCGATCATTCGCGTGACGAAGGAGCGACGATGAGTCCGGAGCCAACCCGATACGTTCGCTATCGCCGCGGCGGCCCCACCGCCTACGGCATCCTCGAGGGCGAGACGATCCACGAGCTCGAGGGCGGCCCGTTCGCGTCGCCCCGGCGCTCCGGCAACCGCGTTGGCCTCGCCGACGTCGAGCTCCTCGCCCCGTGCGAGCCTTCCAAGGTAGTGGCCGTCGGCCTCAATTACCGCAGCCACATCGGCAAGCGAGCGGTACCCGAATACATGGGCCTCTTCGCCAAGTTTCCGACCTCGATCATCGGCCCGGAGGCCGACATCGTGATCCCGCCGGACGCGGAAAACGTCCACTACGAGGGAGAGCTGGTCGTGGTGATCGGCCGGCCGGCGAAGAACGTCGCCGTCGAGGATGCTCCCGACTACATCTTCGGGGTCACCGCCGGCAACGACGTCTCCGAGCGCGGCTGGCAACGCGGCGATCTCCAGTGGCTGCGCGCCAAGGCGGCGGACACCTTCGGGCCGATCGGGCCGGCGATCGTCACCGGCCTCAACTACGACGACCTGCTGGTGCAGACGCGCCTCAACGGCGAGGTGCGGCAGTCCGAGAGCAGCAAGGACCTCCTCTTCGGCGTCGACCAGATCGTCAGCTACGTCAGCCGGTACGTGACCCTCTATCCGGGCGACGTCATCTTCACCGGGACGCCGGGAAGCACGCAGGCGATGAAGCCCGGCGACGTGGTCGAGATCGAGGTCGAGGGCGTCGGCGTCCTCCGCAACCCCGTCGTCGCCGGCCGCTAGCCCGACCTTCTCAACGGGTCACGGCGGCGCGCGCGCAAGGGTCAGGCTAATCGGGCAAGGCCAGCGCCACCAGCCCGGCGGGGAATCCGCGGCCGCCCACCGCCATGACGATGTACTGCCGGCCGCCGTGCATGTAGGTCATCGGGACCCCGCTCTGGGTGGCCGGCAACTCGATCTCGGCGACGATCTCGCCGCTGGCCTTGTCGTGGGCGCGGAAGACCGCGTCGCCGCTGAGGCCCTCGCCGGCGAACAGCAGCGTCTTGGTGACCAGCAATCCCGCCCGCGACGGCTTTCCGGTGCGCGGTAGCTGCACGCCGGCCAACGCCGGGTGCTCGGCGATCTGCTCGGGCGTATCGCCGTTGGCGAGCATCCAGACGTGCTCGCCGGTGTTCAGGTCGATCGCCGTGATCCTGCCCCATGGTGGCTTGACCACCGGGAGGCCGCGGGCCATTCGCGGCGCCCGGCCGCCGGCCCAGTAGTCGACGTCGCTGCGCTCCGGATCGGCGGGGCGTAGGCCGAGGACGCCCGGCGAGGTGTGCGAGCCCACGTACAGGATGCCGGTCTCGGGGTCGACCGCGCCTCCCTCCCAGTTCGCCCCGCCGATCGCGTTGGGCAGCATGAGCGTGCCGCTGGCGCCGTCGGGGCCGCCGATCAGCGACGGCGGCGTGAAGATCGGACCCATCCGGTACTCGGCGACCAGCTCGAGCGCCTGGGCGCGCAGCTCCGGCGTGAAATCGATCAGGTCGTCCTCCGCGAACCCTTGCCTGTCGAAGGGCGCCGGCCGCGTCGGGTGCGGCTGGGTCGGGGAGGTCCTCTCGCCGGGGACGTCGGACGGCGGCACCGGACGCTCCTCGATCGGCCACAGCGGCTCGCCGGTCACCCGGTCGAACACGTAGGCCCAGGCCTGCTTGGTCACCTGGACCACCGCCTTGACCGGACGGCCGCCGGCGACGACGTCGACGAGGATCGGCGGCGCCGGGGTGTCCCAGTCCCAGATGTCGTGGTGGATGAGCTGGTAATGCCAGATCCTCTCGCCAGTGCGCGCATCCAGGCACACCAGGCTGCTCGAGAACAGGTTGTCGCCCGGCCGGTGGCCCCCGTACATGTCGCTGGTGGCGGCCTCCACCGGCAGGTAGACGTAGCCGAGCTCGGGATCGGCCGAGAACGGCGCCCAGACGCCGGCGTTGCCGGTGTACTCCGCAGAGCCGTCCTCCCAGGTCTCGTGGCCGGGCTCGCCCGGCAACGGCACGGTATGGAACGTCCACACCAGCTCGCCGGTGCGGGCGTCGAAGCCGCGCACGTCGCCCTTGATGTTGCGGCGCGAGTCCGGGAGCATGCCGACCTCCTGCGCCGAGCCGACGATCACCACGTCGCCGACGATCACCGGCGGCGAGCTGGAGCCGATGCGGCCGACCGGTGATATGTCGCCGCGAACGCCCACCATCAGGTCGAGGACGCCGTCCTCGCCGAACTCCTGGACCGGATGGCCGCTGGCCGCATCCAGCGCCACCAGGTGGAACCCGGGCGTCACCACGAAGATGCGCGCGCCAAGCGGGCCTTCGCCGGGGGTCCAGTAGGCCACTCCCCGCCCCGAGTTGGGTCGCGGCGCCTCGGCGCCGCGCTCGCCCTCGTCGAGCCGGTACATCCACAGGGTTTCGCCGGTCCCCGGGTCGATGGCCACGACGCTGCGGCGGCTGCCGGCGGTGGCATAGAGGACCCCGTCGATCATCAGCGGGGTGGTCTCGCTGCGCAGCTCGGGTCGCGGACCGAAGTTCTGCGCCATCCACGTCCAGGCGATCCGCAGCTCGGCGACGTTGTGGCGGTCGATCTGAGCGAGCGGCGAGTACTGCGTCGCCGCCATGTCGCCGCGATGGAAGCGCCACTCACCGCCGGCGGCGCCATGCTGGGGGGTGGTCGCTGCCGGCGTCCCGGGAACGGCCTGCGCTCCGCCGGTCTGTCCCAGGGCCGCGCCGATCAGCAGGGTCACGGCCGCCAGGCTCGCGTCCAGCCCCGTGGGGCGCTTCCGCCCCCGGGCGCCAAACCGGCCTCTCACCGGTCTATCTCGCGGAGCGAAGCCGCGCCTCACCCTCCCCCTTCCACTCGTAGGGGCCGTCGATGCGGATCTCCTTGAGGGCGTCGCTGCCCGCCACCAGCGCCTGGTCGCCCGGCTTGGCGCCGTTGAGGCTGAAGATGTAGGTGAGCACGTCCAGGTACTCGGCGTCCTTGAGCGCCCCCGGGCTCTCGTAGGGCATCGTCCCCTGCACCTGCACGAACAGCTCATCGACGGTGGCGCCGGTCCAGCCGCCCATGAAGAGCGGGCCGAAGTCCTCCTTGGGATGGCACTCGCCGCAGACGCTGTCGAACACCCGAGTGCCGCGCTCGACCTGGGCGGCGTTGAAGACCCCGTCACGAATCGTCTTGCCGCTCTGCTGCGCGGCGCGCGACAGGCCAACGCACACCGATACCGTGATGACCACCGCCGCAGCCGTCGCGGCGGCCCTCGTTCGCGTGCCCATGGTTACGCCGCTGCGGCCTCCGCGCTGACGCCGAGGACCTCAGCGAAGGCCCTGGTGGCGCGACGCATGTCGTCGATCGTGCTGATCGAGATGCGCGCCCAGCCGTCCTGATAGGGCGGGAAGTCGCGGCCGACCACGATGTTGCGCGCCGCGCAGCCCTCGCGGAACCCGCGCGCGTTCATCCCCGTGTTGGCGAAGATGAAGTTGCACTGCGAGTCGGTGGCGCCCATCCCATGGCGATTGAACCAGTCGATGGTGTAGGCGCGAGCCTCGGTGTTGCGATCGGCCTCCTCCTCGACCCGACCCTTGTCCTGGATCGAGGTCTCCGCGCCGAGCAACGACGGGATGTTGAGGCTCAGCCCGTAGTGCCAGGCGCGCATCTTGGAGATGGCGTCAGGGTGGGCCACCGCCCAGCCGATGCGCATACCCGCCATGCCGTGGGCCTTCGAGAAGGTACGGGCAACGATGACGTGGGTGTCGCTCGTGGCCCGCGGGATCTGCGTCTGGTGGCGCGGATCGGTCACGTAGTCGTGGTAGGCCTCGTCGACGACGATCATGGTGTCGGGCGACTCGCGACGCAGGCGCTCGATGAACGCCCCCACCGCATCGGCCGTGTGCAGCGTGCCGGTCGGGTTGTTGGGGTTGTTCAGAAACACCATGCCGGCGCCCCTGGAGGCGTCGGCCATGGCGTTCAGGTCGAGCATCATGTCGGCATCCAGCGGCACCTCGACGACCGGGCTGCCGATCAGTTGCGCGTACTGGGTGCACTCCTCGTACGAAGGCGCGCCGGTGACCAGCGGCTTGGTCGACGAGGTGAACACCTTCGTACAGGTGCGCAACAGCTGCGTCGAGCCGTTGCCGATCATGACGTTCTCGGCGGGGATGCCTTCGGCCCTGGCGATCGCTCCGCGGAGGTCGACACCGCCGGGGTAACGGCCGCCCCGGCCGCCCTCGAGGGCCCGGTTCATCGCCGCCTGGACCCGGTCGCCCGGCCCCAGGGGGTTCTCGTTGTTGTGCAGCAGCATCGGCCGCTCGTCCTGCGGCAGCGACATCGACCACGCCCTGGCGATCGAGCGCGGGCCGTCGTACGCCATGATGGCCGCCGCCGACAGGCCGATACCGGTGGTCTTCATGAACGACCGGCGCGAGACCTGCGTGGGATGGTTCTGCGGGAACGGCATGTTCTTTCTCGTCTCGCGCATCGTTACCTCCCGCCGCCGGCGTTGGCGGTGACGCCCAGAGCTGCAGCAAAGACCGGAATCGCCCGTTGCATCTCGTCCATCGTGCCGATCGAGATCCGCGCGTGGGTCTGCTCCATCGGCCGGAAATCGCGGCCGATATGGACGTTCTGTTCCGCGCAGGCGCTGCGGAACTCGCGCGCCGGCCTGCGGATGTTGACGAAGATGAAGTTCGTCTGCGAATCCATCACCTCGAAGCCGGCGCGCTTGAAGAAGTCCACCGTCACCTTCTTGGCGGCGGTGTTGCGCTCGCGCTCGCGGGCCTCGAAGCCCCGCTCCTCGAGGGCAGCGAAGGCGCCGCCGACCCCCGGCGTATTGGTGTTGAAGGTCAGCGCGTAGCGGCTGAGGGTCCGCATCGTGTCGCGGTGCCCGACGCCGTACCCGATCCGCATGCCCGCCATCCCGAAGCACTTCGAGAAGGTGCGGGTCACGAAGACGTTGGGGGTGTCGAGCGCCAGCTCCAGCGCCGACTCGTAGTCGAGATCGGTGACGTACTCGTGGTAGGCCTCGTCGAAGTGAATCACCGTGTCGGGGGATGTGCGCCGCACGGTGGCGACGAACGCGCGGATGTCGCTCCCCTTGTGCACGGTTGCGGTGGGGTTGTTGGGGTTGCACACGAAGATCAGCCCGGCCCCCGGCGCCGCCGCCGCCATGCCGTCGAGGTCGAGCATGCCGGAGGCATTGACCGGGACCGAGGTGACCTCGGCGCCCACGAAGCGGGCGACGCCCGCCGGCTGGTTATAGGTCGGGGAGGCCGTCACCAGGTGCCTGTCCTTGTTGGTGAAGGCGTGGGCGGCGTTCTTGAGGAGCTCCCCGGAGCCGGCGCCGAGCACCACGTTGGCCGTCTCGGTCCCGTGCTTGGCCGCCAGCGCCGCCCTCAGGTCAGCGGTGCTGGGCTGGGCGTTGGTCGGGTAGCGACCGGCGACGTCGAAGGCGCGGCGGATAGCGGCGAGCGCGGGATCGCTGGGGCCGAACGGGTTCTCGTTGCTCGAGATGCGGATCTCGCCGTCCTGCGGTGGCGGGATCACGCTGTTTTCGCCGGCGAGCGGCCCGAGCTCGGCAACCAGCGCCTCGCGACCGCGGGCGGCGATCAGCGCGACGTCAGAAGCGCTCGAACCCGCTCCGATGCCGCCGAAAAGCGCGCGACGGGAGAGCGACATGTCTTCCTCCTCTACTGGGGATTCGAGGCGCAACAGGCGCCTCGCTCATGGTGACCTGATCGTTGCGGGTCAGATCCGATGTAGCTGGACGCATTGGTGTGGGCATTCTCTCGCGAAGCCGCTCGATCGGCAAGGGGGAACCTCGTCCGATCCCTTCAGCAGGCCGCGTCGGGCCTTGGGGAACCTCGTCCGATCCCGTCAGCAGGCCACGTCGGGCCTTCAGGTCCACGATGGCGTAAGATTTCAGGGGTACGGCTCCGGCGGCGGCAATTACGATCGGGGCCATCCCCCGGCGGCCGGCGACCGGGCCGTCGTTCGAGACCCAGACCGCCGATCGGTGCGTTGTCCGAGCCACAGACCGGCGATCGGGGCGTCGTCCGAGCCGCAGGCCGAGGGCTGTCCCATGAAAAGCGTGCAAGCGAGATGATCGGTCGTTCGCTGGGACCCTACTGCTTTCTCGAGCGGCTCGGCGCCGGAGGCATGGGCGAGGTGTATCTCGCCGAGGACACCCGTCTGGCGCGCAAGGTGGCGATTAAGGTGCTGCCGCCCAAGTTCGCCCAGGACGCCGAGCGGCTGGCGCGCTTCGAGCAAGAGGCCCGGGCGGCGGCGGCGCTCAACCATCCCCACATCGCCACCGTCTACGACGTCGGCTCGGGGATCGTCGGCGGCGGCGACGGGTCCGGGGCCCCCGATGCCGGCCCCGCGGGCGGCGAGCCGGAGGCCCCGGAGGTCACCCATTTCATCGTCCAGGAGTACCTCGAGGGCGAGCCGCTGCGGGCCGTCCTCGACCGCAATCCGCTGCCACTGGACCGGGCCCTCGAGCTCGGGGCGGAGATTGGAGAGGGTCTTGCGGCCGCCCATCGGGCCGGCATCGTGCACCGCGACCTGAAGCCCGAAAACGTCTTCGTCGCCCCCGATGGCCACGTCAAGATCCTCGATTTCGGCCTTGCCAAGCTGTTCGAGGCCGAGGCGGCGCCGGAGGACGGCGACCCCGTCGATCCGTCGGCGGGCTTGCGCACCGCGTCGCCGACGATGCTCGGACCGGCCTGGGGAGAGGTCGTCGGGACCGTGGGCTACATGGCGCCGGAGCAGGTCGAGGGCCGCAAGGTCGATCGCCGGGCCGACATCTTCGCCTTCGGCTGCATGCTCTACGAGATGGTCACCGGCGTGCGGCCCTTCGAGGGCGCCAGCTTCCACGAGACCTTGCACAGGATCGGCCACGCCGAGGCCGAGCCGTTGCAGCGCGTTGATCCCGAGCTGCCGGCCCAGCTCCAGTGGATCGTCGCCAAGTGCCTGGCGAAACGGCCGGACCGCCGCTATCAGAACGCCGGCGATCTCGTCGTCGACCTCCGCAACCTGGCCCGCGACGTCGAGGCCGGGGTCGCCGAGGCCGGCCCATCACTGCCGCCACGCGCGAAGCCGGACACTTCCGCGCCGGCGGACCCGCAGGCCGGGGCGCCGCCGGCGGCCAGCGTTCCCCTGCCCCTGGCGATCGTCGCCGGCGTCGTGCTCGCCACGGTCGCGGTGATCGTCACCCTGCTCAGCACCGGCGGCGGCTCGACGGGGACGCCGGCGCGCACCCCCCGCGAGTTCGCTATCGATCTCGACGGGTTCCTGTCGATCGGCTCGCGCGACTCGCTGGCGCTGTCGCCCGACGGTACACGGCTGGTTTTCTCGGCCCGCGACAGCGAGGGGCTCCACGGCCTCTTCCTCCACGATCTCACCGCCAACACCACCACCTTCATCGCCGGCACGGAAGGCGGCGATCGGCCGTTCTTCTCGCCCGACGGGCGCTGGGTCGCCTATCGCGACAGCGACGACCGGCTGCTCAAGAAGATCCTGCTGGAAGGCGGCGACCCTTTCGAGCTCGGCCGCTTCGGGTTCATCTCCGAGGGCACCTGGGGGCCGGAGGACACCATCGTCTACGCGGGCGGGGACCTGCTGCAGATTTCGGCCGCCGGCGGTGAAGAGCCGGTCAATCTGCTGAGCGAAGAGGACGCGGCGGTCGAGATGGGCGACCCCGAGTTTCTGCCCAGCGGCCGGGCGGTGCTAGTGGTGAGCCGCCCCTCGGGCAGCGAGCGCAACGACGGGCCGCCCGGGATTGCCGCCTTCAACCTCGCCACGGGGGAGCTGATCCCG
>Ga0214471_10002344_pt1 | contig 14910 bp, 12 predicted proteins | sample RVTome_5_FD_207665 | JGI IMG/M metagenome (GOLD analysis project Ga0214471, IMG submission 207665) | Soil microbial communities from uranium-contaminated site in the Upper Colorado River Basin, Wyoming, United States - RVT142D155 | ecosystem: Environmental > Terrestrial > Soil > Contaminated >... | reverse complement strand
CTGGCTCGTGCACGGCCGCCACGGCACCGGCGAGCTGGCGCGCGAGATCCTCGATCGCGAGCAGCCCGAATACTGGGACGTCTTCGGCCGCCTCGACCGCCGCTTCGGCGAGCGGCAGTCGGCGCGGCTCAACCTGCTCACCGCCGGCGACCGCTACGATCTCGTCGAGCCCGGCGACGAGGAAGCGAAAACGGTCGACACCGACTACGACGTCGCCTATCTCTGGCTCACCCACCAGGCGATCGTCGGCGAGCGGATCTTCGTCGACTCCGCCCTGTCGTGGAGCCGTGGCGACCGCGATCGCCGCGCCGTCGAGCGCGACGCCGAGAAGGCGATCGACGTCCTCGACCGGCGCGAGAGTCGCGTCGTCTCGCTGCAACAGACGTGGAACGCGCAGCTCGGCTCGGACCACCATCTCAAGCTCGGCGGGCTCGCGCGCCGCTTCACGAGCGACTTCGACTACTTCGCCGCCCGCGAGTTCGACACGCCGCTGGCGCTCGTGCGCACGGCGACGAGCGATCCCGTGACGGCGCTCGACCGCGGCTTCGCGGATGACCACGTCGGTTTCTTCCTCTCCGACCGCTGGCGCATCGGCGCGTCCCTCACCGTCGAGCTCGGCGTGCGCTACGACGAGCATTCGCTCGTCTCCGACTCGGTCACCAGCCCGCGCGCCCACCTCGCCTGGTCCCTCCGGCCCGGCCACTTGTTGCGGTTGGCCTGGGGCCGCTACGCGCAGGGCCAGCGGCCGTACGAGCTCGCCGTCGAGGACGGCGAGCTCGCCTTCCACCGCCGCGAGCGCTCCGAGCACTGGGTGGTCGGCTACGAGAAGAGTTTCGAGCCCCCGGCGCGCGTCGGCCCGACCGCGCTGCGCGTCGAGCTCTATCGCCGCGCGGTCGACGATCCGCGGCCGCGTTACGAGAACCTCTTCGAGCCGTTCGACGCCTTCCCCGAGGGCGAGACCGATCGCTACCGCTTCGCGCCCGAGCGCTCGCGCGCCGAAGGCGTCGAGCTGTTCGTGCGGGCCGAGCTCAGCGAGCGCGTCCAGGGCTGGCTCGATTACGCCTACGCGCGGAGCGAGGACTCGATCGACGGCGCCTGGGTGCCACGGCTCGTCGACCAGCGCCACACGCTCAACTTCGATCTCCACCTCGAGCTCGCTCGCGGCTGGTCGCTCGACCTCGCCGGCCTCTTCCACACCGGCCGCCCGACCACGGCGATCGCTCTCGCCGAGAGCGAGGACGACGAGGGCGAGAGCGAGCTCGTGCCGGTGCTCGGCCCTTTGAACGGCGAGCGGCTCGACGACTACCTCCGCTTCGACCTGCGCCTGGCGCGCGCCTTCGCCGTACGCGGCGGCCGACTGGCGCTCTATCTCGACGCGCAGAACCTGCTCGGACGCGAGAACGACGCCGGCTTCTCGGTCGAGCTCGACGAGGACGAGGAAGCCCTGGTCTTCGACCGCGAGCGCTGGCCGGGCTTCGTCGCCTCGGCCGGCTTCGCCTGGGAGTTCTGAGCCGCGCTTACGGCCGCGCGCCGGCCACCGCGTCGGCGACCAGCGCGCCGCCCTCGATGCGGGTCGAAAAGCCGCTGCTGGCCAAGACCACGGCGAGGGCCTCGTCCGGACTCAGGTGCGCGACCGAGCCGTGCACCACCACCGTCGCCGCCAGCGCCCGGCTCTCTTCGTCGGCGTAGCGCACCACGAAGCCGCTCTCGCGCCCGTACCAGGCGAGAAAGCGTTCGAGCGGCCAGCCCTCGATCGTCGGCGCCGGCGCGGCGGCGAGGACCCACGCCCAATCGGCGCCGTACGGCGCCACGAGGTCGCGCCGGAGCGAGCCGTCGGCGCCGAGCGCGAGCTCGACGCCCGCCTCGGCGGTCGCCGCCCGGCCGTCGTCACGCCAAGCCACCACGCCCTCGCGCACGCGCAGCCGCACGCTCGGGGCCTCGCCCTCTTCGACGCGCACCTCGAATTGGGTGCCGATCTCGCGGAAGCGTCCGCGCGGCGTCTCCACCGTCGGGCTCTCGCCCGCCGTGCGGCCGTCGGAATCGAGATAGACGCCGCCGCGCACGAGCGCGACGCGGTTCGCGGCGACGAGCACGAGCTCGCTGCCCGCGTCGAGGCGCAGCGAACGGCCGTCCGACCAGCGCAGCGCGACGCGGCCGGGCGCCGCCCCGCCCGCCGCCGTGCGCAGCACCGTGCCCGGCGCGAGCGGCGTGCCGAGTGCCGGCCGCCCGGTGCTCCCCGCTGCGCCGAGCACTTGCACGTCGCCCACGACCTGCTCGATCGCGGCGAGCACCGGTCCCGGCGACCTCGCCGGCGCGCCCGTCCGCGACCACAGCACGAGGGCGACCGCGACGACGAGCGCCGCGGCGGCGGCGATCTGCCAGCGCCGCACGACGCGCTCGCGCCGGCGCCAGGCGTAGCGGCGCCGCCACTGCGAGCGCGCCGCCTCCTGCAGGCGCGCGATGTCGAGCTCGGGCGTCGGCGGCGGCGGTCCGGCGGCCATGATCAGGCGCGCCACGTGCTCTTCCTCGTCGCGCTCGGCGTGCGGGCGGTGCAGGGGGTTTCCGTCGATCGGGCTCATGATGCGGTCTCCGCTCCGGCCGGCGCCGCCGCGGCGAAGGCAGCGGCGGGCAGCCCATCCAGATGCATGTAGGCGTCGCGAAACGCCGCGCGGGCGCGGCCGAGCAGCGACTCGGCCGCCTTCTCGGTGACGCCGAGCCGCGCCGCGATCTCGGCGACCGAACCGCCCTCGAGGTACTTCCATTCGAGCGCTCGCGCGTAGCGCTCCGGCAAGGCGTCGAGCGCGGCGTGCACGAGCTCGGCCGACTCGAGGCGCAGCAGGCGATCTTCCGCTTCCGGCGCCTCGGCGATGGCGGCGACGACGGCGCCCGCCGTGGCAGCGGCGTCGAGCTCGACTTCGACCGGCCGGCGGCCGGCGCGCCGGAAGTGACTGGCGATCTCGTTCTTCAAGCAGGCGCAGAGCCAGGTGAACAGGGGCGAGTCGCCGCGGAAGCCGTCGAGCCGGTCGATCGCCTTGGCGAGCGCGGTCTGCACGAGGTCCGGGACCAGGTCGAGCTCGCGGGTCAGCCGCGTCGCGGCGAAGCGGTAGAGACCGGGGACGTAGGTCGTCGCGAAATGATCGAAGGCCTCTTCGTCTCCGGCGCACATCCGGCGCACCAGGCGCCGCTCGTCGCTGCTCCCGCTCGCCATCGCGCTCCCGTCCCGCTCTCCGGCCGGCCCTCGACCATCGCATCACAGTGGCGGCCCGTCGCGCCAACCCTTCCGCTCCGGGCACGACTCGGCGGGCAGCGGCCGGCCCGCGAGCGTTGGACGCTCGCCCGGCGGCGATCCCTCGCCCGGCTTGCCTCGCCGGGGACCGCGTCATACCATCCCGCGAGCCCCCGACACGCCGCTCCGATCGACGCCTTCCCGAGGAGGAGAGCCGATGTCCGCAGCGCCGCAGAAGAAGTTCGAGCCGTTCATCCCGGCCTCGACGATCGTTCCCGAGTTCACTGCCCGGGCGATCGTCCTGGGAGCGTTCTTCGGCATCGTCTTCGGCGCCTCGACCGTCTACCTGGCACTGACGGCCGGCCTGACCGTGACCGCTTCGATTCCGATCGCGGTGCTCGCCATCGCCGTGCTCCGCCGCTTCGGCTCGACCATCCTCGAGAACAACATCGTGCAGACGATCGGCTCGGCCGGCGAGTCGATCGCCGCCGGCGTCGTCTTCACCATCCCGGCGCTCATCTTCCTCGAGGGAGGCGAGCAGTTCTTCACCTACTGGAACATCTTCTGGCTGGCCGGCATCGGCGGCACGCTCGGCGTGCTCTTCATGGTGCCGCTCCGGCGCGCGCTGATCGTGCAGGAGCACGGCGTGCTGCCGTACCCGGAGGGCACCGCGGCGGCCGACGTCCTGATCGCCGGCGAGCGGGGCGGCAATCTGGCGAAGAAGGTCTTCGCCGGCCTCGGCATCGCCGCCCTCTACCGCATGCCGATGTCGATCCTCGGCCTGTGGAAGGAGACGCCGACGTGGAGCTCGGCGCGCGACTCGGCCTTTCCGCGCGCCACCGTCAACTGCGACGTGACGCCCGAGTACCTCGGCGTCGGCTACATCATCGGCCCGCGCATCGCCGGCGTGCTGGTCGCCGGCGGCGTCCTCTCGCAGCTCGTCCTGGTGCCGCTCATCGCCATCTTCGGCGACGCGCTGCCGACCGTGCTCAAGCCGGGCAACCAGCTCATCTCCGAGATGAGCGCTGGCCAGATCCGCGTCGGCTATGTGCGCTTCATCGGCGCCGGGGCGGTGGCGGCGGCCGGCCTCATCACGCTGATCAAGACCCTGCCGACGATCGTCGCCGCCTTCCGCGAGAGCTTCAAGAGCCTGAAAGACCTGAAGTCCGGTGTGCTGCCGACCCGCACCGAGCGCGACCTTTCGATCAAGTACGTGGTTTTCGGTTCGCTCGCCCTGGTGGCGATCATCGCGCTCCTGCCGCAGCTGCCGGGGTCGGGTTTCCTGCCCAAGCTCCTCATGGGCCTGATGGTGGTCGTCTTCGGCTTCTTCTTCGTCACTGTCTCCTCGCGCATCGTCGGCATCATCGGCTCGTCGTCGAATCCGATCTCGGGCATGACGATCGCCACTCTGATGGCGACCTGCCTGATCTTCGTCGGCCTCGGCTGGACCGGCGCCGTCTACCAGTCGTTGGCGCTCTGCGTCGGCGCCCTGGTCTGCATCGCGGCGGCGAACGCCGGCAACACCTCGCAGGATCTGAAGACCGGCTACCTCGTCGGCGCGACGCCGATCTGGCAGCAGGTCGGCCTCATCATCGGCGTCCTCGCCTCGGTCTTCGCGGTCGGCTTTACCATGGACATCATCGACGGCTCGCAGCGGCTGGCGGGCGTCCAGCACGCCATCGGCTCCGACGACTACCCGGCGCCACAGGCGATCCTGATGGCCACCATCATCAAGGGCCTGCTTGCCCAGGATTTGCCCTGGGGCCTCATCTTCGCCGGCATGGCGATCGCGGTGGTGATCGAGCTGTGCGGCGTCAAGTCGCTGTCGTTCGCGGTCGGCCTCTACCTGCCGCTGTCGACGACGCTGCCGATCGCCATCGGCGGCGGCATTCGCGGCATCCTCGAGCGCAAGAAGGAGGGCGAGGAGTCGGAGCTCTCCTCCGGCATGCTCTACGCCACCGGCCTCGTCGCCGGCGGCGCGCTGACCGGCGTCCTCATCGCCGCGCTGCAGGGCATTCCAAAGGCGACCGCCACCGGGCACGTGAGCGTCGCGAACTGGATTCTCGACGCCGTCGGCATCCGCGGCTGGGAGCACCTCGGCGCCACCGCCGACTTCATCAGCATCGTCGCTTTCTCCGCACTGTGCTGGACGCTGGTGCGCGCCGCCAGGCAGAAGCTCGACGTCTGAGACGCCTAGGAAAGACACCGCCGGCTCGGCAGTGACCGCGGCTCTGCCGCCGCCGTCGGTACGCCGCGCCCGTTCGTCCTCCGCCGCGCTCGGCTAGGCTTCGCCGCATGCTCCGTCCCGTTTCGGCCGAAGAGGCCGTCTCCTACGTCCACTCCGGCGACCGTGTCTTCGTGCACGCCGCGGCGCTCGCCGCGCTCTCGCTCGTGGCGCTCGTCCGCTTCCACGGCGCGCTGCTCTCGCCGCGGCCGCTCGCCGACGAGCTCGTCTACCTCGAGGCGTTCCGCGCTTACGCCGCGGGCGACTCTCTCTATCGGCCGTCGCCCGACGGACGCGGCTACTACTATCCGCCCACCTTTGCGCGCCTCGGCGCCGCGGCGCTCGCCGCCGCCGGACCGGATCGCCTGCTCGCGGCGCTGCGCTTCGCCAACCTGATCGGTCTCGTCGCGGCGCTGTGGATCGCCCTGCGGCTGACCACCCTCGCAGTCCCTGCCGCATTCGCGACCGGCGTCATTTACCTCGTGCTCGCGCCCCCGGCGCTCGCCCACGGCTTCACCAGCGGCAATCTCTCCTTCGCCGTCGTCGGCTCGATTCTCGTCGCGCTCTTCGCCTGGCCGCGACAGCCCGTCGGTGGCGGCGCGCTGCTCGGCGCCAGCGCGCTCGTCAAGCCGATCGCCCCCGTCGGGCTCGCCGTGCTCGCCCTTCACCGACCGGCCGGCGGCGGGCGGCGTCACCTGGTCGCCGGCGGGCTCGGCCTCGCCCTCTTCGCCGCGGCGATGCTGACGACGGCGCATCTCGGGGAGTACCTGGAGGCGGGCCGAGCGCTCGGGGACTGGCCGCTGCGCCGCTCGCTCTCCCTCTATCGCTGGCTGCGGATCGCCGGCCTGCCGGTGACGCCCCTCGTCGTCGCCGCCGCCGTCGGTGCAGCGACCGTGCTCTGGGCGCGGCGCGCGCCGCGGTCGCCGCGGATGTTGGCGATCGCGGCGATCGCCGGCATGACCCTGGCGGCGCCGGCGCTGTGGAGCCACTCGCTCGTGCTGACCTTGCCGCTGCAGGCGATGGCGATCGACCTCGCCGTGCGGCGCCGGTCCCTCGCGCCCGGTCGGTCGATCCGCCGCTCCGAGACGGCCCTCGTCGTGCTCGCCGCGCTCGCGCTCCACTTCGCCGACGGCATCGCCGGCGGCCTCGAGACGAGCCCGGCGACGGCGCAGCTCGCCGGCCTCGGCGTTCCCGTTTTCGCACCGCTCGCGCTCGCGCTCGCTCTGTTCCGGCACGAGCGGACGGCCGCTGCCGATCTCGGCCGCGCGCCCGAAGCCGCGTAGGATCGCCGCCATGTCCGCGCCCGTCGCTCTGCTCGTCACCGGCGCTTCGGGGATGCTCCTGCCGCGGAGCTTCCTCGGCGTCCTCGCGCGCCACGCCGCCGTCGAGCGCATCCACCTCGTCGTCTCGAAGGGCGCCAGTCAGGTGCTCGCGCACGAGCTCGGACGGGACCGCACCGGCGCCGAGGCCCTCCTCGAGGCCGCCGGCCTCGATGCCACCGGCCGCGCCAAGGTCGCGATCCACCGCGACAACGAGCTCGACGCGCCGCTCGCATCGGGCTCGCACCGGCTCGCCGGCACCGTCGTCCTGCCGGCGAGCGCCGGCACCGTCGGCGCCCTCGCCACCGGCCTCTCCGACACCCTCGTCCATCGCGCCGGCGCCGTGGCGCTCAAGGAGCGCTGGCCGCTCGTCCTCGGCTTCCGCGAGACGCCGCTCGCGCTCGTCCACCTCGAGAATCTGCGCGCCCTCACCTACGCCGGCGCGATCGTCGCGCCGCCGATCCCCGCCTTCTACGTCGGCGGCGAATCAATGGAGCGCTTCCTCGAGGCCTACGCGCAGCGCCTGCTCGACCTGCTCGGCCTCGGGCCCGAGGGCCCGGGCTGGCGCTGGCGGGCCTGAGGCCGCCGCCACCGGCGGAGCTCCCGGCGCCGGCTAGCCGTGCGCCGGGAGCGCTCTGCGCAGCGCCTTCGGCAGCGCCGCCGGGCGCAGCTCCTCGGCCGACCAGCGCCAGGCGCGATAGATCGTCTTGCGCTTCGGCGCTTCGCCCGCCTTCGCCGGCGCGAAGATCGGATTCCAGAACTCCCAGACGATCTCGCCGCCGCGGGTGAGCTCGAACAGCCGTCCGGAGTCGCTCTCGGTCACCAACAGGTTGCCGTTCGCGAGCGGCTGCGCCATGCCGCCGCGGCGCGTGTAGAACGACTCCGGCGGATCCGCCACGTACTTCCAGACGATGCGTCCGGAGCGCGGCTCGACCTCGACGAGGCGCGAGGAGCCGCGGCGCCAGCCGTTGTCGAAGACGAGCAGGTTGCCGTTCGCGAGAGCCCGCGGCGCGTGCGGGCGGTCGAGGAGCTTGCGACCCTTTCCCCACTGCCAGCGCACGCCGACGGGGTCGAGCCCGATCACGAGCACCAGATTCAGCGTGCGCAGGCTGACGAGGAGGTCGCCGCGGCGAGCGACGGCGAGATCGCGCGTCAGCACCTCGACCGAGTTGAGGTGGAAGACGTCCCAAGGATGGTCGACCGCGAGCTCGCCCTCGAGCTCGGCGCCCGAGGCGGCGGAGCCGTCCGCGGCCGCCGCCGCGAGCTCGAGCATCCGTCGCGGGATCGCCGCCGCTCCGAGCAGATCGAGGATCGAGATCGTCCCGAGCGTGGCGCCGGCGGAGGAGAGCTCGACGACGAGATCGTCGGAGATCGTGATCTCGCGGCCGGCGAAGTCGACGGCGCGGAGCTCGTGCGCCATGGCGAAGACGCGGCCGTCCGGCGCCTGGTCGAATCCGTGGTGGTACTGGCGCGGCTCCGCCTGCCAGAGAATCTCGCCGGCCCAGGTGGTCTTCGCCACGTAGCCGCGGCCGGAGACGAGGAGCTGGCCGTCCCGCGTCGGCTCCATCCACAGCAGGCTGTTGCCCGGCTCGGGCCGCGTCGAGTAGCGGGCCAGCTCCCGGCCCTCGCGATCGAAGAAGTAGCCCGCGGGCGGGCCGTGTCGGCCGCCGAAGGCCGTGATCCCCGGCTGCGTGCGCTCGCGGTCGAGCACGACGACGCCGCGGCTCTCCGCCCGCCGCTCCTCGGCGACGGAGCCGAGATAGGCGAGCGCCGAGAGCTGCGCGATGCGCTCGCTCTCAGCGTCGGCTTCGCTCTTCTCGACCGGCGCCGCGTCGCGGCAGGCGCACAGCGCGATCGCGAGGAGCACGGGAGGCAGCGCGGCGAGACCCCGCGCCGCGGCGACACGAGCGCAGCTGAGCACCGACGCGTGCATTCGAGGCGGGATCGTATACCTCCGGCGCGACCCCGCCGGGAACTTCTAGACGCGCAGCGCGTGCATCGGCTCGACCGCGAGGGCGCGGCGGCCGGGCAGCAGGCAGGCGACGAAGGAGGTCGCGAGCAGCGTCGCCGCCGAGGCGACGAGGCAGACGAGGTCGGCGGGCGAGACGCCGTAGAGCAGCCCGGTCATCAGGCGCGCGACCGCGAGCGCCGCGACGAGCCCGAGCGCGAGACCGACGACGGTGGTGCGCAGCCCTTCGCCGACGATCTCGCCGAGGACGCGGCGCGGGTCGGCGCCGAGCGCCATGCGCACGCCGATCTCGCGCGTTCGCTGCGCGACCGAGTACGCCAGCACGCCGCCCAGGCCCGTGGCGCTGATGAAGAGGGCGACGCCGGCGAACAGGGCGAGCAGCCGGGTGACGAGCGCGGTGGGCGCGAGCGCGGCGGAGCGCACTTGCTCGAGCGTCTCGACACCGGAGATGGCAGCCTGCGCATCCGCCACCAGCACCCGGCGGCGCAGCTCCCGCTCGAGCAGGAGCGGCTCGCCGAGCGTGCGCACGAAGATCGACGACGAGAAGCCGGGGAACTCGGTGAACGGCAGGTAAGTCGTCGGCTCGGCTTCCTCTCGCAGGTCGCTCTGGCGCACGTCGCCGACGATGCCGATGATGGTTCGCCAGCTCCTGCCGCCGTTGCCCGAGATCCGCTCGCCGAGCGGATCCTCGTTCGGGAAGTAGCGGCGAGCGAATTCCCGGTTGACCAGCGTCACGCGTGGCTCCTCGCCCCGCTCGTCGCCGCGAAAGCCGTCGCCGCGGAGCAACGGCACGCCGACCGCCTCGAAGTACGCGCGGCTGGCGCCGATCTGGGTCGCCACCATCGGCGCCCGCTCCTCGCTCGTGCGACCCTCGATCTCGAATTGCCCGCTGTTGGCGAAGCCCGCGTTGAGGGGAAACGTCCACGCGTTCCCCACTTCGACGACGCCGGGCACGGCGCGCAGCTCCGTGGCGAGACGATCGTGGAAAGCCGCCACGCGCTCGCGATCGAGGCGGTGCGCGTCGAGGGTGTAGGTCGACCAGTTGAGATGGATCTGCGCCGTCAAGACGTTCTCGCTCTCGAAGCCGGCGTCGACGCCGTTCAACCGCCACAGGCTGCGCAGCGCGAGCGAAGCGACGACCAGGAGCACGAACGACAGCGCGAGCTGGCCGACGACGAGCGACTGGCGCAGTCTGCGTCGGTGCCGGGTGCCGGTCGACCGCGCCCCCTCCGCCATCAGCGCCCGCGCCGGCGCGTCGGTGCCCGGCAGCCCGGGCAGCGAGCCGAAGACGAGCCCGGTGACGGCGGCGACGACGAACGTGAAGGCGAAGACCGTGGCGTCGATCGCGATCTCCTCGGCCCGCACGCTGAAGCGCGCCGCGAAGCTCACCAGCAGCCCCCGCGCGGCCCACGCCAGGAGCAGGCCGAGGACACCGCCGAGAAACGCCAGCAGTGTGCTCTCCGTCACCAGCTGGCGCAAGAGCCGTCGCCGTCCGCCGCCGAGCGCGGTGCGCAGTGCCAGCTCGTGGCCGCGGTCGGAGAGGCGCGCCAGCGCCAGGTTGGCGACGTTGGCGCAGGCGACGAGCAGGATCAGCCCGACCGTGGCGAGCAGCAGCAGGAAGGTCCGGCGCGCGCCGCGCGTCATCTCGTCGCCCACCGGCGAGAGCTCGATGCCGATGGTCTCGGTCTGCGGATACGCCGCCGCGAACTCCGCTCGCAGCCTCGCCAGCAGACCGTTCGCCTCGCTCGTCGCCTGCGCGAGCGTCGCGCCCGGCGCCAGCTTGGCGAAGGCCGTCACCGCCCGCGCCTCGCGGCGCGCGAGCGAGTCCGGGTCGCTGCGGAACGGACAGGCGGACGCCGGCATGTAGACGTCGTTGGCGTCGGGATAAGAGGGCAGCGGCGGCAGCACGCCGACCACCGTGTGCGGGCGGTCGTTCATCTGGAAGTGGCGGCCGACGACCGTCGGGTCGCCGCCGTAGGCCGCGCGCCAGAAGCGGTGCGAGAGCACCAGCACGGCCTCGGCGCCGAGCTCGTCCTCGTCAGGGAGGAAGGTGCGTCCGAGCAGCGGCTCGACCCCGAGCATGTCGAAGTAGTTCGCCGACACCACGCCGGTCTGCACGCGCAGCGGCTCGTCGCCGCCGAGCAGCGTGAAGTTCATCGAGTGGTACTCGACCACCGCCTCGACCCGCTCGAGCTGCCGGCGGTAGTCGTCGAGCTCGAGCACGGAGAAGCCGAGGTCGGTCGCGCCGAGCTGCGGCGCCGACTGGCGGAGCGCCACCAGACGCTCGCCGCCGTCGTACGGAAGCGGCCGCAGCAGCACGCCGCGCACGACCGAGAACACCGCCGTGTTGGCGCCGATGCCGAGACCGAGCGTCGAGACCACGGCGAGCGCGTAGCCGGGGCTGCGGCGCAGGCTGCGCAGGCCGAGCCGCAGGTCGCCGCGCAGCTCGTCGACGAGGCGCACCCCCCAAGACTCGCGGCACTCCTCGGCGACGACATCGGGACTGCCGAACTCGAGTCGCGCCGCGCGCCGCGCCGCCTGCGGAGCGAGGCCGCGCTCGATCTGTCGCGCGACCGCCTGCTCGAGGTGCCGAGCGAGCTCCTCGCGCATCTCCTCTTCCAGGCGGCGGCGCCCGACGAGCGCGCGCCAGCGGAACCTCAGGCGGTGGAAGATCGTCATGGCGTCTTCCGCCTCACGTGGCGGCGAGCACGCGAGCGACCGCCGCGGAGAGGCGCTCCCAGTTCTCCGTCTCGTTCGCCAGCCGCTTCCTGCCGGCGCGGGTCAGGCGGTAGTACTTGGCACGGCGGTTGTTCTCCGAACTGCCCCACTCGGCCTCGATCAGGCCCTGCTCCTCGAGCCGGTAGAGCGCGGGATAGAGCGAGCCCTGCGTGACCACCAACACCGCGTCGGAGAGCTGCTCGATGCGCTGCGAGATGGCCCAACCGTGGCGCGGTCCGCTCTGCAGCGTGCGCAGGACGAGCAGGTCGAGCGTGCCCGGCAGGAGATCGCTGCGGCTGTCGATCATCGTCCCCCCTAGTCTGTCGACAAGAGACTTCGCCATCTCCTGTCGATTGTCAAGGGGAAAGACGTTCGACGGTCGATTTTGTTTCGGGGACGCCGCCCCGCTGCCGCCCGGCGCGGGCTACGATGCCGCCCGATGGTCTCCGACGTCATCGTCGTCGGCCTCGGCGCCATGGGGAGTGCCGCGGCGGCCCATCTCGCCGCACGCGGGCAGCGGGTGCTCGCCCTCGAGCGCTTCGAGCTCGGCCACGAGCGCGGCTCCTCGCACGGGCTGACGCGCATCATCCGGCTCGCCTACTTCGAGCATCCGAGCTACGTGCCGCTCGTGCGGCGGGCCTTCGAGCTCTGGCGCGAGCTCGAGTCGGCAGCCGGCGAGCGGCTGCTGCACGTGACCGGCGCGCTCGACGTCGGGCCCGAGGGGAGCGAGGTCTTCGCGGGTTCGCTCGCCGCCTGTCGCCAGCACGCCCTGTCGCACGAGGTGCTCGACGCGGCCGCGCTCGCCCGGCGCGTGCCGGCGTGGCGACCGGCGCCGGACGCCCGCGCCATCCTCCAGCCCGACGGCGGCTTCCTCGCCGCCGAGCGCGCGGTCGCGGCGCACGCCGCGCGCGCCGCGGCCGCCGGCGCCGAGCTGCGCTGCGGCGAGCGCGTGCGCGAGTGGGCGGCGACGAGCCACGGCGTGCGCGTCGTCACCGAGCGCGCGGCCTACGAGGCGGAGCAGCTCGTGCTCGCCGCCGGCGCCTGGCTGCCGGCGCTCGTGCCGTCGCTCGCCCCGCTGCTCGTCCCCGAGCGGCAGGTGCTCGGCTGGTTCGCCGTCGCCGACCGCGCGCCGTTCGCGCCCGAGCGCTTCCCCGTCTTCGTGCTCGACGCCGAGGAGGGGCGCTTCTACGGCTTCCCCGAGCACGCCGCGCCCGGCCTCAAGATCGGCAAGTACCACCACCTCGGCGAGCGCGTCGATCCCGAGACGATGGAGCGCGTCTGCCGCGACGACGACGAGCGGGCGCTGCGCGGCGCCGTGGCGCGCTACTTCCCGGCCGCCGACGGCGCGCTCCTCGACGCCAAACCGTGCCTGTTCACGAACACGCCCGACGAGCACTTCGTGATCGATCGCCATCCCGATGCGCCGCAGGTGCTCCTCGTCTCGCCCTGTTCCGGGCACGGCTTCAAGTTCGCGCCGGTGGTCGGCGAGATCGTCGCCGATCTCGTCGAACGCGGCGAGACGGCGCACGATATCGCGCGCTTTCGGCTGGCGCGATTCGCCGCGGGGGCGCCGAGCGCCTGAGGCGCGGCCGCGGTCCGGGGGCCGGCCGCGTCAGCCGGAGTGGAGCAGCGTGGCGAGCGTCTCGACCCCGTCGACCAGGCGCGGCCCGGGGCGGCTCCAGCAGCCGTTGGCGTCGACGGCGGCGACGCGGCGCTCGCGCACGGCGCGCAGCGACGTCCACTCCTCGCGAGCGGCGAGCTTGGCGATCTCGGCGCGCGCGCCGGCGGCGTCGAAGCCGCACGGCATGGCGACGATCCAATCGGGATCGGCGGCGGCGAGCTCGTCCCAGGTCGCGCGGCGGGAGCGCTCGCCGGGGGCGACGTCGAACGGGTCGCGGCCGCCGGCGATCGCCAGCATCTGCGGCACCCAGTGGCCGGCGAGAAACGGCGGGTCGAGCCACTCGAGCGCCACGACGCTCGGTCGCGGCCGGCCGCGCAGGCGGCGCTCGACGCGCGCGAGCCGGGCGCGCAGCGCGTCGACCAGCCGCTCCGCCGCCGCCCGGCGGCCGACGCGCGCGCCGACGCGCAGGATGTCGGCGAGCACGTCCTCGAGTCGCTCGGGGTCGAGCGACACGACCTCGGGGCAGGCCGGCATCGGCGCCACGGCAGCGCCCACCTGCTCGCTCGAAACGGCGCAGACCGGACAGAGCTCCTGGGTGAAGAGGAGGTCGGGGGCGAGCTCGGCGAGCCGCGCCTCGTCGAGCGTGTAGAGGCTGCGGCCCGAGGCGAGCTGCGCCGAGACCGCGGCGTCCACCGCCGCCGCCGCGAGCCCGGGCGCGAGCGCACTGCCGGTCAGCGCCGGCAGCTCGCGCGCCGCCAGCGGATGGTCGCACTCGTGCGAGACGCCGACGAGCTCGCCGCCGGCTCCCAGGGCGAAGAGGATCTCGGTGGCATTGGGGACGAGCGAGACGATCCGCATCGACCGCGATCCTAGCCGCCGCCGCGAGCTGCCCGCGAGGCGCTGCCTGCGAGGTGCCAGCCGATTCGTCGAGACCCGGCATTCTGGGGCTTGACATCATGATGCTTTCAGGCGATCATCATGATGATGCGAACCACAGTCACCCTCGACGACGACGTCGCCGCCCAGCTCGAGCGCGCCATGCGCGAAAGCGGCAGGGGGTTGAAGCGGACGCTCAACGAGACCTTGCGCGCCGGCTTCGCGCAGCGCCGACAGGCGGCGCGGATCGAGCCGTTCGTCGTTCGCGCCCGGGCTCTCGGCCTCGTGCCCGGGCTCGACTACTCGAACGTCAGCGACCTGCTCGAGGTCGCGGAAGGCCCCGGCCACCGGTGATCCTCGTCGACTCGAACCTGCTGCTCTACGCCTACAACGCGAGCGCGCCGGAGCACGAGCGCGCCAAGGCCTGGCTCGAGGAGCGCCTCTCTCGCCCCGAGCCGGTCGGCCTTGCCTCGAGCTCGCTCGGCGCCTTCCTCCGCCTCGCCACCCATCGCGCGGTCTTCCCTTCGCCTTACGCGATCGACGAGGCGACCGCGATCGTCGACTCCTGGCTGGCGCGGCCGATGGTCACCCGGCTCGAGCCGGGCGAGCGCTTCTGGTCGATCGCGCGGCCGCTGCTCGAGAGCTCGAACGCGCGCGGCCCATTCGTCGCCGACGCTCTCGTCGCCGCCCTCGCCCTCGAGCACGGCGCCACGCTCGCCACCCACGACGCCGACTTCCTGCGCTTCCCGGCGCTGCGCACGGTCGATCCGCTGGCCGATCCGCCGGCGTAGAGAGGTCCGGAGCCCGCCATGAGCCGCCCGCGCGACGCACGCAACCCGCAGCACGCCGAGATGGCCGACGAGTCGATGGTGCGCACGCTCTCGGCCCAGGCCGAGCTGCTCTGGCCGCAGGAGGAGGCGCTCTTTCGCCGCTACGGCCTCTCCGGAGCGCTGCGCA
>Ga0214471_10002340_pt1 | contig 14914 bp, 13 predicted proteins | sample RVTome_5_FD_207665 | JGI IMG/M metagenome (GOLD analysis project Ga0214471, IMG submission 207665) | Soil microbial communities from uranium-contaminated site in the Upper Colorado River Basin, Wyoming, United States - RVT142D155 | ecosystem: Environmental > Terrestrial > Soil > Contaminated >... | reverse complement strand
TGGGAGGAGCCATTGTTTCGCCCGCCCTACCCGAGATCCAGAAGCATTTCGAGGGAATCGCGCATGTGGAACTCCTCACCAAGCTTGTACTCACGCTGCCCGCCCTGACAATCGCGTTAGGCTCTCCACTGGCAGGATTCATAATCGATAAATTCGGGAGAAAAACTCTCCTGTTTGCGGCTGTTGCGATGTATTCAATATCCGGTGGAAGCGGACTATTTCTTGGCTCCATGCCGGCATTACTGGTTGGGAGGGCATTCCTCGGATTTGCTGTCGCCGGTGTAATGACCGCAAGCACAACACTGATAGCGGATTACTTTACGGGTCCTGCTCGAAATAAGATTCTCGGGACACAGTTCGCGTGGATGGCTTTCGGAGGAGTGCTGTATCTCTTCGCGTCAGGATCGCTTGCAAATATATCGTGGAGGATGCCTTTTCTGATCTATCTTTGTCCCCTCCTGCTGCTGCCGTTGATTTGGAAGGTAATCTACGAACCAGATGTCAAAACAGAAGATGAAATTCTGGCAGGATCCTCGGACCGGAACGGCATTCTTATTCGGCCCCCGTATTTTTATATGTCCCTAACGTTCATAATCGGTTCTGTCTGCATGATCTCCATTTTTGTCGTGCCAACTCAACTTCCGTTCCTGCTCACGGACCTTTTTGACTTCATGCCCGGGAAGGTAGGGATGTCCATTGCGATATTCACCTTTACTGCCGGGATGATGTCGTACAGCTATGGAAAATTCCGCGAGAGGTTCAGTTATGTCGCGATCCTGGCTGTGAACCTGATTTTATTAGGCGCAGGATTCTGCATAATCGGAATTTCCCATTCTTACATTGGGGTCGCTTCAGGGCTGGTTATCAGTGGCTTCGGAATGGGCCTGACCACTCCAAACATGAATTCATGGGTGGTGCAGATCGCTCCGGAATATTTCCGCGGACGGGCACTCGGTGGATTGACCACCGCGTTTTTCCTCGGCCAGTTTTCCTCACCGTTCGTAAGCGAACCGATAAAACAGAATGCCAGCATTCAGCAGGCATTTCTGGTTTTCGGTATAACCGTGATAATTGTGTCGATACTCTCGGGGATCGCAGAACTGGTACGCAGAAAATACGAATCCTATCCGGACAAAATCAATTCCCGGGCTTAGTCGTGAAATAAAATGGATAACTCTTGGATTTAGCCGAGGACTCTGAGATCGTCTGGGCAGTTTCCCATTTACCGAGTTTTCCAAGAGCCTTCACGAGCAGCGCGTTGATCGCCTGATCTTCCGGGAGAATGGTTTTCAGTTCGAGAAGATCGTCCAGGGCTTCCTCGTACTTTCCAGTTTCGAGCCGGGTCAGCGCCAGATTCTCTCTTACCAGGAGGTTGTCTTCCTTCTTCATTATAGCCTGCTCGAATCTCTGCCTCGCCATGTCCTTTCTTCCGAGCTCATAGTATGCCACGCCGAGGTATACGTTCGCTTCGAGGGACCTGTCATCCACATACCTGAGGTGGTCGAAAAGAGCGTTGACGGCTTTTTCATGCTTGCCGAGTGCCATGTATGCACGGGCGAGTAACAGGTGGGCTAGTGGGTGATTGGGAACAACTGCGGTGAATGTGGTGAAAGCGGTAACCGCTTCCTCATACTTTCCATCCTCGAAATCTGAAATAGCATCGAACAGATAAGTCTGCTCCTCGATTTTCCTGCGCTTTTTTGTGGAATCCAGTTCGAGGCTTCTTACACTACTTGCCATTATTTCTTCCTTATTTTTTTTATTTTTGCGAAACATACCGTTCCCTGACCGTGAGAACCGAATTTCATCCAACGCCTGATTTCGCAACCTGATTCTCCCGGTCACTTATTTAGATGCAGTCATAATAGTAAAAATATCAAAACTCCTTATTTTTTCTTAAGAAAATCAGGAAGAAAAATCGCGGAATGCATGATAAAATCGGGTATTACTCTTGAGGAAGGCTATCCGGCTTAATGACGCATTCCGGCTATGGAAGAATGGAGCTGTTTCGACTCGCGCCGTCGACTGGCGATGTTCTTCGGCGCCTGAACGTCTTCCAGGGCCAGATAATCCACGGAAAGGTCTACAAAAGCGAAGCGGTAATTCCCCAGGAGGGAGTAAACCCCGATTCCGGAATCCCGGCATTTATCTCAAAAATCGCACTGGGTTCTCATATGATCGAAGTTGGCACTGATATTCCGCTCGAAAATGGTGCCAAAGTGGTGTTTGAAGTCCTTAGAATCGGCGACGACAATTTCATGCTCGAGTTATTGAAGATCGATTCGACTCCTGTCGATCGCAGTGCGCAGGACTTGCAGGGTAGAGCAACGGATGCGGTCGACTGGTCTGAAAATGTAGTGCTTTCCGATATTGAGAAGTCTGGGGATACCAATTCAATCAGGGTCAGTCCAAAAATTCAGGATACAGGGGTTTTGACCCGCCCTGATCTGACGGCACTTCCAAAACCCGCCGCAAATGTCATTCGGGCCGCGATAAATCTGGGATTCATTGATGCAGCGACCTATTCTGTAAAATCACCGGCAATTCGGACGTATCTTCATAATGTTGCGGAAGATATCCTGGTGGAAATCGACAGGCTTGTTGAGTCCGCCAGGACACAACCCGAAGTAATCAGGGGGGACAGGGCAGAATTTTTGAAATTGTCCGAGTCCATTAAATCGATAATCGAGACGATCCGTCCCGTGATATCGAGCATCCAGTCGAAAATCCCGGAACTGACAGATTCGACAGTGGGTTTAATTCGCGATCTTGTTGCGGCGGTATCGATATTAAAATCAGCACAAAGCCCAATTCCCCAGGCTTCGATTCAATCTCCGATCGGCACAATCTCCGATACCCCGGCGCAAGCGGGTCAACCTCAAACTTCTGTAGGAGCGCACCAGACGACAAATTCAGTGCCGGAACAAGCGTCCGCGAATTCGGGCACACCGGCGACACAAAATCCACTCACTCCAACCGGAGATCCATCGAATGCTCCTGTTTCAACAAGTCCGGCACCGACGGTTGTTCAGGCAGCTTTATCATCGACCGGACACGGTCCGCAGGGTGTCACACCACAGTCTGCCGATCCGGTTTATACGGGAGATTCACCTCAAAAACTACCGGATTCGATCCGCACCGGGGGAATCCCGGTTGAAATTACAATGTCGGGACAAAACCATGTTCGGGATATTGTTCTCGGACTCCGGACACTGACATCACTCATCAATAAATTGGTATCGAATTTATCTCAGAGTGTGGAATCGAATGCCCGCCTGTCAGCGGTAATAGCAAAAGCCACATCGGCAGCCGACGCACTCGAGGGTACCGTCCTGGCTCCAGCATTGTCCAGATCTGCCGATGCAGCAGGGGCTGTGCCGCGGATAAATCTGCCGGTTGAAATCCCGGGAGGATCGTCGAATGTATTAATTCTACAACCAGCGGGTGAATATACCGGCAAAAAGCCAGGGCAGGGAAATGAGAAACTGAAAACTGAATCCGAAACAGGACACAATATCGGATTGATCCAGTTGTATATGGAAAACCTGGGTTCAGTCCGAATAAGGGTCGATGTGAAACGCCAGGTTGTCAGGGATGAGATTCGCACCGGGGTATCGGGACGATTCCATATAGATAAAGTGAAAGAGGATCATATAGGAAAGTCCCTGAAATCTCTGGAGCTGGCTATGGAAGCGAGAGGATTCAGGAATGACGGATTTGTGGTAATCAGGGTTTCCAATGATCGAGCAGAAGAATCGGCTGGCAATAACAACTTAACGAAAGAATCCGGCCTGGATATTAAAGCCTGACCGGTACCGGTAATTGAAGAAATGGCTCTTCAGGATGAAATAAGAAAAGCGATAGCACTTGGCTACGATCCCGAGATTGACAGGGCTCCTACGATCCTTGCCAAGGGCGCGGGTCCGGTCGCGGATGCCATCCTGAAAATAGCGGCGGAGCACGATATCCATATACATGAAGATCCACTGCTTGCAAGAAGCCTTTATGTCCTCGAGCTTGGGCAGGAGATCCCTGAAGATTTTTACATAGCGCTGGCGGAGGTGCTGGCGTTTGTATACAAACTGGATAAAAAGCTGCGTGACCGTCGCGGAATCTGAGTTCCGGTGAGGGAAAATGGCGAACGCGGGAAAACCTGTAATTACTGAAGGATTCCATCACTGGATATTTTTAGTCCTGGTTTTAGTGATCGTCGGGATTGCCCTGCTCATCTATTATCTGAAGACCGCTCCAGTGCAGATCAGCCCCCCGAATCTCGCATATCCGGCAGGTACAACAGTAACTTTTCCGGATGCAGGGTATAACTACGCAGTGATCGATGTAACGGATCCATCGTTATATGAAACGGATGAAGACCTGGTAGGGGCAATCTACGCGGTCTATATGTCCGATGAAGAATATTTCAACCAGGTAATTTCATCTTCAACCCGCTTCGTAATAAGGCTGCGGATACCCGAACAGGTCAATTCCGCGTCAAGGACGGTCCAGTACAGTTACATAAATCCCGGTCCGGGATGGCCTGTATTTTACGATCTCCTCTTCTACGGCCATGGAACCCTCAACACGCACCGGTTAATTCTTGAGAGGGCGTACGTGGATGTAACTCCCGGGCAGCTCCGGATGATATCCGAAGGCAGAATGCAGGTTGCAGATTTAACTGAAGGGGAGCCGTATCACCACGTACCGGATTAATCTTTTTTTAATTTAACCATCACTTATAAAATTGAATCATCGATTTGGTTTTAAGCATTCATTGAATTTCTTTAACAGGATTCAACCGATACTAATGATATTCATGAATCTGCTGTATGAGATTCCACTGATTGGAATGGAGTGACTGTCTCAGCTGTTATGACATCAAAGGCAAAAATCCTGCTCACAGCGGTCATATTCGGTTTGATGGCCTTTCTTATCGACTACCTGGTATTCAGGTTTGAAGATTACATTCCTCTGAGTGACAGATTTTTGCGCATCGGATGCGCAATCACATATTTTTTTGTATTCTCGGCAGCCGGATATGTAGTGGCGCTTCGCGAGGATAAATCCGCCAGATATAAGCAGGATCTGATGCATAGCGAACAGCGATATCGCCTGCTGTTTCAGAATTGCGCCGATGCGCTTCTTGTTTGCCCTCATATCGCCGGTGGCCCACCAAAAAAATTCATCGATTGCAACCAGAAAGCTCTTGATTTATTCGGTTACACCAGGGAGGAGATGCTTTGTCAGACAGCCATGACCATAACCTCGGACGATTCCCTGTCGGAAATTCAGGGCATGGGCGAAGAAATAGATGACTCTGGTTATTCATTCCGGGAACTTAAAGCGTTAAAAAAAGACGGGACGATCAGTCCTGTTGAAGTCATTCTTCATTCGATAGATGTTGGATCGGAGTTCCTGGTTGTTTCGAGCATAAGGGATATCAGTGACCAGAGAGCATCGGAACTGGCTAAAATTGAGACGGAGAAAAAATACAGGGACATGATGGATTCCCTTCCGGTATCGGTCTTCGAGATGGATTTCGAAGGTAACCTTCTCTATGTTAATCCCGAAGGACTGAGGAAATTCGGTATCACCGGGAACGAACTTGGCGAAGGTTTAAATGGATTCGATTTTATCGATCCAAAAGACGAAAAGAAGATCTTATCCCAATTAGTTAACATCAGTGCGGGCAATCCGGTTGCTGACGAATATGAGCTGACGAACCGCAAAGGAGTCAGGTTTCCATCGATTATTCATACAGTCCCCCTTGTTGAAAACGGATCGGCTTACGGGCTTCGTGGAGTCATTGTAGACCTCACACCGGTTCGGGAGGCACGAAATGCCCTTATCGAAGCCCTTCAGCGGTTCGAGACTATGATCAGCCAGACTCCTGATATAGCTGTCCAGGGATTTGACAGAAATGGAATAATTCGTATCTGGAACACGGCCAGTGAAAACCTTTACGGGTATAAATATGTTGATGTTCTAGGCAAAAATTTACATGAAATAGGGTTGCGGACGTCGGAAACTGAATCGCCTAAAAACACGCTTGCGAAAATAGTGGAATCAGGCACGGCGGCACCGCCCGGTGAGTGGGAAATTGTCACGGCGACTGGTGAGAAACGATGGGTTTACTCCACAATGTTCCCTATCCTTCTTGACGGCGAGGTCGATGAGATCATCCGCATGGATGTGGACATTACCGACCGGAAGAACATGGACGATGAACTCCGGATAAAGAATATACAGCTCCAGGCGGCGATCGACATTAAAAATAAATTTGTCTCGATGGTATCGCATGAACTTCGCACTCCCATGGTCCCGATCATCGGTTACACGGAGCTGTTGCTGAACGATACATTTGGTGTGCTTCCCGGCAAAATGATCGATCCGATCAAGACAATACATTCAAAAGCGGAATCTCTCAGCACATTGATCGAAGACCTGCTTACACTTTCAAGGATAGATGAGGGCAGGCTTAATTATACGATCAGGGATTACGATCTTTCGGATCTGGTAGATTCGGTAATCAAGCCATATCTGGAAGTCGACCGTGGCAAGGAGATCAGGGTACATATATCCGGGGAACAGGTAATGGTCAGCACGGACCAGATACGGTTCAAGCAGATCCTGAACAACATCATAAGCAACGCCGTGAAATATTCGGGTGAGTCCCTGGAATTGCGAATCTCCATGGGTGAAAGAGACAACACGGGATTTGTTTCGGTGGAAGATAACGGAATAGGCATCGACGAAGCGCACGTGCCTCACATTTTCGACCGTTTCTACCAGGCGGAAGACGTCAACACGAGATCGCATGACGGTGTTGGCCTGGGACTTGCCATATCGAACGATATCATCAATTCGATGAACGGCTGCATAGAAGTGTCCAGCAAACCGAATGTTGGTTCGACATTCACCATACTCCTTCCCCTCGCAGCGGGAGACATATCTTCCATTAAAAATTCAAATGGCGATCTGGACATGCAGGACCTCAGGAAATTTGCCGACGAGATATCGCGGATAGAGAAGGAGCGGTTTGAAATCCTTGTGGTTGACGATGACAGCTTTACGCGTGAATTGCTTACCGCGGTTTTGAAAGAATATTACAACATCACTACAGCTTCGAATGGAAAAGAGGCATTATCTTTGTTGTCATCTCACGACTTTGACCTGATCCTGCTCGACTGGATGATGCCGGATCTCGACGGGATTTCCATTCTCAAGGCGATCAGGAAAGAGCCTGTGACAAGCGCTGTTCCGGTCATTTTTATTTCCGGAAGAATCGACAATGATTCTATCTCCAGGGGATTGATCGAAGGGGCGAACGAATTCATTTCGAAGCCGTTCAGAAAGTCCGAACTCCTGGAAAAAGTAAAAGCCTGCATAAATTCTCGCATCAGCGCGGAGCAGACAAATTAGAAATGCGGATACGAGAATTTATGCAGAATTCCCTGATTTGATTAATCGGCAACGTGCAGATAAAATCAATAATAGGTTTTTCGGCAATTGACATAGACTCCATATTTTGGTTTGTGCGATAATAAAGATAGTAGCGCTTGCCGCGGTCTGTATTTATTCGAACAAACCTCACGGGAGACGCAACCGATGGCGCGATTATTCGAGCACCAGGGAAAAGAACTCCTCAACCGTGCGGGTTTCGAGATCCCGACAGGTAAACTTGTCGGTTCCCCCGACGAAGCGGAAAAATATTATCCGGAAATTGCCTCATCCCATGGCGTTGTTTTGAAGGCACAGGTCTTCGCGACAGGGCGCAAGGCGCAGGGCTTGATAAAATTCTGCAAAAGCGCCGATTCCGCACGCGATGCGGCGGTTGAAATGCTCGGAAAAATTGTCCGCAATTTCCCGGTAGACAAGGTCCTGATGGAAACAGCCCTGGAAATCGACAGGGAACTGTTCGCCGCAGTTATAATCGATGATGCCGAAAAATCCCCGCTCGTTATATTTTCATCCCTGGGCGGAAGCGGGATCGAGGATATAGCGAGGAATCATCCTGAAGCTGTTGCGCGCAGGCATGTCGACATCAAGACAGGGCTTCGCGATTTCGAAGCCCGTGAGATCGTCAGGCTGACGACACTCGACCGCAGCCTCTTCAACAAGGCGGCGACAGCTCTTTGTAATTTGTATAAAGCGGCGACAATGGCGGAAACCAGATCAATTGAAATCAATCCCCTCGTTGTCACGAAAGACGGCAAGTGGGTCGCAGCCGATTGCCACGCTACGGTCGATGATTACGCCGTTTTCAGACATCCGGAGCTTGGGATCGAAATTGCACGCGAACTCGACCATCCGATCACCCCTTTGGAGCGGATTGCTTACGATGTCGAAAAATCGGATTACCGGGGGACCTTCTATTTTTTCCAGGCTACTCAGGATATATCTCAGGATGGCAAGAATACGGATGGGGAAGACGTGATCGGGTTCCATGGAGCCGGCGGGGGCGGCAGCATGATGAGCATGGACGCTCTCGGACGGCATAATTTCGCTATTGCCAACTTCTGCGATACATCCGGAAATCCGCCGGCATCGAAAGTCTATCGCGCCGCAAAAATAATTCTCAGCCAGCCGAACATTCGCGGTTATTTCGCTTCGGGTTCGGGAGTGGCGTCCCAGGAACAGTTCCACTCTGCACGCGGTTTCGTTAAGGCGTTCAGGGAGTCCGGACTGAAAGTACCTGCAGTCATACGCCTTGGAGGAAATAAGGAAGAGGTCGCCATAGAGATACTTGAAAAATTCCTGAACGATATCGGGGTCTCTGTGGAAGCGTATGGGAAGGACGATTCGGCGGAATTCTGCGCGGGACGCCTGAGGAAACTTATTGATGAAGCAACGTATCATCCGAACCATCCCGATCCCATCTCAAACTACGATGAAATCCGGGAAGAGTATGCTTTCCAGACTATCACCGGACGCATTACTGTAGACCAGGCAAAGTGCCTCGACTGCAAGGATAAGCCGTGTGTCGATTCGTGCCATCCAAATATCCTCGAGACCAGGGATGGGAAGATGGTACTTAATATATCTGAAGAGGAAGCCGCGAAAGGCCGCTGTACGGAATGTCTTGCCTGTGAGATCGCGTGCTGGAGTGAAGCGAAGAAAGCTATCCGGATTGACCTGCCAATTCCGGGACTCGATGAATACCGCACTGAAAAGAAGATTGCACAGGAGGTGTCATGATGGCAATTCTCGTTACGGAAACCTCAAGAGTTTGCGTTCAGGGCATTACCGGACGGGAAGGAATGACACGTACCCGGCTGATGTCCGAGTACGGCACGAATGTCATCGCCGGCGTTACTCCCGGAAAAGGCGGGCAGGACATAAACGATATTCCCGTTTATGACACCGTGTATGAAGCGGTTGAAAAAACGTCTTACGATGGCGGAATAGATATATCGGTATTATTCATCCCCGCTCCACTGGTAAAATCAGCCGCCCTGGAAGCTATCGATGCGGGTATCAAACTTATCGTTATTGTTCCTGACCGGGTTCCGATCTGGGACGTAATGGAAATCGCGGACGCCGCCAAGAAAAATGGCGCGGCATTTCTAGGTCCGAATACACTTGGATGCCTGTCTGTCGATAAGGCGGTACTTGGAATGATGGGCGGGACAGCCAGGAGCGCAAAAGACTTTTTCAAGCCCGGGAAAGTTGGAGTAACCAGCCGCTCAGGAGGGATCACCTCGTCGATCGCTTATTACCTCTCCAAAGCTGGAATCGGTTTATCCACCATCTGCCATGTGGGCGGCGACGCCGTTATAGGGTTACCTCATCATGATGTCGTAAAAATGTTTGAGAACGATCCCGATACGGATGTAATAGTTATGTTTGGGGAGATCGGAACAAGCCAGGAAGAGCAGGTTGCGGAATTGATGATGAAGAAAGAGGTCACGAAACCTGTTGTCGCTTATATTGGCGGGAAAGGCGCTAAGGAAGGCACAAGATTTTCTCATGCCGGCGCGATAATCGAGGGTGGCAAGGGTACGCGGGAAGGCAAGATCCAGGCTTTAAAGGCAGCGGGGGCTCATATTGTTGAAGATTTCGATGATATTCCGAAGGTAACATTCGACGTATTGAAAAACCTGAAGAACTGACTTTAACCGAATTTCGATATAATTCCATTCATGTACACAGACCCGTGGGAACCGCTTTCTGATGCCCTGATGGATTATCACAGGGGAGACCGTAACGCATACATAACTGTGCGCTCCGACATCGAGGATCCCGTGCGAAATCCGATAAATTATTTTTTCCGTGAACCTGATGATTTCCCTCCTCTGGAGAAAACAGCCATTACTGCGTGCAGGGGAAAAATACTGGAGATCGGAGCGGGGGCGGGAAGCCATTCGCTTGCCTTGCAGGAAATGGGATTCGATGTAACGGCGATGGAGATTTCGCTTAAGGCGTGCGACGTAATGAAGGACCGGGGGATAAGGTCGATTCTGAATGCGGATATTTTCGAGCATCAGACACAAAAAAAATATGACACAATTCTTATGATGATGAACGGGATCGGAATTGTGGGCAAACTGAACCGGCTTCCTGAGTTCCTTGATAAGATAAAGCTGGCGCTGGCATCCGGCGGGCAGGTAATTTTTGATTCTCTGGACCTGAGGGAGTCGATTTCAGAAACGGTAATCCAGGCGCGCTACGCTGTTCCCGGGAGGGAATATTTCGGGGAGGTTAAATACAGGATTGAATACAAGGGATGGATCGGTCCGGAATACTGGTGGCTTTATATCGATCCGGATAAAACGGAAGAGATTGCGGGCAGCTGCGGCTGGACGATAGACTCGATATACCCATATGGCGAAGGCACTTATCTGGCGATTTTGTCGATTAGCGAATAACGATTAATATTCTGGTGCTGAACCGGGTGAAAATAGCGATTCTATTTATATAAGCCCGTTGAATCCTGCACGAATCGGAGTAATATATTTTTCGCTGACTACCATTCCTGGAGCTATCATGCCATCTACACAATGGGATACTTCCATCACTCATGTCGAACCTAACAAGGTGATGGTTCGCGGCTACCCGATCGACAACCTGATGGGAAAACTCACATTTGCCCAGACCATATGGCTTGTCACGATGGGTGAAATCCCCGATAATCAATTGAGCAGATTACTCGAGGGAATTTTTGTTTCGTCGATTGACCACGGCGCGTCGCCACCATCGTGCCTGGCAGCGAGAACGGTAGCGTCGACCGGTGCCGGACTGTCAGCATCGGTTGCCGCGGGAATAATGAGCATCAACAAGCACCATGGTGGCGCGATAGAGGGTTGTTATCTTGTTTTGAATTCCGCAATAGATATCGCGAAATCCGAAAACCTGTCATATGAAGATGCAGCGTCGAGAATAATAGATGAATTCAAAGCCAACAAAAAATTCATTCCCGGATTTGGACATCGATTACACACAGCCGATCCACGAACCGCTCGATTGAAAGAACTTGCAAAGGAATCAGGATATTCAGGCGACTGTTTAAGGATGGCTGAGATTTTTGAGCGCCATTTTGAAAAGTCGGGTAGATCGATACCCTTGAATGTGGACGGCGCGCTTGGAGCGATTCTTGGAGACCTTGGTGTTCCGCACGAAATGATGAATGGTTTCTTCATGATTGCTCGACTTCCGGGGTTGCTTACGCATGTGCACGAGGAAACGACAACTATGAAGCCAATGCGTAAAATCCATCCGACCGATTTCAATTACACGGGTCCGGAAGAACGGAAGGTGTAAAAATGCGTGACGAATTAATCAAATTAATTCCCGAGTTCAATCTCATCAAGGAACATGAACTTCACGAAAATACTTTGTTCGCGTTCATCGCGGCGATGGAGTCGGGAGGCTGGAGTCCAAAGGATTTGAAAAAGATGCCATTCACGCTGCTGCTTGATCCATGTCCCGCTACGATGCTCGAGCATATACGTGGTGTGGTCAAGGTCGCGATCGCGATCGCGGAATCGCTTATGGACGCCTATCCTGGCAGAAAGAACATGATGCCTCATATGGACATCCTGATCTCAGGCGCGCTTCTCCACGATGTCGGGAAATTTCTTGAATATGAGAAAAAACGCGGCAAGGCAGTAAAAAGTAAAATCGGAAAATTGCTCAGGCATCCCATCAGTGGAGCGGGTATTGCGTACTCGGCGGGACTGCCGCACCAGGTTCAACACGCTATCGCGTATCACTCCCATGAAGGCGATGGATGTCGGGCTACCATCGAATCGATCATTATCAACCACGCTGACTTCTGCAACTTCGAGCCTTTCAAACTGGAAAAATAAATGCCTAAGACATTTACCGAGAAGATATTTTCAGAGAATGTCGGACACGATGTCTCGGCAGGAGAAATAGTGATGGTGTCGCCGGATGTCGCCCTTTCGCACGACAATACCGCCGCGATAATTTCGACATTTGAAAAGATGGGCGGTAAGAAAGTTAATGACCCTACCCGGCATGTAATAGTACTCGACCATTGTGTCCCGGCAGCCGACAGCAAGCATGCTGCCAACCACCAGAAAATTCGGGAGTGGGTTCAAGAGCAGGACATAATGAATTTTTTTGACACCAACAGCGGAATCTGCCACCAGGTTCTTCCGGAGAAGGGTTATGTAAAGCCGGGAAGTGTGGTCCTTGGATCGGATTCACACACTACTACACATGGTGCTTTCGGGGCTTTTGCTGCGGGAATCGGACGCAGCGAACTTGCGTGTATTATGGTTACCGGAAAATTGTGGCTTAGATGTCCTGAAACCATGAGAATAAATATCACCGGTGAATTTCCCGATCGCGTCAGCGCGAAGGACCTGGCACTCAGGATCATTGGCGATATCGGAGCCGATGGAGGCCTTTACAGGGCTGTCGAGTTTTGCGGGGATGCGGTCGAGCGGATGAGTGTCGGGGATCTGATGATCCTTTGTAATTTAACGGCTGAGATGGGCGCGAAAAACGGATATGCCATTCCGAATGAAAATGTAATCGACTGGCTTTACGGGAGAGTTAATAACGATCTGAAAATTGTTGAAAGCGACCCCGATGCTGAATTTGTTGCTGAGATGCGATTTGATGTCTCAGCACTTGCTCCCCAGATCGCATCGCCACACGCTGTTGATAACGTATCCGGCGTCCCGGAGGCGGGGAATATTACCGTTCACCAGGCTTTGCTGGGAACGTGTACCAATGGGCGTATCGAAGATTTTCATTCTGCCCTTGAAGTCCTTGGGGATCGCAAAATCAATCCCAATGTCCGTACGCTTGTGTTTCCCGCGTCGAAGGAAGTGTACGAGGAAGGATTAAAGGATGAAACGTGGCTGAAATTGTCCGAAGCGGGCGCGACAATAATGAATCCCGGATGCGGTCCCTGTTTAGGCGCCCACGAAGGTGTACTTGCCGATGGTGAAGTGTGCATTTCGACTGCGAACCGGAATTTCAAGGGACGGATGGGTAACCCGAACTCTTTCATTTACCTTGGAAGTCCCGAATCAGTGATGGCGTCGGCTGTAACCGGAAAAATAACCGATCCGAGGGAACTTACATGATCGAAGGGAAAGTCTGGAAATACGGAGATAATGTGAACACGGATGTAATTTTTCCGGGGAAGTATACGTACACTGTCACCGATCCCGCCGAGATGGCATCGCACGCAATGGAAGATCTCGATCCGGAATTCGCGATGAACGTTAAGCCCGGAGATATTGTTGTTGGCGGTGCGAATTTCGGATGCGGCTCGTCGCGCGAGCAGGCAGCGTTCTGCCTGAAAGCAGCGGGAGTGGGAGCGGTTATCGCTAAAAGTTTCGCCAGATTATATTTCAGGAACTGCATCAACGCTGGACTTCCCGCCTTTGTCCAGCCGGAGCTGGTGGATGCGGTTAGTGCTGGGGATGTAATTAAGGTGGATATTTCATCAGGCAAGATTATTGCAGGATCGGAATACCCGTTTCCAGAATTTCCGGAAGAGGTCAAAGCAATTCTAGAGTCGGGTGGATTAGTTGAATGGGTTAAATCGCAGGCAGGATAAATAGACTCCAATAATAAGATGGATGGTAGAATTGATTTAAATAATGAAAAATTCACCGTCCGAAAGGGCCAATCAATCCGCAACGAACAAATCGAAAACTTCCCGTATCAGTTTCGGGGATATTCTCGCAATAGCCTTGAATCTATTCCTCTTACTTACTTTCATGCCGACACGGTTCTGGGTAGGTTAGGCCGGCAAAAACTCCACGAATAGCCTGGCTGCCTGCCCTGGAAAGGATAGATATGGTTTTTTACACTGATGAATTTGTCCCGGTGTCGGTACACAGGGTACCATCGGCGACATCGGATCATCTTCCCGTATTAGCGGAACTGATCTACCAGAAATAAAAAATCCCCGCAGGAAGAGCGGGGATGTAATTTAACCCTTTTATAAAACCTAATCCTTACTGATCGTAACGCTCACGATAAAACTCGATCTGCATCTGGATCTGCTCAGGCGAAAGGCCCTGTGTCCAAGCGTGTTCCGGTCGTGACAGAATCTCGTCGACCTTTTCATCGGCTCCGAGCTCTCTCGCCATCGGCAAAAATTCGAAATAAAAATGCTTGGCAACTTCATAGAATCCATGCCACTGGGTGTAGTCAGGTCCCATCATGGATGCTCCGTGGCGGGCACGGCGTCCTTCGTGGTGCCAGATCTCGAACCAGACCCATTCTATGTGATCGTCGAATGGACTTGCGGTGATCATGCCGTTGTCTTTCAGGTACGCCATCAGTTCCACACCGGGTTCAGCGAATTTCGTATTGTATAACTCGACCGCGGCATCGTACTGCGTGAAGAAATTTTCCGTAAACTGCGGATTGTGGCACGCGGTACAGACGTTGAGCATGTCTTCTCTACGCTGTTCCCAGTTTTCCA
>Ga0214471_10002339_pt1 | contig 14917 bp, 14 predicted proteins | sample RVTome_5_FD_207665 | JGI IMG/M metagenome (GOLD analysis project Ga0214471, IMG submission 207665) | Soil microbial communities from uranium-contaminated site in the Upper Colorado River Basin, Wyoming, United States - RVT142D155 | ecosystem: Environmental > Terrestrial > Soil > Contaminated >... | reverse complement strand
CTCGGGCCATTCGGAGCGCGTCTTCGGGCCTCACGATGCCCACCTGCTCGCCCTTCTCGTCGATGAGACGTATTTCTCGCGCGCGGATCCGTTCGTTCACTCGGGTCGATCTATCGATGTGGCACCTCCTGGTTTACATACCGCAAATCGAAACTCACCTTAGGGGATATTATGCTTTGGGGGGAGGCTGATTGCCACTAGTGCCGTTCCAACTCGCTTCGCCGAGCGCCATCGTCGCTGATAGACAGCACCAGCCCGGCCAAGGGCAGTGACCTTTCCAGGCGGAACCAGTGGGAACGGCACTAGCGCGCTACTCCGCAAGGGATTTCTCGCGGACCAGCCGCGCGAGGGTAGAGGCGAGCTCCTCGACCGAGGATGGACCGAGGTCGCCTTTCTTGCGATTGCGGACGGCGACGGTTCCCGACTCCAACTCCTTGTCGCCGACGACGAGCATGAACGGAACCTTGCGGAGCTGGGCTTCACGGATCTTGTAGCCCACCTTTTCGCTGCGTTGGTCTACGGTGACCCGGAAGCCCCGCCCTCGAAGGTCGGCGGCAATCTCCTGGGCGTAAGGGTGGTGCTTCTCGGTGATCGGGAGGACCAGAACTTGAAGGGGAGCAAGCCACAGGGGAAAGGCGCCGCCCGTATGCTCGATGAGGACCGCCATGAAACGCTCGAGCGAGCCCAGGATGGCGCGATGGAGAACCACCGGACGCTTCCTCGTTCCGTCCTCGGCGGCGTAGTACAGATCGAACCTCTCCGCCTGGAAGAAGTCGGCCTGGATGGTCGCGCACTGATGGGTACGGCCGATGGCGTCCTCGACCTGGAAATCGATCTTGGGTCCGTAGAAGGCGCCGTCGCCGGGATTGACCTTGTATCGGGTCGAGGTCTTCGAAAGGGCGGACACCAGAGCCGCTTCCGCCTGCTGCCACTGTTCGTCGGTTCCGATGGAGCTCGGCGGCCTCGTCGCCAGATCGATCCGGAAGCCCTGGAAGCCGAAGTCCTCATAAACCTCGCGCGAGAGATGGATCAGATCGGAGACTTCGCTTTCGATTTGCGCCGGGGTGCAGTAGATGTGTGCGTCGTCCTGGACGAAGGACCGCACGCGGGTGAGGCCCGAGAGCACCCCCGAGCGCTCGTAGCGATGGCAGTGACCGAACTCCGAGAGCCGCAGCGGAAGCTCGCGGTACGAGCGTAGCGAAGACTCGTAGACCATCGCCGCCCCCGGGCAGTTCATCGGCTTGATGCCGAACTCCGCCTCGTCGGATTCGACGAAATACATGTTCTCCCGGTAGTGGTCCAGGTGCCCGCTCCGACGCCATACGTCGGTATTCATGATCAAGGGGGTCTTGATCTCCTGGTAGCCGCGCCGGTCGAGCTTCTCCCTCATATACTCGACGAGGCCGTTCACGACTCGGAGGCCGTTCGGAAGCCAGAACACCTGGCCCGGCGCCTCCTGACGGATGAGGAACAGATCCAACTCGCGCCCGAGCTTTCGGTGATCGCGCTTCTTCGCCTCCTCGAGACGGGTCAAGTGCTCGGCGAGGCTCTTCTGATCGTAGAAGGTGGTGGCGTAGATCCTCTGCATCGGGGCTTTCGCTTCGTCGCCCTTCCAGTAGGCGGTGGAGCTTCCGAGGACCTTGATCGCCTTGATGACGCCGCTCGCGGGAACGTGCGGGCCCTCACAAAAATCGTAGAACGTGCCCAGCCGATAACAGGAGACGACGTCGCCGCCCTTCTCGTCGACGAGCTCCTGTTTGAAGGGCTGGCCGAGCTCTCCAAACCGCGCCACCGCGTCACGCTTTGCCAATTCCTCGCGCTCGAACGGGATGTTCTTCGACGCGAGCTCTTTCATCTTCTCCTCGATCTTCTCGAGGTCCTCGGGAGTGAACGGACGCGGGACCGCGAAGTCGTAGAAGAAACCGCCCTCGATCGGGGGGCCGACGCCGTATTTCGCGTCGGTAAAGAGCTCGGTGACCGCCGCCGCCAACAAGTGCGCCGAGCTGTGCCGGAAGATATCGAGCGTCTCCTCGTCGCGGGGCGTCAGGATGCGGACCGACGCGTTCTCGCCGATCCCGCGAGAGAGGTCGAAGGGCTCGCCGTTGACGACGGCGGCGATGGCCTGGCGCGCGAGCCCGGCGCCGATGTCCTCGGCGATCTTCCGCGGCGTGACCCCCGCGGGATACTCTCGCGAGCTCCCGTCGGGGAGCGTGATCGTCACGTTCTCTGTGCTCATTCTCCCCAAAAAAAATTGAGTCCGCGCGAAGCCGCTGGGCGGTCCTGCGCGGACGATACCGGAGATGGTAGGCGCGGGCGGATTTGAACCGCCGACTTCTACCGTGTCAAGGTAGCGCTCTCCCCCTGAGCTACGCGCCTATCGACTCCAAGCCGCTCGAATAGTAGCAGCGCACCCCCGTCGTGTCAAGGCAACAAATACAAATTTCACAGGGAGATACGGTCAGAAGGCGGACCTTCGACATGTTTCTCGTCATTGACGGGAGGAGAGCCGAAGAGACATAATGTTGAAAATTCGGCGAATCGCTCTCGACACGATGGCAACGACCCCGCGGCGCCCCGCTTCCCCGACCGCCGAGTCGGCATCTATCCCCAATCTCATCTCGATCCTGAAGCACCAGGGACTGCTCGGCGCCGACGAGGAGGAACAGCTCCTCCGGCTGATGAAGGTGCAGCAACTCTCCGAGGAGGGGGCGCTCCGGCGCCTGGGAAAGCATGGGGAGGACGACATCACGCAGGCGGTCGCGCGCCACGCGAACCTTCCCTACCTCAAGATCAACCCTCTGGATCTCGACCTCGACGTCGTCACCAGCGCCCTTCCCGCTCCTTTCGCCCGGAAGCACACGATGTGCGCGGTCTCCAAGCACGGCAATACGGTGACCCTCGCCATCGCCAACCCCTTCAACCGGTCTCCGCTCCGCGATCTACAGCAGTTCGGCGGGCTCGAGGTCAAGCTCGTGGTCGCGTCTCGGTCCGACATCGAGATGGTGAACAAGGGCTTCTACGACCTCAAGAGCTCGCTCAAGGCCGCGGAAACCCAGCTCACCGAAGGACGGGTCTCGGCGATCGACATCGGAAACCAGGAGTTCCTCTCGGGTCCCGGCGTCGAGATGGACCCGACGATGCAGCCTGTCGTCACCGCCCTCGACAACATGTTGACCCACGCCTTCGACCAGCGGGCGTCGGACATCCACATGGAGCCGAAGCGCAACATCGCGCTCGTCCGCCTTCGCATCGACGGGGTGCTGCACGACGTCCACGTGATTCCCAAGATCGTGTACCAGGCGGTGGTGAGCCGGGTGAAGATGCTCTCCGGCCTCAACATCGCCGAGAAGAGGCGGCCTCAGGACGGCCGCATCAAGAGGAGCGAGGGCGGCAAAGAGATCGAGATCCGCGTCTCCACCATGCCCACGGTGTTCGGAGAGAAGGCGGTGCTGCGCATCTTCGACCCGGATATCCTCCTGAAGTCGATCGCCGAGCTCGGCTTCTCGGAAAGCGAGCTCCCGCGCTTCACGCCGTTTCTCGAGCATCGAGAGGGAATGATCCTCGTCACCGGGCCTACCGGGAGCGGAAAGACCACGACTCTCTACTCCGTTCTCAAACACTTGTCCGGGCCGGAGGTGAACATCGTCACCATCGAGGACCCGGTGGAGCTGGTATACGACGACTTCAACCAGGTCCAGATCCGGCCGGAAATCGACGTCACTTTCGCCAACACCATCCGCACCGTTCTGCGCCAGGACCCCGACATCATCATGGTGGGCGAGATCCGCGACACCGAGACCGCGGAAATGGCGATCCAGGCGGCCTTGACCGGTCACCTCGTATTATCGACCCTTCACACCAACGACGCCCCTTCGGCGATCACCCGGCTGCTCGACCTCGAGTGCCCGCCGTTTCTCATCACCTCGACCGTTCTCGGTGTTCTGGCGCAGCGGCTGGTTCGAAGCATCTGCTTGAAGTGCGTCGAGAACTACCGGCCGACCGAAGAGGACGCGATGGCGCTGAACGCGCCTTTCGATAAAATTCGCGAGCATACCTTCCGCCGGGGAAAAGGCTGCATCCACTGCCGCCAGACGGGCTACCACGGGAGGACGGGCATCTACGAGATCATGCCCCTCTCGCGGAAGATCCGGAAGATGGTCATCGGAAAGACCGGGGCGCCGGAGATCGTGCAGACGGCGAGAGAGGAAGGTATGCGGACCCTCCGGGAGTCCGCGATCCTGAAGCTCGTGAGCGGCCTCACCACGGTGTCGGAAGTCATCCGTGTCACGGGACGGGGGTAACTTCTGGTGTAAGAAGGGGGATGTGGAGATAAGACAAATCGGAAAATTCTTATCCCCCTATCCCCTCCGGTCCCCCCATCCCCCTTGTATTGGGTTTTAGGCTCCGCCCTCTTCGAAGTGCACTGCTTCGAAGCGCCGCACGACCGTCACGCCGTCCCTCCAGGCGTCGAGGGGAAGCCCTGCCTTGCGGCAGGTCTCCGCGAGAAAGACCTCGCAATCCCAGCCTCGCCTCACCGCGACCTGTGGAAGCAGAAGGCCGCGAGCACCACCGCGCTCGATCAGAAGGCCGTCCCGTCCGATCACGACCTCCGACGGATCCGCGATTGCGACCGGCGGGGCGAGAACCGTGATGCTGATCGCGAGCCTCGGCACCTCCTCCCGCGAGACGCGGCCGAAGCGGGGATCGTCGATCGCTGCCGCGACGACGGCTCGCCGGGTAAGAGAGAGGATGTCCTCGTCGCGATGAAAGTAGCCGATGCATCCGCGGAGCTCGCCTTCGAGCTCGAGCGTGGCGAAGACGCCGCCGAGCGGGAGCGTCCACTCGAAGTCCACGTCGACGGCCGCGGTATCGAGCCCAAAGTGGGCGTGGAGCTCGCGCCTGGCGGCGGCGAGGAGCTTCCGCCCGTCCTCGTCCGCGCTCAAGCGGCCCCGTACAGCGCGGCCGACAGGTATCCGACGACGGCGTCCGTCTCCCCGCTCACGTCGCCGGAGTCGCCATAGGCGAGGATCCGTGAGGCGCTGGCGCCGAGCTCTCGGGCGGCCATCATCACCGCGACGATCGGCCCCCCGCCGCAGGCGTGTCCCCGATCGACCTCGAGGAGGTCCTCGAGAGCGCGCGGATCAAACCGCTCGATGCAGTCGAGCACTTCGGAATCGAGCTCGCGCGCTCGGTCGCGGGTTTGGTAGTGAGAGAGATCGGAGCTGGCGACCAGGAGAACCCGATACCTCGATGCCGAGACCGCGCGCACCAAAGCAATGGCGGCGGCCTCGATGTTCCGCGCGCTCTGGGTTCCCATCATGACGGGCAGGATGCGGGCGTCCGGAAGGAGGTGCTGCAGAAAAGGGAGCTGCATCTCCAGGCAGTGCTCGGCGCGATGGGCTTCGGGCATCGGGCGAGCCCTTGGAGTCGCGCTCTCGAACGATCGGGCGAGCTCGGAGTCGACGGCCACGAGGCCCAGCGGTGTGGCGAAGGCTCCCTCGGGGTAGGTCGCGAGCGCGTCGAAGGCGACGCGGTGCGAGGGACCGAGAAGCACGACGCTCTCGAACGCTTGCCTCTCGAGCAGGCGGTAGCCGGCCGCGGCGACCGGTCCCGAGTACCTCAGACCCGCATGGGGCGATATCAGGGCGACGAGCTTTCCCGGAGGCTCGCTTCTGGGCGAGGAACGAAGGAGGTGAGAGACCGTCGAATCGAGCTCCGATGGATCGTCGGGATACCAGGTTCCGGCGAAAGGAGACCGCCGTACGTCCCCACTTCCCACTCAGCTCTCCTCTTTCTCCAAAGGGCCGCTGCGACGCCACCGGACGAGGTGAAACAGAAGGGCGCCGAAGGCCACCACCAGTACCCCGATGAGCACGTTCGCCGCGTTCGCGTGGAGGTAGCCCAGGGCTTCGTCTCCGTAGCGCACGGCGAGCCACGCCTCGCCGAAGTACCTCACCGTCCGACCCACTACCATGGCGGCGACGAACCGGGGGACCGAGAGGCCCAGGACCCCCGAGGAGAGGACGAAGATCTTGAACGGAAACGGAGGCGGAAGGATCGAAGGCAGCATCACCGCGAAGGCGCCGTAGCGCCGCACGAGATCGAAGACCGACTGGATCCTGCCCATGGGAAACCGCCTCTCGAGGAGCGAATAGCCCTGCCATCGTGCGAGCCCGTAAAGAAGGCTCGCGCCCGTGACCGAGCCCAGCATCATCATCAGGGCATAGTAGAACGCTCTTTCCGGGAACCGGGCCCCGAAGTACAAAAGGAGCGTGTCGTTGATCTCCGGAAGCGACAGGAGAGACGAATCGAAGAATGCGATCCCGAAGAGGCCGAGCCCCGCCGTCCCGCTCGAAAGCCCGCGCACGAACGCGTCGAGGGTCTCGGCGAGGCTCTCCATCTCGAAGGAGAGGTCGGCCTCAGTCGAGGGTCACGGGCACCCAGGTGAAGGTCGAACGCCCTCCGATCACGCGCTCGATGCGAAGCAGCACGTCGCCGCCCTGCGGCACCTCGGTGAGGATTCTCTGCAGGTCGTCGACGGTGCGGATCGGCTGCCGATTCGCTTCGATGAGGATGTCCCCCTTCCTGAGTCCGGCGTCCTGCGCCGGCCCGTCGGCGTCCACCTCCACGAGGACGACCCCTGCTTTGGAGGTGGCGTTGAGATCGCTCGCGAGCTGGGGCGTCAGGTTCTGCCCGCTGATGCCGAGGCGTCCCTTCTCACCCTGGAGGTCCCGCGGTGGAGCGACGAACGCTTCTTCGACCGTTCGCTTGGCGACGGTCACTTTCGTCGCGAACGGCTTGCCGTCGCGATAGTACTTCAAGTGCACGGTGTCTCCCGGGTGAATATCCGCCACGAGGTGCACCAAGTGGGTATTCGAGTCTACAGGGACGCCGTTCAGCTCGAAGATGATGTCTCCGGCCTTGAGACCCGCCTTGGCCGCGGGCGACGCCTCGCCGAGGACATCGGAGATCAGAGCCCCCCGTTTCCCCTCGAGCCCGAAGCTCCGCGCGAGCTCCGGGCTTAGACGCTGGATCTCCACTCCGAGCCAGCCGCGGGTCACAGTGCCCGAGGAAACGAGCTGGTCGTAGATCTTCCGGGTCATGTTGGAAGGGATGGCGAAGCCAATCCCCATGCTGCCTCCGGAGTTTGAGATGATGTTCGAGTTGATGCCGACGACCTGGCCCTTCATGTTGACGAGCGGTCCACCGGAGTTCCCGGGGTTGATGGCGGCATCGGTCTGCACGAAATCGTCATAGGTGCCCTGCCCGATCACGCGCCCCTTCGCGCTCACGATCCCGGCGGTCACCGTGTGGCCGAAGCCGAAGGGGTTGCCCATCGCCAGCACCCACTCGCCGACCACGAGAGCGTCCGAATCCCCGAAGTCCACGTGGTGGAAGGTCTCGCTCGTGTCCGTTTTGATCTTGAGGACCGCGAGATCGGTCGCCGGGTCGTTCCCGACGACCTCGGCCTTGAAGCGGCGTTCGTCCGAGAACTGGATCTCGATGTCGTCGGCGTTCTCGACGACGTGGTTATTGGTGACGACGTAGCCTCGCTGGTCGATGATGACTCCGGAGCCGAGACTCCGACGGCGCTGGTCCGGCTGATCCCGGAAGAATCGCTCGAAGAACTCGTCGAACGGGCCACCGGTGGGAGGATGGATCCTCTCGACCGTCTCGCCGGCCTTCTGCTCGGTAAAGACGTTCACCACCGCCGGCTTCAATGCCTCCGCCACCGAAGCGAACGCCCGGGACAGGGCGTCGACGTCCGGAAGCTCGGTGTCGCGCGCGGGCGCCTTCGGGGTCTCAGCCCCCGACGTCGGCGCCGAGGGGACGAACGGGCTTTCCACCAAGCCCGCCTGGCTTGCCTGCCATCCGGCGGTCGTCGGCCCAACGGCGATGACAAGCGCCCCGAAGAGCGCGGCGATCCCCGCGGCCAAGGCCAGTGGGCGCAAAGGCCCCGAACGCTTCGCGCCGCCCGAACGATTCGAGTTCATGTTCATTGATTTCTCCAACGCCGAGATTCTTCCTTGGAAAAGCAACCTCATTATAGCAAGGCGCGCGGACGCCTCAGAGGGTAAGCGCGAGCATCTGTTCGTGAAGGGCGTTATTGGAGGCGACAATCGCGCCGTTCCGGTAGTGGAACGTTCCCCCGGCCAGGTCGGAGACTCGCCCGCCCGCCTCCTCCACGATGAGGGCGCCCGCCGCGGTATCCCACGGTCCGAGCTTCTCCTCCCAGAATCCGTCGAAGCGCCCGGCGGCGACGTGGCAGAGGTCGAGGGCGGCGGAGCCGTCCCGGCGGATGGCGCGGGAGACGCCCATGAAGCGGTTGAAGAGCCTCAGGTTTCCCGTCAGATCCTCCTGGACGTCGTACGGAAACCCCGTGACCAGGAGGGCTTCCCCCAATCTCTTCGTGGCGGAGACTCCGAGCCTCCGGCCGTTCAGAAACGCTCCTTTGCCCCTGGCCGCGGTAAAGAGCTCCTCGCGCACCGGGTCGTACACCGCGCCCGCCGTGACCTCAACGCCTTGCTCGCACGCGACCGACACCGCGAACACCGGGTAGCCGTGGGCGAAATTGGTCGTTCCATCGAGGGGGTCGATGATGAAGCGGAGGCCGGAATCGCCGCTCTCCTCCCCCGCCTCTTCGGCGAGAATCGCGGTCCCAGGAAACCGCTGCTTGAGGATTCCGACCACTTCCTTCTCCGAGGCGAGGTCGGCATCGGTGACCAGGTTCAGCGCACCCTTGTAGGAGATGCGAAAGTCGCCGCCGAAGTAGCCCTTGAGGACGTTCCCCCCTGCGAGCGCAGCTTCGACGAGAACTGCGAGCGGTTTCATCGGGACTTCACCGGGGCTTCATAGAGACTGGGGGGCTCAATTGGCCGACTGCGCGCCGTTCACACGTTTCATCATCGTGACCCGCGTTCCACGGTTCGGCTCGAAGCAGTAGCTCACTTCGTCCATGAAGTTCTTCATGAAGAAGATGCCTCGTCCGCTCGCGCGCAGGAGGTTTTCTTCGGCCAGTGGATCGGGCACGTTCTCGGGGTTGAACCCCTCCCCTTCGTCCTCGACGACCACGGTGAACTCCGGCGCCCGGTACTCGAAACGGACGATGACCCGCTTTTTTGGGTCGAGCTTGTTTCCGTGTCGTACGGCGTTCGTGACCGATTCGCGGATGGCGACGCTCATCCAGTGGGCGGCGTCCGCATCGAAGCCTACCTGCGACGACAAAGACTCGAATACGACGTGGACCAGATCGACCATCTCGAAGCTGCTCTGGATGTCGATCGTAACACTTCCTGGTTTGGCCCGGCTAATCTCCAAATCGAGGCTCCGACGGGCGTAGGCTACAGGAATCGAGAGCCCAACACAAGGTCGGCCGGCGAAGCGCCCACGGGCTCGCCCACCCGCGAGCGAGCCCCGTTCTTCGCTTTCTTCCGGGGCATCGCAACGTTGGGCTTCCGAACTGCGGAGAACGGGCGAGCGTGCTACCATTCCCTGAATGAAATCCGAGCTACGCGCGCGACTGCGCGGCCGCTTCGAGCCGCCGGGCGACAAGTCCATCGGCCACCGGCTCGCGCTCCTTTCGGCGCTCGCGGAGGGTCGTTCGCGGCTCGAGGGATTCCCGCCGGGTCAGGATTGCGCTTCCACGCTGGGCGTCCTTCGCGCGCTCTCGGTCGAGACTATCCGGGACGAGGATGCGGTCGAGATCGAGGGACGCGGGCTCGATGGCCTCGAGCTTCCCGAAGCGGTGCTCGACTGCGGGAATTCGGGCTCGACGGCGCGTATGGTCTGCGGCATCCTCGCGGGCCAGCCGTTCACGAGCCGTCTGATCGGAGACGAGAGTCTGTCTCGGCGTCCCCTGGACCGGGTGGTCATCCCGTTGACCCGTATGGGGGCCGCGATCGAAACGACTCAAGGCTTTCTCCCCATGACCATTACGGGCGGCCGCAGGCTTCGGGGCATCGACTACGAGCTTCCGATCGCGAGCGCTCAGGTAAAGACGGCGGTGCTGTTCGCCGGCTTGTACGCCGACGGCATCACCCGGGTGAAGGAGTCCGTTCCGTCGCGGAACCACACGGAGCTCGCGCTTCTGGCTTTCGGTGCTTCGCCCATCATTCGCCCGGGCGAAATCGAGATCGGGGGCGGATCTTCCCTTTCACCGGGCCGGTTCAAAATCCCCGGGGATTTTTCCTCGGCCGCGTTCTTCATCGGAGCGGCGGCGTTTCTCGCGGGCTCGGAGCTCGTGGTCGATAACGTGGGATTGAACCCGACGCGCGTCGCGTTCCTCGAGGCGCTTCAAGCCATGGGCGCCGACATCGAGGTGGAGGCCGCCCCGAGCGTGCCGAGTGCAGAAGAGCCCCAGGGGCGAGTCGTCGTCCACGGGCGAGAGCTCCAGGGCGCCGAGATTCCGCGGGAGAAAGTCCCGGCGCTCATCGACGAGCTTCCGATCCTCGCTGTCGTCGCCGCCTTCGCCTCCGGCACCACCCGCGTCGAGGGCGCCTCCGAGCTTCGAGTGAAGGAGAGCGATCGCCTCTCGGCCATCGTCGAGGGTCTTCGCGCCCTGGGCGCCGACGTCACCGAGTCCGAGGACGGGTTCGAGATTCGAGGCGGGAGAGCGCTCCGGCCCGGGCGTCTCCGGAGCTTCGGAGACCACCGGATGGTGATGGCCTGGGCCGTCGCCGCCCTCGGAGTCGAAGGCGAGTGCGGCATCGACCACCTGGACCTGGTGAAGATCTCCTACCCCGGCTTCTGGCAGACGCTGGATCGATTGGTGTGCTGACCGTGACCGCCGTGCTTTCCTCAAAGGCCTCGAAGGCGACCGAGCGCTTCTTCCTCGTGGGATTCATGGGCACGGGCAAGACCACGCTCGGACGTCGGGTGGCGGAACGGATGGGACTGCCTTTCGTCGATCTCGACGAGCGCATCGAGCGATCGAGCGGGGTGAGCGTCCCCGAGATTTTCGCGCGGGAGGGAGAGGACGGGTTCCGCCGCCGCGAGTCCCAGGCGCTCGACGAACTGATTGAAAAGACGGAGCATTTCGTGGTCGCGACCGGAGGCGGTGCTTTCACCGTGGAAGCCAATCGCCGCCTGATGAAATCGGCGGGTGTCGTCGTGTGGCTCGACGTTCCCATCAGCGAGATTCTGACCCGAATCGAGGACGGCGAAAGACCCCTGTGGAAGACCCCCGAGGAGATCCGGGCTCTCCACGAGCAGAGGCGGGAGTCCTATCAGCAAGCGCACCACCGACTCGCTCTCGACGGCGCGGAGCCGGGTGAGGCGGTCGAGCGCCTTCACCGACTGCTCCTCGGCTGTCGGAGAGTTTCATGAAGTACCTGATCCTCAGTGATATCCATTCGAATCTGGAGGCGCTCACCGCGGTCCTTCGCCGGGTGCGGAGAAAGCGCTTCGACCGAGTCGTGATCCTCGGTGACCTCGTGGGCTACGGAGCCGACCCCAATCCCACCGTCGACAAGGTGCGGAAGCTCAAGCGAAGCATCATCATTCGCGGTAACCACGACAAGGTCTGTAGCGGCCTCGAGCCTGGTGAGATGTTCAACAAGGTCGCGCTCGAGTCGGCTCGCTGGACCGAGAGGAAACTCCTTCCACGCCACCGCAAATGGCTCCGGGCGCTCCCCAAGGGGCCGGTGCGCGTGGACGACATGTTCTCCATCTCCCACGGCACGCCCCTCGACGAGGACGCCTATATTTTCGGGGAGATCGAAGCCCTCAACATGTTCCCGTACTTCGCGACCCCCATCTGCTTTTTCGGCCACAGCCACTTCCCCGTCGTCTTCGGGCTCGACGAGCAAGCGCTCACGACCTACATCCCGACGCGGGAAGGCCCGAACGGCGCAAGCTACAAGGTGAGGCTCCGCCAGGGCACCCGTTACCTGATCAACCCCGGCTCCATCGGCCAGCCGCGCGACGGCGACAACCGCGCGAGCTTCGGAATCCTCGACAGCGCGCGGATGACGATGACGATCTACCGAGTGGCCTACCCTTACGAGAAGACCCAGGCGAAGATCCGCGCGGCCGGCCTCCCCGCTCCGTTGGCGGATCGCCTGGCGCTGGGAAGGTGATCAGTTCTCGGTTCTCGGTTCTCAGTGGGACTGCGGCGAAACTCAGCTCCATCGCCAATCTTGGCACCAACTGAGAACTGAGAACTGCGAACTGAGAACTGCGAACTGAAATAATAAAGCCCTCGAGTGCCAGCATCATGCGGGGACCAGCACCCGAGGGCTTCGTGTCCGGCGGGACTTACTTGTTTGTGGGGAAAATCATTCGTTGACGGCGCGGTTGATCGCTCGGCGCAGGCCGTGCTCTCCGTCGCCACGTCCTTCGTCTGAAGGCGTGGTGCCAAACCGCAGAACGAAGCGCCCTCCAGTAGACAGCGAGAGACTGTCGATGAGCCTGCGCGTCAAATCCTGCCATCGCCAGCTGCGCTTCCGGCCCATGAGCGCTCGGAGAGACTTCCGAAGCTCCGGGTCGGCGGCGGAGTACGAGACTTCGCCTTCGGCGGCACGGATTCCGATGTGGAAGCGGATTCTTCCTACGCGCTCCGAACCGCGGTAGATGCCGATGCCGAATTCCTGCGTATCGAGCAATGCCATCGCCATTTTCGCTGACTCCTTTTTAGAAGCCCCCGGGCATTTCGGGTGCCTCTTCAGAGTTAGTGTTTGTGGTTATACCATCGGAAAAGCAAGATTCGTGCCCCGAGCCGCCGTGAGGGCGCTACAGAATCATGGGGTTCCTCATGCGAAGACCCCTATTTATCGCGGTGGTTTTCGATCCCCAGCGAGCGTGCATTGAAAACCGAATGACATGTTTCAGGCTGAACGTTGGGAATCCCCTACGCGTTCGCGGAGGCTTCTCCCCCCTTGGAAGGGAAGCCCGTGAGGGAGAAGGACTAAGGGGAATAGAACAGGGAGCGGGCCTTCTCCCACACGGTCTCGGCATTGGAGCCATGGGCCAAAACCTGAACGGAGCGTCCTCGGGGAGCCCAGACACTCGGGTCGGTCGGACCGAAGAGCGCAATCGTCCGGGCTTTGACAGCGGCAGCGAGGTGGGTGACCCCGGAGTCATTGCCCACGAATCCCCGGGACAACGAAAGGAGGGAGGCCAGCACCGGCAGTGGGAGGTCGCGCGCGACCGGCGCCTCGACGAGCCTCACGAGGGAAGCCACCACCTTCCCGTCGGCCTCGCCCTCGATCCAGACGAAGCGTCGATTCTCCCGCCGGAGGCGCAGGGCCAGTTCCTGGAATCGCACCGCGGGCCAGTTCTTACGCGGGCTCCCGCTCGAGGGATGGAGGGCGGTGAAATCGGATGGGGGCAGCCCGTTCTCGCGGAGAAAGTCGAGAGCCGCGAGGCGGCTCTCTTCGCGCAGGTCGATCTCGGGCGGCGGCGCCGGGCCGAGAACACCGAGGGGGGAGAGAGAGCGGTAGAGGTGGTCGCTCGCATGGACGTCCGCCGGAGGATGCGGGCTCGCGTGGAGGAGCGGAATCCCGAGCTTCGAGAGCTTTTCCGCGAGGAGCGGGAGGCTGGACCAGGCCAGTACCAGCGCGAATCTCCGGAGAAACGATAGCAGATCGGCATCGTCCACGGATTTCTGGAAGAGCGCGCTAAACCGCGACCTGTCGATCGAATGGACGCGGGTCGCGAGCCTCGGGCCCAACGCCAGTTGGATCGCGGGCTCGCTGCCGACGATGTCGACCTCACCCGTTGGTCCCGAAAGACGGCGGAGCGCTTCGATGGACGGGAGAGCGAGGAGCGTGTCGCCGAGGGCGCCCGCTCGAAGCGCGAGGATGCATCGGCCCGAGATCGATGGTAAACTACCGCCTGCGCCGAGCATCCGTTCAAAATTCAGGAGAGGTTCCCATGAAGTGGACGCGAGTATTTGCCCTGACCTTCTCGGCCATTCTAGCGATCGCCTGCCTCGCCCCCGCTCAGGAAGCACAGGAAGACGCCCAGGCGTCGATGGAGCAAGCCAAGAGGCACTATGCCAGGCGCGACTACCGGGCCGCCATCACCGAGCTCACGAGGACCGTGGAGCTCGATCCTTCGCGGGCCGACGCGCTCTATCTTCTCGGCTACAGTTACAACATGCTCCGGCAGTATCCGGAGTCGGTGGAAGCTTTCGGCCGCGCTTTCGCGGCCGACCCGGTGTTCGATCCCCGAACGATCTACCAGGCGCGGACCGAAAAGCCGACGTAGCCGATCTCGCCGACGTAGAACGCCCTCACTTTCGCGCTACCAGCTCGTACTGCTCCTCGTACATGTTGGAGTCGGCGCGGACGTCCACCTCCTGCTTGACCATGGACTTGAGCTCCTCGATGACGGGAGCTTCCTTTCCCTTCAGCGCGCGGGCGACTTCCGGATGGACCCGCACCGTCAGGCCTCTGGGAAATTCGTTCAAGCTCTTCCGCACCTGATCCACGATCTCGAAAGCGACCGTCGTCGGTGACTTCACCCAGGAGCTTCCCTGGCAGTGCGGGCAGGGGCGGCAGAGCACCCGCTCGAGCGAGCGCTTCACCCGTTTGCGCGTCAGGACGACGAGACCGAACTCGTTGATCTGGATGCTCTTCGTGGGCGAGCGGTCTTTCCTCAAAGCCTGCTCGAGGGCCGCGAAAACCTTCTGCTGGTTGCGTCTCTCCTCCATGTCGATGAAGTCGATGACGATGATGCCCCCGAGGTCCCGAAGGCGAATCTGATGGACGATCTCCTCCAACGCCTCCAGGTTGATCCGGGTGATGGTGTCCTCGAGCCTTCGGTCGCCGGTGTAGCGGCCGGTGTTGATGTCGATCGCGACCAGCGCCTCGGTCTGGTTGATGACGATGTAGCCGCCGGACTTCAGCCAGACCTTACTGCGGAGCGCTTTGTCTATCTCCGCCTGGACGCCGTACTCCTCGAAGATCGGATAGTT
>Ga0214471_10002338_pt1 | contig 14920 bp, 20 predicted proteins | sample RVTome_5_FD_207665 | JGI IMG/M metagenome (GOLD analysis project Ga0214471, IMG submission 207665) | Soil microbial communities from uranium-contaminated site in the Upper Colorado River Basin, Wyoming, United States - RVT142D155 | ecosystem: Environmental > Terrestrial > Soil > Contaminated >... | reverse complement strand
AGTTCGCCGGAAAAGTTTACAAGAGAGCGACACGGAGGTTGACGTGACCGACGCCGCCTCCAACCGTGACGCGCTGGCGTCGATGCAGACCAAGCTCAAGGCGATGGGCGGCGTCTCGGGTACGTCCATTGGCGAGCCGAAGTCGGGGGTTCAGTCGGGGTTCGTGGCGGTGATCCCGCAGTCGGGCCGCGTCGACGAAACGACCCTCACCAGCCCGCGCGAGGTCCATGTCGTGATGCTGCGCCGCTACGAAAACATGATGCAGTCCCCGCAGGAGCAGATCGAGTTCCGGTTCGACAAGTGGCGCGCGCAGATTATCGCGGACATCTTCGGGGACTTCGAGCTCGGGGGGGAGATCGCGTTCCCCCTGCCGACCGAGACGGAATGGACATACGGCTATCAGCAGGTGGAACGCGATATGTACCGCCTTCTGGATTTGAACATCAGCTATCGGATCGACGATCGGGCAACTTTCGCGCCATAGGAGCAGCACATGAGATTACGCGCAGTAGGAACGGTGAGCATCAAGGACAGGGACGGCACCTGGCTTCGGTGGAGTGACGGGGAAGTCTTCGACCCGCCGAGCCACATGAACGTCAAGCGGGCGCTTGAGCGGGGGGTCGTGGTCGAGGCGGGGACGCGCAGGAAGAAGGAAGAAGAGGTGAACGATGTCGGCAACGACTGACCTGACCGAGGGCCGAACGCAAGTGCGTGAGTGGCTTATTGGGCTGGTGAATGAGGCACTGTGCGCGAATGGGGGGCTGGAGATTCAAGCGCCCTCGGAGACGACGGTAATTTCCTGCGATGAGGCGGGGTGCGGGGGTTGCGACTGGTACCACCGCAAGTTTACCGGCAAGCATGAACTGCACCTCACATGGAAGGAGGGGGACTAATGGCCAAATCTTCGGGATTGGGAGATCAGTTATACGTCAACGGCTACAACCTGTCCAACGACATCAAGGCCGTGACGCGCCTCGGGTTCCCCTCGGCCCACCTCGAACGGACCGGCATCGACAAGAGCGCGCACGAGCGGGCCTTCGGGTTGGTGGACGGGGAGATCGCCGCCGACGCCTACTGGAACTCCGATGCCGGCCAGTCTCACCCGGTCTTGCGGGCCAGCCTCACGGACGCGCGGGTGACGTACTTCCGGGGAACGGCTCAGGGAAACGTCGGGGTGTCGCTGGTCGCGCACAAGGTGGCGATCGGGCAGAACCGTTCGGCGGACGGCGACATCATCATGCCGGTGCAGTTCATGGGGAGCGGCTACGGACTTGAGTACGGGCTGCAAATGACGGCTGGCGTGATCCAGTCCACCGGCGCCGAGACGCTGACCGGCGTGGACTTCGGGGACGACGTGGCGGCGGCGGAGACGGACTTCGGGCTCGCGGCCTATCTTCACGTGTTCGACTTCGACGGCGACGACGTAACGATCACTATCCAGGAGTCGGACGACAACGGCGGCTCCGACGCATTCGGCAACATCACGGGCGGGGCGTTTACGCAGATCACAACGGCGCCGGTGACGGAGCGGATCGAGACGGCGCTAGACCAGACGATCGAGCAATACCTCACGCTCGACCTGACAACATCAGCTGGATACACCAGCGTGGACTTCGCGGTGATGATAATCCGCTACTACTCCGCGAACCGGAACGAAGGGGCGACGGCGTGAGGACTCACTTCTATCGCTCGGGCCAACAGCTTTCCGGTCAGGGTCCGGGGCAGGCTGAGGGGATGCAGGCGATCACCGCGGCGAAGCGTCAGGGCGTCAAGCCTTGCCCGAAGGACGGCTGCGAGCGCTGGGAGAAGGGCTACAGCATTAGCCTCGACCTGGGCGACGAGGGGGACGCGAGCCTGTACCGCTACATCCGGGAGGGCAAGGCGGGCCAGTACCAGGAAGCCCCGCTGGTGGACGGCGCGGTACGCATCCAGTTCCCCCCCGGCCAATGCACCGGCCACAAGTTGCAGTGGGAGGACGACGAAGCGCTCTACTTCGCCGGGACGACTGCGGCGGGACACAAGCGCCGGACAACACACGAAGAGTACCAGGAGCGCTATCAGGTCGGCGGTGACGCGCTCATAGCGGCGAGGACACGACTAAGGGAAATGGAGGAATAGTTCAATGAGCAAAATCTCAGGGCTGGGCATCACCACGTTCAGCATCGACGACGCGGGCGGCACGCAGCGAGCGGTCAAGAACGATGTCACGACCGTCACGCTGAACACCCCATCCGGCCAGCAGGACACCACGGGGCTGGACGTTAGCGCCCACGAGCGGCTGCTGCTGCTGGCGGACGGATCGTTCAACTACAGCTACGTCTGGAACAGCGCGGCGACCACAGGCATCGTGACCGTCCTCAAGGCGTACCGCACCCTCAACGGTACGGACGTCGGCCGGACGCACACGTTCACCCATGACAGCCTGACGCTCGCTATGGAGTGCCTGCTGTCGGACTTCCCGTTCAACCGGGCGGCTGACGGTTCCCTCACGGGCTCGACCACGGCCAACCTGTCGAGCGGTATCGTCCCGGCCTGGGCGTAACCAACCAGACCTATGGCGGGCGGGGCCGACCACTAGCGGCCAGCCTTCACCGGCACCGCCCGCCGCCTAGTGGATAGGAGAAGGGAACGATGAGCAAAAGGAACGGGACGGGCTATCAAATTCCGGAGACCATCGCGTCTCTCCAGTTCGAGGGGAAGCACGATGGGCTGGTCATCCGGGCGTCTCTTGATGCGCCGTTCGGAACGGCGCTCCGGTTCGAGGAGCTGAACAAGGACACCGACCGGAGCGCTGAGGATGTCCGCGCCCTGATGCAGGAGTTCGCAAAGTTCCTGATCGAGTGGAACATCCGCGACCGGAACAACGACCCCGTCCCCGCCGACTTCGACGGGCTGATGTCCCTCCCGGTCAACTTCGTGGTGGACCTGATGGCCGCATGGAGCCGCGCGATGGCCGACACGCGCCCTTTAGCGGAGACGGCCTCAGAGTAGTGGACGCACTCGCCCAGCGTTGGCACATCGCACCGTCCGCCGTCCTGGAGGAACCGGCGTGGCTGGTGCGCGGCATCGCCATGCTCGGCGACGCCGATGCGCCCGACCTCACCGAAGACGACCTGATGCGGGGGATGCTGGCCGCACGGAGCGAGCCGCTGGATGGCTAGCAACGATTTAGTTATCCGCGTCCGCGCTGACGATCAGGCGTCGGGAGTGTTCGGGTCTATCGAGGGCAAGGCGAAGGGGCTGGGCGGCGCGCTGGGCAACGTCGTCAGGACGGGCGCCATTGCGGGCGCGGGCGCGATCGCGGGGCTGGGCATCGCGTCGCTGAAGATGGCGGCGGACTTCGAGACCGCGTTCGCGGAGGTCAAGACGCTGCTGCCCAACCTGTCGGAGGAGGCGTTCGGCAAGCTGAAGGACGACATCATCGGCGTCTCTAAGGAGTTCGGCATCGCCACGGACAAGAGCATCCCCGCGCTCTACCAGGCGATCTCGGCTGGGGTTCCCCCCGATAACGTCGTGTCCTTCATGGAGACGGCGGCGAAGGCGTCTATCGGCGGCGTGACGGACCTCGAGACGGCGGTGGACGGCATTACGTCCGTGGTCAACGCCTACGGTTCGGAAGTGATCTCCGCGCAAGAGGCGAGTGACCAGATGTTCACGGCTGTGCGCCTGGGAAAGACCGACTTCACGCAACTCTCGGCGAGCCTCTTCAACGTCATCCCGACCGCCAGCGCCGCCGGCGTGAGCTTCGGCGACGTGGCCTCTCAGCTCGCCGTCATCACCGCGTCGGGCACGCCCACCTCTGTCGCCACGACGCAGATCAGGGCGGCGCTGGTCGAGGCGCAGAAGGGCGGCACGAAGCTGGACGCGGCGCTGCGGGATCTGAACGGCGTCGGGTTCGCGGAGCTTATCAAGAGCGGAAAGACGATGCCGCAAATCTTCGAGACGCTGAGGCAGTCGATGCCGGATGAGGACTTCAAGAACCTGTTCGGGTCGGTCGAGGCGATGAACGCGGTACTCGGCGTGACGGGGCCGAACTTCGACAACGTATCCTCCGCGATGGACGAGATGGCGAACAGCGCCGGAGCCACGGACGCGGCGGCGAAGGTGATCCAGGAGACGTTCAATTTCAAACTGAACAAGGCGGTCAACGAGGCGAAGATATTCCTCATGGAGTTGGGGCTGCAGGCGCTCCCCCACGTAACGGCGGCGCTGGAGTACCTGATGCCAATCCTGGGCCAAGTAACCGCCGCCATCGAGTCCTTCATCTACACCCTGACCACTGGATTTACGGAGGACGAGGGGACGAAGATCGAGCGCATCGCGCTCAACATCAGGCAAGCGATCCTCGACATCCAGCCGGTCATCGTCACGCTTGCTGAATCATTCGTCTCCGGCGCGGACCTGATTATGGACGCGCTGAAGCCCGTCGTGAACTTCATCCTCAACAACAAGCCGGTGCTGATCGCGGCGATCGCAGCAATCGGCGTGGCGATCCTCGTGGCGTTCGGCCCCACCGCCGTGGCGTTCGCGGCGGTGGTGGGGCTGACGATCGCGCTGGGCTACCTGCGGGACCACTGGGACGAGATCAAGGAGAAGGTGGAGAACTTCGTCAACTCGGTGGAGAACTTCGTCAACTCGGTGCCGGGGCTGAGCTACGCGCTCTCGATCGCAGGAGACGCCATACAGGACGTGATCGACTTCATCAAGTCGCTTATGGACGTGGTGCAGGACGTGGTCGCGCTGGTGGACGCGCTGGCGCATGGCGAATGGTCGGAGGCGTGGGAGGCGTTCAAGTCGCTCGCGGAGAACACGCTTGAACTGTTCCTCGACTACCTCCAACTCGGCTTCCTGGATGAGATCGTGCGGATGGTGGTGGACTTCCTGCCCGTGCTGAAGGACAAGGGCGTCGAGATGCTGAAGGCCATCGGCGACGGGATCGTGAAGTACTGGGACGACGCGCTGTACATGTACTTCATCGGGTTGCCGCTGCTGATCGCGGAGACCATCGGGGACGTGGTTACGACGCTGGCGCCGAAGGGGCTTGACCTGCTGAAGGGGCTTGGAAACGGCGTCGTGGAGCATTGGGACACGGTGCTGTACGCCTACTTCGTCGGTCTGCCGTCGCTGATTGCCACGACGATCGGGAGCCTGGCCGGAACGCTGTTGACGCACGGACGCGACCTCTTCCTGGGGCTACTCTCGGGGGCCGAAGGCTACTTCACGACGCATGTCCTGCCGTGGCTGTTGGGCCGCCCTGCCGCGATTGTGGGCGCCATCCCGAACCCGCTGGATATCCTGCACAACGCAGGAAGGCTGATTCTGGACGGCCTGCTGGCCGGGATGAAGGCGGCGTGGGAGGGTATCGCCAATTGGCTGGGCGGACTCGGCGACAAGATCGTTGGCTTGAAGGGTCCGCCAGAGCGAGATATCGCACTGCTCCGCAACAACGGCCGCTTGATAATGGAGGGTCTGAAAAACGGGATGATTGACGGGTGGCAGGGGGTTCTCAAGTTCCTCACCTCCCTCTCGTCCGAGGTGTCGGCCATCTTCACGCCGTTCGTGCAGATGATGATGCAAAAGGGTACGGCGGCGGGCGATGCGTTCAGCTACGCCTTCGGGAACGCCATTGGGAGTGCGGTGCCAATGGCGATCGAGGATGCGTTTGGAGCCCCCGCGACTAAAGGCAACGCAGCGGCCGATAAGCTGGCGGGCGTGGTTGGTGGATTTAAGGGGGACATCCCGCTCTTCACGGACGGGATCGGCGGCGGCGTGGATCCGTTGCCGTTTGATCCGGGCGCAACCTCCACGACGGGTCTCCTGAAGTCGTGGTACGAGACCATCCGCGGGCTCACGGGATACGGCGACTTCACGCGCAAGGGCGCGCCCGCGATCGCCGTCCTAAACGATATGTTTAGCCGCGCGGGCGAAATGACAATGGCCATCGCCCAGTACTGGAGCGAGCGGACGGGAACGCCTCTTCCCGCCGTGTCAATCCCGTTCGACGTTACCAAGCTGTACGACTACCTCCGCGAGCGCGGGCTGAAGTTCGACACAGGCGGCTGGCTTCCCCCTGGCGTATCGCTGGCGGTGAACAACACCGGCCGGCCGGAGCGGGTGCTGGGGCCGAATGAGGGCGGGGGCGTCCACATCCACCCCGGCGCGATCCAGATTACTGCCGTCGGGCCGCTGGACGAGGCCAGGTTCGCGCGCTACGTCACCGACATCGTGCGGAAGGAATGGAGCATGGCGGGCGCATGAGCACTGCATCCTCAGCCGCTGATTACGCCGTGTTGATCGACCTGGACGACGACGGCACGCCCGAAACGGATATCGTGTCCTGGGCGACAAAGGTGACGACTCAGCGGGGGAGATCGAAGGAGCTGTCGTCTGTCGAAGTCGGGCGCTGCACCATCGTGCTGAACAACGCGGACGGGCGGTTCAACCCGGTCTATCCCTCGGGCGCGTACTACGGCAACCTCAACCTCTACAACAAGATACAGGTCAAGGCCACGCTCTCCGCGACCCCCTACCCCATGTTCACCGGCTACATCGTCTCGTTTACGCCGGACGGGATCGGCCGCACGGTGACGGTGCAGTGCGTCGACGAGTTCTACTTCCTCCGCAACTTCCACCTCAACCTCGCGGTAGCGTCGGACAAGCTGACGGGCGACCGAATGGACGCCATCCTCGACCTGTTCGACGCGACCGTCTCCGCCGCGGCCGACCTGGACACCGGGCAGACGACGCTTCCGCGCCCCTACTGGCGGAACACGGACGCGCTCACGGGGCTGCAGGAGTGCGCCGACCATGACCTCGGCGGGATCATCTTCATGTCGGCGGGCGGGGTGTTTACCTTCCGTGACCGGAACGCGCGCGCGCTGGCCGACTCGGACGGCACGATCACCCGGATGCAGGGCATCGAGTACATGTACTCCGAAGATCAGTTGTACACGGACGTGATCTTGCAGGTGGGCGGGTACGAAGAGGGCGCGGCCGATTCGATGATCTGGACGTATCAGCCGCTGCCCGTGTTCCTGGCGAAGGACGCGACGCTGAAGATAGACCCGAACTACGTCTCGCCGGCCACGTCCGTTACGACTCCCGTTGAGGGTACGGACTACGTGGCGAACGTCCAGCAGGACGGGTCGGGGACTGACCTCAGTTCCGACATGTCCTCCACCTTCACGGACTACGGCCACGGGGCGCTGTGGAGCATCACGAACAACTCCCCGAACGGCGTCTGGTTCCAGGCGTTAAAGGTGCGGGGGACGCCGTTGCAGCTCCCCACTTCCTTACGGACCGTCTCGGCTCAGGCGACGTCCAGCATCGCGCCGTTCGACAAGACGTACGAGCAGACGTACCGGCTGCTGGGGCTGGACAACCTCACGGAGTTGCAGGGGTGGGCGGACTACATCGCGTCGCACTACTCCGAGCCGCACCCGCGATTGAGCCTCACCCTGTTCCCGCATTCGGACGATTCCAACGCGCAGCTAACCCAGATGCTTGCGCGAGAGCTCAACGACCGCGTGACGATCACGGACGATTCGTTTGCGTACTCGGCGCAGGTAGACGAGGACTTCTTCATCGAGGGGATCAGCCACACGCTCGACCCCGTATCGCACGCGCACGAAACGCGGTGGCTGCTGAGCACGTTCACGGCAGATTCCTTCTTCATCCTTGACGAATCAGTCTTAGACGGGGAGGACGTTCTTGCCTTCGTTGCTTGATACCCGCCGCAACAAACTGAAGCTCACGACTGAGGATCAGAACCGGAAGTATGTCAACAAGAAGCTCCTCAAGGCGGGGCACGGACTCATCACCGACTGGACGCCGAGTGGGAAGGTGGAGGCGCGGGTGTACGAGGGGGCGTGGATCGTGGACTGCCCGCGAAAGGACTGCCGGAACGCTGAGTTCGCCGACCCGGACTGGCCGGTGTTCGTCTGCCGCAACTGCCGGATGGGGCCGCTGGAAGTGACGTTCCCGAAGGACAGGGAGCGGATCGAGGAGGTGCTGAAGGAGCGGCCCGTACCGCAGCGGCGCAACTGGTTCACGAGCGAGACGCTGGCCGACCTCAGGGCCGAGAACGCGAAGCACTTGAAGGGAGCGGACTGATGGCTTGGACTGCGCCGAGGACGTATGTGGCGGGCGCGGTACTTGCGGCCGCCCACCTGAACGAAACACGGGACAACCTGAACGTGCTGAGCACGGCGCTGCTGCTGCCTGAGCATCAGGCATCCTACTGGTACAAATCCAACCTGGGTATCACGCCAACCAATGCCTTAGTCGGTGCGGACATACTTTGGGGGATGCCGATTACCGTCCCAAACAGTGGCACGTACGTCGGGATTAGTCTTGACGTGAGTTCAGCGGCGGGTAATGTACATTTCGGTATCTACGACGACGACGGCGGCGTGCCGGGTGCGCTGGTTGTCGACGCGGGCGAGGCCACTGTGGCAAGCCCTTCTATGTCGTCGGTCATCGACGAGGAGCTTGCTGGCCCCGCCCGATACTGGATCGCCGCGCTGTTTGACGACGCCCCTACTGTCTCCAAATTGTTTGAGGGAACGATACAGGACCGAATTGGTGTAACCAAAACGTCAGTAACTTATGGCGCTTTACCGGACCCATTCGGGGCTATCACGGGCTGGCAAACATCCGGGCCAAACCTGTTAATAAAGAGGGAATAGATGCCAACCCTTCCTCGCGCCAACAAGGTCTCCCCCACGGACAACAAGTTCGTCCCGGCGACGCATACCCCAGAGCATCAGCGGGGAGCGGCCGACCCGCACGCGCCGTACCGCAACCTCGGCAGTCTGGCGAGCGACCCGACCTACACCCCCGCCGACGGCACGTGGTGGGTCTGGTACAACACGACTTCGGGCGCGCTCAAAGCGAAGCTGGGCGACGGGACGGTGCACACGCTCGCGCCCGCAGCCGACCCCGTGACGATGGTGCCGTCGGGCAGCTACAGCGTCACGACTTCGGTCGCGACCATCACGGGAATGACATTCACCGCGACGGGCGCGGGCTATCACCTGATAAATGCCGCGATCACGGTCGGAACGCCCGGGGCAACGTCGGCGTTCCAGTTGTACTGCTATGTGAATGGCGTGCAGTCCGGAAACTTCGCCCGCGGTGAGACGACGGACGGAGACGACATCTTCATCGGTGGATCGTGGGCGCCGGAGTTGGCGGTGGGGGATGTGGTGACGATCCGCATTAGCCGCGCCGCCGGGTCGAATGGAACGATCGGCACGGACAGGTCACAGGCAACGGCGTGGCTGGTAGGTGTGAGCGGGGAAGGCGGCGGCGGCGCGGCGTCGGACCACGGGGCGCTGACGGGCCTGGACGACAACGATCACGGGGCCATCTACTACACGGAAACAGAAGTGGACGGCCTGATCACGACGCACGCGGCCGACGACGACGCGCACCACGCGGTGTTCACGACAACGGAGCACGCGGCGGTCGGTGACGGTTCGCCGCACCACGCGGCCGCTACGGCTTCCGGCGCTCACAGCGTGTCGGGGCAGGACGTGCAGGCCGTGGCGGCGTCGGAGACGCTGGCGGCGCACGTAGAGCTTGCGACGGACGCGGAGGTGCTGACCGGCACGGACACGGCGCGCGCGGTGACGCCGGCGGGGTTGAAGGCGTCGCACACCGACCAGGCCGACCCGCACACGGGTTACGTGCTGGAATCACTGTTCGATGCCAAGGGCGACATCATCGCGGCGTCGGCGGACAACACCCCGGCGAAGCTGACCGTAGGGACGAACGGCCAGCGGGTGAAGGCGGCGTCGGGCGAGACGGCGGGCCTTGTGTGGGCGGATGAGGACTATCCGATCACGGTAACGTTCCTCGGCGCGGGCGACGTGGGCGCGCGGGAGGTGCTGCCGGACGGGCTGACGGCGCGGTACGAGGTGAGGACGCCGGGCGAGATTGAGGTCTGCACGATGCTGGCCGATCAGTCGGGGTCGGTCGTGGTGGACATCTGGAAGGACACGTACGGCAACTACCCGCCGACGGTCGCGGATACCATCGTGGCGTCGGCGCCACCGACGATCACGACCGCGGTGAAGTCGCAGGACTCGACGCTGACCGGGTGGACGACGACGCTGGCGGAGGGTGACGTGCTGTACTTCGTGGTGGACGGCGCGGCGACCTCGACCACGGAGCTGACCTTGACGCTGAAGGTACGGAAGTCATGAGCTACTCCTTCGCCCTCGCGGCGCAGATGACCACCACGGACACGCCAGAGGGCGCGCAGGAGCGCGTGGTGCACACCCCGGCGGGCATCCTCGCGATAACGGCGATGCCTGGCGGCGGTATCCGCCTGGCGCAATCGAAAGATGGCGGCAAGACGTTCCCTTACGCCGAGATCGACGACACCATCGGGACGGTGGGGAAGATCGCCGTGTGGTGGTCGCTGGATACGCCCGGGGACACCAGCTACGTACTGTACGTCGCGGTGATCGAGACGGACGCAGACGACGTGTTGATTACCGATATCTTCGGCGACCTGTCTGACGCGGACGCGGTGGTCGGGCCGGACATCGCCTGGCGTTTCGCGTGGAACACGGTATTCAGCGGGGCGAGCCTGGCCACGACCAACGTCTGCCTGTCGATGACGATGGCGCGCGACGGCACCCTGTACGTAGCGTTTGACGGTGACGGCGGGACGGAGAAGGGGTTCTACGAGCAGACTTCCGGCAGCGGCGTGAGCGATTGGGGCTGGACATCGCGGAGCGACCCCACAGAAGGGGCGGACCTGTTCTTTCTCGCGCCGGGGTTCGCAGCCGACCAGAAAGACGTGCTGATGCTGTTCTGGGACCGCTCGGCGGACGAGATCAGCCGCAAGGTGTACGACAACAGCGGCGACTCGTGGGCGGAGACAAGCATATCGACCGGGATGGTGGACCAAACAACGCTGGTGGTGAGCAACCAGTGGGCGTTCTGCGTCCGCCATAGCGACTCGAAGCTTGTCCTCGTGGCCTGGAACTCATTCAACCTGACGACGAGCGATTTCCATGCGTGGGAGATTGACGAGAGCGCCATTACCGCGCTGACCGACCTGGTTAGCAACACCGGCGGCACGGGCGATGTATGTGGCGCGGCGATCACCATCGACCAATCGACCGACGAGCTTACGGTGTTCATGTTCGGCAAAGACGACGGCAGCCAAGCGTACGTCGTCGGTGGGACTGGAGGCGACGTGGGCGTCTACCAGATGACATCCACCGACGCCGGTGCGACGTGGAGCGCTCAGGTGGAGGTTCTGCCCACGCTCTCTCCGCTCGGCCTTCGCGGCATCTGGGCGAGCAAGAGCGTGCCGGACGGCGAGACGCCCCAGGTGGGCTTCAGTTCGATCGGATCGTCTGGCGTTGGCGGCAGCTTGTTCGTGACATACGAGGAAGCGGCCGGCGGCGGCGGCGGGGCGGTGGCGTATGCGGCGTGACGACCAGCTGCGAGAGGTGCTCCTGAGGTGGGTGCCCGGCAACAACCGGGCGCGCGCACTGGAGGAGTGGGATGCGGTGCCGCCAGACGAACGCCTCGTGGAGTTGCGTGCAGCGCTGGAGGAAGTCGTGCTGACGGTGAACAGGCTGGGGATGGCGCCCCGGAAGAGGGCCAGGTAGCGATGCAGCGTAGGGAGACGGCGCTCCAGTCGGCCTATACGAGCCTGTTGAGTGATGGCGTTATGTCCTTGCTCGCCGTCCTGGTGGTCGGGTCTGCTGCATACCGCTGGGGGCAGGGGTTCGACGTGCAGGACTCGCACGCGATCAGCGTGGGGGTGATCGTAGCGTACTTCTTCGCACGCAATCACCTGTCCGCGCTGAACGAGGCGCGGAGGGAGGGAACGGCACGGGAGGTCACGAGCGAAATCCAGGACGCGATGCGCCAACCAGAAAGAGGGGGCCATGACGAAGGAGCAAGACATGGGTAAGCCGGAGACGCCCCCGGTGCCCGAGGCGATCGCTCGGGGCGCAGAGGGCCACCTCGACATCTGGCAGGCGATCTGGGAGGGGCGCCTGGACATCTACATCCAGGTGGCCAGCCTCAAGACGGAGGTGCGGCTGCTGGCGGGGATGGTGACGCTGACGCTGGGGCTGATCCTGGGGAGGTGGGTGCTGTGAGCCTGTGGTGGCTGCTGTTCGCGTCGGCGACGGTGGAGTGGTGGCTGAGCGCGGTGGAGCGCGAAGAGACGGCTGAGCACGCGGAGCGCTGGTTGCGCGCGCGGCGGAAAGCGAGGGCGAAGCGATGAGCAACTACGAGTACATCGGGAACAAGAAGCCGGACATCATCCACCGGGTGGTGTCGGACGGCGCGCGGCGGTACTGGCAGGAAGGCTGCCGCGCGGTGGACGAGGAGCCGTTCGAGACGGAGGCGGCGGCGCTGGACGCGGTGGCAGAGGGCCGGTACCGGCGCTGTAAGCGGTGCTGGCCGGAGGTGGCGGCGTGATCCGGCAGATGAACGGTGCTCCAAACTCGTGGCTGTTCGAGGAGCGGCCCAACCGCCAGTTCCGCGGCGTCCAGGTGCACGCCTCACGTTCTGGCGTCAGCGACGGCGACGACGGGCCGCGGACGGAGAACTGGATGCGGAATCCGAAGAACCGGGGGCGCAATCCTGACGGGACGCCGGCGTCGTGGGGCGGTTCCTGCGACTCCATCATCTTCGAGGACGGCACGGAGGTGATCGTCAACCCCGACCCGGCGAACAAGGCACCGACCTACGGCGCGGGGTTTGGCGGCGCGGGTTCATGGAGCGCGGGTTGGCACTACTGGCAGGTGGAGGTGGCGCAGGGAGTCCCGTCCGACCCCTATACCCCGGCGCAGATCGTGGCGCTGCGGGAGCGGTGCAAACTGCTTGGCGTGCCGTTGATCCGCATCCCATTCCTTGTTCAGGTGGGAGAGCCGCCGGTGGGCATCTGCACCCACGAAGATTCCGCGAACGGCAAGCGACTCAGAAAGAGCGATCCGGGACAGATGTTCCCGTGGGACGCACTACTGACAGGAGAACAGGAGGACGATATGCCAGACCCAATCTTCGTCGCGCCCAATGGAGCCAGAGCACAGGTGGGCGTGATGGGCAAGCACCTGATCGGCGCGGGGGGCCACTACGACGGCCTGGTCGCGGCCGGCGCCAAGGTCGTCAACGTGGACCAGGCTGCCTTCGACAGCATCCCCGACGTGGACACGCTGGCGTCACGGCGGGTTCTCGAGAAGCTGCCGGGGTTGATCGCGGAGGTGATTGGCGCAGGTCAGGCGTCGAGCCTGTCGCTGACGGCGGCGGACATCGCGGCGATCGCGGAGGCGGTGGCGGACGAACAGTACAAGCGGCAGGAGAACTAGCCCCGGCCACGCCGGGAGAAGGGGAAGGGACCATGTACAACTACAGATTCCTGCAAGAGGTCTTGTGGGCGGGCGCGGTGGCGGTGGCGATCACGCTGCTGACGGTGCTCGTCACGTTCGACCCGGAGCAGGTCACGGACTGGCAGACGTGGGCGGTGGGACTGGGCGGCGGCGCGGTGCGAGCGTTCGCGGCGGCGGTCCTGGCCCAACTGAGGCCGTCATGAACTGGGCGCACTTCGTTCTCGGCGCGGTGGCCATCGTGATCGTGCTGGCGCTGATGGGTAGGCTCGCGCTGTAGTACACGCGATTTACCTGATTCGCGCGCACTCCGCAATGATGATCGCGGCGGCTGCCTCTTTGTCGTCGGGGTCGCCAGCCTGATCGAGTAGCGGCGTCGCTCGCGAGGGCACGTCCGAAGCCGTCACGCTCCTTTCGTCAGGCGGGTCTAGCGTGTCAACCACTTCGGACGGACTGAGCCCCTGGATGCCATTGCAGAAGGACTGAGCATCGCTTTCGAGGAAGAGTTCGCGGATCGTGGTTCGGTAGTTGTCCGGCGTGATGTCGAAGCCTTCAAGATGTAGGAGCTCGTCGGCCGGATCGTCCCCGCCTCCACAGGCGACCAGTAGAGCGACGGCGCAGAGTAGGAATATTCGCATGGTGTCCTCCTTCTTTTTCAGTGCACGCTTGGCGCGTACTTAATCTGGCCTTGAATTGCTCGCTCGGCGCGGCCCCACTGGACGTACCGGAGCGTTGTCTGGATTCGCGCGTGGCCGAGAATCACCTGGAGATCGTCGACGCCGCCGCCGTTCTCCAAAAACCGCACGGCGAACGTGTCGCGGAAGCGGTGCGGGTGCGTCTTCGCAACCCCGGCCCGCGCGCCGAGACGGCGGAGGATCCAGTACACGGTCGTGCGCCCGCTCACGCCGAACACGGTAGCGTTGCCGCTCCACGTAGCGGCGTAGGCGGCGAGCTGGTCGCCCGTCCAGTCGTTGCACCCGACCCAGCGCTGCTTCGCGCCCTTGCCACGTATCCGCAGCCGGCCGCTCTGGACATCCTCCGGGCGGAGGTTGCACAGCTCGCTTACCCGGATGCCGGTGTTGAGCAAGAGCGCCACGATCAGGCGGTCGCGCACGCTCGCGGCGGCGGCGTACAGCGCCTGCACCTGGTCCGGCGTGAAGGGGACAACGACGGGCGGGCGGACCCGCGGCTCTGGGATACCGGCCATCGGGCTAGCGGCGAGGCGTTCGCGCTCCACGCACCAATTGAAGAAGGCGCGGAGGTTCTTGTGGTGGTGGGCAACGGACGCGGGTTCGAGGTCGGCCCACAGGCCGTCGAGCCAGTCCTCCATGTTGTTGCGGGTGATCGCCTCCAGGTGGGGAAAGGCGCGTGCGAGCCGCGAGAGGCTCTGCCGGTAGGCTTCAAGGGTGAAGGGAGAGGTGTTGCGTGATCGGAGGAAGCGCAGGTATTCCCGGCTAGTTATCCACAACAAATTTTCGATATTCGCTGCCCTGGGCACGATAACCCCCTTGACAGCCGGTGGCGGGGCCGGGCTAGAATCTTCACACGAGCTAGCA